>Ga0316205_10000198_pt1 | contig 128433 bp, 107 predicted proteins | sample 3monthpyrite_MG_FD_204941 | JGI IMG/M metagenome (GOLD analysis project Ga0316205, IMG submission 204941) | Microbial mat bacterial communities from mineral coupon in-situ incubated in ocean water Damariscotta River, Maine, United States -... | ecosystem: Environmental > Aquatic > Marine >...
CTGCTTCTCGTCAACATTCACCAGAGATGGCATTGGTTAATGTACACGTTCAAGAAGTTAGCAATATAGGCACTGCTGTTAACGACGACAGAAGAATTGCCGCATAATTTTTCAACTCCCTCCCTTAATTTGACGCGGCCTTAGGCCGCGTTTTTTTTGGATGAGCTAAAAAAATTATTTACTCCGGTTGAACGGCGAAATGTTTAATATGTGACACTGTCTCGATGCCAATAATACTTACTATCGAATTGAAAGGCAGACCAAAAGGTTATCTGACCCAATATTTATAAATTATCTTTAATTGCCGTGTATGCCGGACGTCGTGCAATTTTCCATTCATCACACAGCGGACCTTCATGCTCAACCCAATTTAAAAGTTCCAGCTCATTAGGAAAGGATTTGCAATAATAATCCCCATGCGAAATCTTTTGCATAACGGTATCCTGAATAAGTTTGCGTTTTTCGCTGTACTTTCCAGGTCCCTTCATCACATCATCTCTCACTTGACTCTCTACCTTTGCCAGTCGTTCTGATCGTGCGTTATTTTTATGCACCATACTATCAAACAAAGCACTTCCAAAGCGCAACCAATGACACGTGTGCCCCATTTCATGCAATAAAATGACATAGCCGTTGAGCATTTTATTTGGATTTTTATCATTCGGATTTATCACTTCAAGCGTTAAATCCATATTGATGTAAATTGTGGCCTCACCTATTTGCGGGCAATCGTTTTCGAAAGAGCTAAACCCTGGCAAACCATCATCACCGCCGCCACTCATACGCCAACCAATAACGTGGACTTTAACAGGAACATCTTTACACATATTATATATTTGTTGACCCGTTTTAGTTGGCTTTCTAGTACGTACAACTTGACCCAAAATATCAATATTTAATTTTACTTCTTCTGGGCCACGTAATTGCCAACGCTCAATTTTTCCTGCTGGATTACCTGATCTACCATCCAAAAAATCAGCCCATTTAGATGTACGCCATACATCTTGTTCACTTGGAAAATTAAACATTCTTGCCTCTCTCCTCAGAGATTATTATTTATTAAATTATTCACATCAGAGCTGTAAATATTATTAAACACACTTTTCCAGAATTTTAAAAACACGCAATATCATCTCATCTATGAAAGTATTCATTTTCAAAAGGAGTCTGATTTTTCATCTACTTATAGCATTACACGGCGAGTAAATTCTTGTTATTAGCATAGCGTACAAAAAACAACCATACTGATCGACTTAGTTTCATCTTAATAAAACTCTAAGTTGTTGCTTAATAATACAACGTTGTAAGACCTAGGTTTTGCAATAATGGACTCTCAATCAAAGCAAACGATATTTTATTTTAACTAAATTGGATAAATAGAATTCTTACTTACACCTATCAAATAACCATCTGGAACAACCCACTTCCCCTTTAGATCTCCGATATCCTCAAGGCTAAAATCAATTCCCTGGGCAGTTAACTGAGTCGCACACTTTTTACAACATGGCTTACTCACACCCATCATACCACCATCGATTTGTATGTTATTTTCATGGCAATAAGCCAACAGTTGCATTTCTGCATGAAAGCTTTTCCTTTGGCTATTACTATTTGCCCCACTAAGCATTGTCACTTTTGTCAATTTATAACTGGGAATATCGGAAATTGCCAAACTAATAATATCTGCGATCTGATCCAATTCATTGTCTGTTGGCAAGGTCGCATTTTGATCTTCAAACCCAGCATTATGAGCAACATAAAGTGTATTACCGGAAGCAACAGCTGCAAATGTTTTAGAACCAGTAATATTTTGCAATGCTACATTTTCAGCATCTTTCCAAGACGAATGAGTAAAAGCAACAATTGTCCTCATCAAAATATCCAGGTCGTTTAAATCACTTCCATCCGTAGCTTGATCATTATAATTAAAATTATTATTTATGGGCCCTATCGTGCCAAGATTACTCTTTTGTACTTTTTTAGACATGTTGCATGCATCCTTACCAATATAGGGTTATATAATAAATAACCAAGAAATATTAAAAAACGATTGATTACTAAAAACATAACCTATTCCCATATTAGGGACTTCGCTTTTAAAGCCGAATGTAAATAGATCAATCTATATCTTGTCCACCAAAATAAACCATGAAAATAAACAACGTTCTACTCTAGATGTTTAATTGTGCACGTTACAACAGCACTGCAATAGACTTTGTAATCGAAAATTGTTTCATTTTGAAATTCATTCTAGAACGGTATGATAACGATGCCTATTAAGTAAGTCACACATTGATGCAATTTGTGACCTCATCCAAATTTACTTTCTATCGTGCAAATATTAGTACTTTACAAAAACCTCAATCTTCGAGCAATCTTGAAAACAAACTACTCCCATTAGAGATACAACATTAGCGATGAAAGTAAACCTTCATCGCTAAAATGGCACTTGCTAAAACCAGAGTAATTGCATTGGCAATAATTATCGGCCATGAATGAATAAATAAGCCATAAACCAACCACATTAAAACACCCAATGTAAAAATCAAAAACATACCTGTGGAAATATCTGTAGCAGATCGACTACGCCATGTTTTTAAAACTTGTGGTACGAATGCAACAGTGGTTAAGGTGCCAGCTAATGTACCCAGAATATTGACTGTTTCCATTTTCTATACTTTATTTTAGAATAAATAAATCATAATATGAATCAACTCATCTTGCATACACTTTCAATATCCCTGATCATCCAGCATCTTTAGGCTGCTTCATTCTTTCACCGTAAATCCGCGCATGACGCTCAGCTAATTCAAGAGGGAGGCTACTGACCATTAGCCCGTATTTATCCCATTCGGCGTAAACTTCTTGCATCAATGGATTCATGCGTGCAAACGTCCAGCCTTCGCAAGTCTCGGTTTCTGGAAGTATCTCAAACACCCAGGCATCCAAAACAACTCTTCCCATATTAGTCAATCCACCGTGAAGATCATTATTAACACCAACGTAAATTTTTTGTTTTTGCATATACTGGATCTCACAATTCAATGATAGAAATATTAAGAATAAGTTACTTTAATTATTAATGTCGCTATTCTACAAGCTAGGCTGACTATTGAAAGTCATTCATTGGTAGATCATAACAATATTTGAATAAAATTGATCATACAGAGTCAATTCCAACTGTTAAATCATTCAAATTCGCCAATCGATTGATCGAATCACATTCCTGACCCTAAAAATGGAAGCTAGTCTAATGGCTACAATTCAGTTTGGTATTCTTCTCAAACCGCATTTGGTAGCTGCATATCAAGTCTGAAAGATTGAGACCGATTACACTATAATCCAGTGAGAATTCACAATAAAATAATAGATAATATTTGGTGCTTTTTGAAAATATTTTACTATTTAGAGAATGAATCGGAAAAGAAAAAGAGATCAAGTTGACACCCGTTTTTTCTATCATATTTAGTTTTTAAAATATAATGAACAATAAATTGTTAAATTGCTTTTACGTCGCTTTTCAAGTGTTATAGATTATCAAATATTACAATATAACCCTTCTATTTAGACGTTATGCCAACGAATGATATACTTAATAAGACCGAATACTTTTTACAACTTTGTTTGGTATAATGGTAACTAACTCAAGTTAATGAATTAAATGAAAACACCATACAGATTACTCCCACTCGTAAACAACGGCCTCGTCGATGAAGTTATTTGTCAACTGCAAAGTGGCAAAGAAGCTGAGGTCTATTTAGTACGCTGTGGTGACCTTGAACGCTGCGCGAAGGTATATAAAGAAGCGGATAAACGTAGTTTTAAGCAGGCCGTGCAGTATCAAGAAGGTCGAACAACCCGCAATAGCCGCCGCTCTAGAGCCATGCAAAAACGAACCAGTTACGGCCAGAAAGAGAGCGAACAAGCCTGGCTAAGCGCAGAAGTAGATGCACTATATCAACTGGCCGCCGCTGGTGTCCGAGTACCAGAAGCATATGGCTTTGTTGATGGTGTATTGCTGATGGAACTCATTTGTGGTGCCGACGGCCACGCAGCCCCACGTCTAGGTGAAGTCACGTTCAACAAAGAACAAGCACTGGAATACCATGATCAGCTTATCAGGGAGATAGTTCTTATGCTATGCGCAGGACTAGTACATGGCGATCTTTCTGAATTTAATGTACTGGTTGACCAAAACGGCCCCGTTATCATTGATTTACCACAGGCAATTAACGCCGCCGGCAATAATAACGCCCCCATGATGTTGGAGCGCGACGTCAATAACATGCGAGATTACTTTGGGCGCTACGCTCCCGAGTTACTCACTACGACTTATGGCAAAGAAATCTGGAGTCATTATGAAAGTGGTGATCTGACCCGCAACACCGAACTCACCGGTCATTTTGCCGAGAGTACTATCGCCGCCGATATTGAGGGCGTCATGGTAGTGATTAAGGATGCTGAAGAAGAGGAGTTAGAACGACGCCGCCGGGAGGAGGAGCCACCTCAAGAAGAGTAGTAGACACCTATGAAGAATGAATAAATGGAAACCCTAGCGTAACTTATCCTAGAGTCAAGCTTCTCAATGGTGCGATAAAAAGACGCAAAACAGTGTGACAATTAAAATAACACTCCCAGCGGTAAATAACGCCATTGACCCGGAGGTAACTTTGCCATAGGGACGCGCCCTATGCGAATACGTGTTGACGAAACCACGCTTAATCCAACATTTTTACACATAAGCTCAATCTGCCCCGGGCGAACATTCTTGAGTGCGAAACGTAAGCGATTTTCGTTTTGCCAACTCACCTTGGCGCCAGGCAATGTCCAATGACCAATTTTCATACCGCGCTTGAGCTTATTAAGACCATTGGCTTCCATCTCGCCACTCACTTCGACCACGTATTCCTGCTCATTCTTATCTGCATTCTTTACTAACCGATTAACCACACGACCATCCTGGGAAAAAACCATCAAGCCTGTTGCGCCCGGTTCTAGTGGCGCAGTGGACATCAGCCTGACAAAATGGCGTTTAAGGGTGCGAATCCCAGAACCATCATCAACTTCTCGCGTTGCTGGTGTGATTAACTTGAGTGCAGCTGCGGGATTATTTACATCAAAGCTATCCGGCATATTAAGCAAAATCGTTGATAACGCACTGGGAGCCAGTGTAGCATTTGCATGTAATTCAACCTTTTGCTCCAAAACTTGGAACTGAGGTTCATCTATTATCTCCCCATCAACTAACACCCAACCACCTTCAACATATTTTATGGCATCATTTCGAGAACATTGGATCAACTCCACCAATCGCTTATCGAGACGTTTCGGCTCACTCATTCTTCGTATTTCCTCGGTATTTGTACCAAAGCAATCTACCTTTGGCGTATCGAACATTCTAACAAAATAAATTAACTACCCTAGTTATTTGTTTTAATAAGCTAAGCAGCACAAGTAGAATTTTTTACGTTCATTTAAGCTAGTTTCCTTATAACAGGGTATTATTAGCATCTTTATAAAGCTGGTAGGGTATATTTTGGAACCTAGAGAGTATGTATCTACAACGACGATTCCCATTTTTCATAACAAGATTTATAGATCATGAGACCTTGGGAATTACTAGATAGCACAATGGTGCCAGGTGAAGGTAGTGAGATGCGCCTGTATCGTCGCGGCGAAGAATATTCAATTAAGACAGGTTATACCGAACTTATGAATAGCCGTATCCATGGCTCGGAAGATGCGTTAGCTGAGCTTGCTTGCCAGAGACTGAATGATAAAGACACCGCATGTGTTTTAATTGGTGGCTTAGGCATGGGGTTTACGGCGGCAACCGCTTTACAGCAACTTGGTCCTGAAGCTAAAGTTACTGTTGCTGAACTCGTACCATCCGTCATTCAATGGAATCGAGAGTATTTATCAGCACTTGCAAATCATCCATTAAAAGACCCACGAATCAAAATAATCAAAGACGATGTTGGAAAACTGATCCGACAAAGTAAAAACAGTTATGATGCTATTTTGTTAGACGTGGACAACGGACCTGAAGGTCTAAGCCGAAAAGAAAATAATAGCCTCTATAGCCCCGACGGACTAAATGCTGCAATAATTGCGTTGAAACCAGACGGAATTTTTGGTGTTTGGTCGATTAGTCCTGACCAGCATTTTTTTAAGAAACTGCAACAAGCAGGATTTAAAGTGGAAGAAATTCGTGCTCGTGCACGAGGTAAACATGGCGGTGGAAAACACATGATCTGGCTTGGAAAAAAACGCAAATAGTAAATTATAGAGATATGAACGTATTAATCTGAGGTTTGTTCTTTGGTTTTTTTGCTTAGATTATTTTTCCTATGGACAAAAACAAAAAGCACAAAGACAACAAAAGCGATACGAGGCAATAAATATATTTAAAAACTCAATCGATTTAGAATGAATTATCCAATATTTCTCGCAACACATTCACATCGCTAAGTCCTTGAACAACTCGAATGCGCTTACCATTTGGACTAAATAACAAAAGGTCGCCAGAGCCAACTTGCTGCTGTTGAATAAACGCCTGACCTTTAACAGCATTATCATCAGCTACCACAAATATGATTTTACCCAAATAATCAGATCGAATTTCGCCAATTGCTTCCATCAAATTTAAACTTTGAACCGAATCATGGTCATGTGCAAGTAATGCAATATTTTTTCCTTGGCCAATTTGATTCAGATCATCACTAAAACCCTTAGGTAATAAAGAATAAGCCATAAACATAAAACCGGCAATAACGGCAAAGGAAATAAGTTTAATCTTTGTCGCATATCCGTTCTGTGATAGTCGATGGTTGAATTGGTTGTTCATGATCTTTATCCTGATAGTAAATTGTCTTTATTATTTTTTTGTGGGTAAATATTTTGTATTACAAAAGACATTAATAATTTTATTAAACCGAGAAGGTAAGATTACTTTAGGTAAATAAAAGTTCCACGGAAAACTATTTTCACTATATCACTTTTTCATCCACATTAGAATTAACCATTATTTTTATATGGTAAAAGAGGAATGTCCTACTTAAATCAATTTATATCACCAACTATTATTGAAACATATCTCATTATTAATGGTCATAAAAGATAGAGAAAAACTATACGAAAACTTTCAATTTGTCTTTGTAGACTTGTTATCTTTTATGAGTCCATAAGCGCTTATTAAAAATCACAGGACTCACTTTCATACGTCATGTTTAAGCCAATAAAATATTTTTTTCTAATTATACTTACTTTTTCAATGGCGGGTTGCTCAGTGTTTGGTGTTCGAACAGCAGAAGAATTAAAATACAATATTGTGACTAAATCAGGGGATTTTGAAATCCGAGAATATCAACCCTATATTTCCGCAGTCACTAGTATGCAAGGACCCTATGAAGACGTTCAAGGTGATTTATTTCGAAAATTAGCCGGTTATATTTTCGGGAAAAACACAACAGATTCAAAAATCGCGATGACGGCGCCAGTCCAAACAAACCCAGAATCAAAAGACAGCAGCAAGAAAATCGCCATGACGGCCCCTGTATTGATGAAACCTGAGAGCGAAGGGGTTTGGAAAATGGCCTTCAGTATGCCCGCAAAATATACCATGCAAAGCCTACCAAAACCATTGGATCCAGAAATCGAATTAATTGAAGTACCTGCTAAAAAATTTGCTGTCATTCAATTTTCGGGTGCATACGACAATATTGAAAAACGTCTGAACAAAGCTAAAGAGCTAGTAGAATGGCTTTCAATACGCCAATATAAACAGATAAGTGAACCCGTTTTTGCAGGTTATGATCCCCCCTTTACTTTGCCCTCTTTACGCAGAAATGAAGTATTAATTGAAATTGAGAAATAACAGAAGTCCTAGTAATTATGATGCTTGCCTTTTATCTTCTAGTTTATTTAAATCTGGAATATAGTGACTGATAAAACTATTGGACATAAATCCAAAAACTATTCGACGTGTTTTATACCAATAGGCACCAAAATAGATAACAAACAAACCTAATCCTACTAATACATAAATCATCGCTTCTTGCGTATTATCTGCATTGTTTTGCATTATTTGTGAAAGCGCATATATCATATACATTTGAGTCGAAACCAACATAACTCGACGATCAATCAAGAGCGAAATGAAAAAGAAAATAACAAAAAAACTAATCATCAATAATTCAACATTGATTGATTTAATCCACTGCCAATCATTGAATAATAAAGAAATCATGACACCATGAACAATCAATGGTGATGCGAGCAAGTATAACCAAAAGGCATTATCACTCAAGTGTGATACTCTTTGTGTATCTCGTGAATCAAACCAAAACGCCACAACAAATATCAACAAGCCAAAACCAGAGAATATAAGTGGGTTTTCAAGAATATCAAAACCAATGAATGTAATAACCAATCCGACCAACGCTACCGCAAGTGGAAACAGACTAAACGGCATTTTATAACGTAAGTAAAATAACAAACTCGTAACACATATAATACTTAAACCTATATAAGTACCATTGCCATTATCAAATGAAATCGCTTTATACACGAAATAAACAATAGATAATAAAACAGCCATACCCGGCAAAACCAACTTGCGAACACGCACTAGCCACTCGGCCAATCCAACGAAAACAACAATCGGTATGATATATTCGTACGTCGACAAATTAGCTACGCTAATAGCCATAACCAATAACACAACACCTAATGTGATAAAAACATCGCCAAAACTACGTACAAACTTAATCGGCTCATCTTTGTGCTCAGCTAATACATGGGATGAAACATCATCTGGACGTTCATCCTGAATAAACTGGAAAAGTGGCTCCACTTGTTCAGGCGATATAATATTTGCTTGAGCCGCTTTATTAAGCGTTGATTTTGAAATCATTTTAAAACTTTCCTATTTTCGTGTACGCTGACCTGCATAGGCTACATATATAACAATAATAATGGACTGCCGAATTATTAAGCCATATTTACGCTTCGGTAGAGTGTGACATAAAATGTTAACAATAATATAGATTCTTATGTTGACAATTAACACATCATTTTGAAAACCTGGAGCTTTTAAATGAATCTGCGCAATCTGACGTTACTTATCCTATTCAATCTCTGTTTCTCGCTTGCATGGGCAAACAAGCCACAAATTATTGCCAGCAAACAAGCAACATTTAACCTGCAAGAGATTGCAAAAGGCTTAGGTGTGCCATGGGGAATGGCTTTTTTATCTGACGACGACATCATATACACGGAACGTGAAGGCTCCGTCGGCTTGCTAAATCTAACGACAGCTAAGATTACCCGCCTGCAAGGGCTACCAAAGATTAAAGTGACCGGCCAAGGGGGTATGCTTGATGTCGCGGTCCCCCCTGAATTCACTACAGGTGATTGGATATATTTTACCTATGTCAAAGATCAAAATGGCAATGGTGTAACCGTACTGGCTCGCGCAAAACTTAAATCAAACCGATTACAGCACTGGAAAGATTTATTAATTACTCAATCTGCTACAGATACTAGTCGTCATTTTGGCAGTCGAATTACGTTTAATAAAGACCATGTATTTTTTACCGTCGGTGATCGTGGCGTTCGACCCAATGGCCAAGATTTGTCAAATCATGCCGCAACCGTCATACGATTAAAACGCAATGGAGAAACCCCAAAAGACAACCCCTTCTTACAGACTGCCAATGCTTTACCTGAAATATGGAGTTATGGCCATCGTAACCCTCAAGGTATTGCTTACGACCAAGCTACCCGTCGTTTATGGTCCATTGAACACGGCCCACGTGGTGGTGATGAAATAAACCTGGTATTACCGGGTCGTAATTATGGCTGGCCTGTCATTTCCTATGGCAAAGAGTACTGGGGACCATTTGCTGTTGGCGAAGGAACCAAACGAGAAGGCATGGAGCAGCCGATAAAACAATATACTCCTTCTATTGCACCTGGCAGTCTATTGATTTATTCAGGAAATAAATTCCCTAACTGGCAAGGAAATTTATTTTCTGGCGCCCTCAAGTTGAGGCATTTAAACCGAGTAGTACTTAATAAAGACGGAAAAGCAATAGATGAAGAACGTTTGTTAGAAAACCTCAATGAGCGAATTCGAGCGCTGGCTGAGGCACCTAATGGTTGGATATACTTTTCCACTGACAGTGGTAAAATATATCAGATAAAACCCAGTGCTGTAAAAAACTAGGCTTCTAATAAACGAACCCTTTACCCAATTAACCTATAAAGAAGTGAATTACCCTAATGCGTTACTTATTATTATTTTCAGTCTACTTAGCAATCTCCTTAATTTTACTGCTGGGTATTTTATATCCAGAGCGATTGTCATCGCCGATGGACTTTTTGCTATTGACACTATATTTTATTCCATGCGTAGGCACATTCGATGCGCTCGTACAACGCCTTATGGACAATGCCTGGTTTTCCAGTTTACCGCTATTACTGAAATTCATATTTGGCATTATCTTACTTGTCGCTTTTATTTTCGCTTTGGATATGTTGGTAGATTTAGTCGGAATGAAAACTGAACCGTGGTGAGGAATTAGCGAGCTGTGAGAATGGTGAATAGTTTATTTTCAAAAAAATAGCTCGCTGCCTTTTTTAGTAATGCAATGGATGTCATAAAACCATGATTTCGCTCCAGCACTTATTATCGCAAGCTTGCAACTCTGTGAAAGGGGAAGTTGGGATTGGCCAAACAGCAAACTACATTCCGGCTTTAGCTCGCATTAATCCACAAAAATTTGGAGCAACAATAGTAACGATTAAAGGCGAGGCATTTCATTATGGAGATGCGCAAGAGACTTTTTCAATTCAAAGTATATCAAAGGTGTATGCCCTTATCTTAGCCTTGGATAAAATAGGTGATGAACTATGGTCACGAGTCGGTCGTGAACCCTCAGGCAGTGCATTCAATTCTATCGTGCAGCTCGAAAAGGAACAGGGTATCCCCCGCAACCCACTCATTAACTCTGGTGCACTAGCTGTCACTGACGTGCTACTCGAAAATAGCACAGCAGACTTATGTAACGTAGAAATGTTGTCTTTTATTCGAAAACTTTCAGGTGACAACTCCATTGAAATCGACGCCGAAGTTGCACAATCAGAAAAAGAGACCGCTCATCGCAATGCTGGCCTTGCAGAATTCATGAAAAGTTTTAAGAATATTAATGGAGCCGTGGATAATGTACTCGACACTTACTGCTCTCACTGTGCAATCGCGATGAATTGCGAACAATTAGCTCGCAGTTTCTTATTTCTAGCAAATGAAGGCAAAGACCCTTTATCCGGCACTCAGGTTGTTAGCCAGAAAAGAGCACGACGTATCAAGTCTATTCTGATGCTGTGCGGTCATTACGACGCATCGGGCGACTTTGCATTTCGTGTTGGCCTACCTGGAAAAAGCGGTGTCGGTGGTGGAATTGTCGCGGTGGTTCCCAATATCGCCAGTATTGCGGTGTGGTCACCGTGCTTAAATAATAATGGTAATTCTCATGCTGGAACGGCTGCACTAGAAGCCATTGCCAGTGCTACGCGTTGGAATATACTGTAACGCCTTTTTAATCAATCCTTACATATGAATATTAAGATGCTACGCGAGGCAATTCATTAGAAAGGATATCAAGATTAGGCAGCATAATGATTTCAATGCGGCGATTGAGTTCTCTACCTTCCTCAGTCTCATTCGTCGACCTTGGATGAAACTCACCGAAACCGGCAGCAGAAATATTTTCAGAAGTAACCCCTAGATTTGTCAATAGATGAACAACAGCAAGCGCACGCGCTGTGGATAGCTCCCAGTTGCTAGGAAACCGCGCATTTTTAATCGGGTTATTATCCGTATGCCCTTCAATCTGAAAACGCCTGTCTGAAAACTGACTTATGGCGGCCGCGATTAGCGTCAATGCTTCAGTACTCTCTGTGTTTAAGTTAGCACTACCACTTTTAAACAATACGTTGTTGGGTAAGTTAATGACAATCCGACCTTGCTCAATGCTGACCGTTAACTGACCACCATCAATCATCGTTTTCAGACGATCCACAAATTGCGCATATATTTCATTTCGCCGCTTGGTTTCAGCCTCTATCTCACGTAGTGTCGCTAATTGTGCCTGAGAAGTGGCTAATTGTGCTTGAGAATCGACTAACTGCTTGTGAGAAGCCGCCAACTTTGTTTGAGAAGCCAATAAATCCATTTGAAAAGCGAGTTTTTTCGCTTCAAGTTTTGTGACATCATCTTGAGTAGTTGTTACTTCTTGCTTGGCAACGGCTAACGCTAACTCAGTCTTTTTGACTTGCTGCTGTGCAGTGGCTAACTCTAACTCAGTCTTTTTAACTTGCTCCTGTGCATCAGCTAACGCCTGTTTTGTTTTTTCAATTTGCTGTTTATTACGACTAATTTCATCTTGAGCACTACCTAAGGATTGTCGCACAGTATCCAGTTCTGCAAGTGCTGCTTCATGTTTTCCACTTGAAACACAACCAGTTAGCAGCACTAAAAATAATACGGTGATAGTAAGAATACGGTATGTCATGGTGACTTCCTGAAAAAATTGTTTAATGGATAAAGGCATTACTTAATATTATAAAGGTTGGAGTGGATCATATTCTAAATAAATTAGTTTGTGGTACATCATAAAAGCGATCATAACTTAAAGCAAGAATTAGTGTGTCACTGTATTAATTTTTTACACTTTAATGAACCACTCTTCAATATAATAAATCTTATACTAGTGTGGGTACAGAAGCTGAAAGTCACTTCATAATAATGAAATTGATATTTTGAAATTAAATCCCAAGTATAATCTGACTAAAGTAAATTTTTATCGTTACTTATTCTTCGGCCAAAGCAATCTCTCTTCACGCTCGCGCTTTGCCGCAATGCGCTTACTATTACGCTTCAAAAGAAAATTGTAGATTTCCTTTTCTACTGCGATTTCTTTTATACCACTTGCGGCTTGATATTTTGTCAGTAAAAGTGCTATCGAATCCACATGTGGAAAATTAACAAACATTTCTTTATTGTTTTGCGCTGCACCAGGTTTTTTTGATTGATGAATTAATGATTGCCACTGAGAAATTGCATTATTTTTTAATTCTTTATCATTACTTCGCATGCCGATCTGCCATAATATCGCCGCACGTTCAAACAAGGCATCTTCCAATCGATACGCTTGTGGCGTATGGTTAATTATGTGCTCTATAATTTCGAGGCGTCTTTGAAGATATTTTTGTTCTATCTCTTGAAAATTTTTAATTTCTTTTTTTTCTAAAATTTCTTTATATCGTTCACCTACTCTTCTAAGTGTTTCGACTCGCAATCGGTCGCGTTTTTGTTCAGAAATTCTTGGATAAATTGCTTCAAAATCAAAGTAGCTACGCCAAGCTCGTTGTTGAATATGATATATTTCTTCGATGATAAACAAAAGCTCTGTTGCCGTTTTTGTCCCATTTAATTTAGACGCCTTATTAAGTGCGTTAAATAAAAAATCTTCTTTATTCAGATTTTCAAAATAATAATCCAAATAAAAATAAGTTGGATCACTACTATAGGAATATAACAATCTTTCTAAATTTTGATAATACAACTCACGTGTTGCAATCGGCAGATCACCTTTATTGGGGTCATAATCATAATATTTATTGATAAAGTTTGAGAGTTGTAGGGTCTTGTCCTCCACAAGGGTTTGGTCAAAATACTGCTGACGTGCTGGTGCGGGAAAATCAAGCGGTCCTAGCGTGCCATTCTTTGTAGTTTCCATAAAATCAACTTTCATCAGGTCTGCTCGATCTGATACTTTCGGATCACGGTATTGTTCAATAATTTCATTTCGCCTATCAAACTCTTCCAATCTTTCCGGAGCTGCATTCAATATCTCTTCAAAGTGCTGATCAATATTGTGAATTGTTGGAAACACATCTTTAACCACAATATCTTCGTGTTTTCGATCGCGAAAAATATATTGACTACTCACAGGCTTTTTACTGCTTAAATCTTCATACGTTTGCTTAAACCCTTCTTTAAATCCAGTATTTTTTTCCAGATTCGCAATAAGTTCGCCCCATTTCTCCTGATCAACCCCTTGCAGGTTTCCTTCAGCAGCGATTTCCCCCTCAATTTGTACGCCGTCTTGTTGCAATTTGTCTGAGGGAATCCCATTTGATGATTTACCTTCTAGCAAGACTTCGATAGGTGGAACAACACCCGCGTTCCTTTCCATATCAAACTCAATTGAAAGCCAATGATCTAAGAAATCCTTAGGAAAGAACATAATAAATAGATAGTGAAACACAACCGAAACAATGATTGTTTTTAAGATTAAGGGATAATGGGCTTTCATTTAATCACTAAAAGAGCATAAACTTTTTTCAGGATAAACAGTAAATTCAACGGTAATGTGATAATGCGTTCAAAACACAATCACTATATAGGAAAATCACTATTCTGTCGCCATGTGGTCAAAAATATCCTTAAAATCCCCACTCAAATTTCGTGAAATTATAAAAAGAAGAGTTAGATTGAAGTATCATAACTACTACTGTCACACTTGATATTCGGATACGACTTGAGGAGTGTTTAATATACACACCAATTTCACACTTTTTGAACACTGAATACGGTTATTTTTTTTATATCTTCGTTATAAATTTAAAAAATCTCTGATTTCCACTTCCATTGAAATGGCATCTCTATAACCAAGCGCAATTAATTCATTGCAATATCCTTTTTCAAACATGAGATAACTGACCATCGTCGAGCCTTCTTTTTTCATTGCACCAATTCCACGTAATAATAACCGTAATGGTCGAGGCATGTCTTGTGTAAATGGCTCAGCCATTTTACCAATATCTTCACTCGGTGCAATCATGAGTGTATCAACTTTACGTAATGGGTAATTTTCGTTTTGCATTGACTCTTCAGAAATATGATCAAGTGTATTATTAATCCGGTTGAGTCGTTCCAAATCAGATTCAAGACTGTCTAAAAATATACTGTTAAGTATATGTGCAGAAATCTCTGCAAAACTAGGCGTATTCACTTGAGTTGCTCTAGTATAAACGCCTTCTTCCATACGATTGCCTATGACGAAAATTTTTTCTGCACCCAAATGTAAAGGTGCGCTTAGCGGTGCAACAAGTCGAAATGATCCATCACCAAAATATTCTCGATTAACCTTAACTGGCGAGAAAATAAATGGAATTGCAGATGACGCCATTAAATGTGAAATATTGAGTTTCTCACGACAACCGAATCGACGAGCACGTTTCCAACTATTTATTGATTCATGCCCTTGATAAAAAGTCATACTGTGCCCTGATAAATATCCAGACGCTGTGACGCTCACCGCATGCACAATTTCTTTTTTAATATTTTCCTCGATACCATCAAATCGCAGATAGTCTTCGAGAAGTTCTTGTAATGGAACACGGTCAAGCAAACTCAGTGGTTGATTTTTACCAAAATTTGCCAACGCCATACTTAATAACCAGCGAGCCCAGGTTTTCGTGATTCCCAATGCATCACAGTAAAAGATTTGATCACATTTGAAATTACTCCACACCGAATACATACTTTCTACTGCTTTATGAAAATCGTCGGCAACCGCAACTAGGCTTAGCGCGTTTATCGCACCTGCCGAAATGCCAGTAATCACTTGAAATGGGCTCGCTGCGCCTTCCGGTAAAAATTTTGCCACCCCTTGCAACACACCTATTTGATAGGCAGCTCGTGCGCCCCCACCCATCATTGCAATTCCAATTTTTTGATCCTGCGCCATACTTATACTCATAAGCGACTATTTTGAACGAATTAGAGCTAAATCCGTGCCATCGCATAAGTCATACGTGCGATTTAACAAACGAACACCCACAAAACACACTACTCGATAATTTGCGCTAGGATATATTGCCAATTTCCTTTTGAAGAAAATCCATTCTAATTTGTACTTTTTCTGCGCAATACAACTTGCTTGCCCTATTAAATGCTTGTCATAATTAAAATCTTAGTACGAATATATGTCACAATTGAAAACATGATGAAAATTCCAAATTCAAATACATACAGAAAACAGGGTGAAGTGAAACGCAAACGATTTAAAAAAAGATGCGTCACCCACTCAAGTAACATTCAGCAAGAAGTTGCGGTCATATTGAAAAAGATCGCCTCGGGAATCGAGGAAATCGCAAATACGACGAACCTTGTACCGGGAAAGCCGCCACTCTACCCACGTCATAAGTCCGGAGTAAATCTATGACGAATAAACCGTCCGAGGAAACCTCCCCAACTGTCACGACGCTGAACGACCTTGCAAAGTTAGCAAACTACTCGTTCTTAAACGGTCTCAACTGCGACCCTGACGCGAAGGCAAACGGCGTCGACCACGCACCACGACAAGTTTTCATGGGCCACTATGTCCCTGTCAATCCTACGCCAATTAAAGACCCAGAGTACGTCACACACAGCAATAATTTTTTTCGCGAACTCGGCTTCGCCGACAGCATGGCGAAGTTACCCAACTTCGTCCGGATGTTCTCGGGTGACACCTCGCTCGTTCCGGAACCCATGCGCAAAGTTGGTTGGGCCTGTGGGTACGCGCTTTCCATTTACGGCACCGAATATGACCAGCAGTGCCCGTTCCAAACTGGCAACGGATACGGCGATGGCCGTGCAGTTTCTGTGCTTGAGATCGATATCAACGGTCAACATTGGGAAATGCAGTTGAAAGGTGGCGGTCGGACACCATACTGTCGCGGCGCGGACGGTAGAGCCGTTCTGCGCTCGAGTGTCCGAGAGTTTCTGGCACAGGAGCACATGCACGCGCTCGGCGTGCCAACATCACGATCTTTGAGTTTGTACGTTTCGAAAACGGAGAAGGTAAAACGGCCATGGTATTCGGAGGGCTCGACCTCGAAGGATCCCGACAGACTTATATCAGAGGCAGTCGCCATTTCGACGCGCGTCGCTCCGTCCTTCATTCGGGTCGGCCAACTAGAACTCTTCGGTCGCCGTGCCCGCAAGCAGGAACACCCAAAAGCGATGGAAGAACTTGAGAAGATTGTACTACACCTGATCGATCGTGAGTACGATAACGTCATCGATAAAAAACTTAGCACCAATGAAAAAATCGTGTTACTCGCGCACGAGTTCCGCGACCGCCTGACGTCGCTTGTGGCAAACTGGATTCGCGTTGGCTACTGCCAGGGCAACTTTAATAGCGATAATTGTGCGGCCGGCGGATTCACACTCGACTACGGTCCATTCGGATTCTGCGATGTGTTTCAGCCAGAATACCAGCCATGGACAGGTGGCGGGCATCACTACTCGTTCTTGAACCAACCAGTGGCAGCAGAATACAACTTCCACAGTTTTTGTACGGCGTTGCGGCCGTTACTGACATCGGATCATATCTATCTGCAACAACTTGACGAAATTCAAAATGGTTTTTCGAAAGTGATGCAAGCACAATTGGAGAAGATGTGGACAGCCAAACTTGGACTTAGCGCCTTTCACGCGGCATTGTTCAGCGAACTCGAAACACTCATGGTGCAAACACCTGTCGATTACACCATCTTCTTCCGCGAACTCTCAATGCTACCTGACGACATTGACTCACTCAAAAAAAGTTTTTACACAAACTCGAATCACGCCATGTCTACAGTACATCCGACATATATGACAGACCCCGTAGAAATGGACAAGCGTTGGTCACAATGGCTAACAAAATGGAAATTACTCATCGGTATCACCAGCACAACCGACACAAATACTGCTCCGCTCCACTCTCGTGAAGAGATCTCCAGACAAATGAAACTTGTTAACCCTAAATACAGTTTGCGAGAGTGGTTCCTTGTACCTGCGTATCAGCAAGCAGCTGCGGGAAACTATTCACAAATTCGAGCGCTACAAGAAGTCATGACGCAGCCATACGCCGAGCAGTCTAAGAACGTAGAAGAGAAATACTATAAACTGAAGCCCTCTGAGTTCTTTGAAGTTGGTGGATTGTCATATTATAGCTGCTCATCGTGATTTTTCGAAAACGGAGACGCAGTCGATTACTAAACTATTTCTCAACATTTATATCAACACACTTTAATCATTTAACAATAAAGAAACTGATAAATCATGAACAAAAATGAATTCAACGATAAAATAGACAGCACACTAACACAAATAGAAGATGCGATTGATCATTGCGATGTCGATCTTGATTACGAAAACGCTGGTGGTGTTTTCACTATAACGATTGAAAGTAACGGCTCTAAAATTATCATAAACCGACAACCACCACTATCACAACTTTGGGTCGCTGCAAAATCCGGTGGTTATCATTTTAATTTTGATGAGACGAGCCAGACCTGGTTAAACAATAAAGATAACAAAGAGCTGTTTGTAGCTTTGAGCCAATATTGCTCTGAGCAAAGTGATGAGCCCATTGTTTTGACATCAAAGTAGAAAAATAAATATTATTTAGTGGGACATCTATTTTGAATTTTACTAGTCATTGACATAGCTGGCCCGATAAATATCAATAAAATTAGATTTCAAGGACTAAATCCGCGACAAATCCATCAACATTCTCATCAGGCACATAACCACAAGGATTACAAACCACTCGTGTACCATATACATCGTAATCAAACGCATCATGCATATGACCATGCGCCCACAAATCTACACAACTAACACCCATTAAACCCTCAAGATTACTAACAAAAGCAGCAGTTAGTAAATCATTAACATATCGAGGATGTACAGAACCAGATGCTGGCGCATGATGCGTAACGACCACTGTCTTCCCGTCAAAACTTTCTTCTAACATGCACTTTAACCAATCGCGACTATCAATATGCAATTTGATTGCATCATTAGGACTAAATGTTTTACCTGCATATTTAATACGTGAAAAATCAGCCATACAAGACGATGCCCGCTGCATTGCAAAAAACTTTTCAGCTTCGCCAAAATAACCAAAGTCAGTCCACAATGTACATCCTAGAAATCTAACACCATCAATTTTCACAACACTGTCATTGAGCACGTGAACATTGGGTAATGCATAATTTTTCATTTCATCAATCAGTGAAATGTCATGCCGATAAAATTCGTGGTTACCCGGAACGTAGATCACAGGCTTTTTGAAATTTTGCCCCTCCAACCATTTCAGACCACCAAGGCCAACACCAATATCGCCTGCCAATATAAGCACATCAGCGTCTGTTTCAGGTATTGTAAAGTCAGCAAATTCGATATGTAAATCATTGAGGATATGGATTTTCATAAGTATTTTATTTTTTCTTGTGAACTTCATTACAAACGGAATTAATTATGCGGGTTTAGTGTTTTACTTTTCTGCCTGGTGGCTACCCTGATAAAGGAACTAATAAAAATGCGACGCCATCAATCCTCTATTGGACCAAGCGCTACAACTAAAGACAAAAGCGCTTCTGTTATTTCTAGTAATTCTTTAAGCAATTGCGGCGAAATTTCCAAGTGCCCTTCATACTCAGCAAGATTACGTGCTTTATGACAGCGATCAAGAACACGCCATTTCACATTATCCAGGCCAACAGTATGCTGAAGACACTGAAAAACCAAAAATCGATTGTCTGAACGATAGCCATGCCAACGCAACGCAGCTAATGAAATTGCGTGAGCGGCTCCATAGGCAAAAGTAAATCTACCTTCTTCGGAGATACCTTTAACCCTGGCATCATGTAATCTAAGTTTTGCAGAAGCAACCATACCATCAAATTCTTTCTGATCAGGAGGTTCATGCTTTAACTGATTAATCTGAACTAAATTATCTAATTTCTTTAATGGCATTCTCATTGCCTTTGATTATTATTTTTGGCTGCGCCATAACACGAGTGATAAAACTGCTGCCATCATTTAGTTTGTCTACAAAATCATTCTTTTCATATATCGTCGGATTTATTGTGCGGCCCAATGATCCTTCTAACGGCATGAGCACTTCCATTATTTCGCCATAACTTAACTCCTTACCAACAAGCATCAAATCTATGTCACTTGTTTTTGTCTCTTCCCCTTTAGCAATTGAACCATAAATAAATGCCAGCTCTATATTTTCATCCACAGATTTAAGCTTTTCTCTGATTTCATCCGCTACGCCAAACGTTTTTCTAACAATACTCACTAATTCATCATGGATTGGACTATCAAGATTAGCCTGGTAATAATTTTGATTCCCTCGCCGCGATACCGTTAGCAAACCAGCACTCACTAAGCGATCCAACTCTCGACTAACCGTCCCACGCCCCATAGAGACCCAGCGCATAATTTCGTTGGTGTAATAACTTTTATCTGGCTTCGCAAAAAGCAGCCCTAAAACTTTTTGCTGTGTTTTAGTAAAAAGCGCATCACCAATAGAAGTCACAACCATAACTAATCCCTTAACCAGAGTCGAAAGACCCAATAAAGGGACTATAGTACCCATATTGGGTACTTTCAAGGCTAAATTCAAATATTACCTTGATTTTAAGGCTTTAACACGGTAAACCCAGAAATTGACAACTTTATAAGCACTTTATTCTTAGACTTGTACATTTTATGCCGTTGGGTCAAGGCTAAGGGGTCACAAGGCTAAGGGCTAAGGGGTCAGGCTTGATTTATTGAATTATTAATCAATCTCAACTTCTCACGCAATACCTTACTCTCCACCCTTCCCTCATCAATTTTTCTGACTGCAACACTTAATGCAGACAAATCACGTTCAAACTTTTTTGCTACGCTTGTTAACGTCGCACTTTTATTTTCTACGACAAACCATGCGATTAATCCTCTGGCTTCAGACAATTTTCGTTGACGACCTGGTTTACTGAGTTCTTTTTCCTTCACATCGCAAATAGTACACACAGCATCGACTATTTTTTTAACGGTGGGTGGTTTAACAGGTTTGGTGTCTAATTGTTTAAACACGTTTTCTGCAAATTCATCGCCGCCCAAAAGTTGACCACCGAAATTACCAGAATGAAATTCTTTTCGACGCTGCTCTCCCACACCCTCTGCAACGAACTTACTGTATTGCCGAATACAGGCCGCTCGTTGTCGACTAAAACACCCGTAGACCCAGTCTGTGGTCAGCCAGGGGAGGATTTCTTTCCGCATGTAAGTCTGATGACTACTCCAGACATAATCATCAACTTGCTTCACCAATCCTGCTCGCACAGGATTTAAATGGATGTAACGAATAAGTTCGAGAAAGTGTTCATCTGCATCAACCAAGATGGCGTTAAAACGCCCTTGAAACAAATGCCCCAAGCGTTTTTGATGCTTGTTAACCCAACGCGTGTAACGAAAAGACAAATTTTGCATAATTTTTGAAAGCGGTTCATCAGCAACCTGTATCAACAAATGAACATGATTTGTCATGCAGCAAAAACCATGTATGCGATGACCGTAACGAGATATGCCTTGTTGCATTAACAGATAAAAATGACTTCTATCTTCTGCACTAAAAAAAATATCTTGCCCGCCATTTCCTCTAAGCATTACATGATAAAAGCCACCTGGGAGGTGTATTCTTGGTTTTCTTGCCATGTGGGAAATGTAGCATAGGAAATCTAATAACTCAATATATCAAGCCTGACCCCTTTTTATGACCCCTTTTTAAAGTAGAAAAGTAAATAACTCAATAATTCAAGCCTGACTCCCGACTCAAAAATTCTTTCTTGTGACAACGATAAGTTTTGCACAGGGAAGTGATTATGTCACGAAATCCATGGAGGGGTGAGAGTGACATTGTGCCAAACATGGCCTGGAAGGAAGTGACGATTCGCGCCTGGCATCTTTATTCTTCTTTTTTTCTTAGAGTGCTATTTTTATCGTTCAAAAGATACCTATTAGCGGAGAAATGGTCAAATTTAAAAGCTATTACGACGATTTTTCAATGAGTTAGACTGGTCCGACCCTGTTATACACTTCCGTTATACACTTCTGAGCCATGGTGAGGAAATAGCGGGCTGGGAGAGTTGAGAATCGTTTATTTGTGAGCTAAAGGGCTCTGAGCAACTGCTGTCTCACTTAATGTGATATTTAATCAGACATCGCACCTGTTCATTAAATTCAATGATAAACGAATAATGGCAATATAATATGAGGCTAGTAACGCGTAAAAACTCAGTGCTGTATGATTTTTAGTTATTTCTAGCCTCATTTAATTGATAGATAGATTGCTTAACAATAAGCTAATTTAATTCGTTATTTGTATTTGACAATCCATTTTGGTAATGAAGTATTGCCATCAATAATTCGATCTACTCCTGCGACTTGCTTTATGGAACCACCTGGTATCTTATAACTAAATTTTTTCTTAGCATATAGAAAACGGTTAACAAGCTTTTGAACCCTTTCATCTTTAAGAATAAAACCATGCGAATATTCATTATACCAGAACGCATCTTCCAACATAAGTGTTTGCACTTTATCAAAGTAGCAACAGGAGCTGACATGAGGAACACGCCCATCACCATCCTTGGTTCTTAATCCACCTTCGAAATCGACAAAATTTTTAACTTTATCTGGACCATCTTTCAATATATTTATCGACTGCCATGTATCATAACCTCCTCGTGCGATGATAAGAATACGTTCACGAATATCTTTAGATAGTGTCGATAAATCACACAACTCATTATCTACGCTACGTTTTGAAAGTGCTAAAGCCTTTTTCATTTTTTCGGGTATTGGCCCCTTACTTGACGTCACATTACTCTGCCAATGAGAGAAATTAAAAAAATTATGCTTACCACTTGGTTTATATGTACTCGCCTCCGGATAATTTGGCAGTAATTCTAGCGCTCCAGGCATTGAACGTAGTATTTTTCGGACTTTTGCTTTAACACCAGGAAAGAATCCCTCGCCAACTACTGCTGCGCTCACTATATCCAGAGATCCAAGAAAAGGTGGAACCGTGAAGACGATTTTATTGACATACTTCATGCCGTTGTTATGCAAATAATTACGCAAAATAAAATTACCTAGGCTATGAGTAATAAAGTCAAAGGTCTTAATAGGCTTATTGGCCTTATTATATTTTTTATCATAAAAGTCATCACGAGCGCTTGACTTATCTATTAGATAGTCCATGTACTCGGCAAGTCTTTTTCCATTTTCTGATGCGGAAAGTCGCCAATCATAGTTAAATATGTATATGGGTTTCTCGGTATTTAAATCATTTAAGAACTCCCCATACGCCAATGTCTCAATCTCACTTGGCCGAATAATCGAATAGGGATTCTCTTCGAAGTAACGGTTCTTATAAAGTGCCGTCAATTCTAGGTCTTCAATTGTTTCGAAATTACTTTGAATTCCTGACCAGATCGTGTCCCATGTCGGTTTATTTGTTTCTGTGAGTTTTGTACCTTTAATGCCAGGTATAAATATTAATGCGTCCCCTTCCATATATTCCTCCTTGTATTTTTATATCCCGCGGTATAACAGGTGAAGTCAGTGACTACAACCTGCTCTGGTTTTATTTGAAACAATTAGTATCAGAGAGATAAAGAGCTCTGATCCATCTTTCTATGAATTACAATCCCATTTGTCCTTTTATTGCTGCAGTAACTAAACTAACCCCAATTTTTTCTGCTTTATCGCCGACCCAACTATTCATTTTCTTTAAAATTGGAATAAACTTTTCACCATTAGCTGCTTTGTCAATTGCCTCATCAATTAATAGTAAGTCGTCGGCGATGTCTTTTTCATCATGTTCTTTTTCCAACATTGCTTTTAGATGCCTCAACTCTTTGATTATATGATCAATAGGAAAATCCTGATCAATGATTGTGTTGTTATGACTATTAACATTGCCATTTGGTGCAACAATACTCGCATTGCCTATATTATAAATATTAGTAGTTCCCTTTTCATCATCCATTATTGTTTCCTCCGTTGGTAAGTTTAGAGCTAATTGTATATCTGATTTATACTCGCATGCTTTAGTAAAATTTAGATCTAGGTTGGTAAATGAGTCTACTGCGATTGAAGACTTTAATAATGGTAAAAACAATTGAGTTGGTTTTGCCGCAACAAATACTTTTATTTTTTTAAAACTTTCGCGCATTGAGTTTCTAATAAATGTTATGAGTAAATTTTGAAACTGTTGTTCTTTAATAAAATAATTTGAGGGAATTGTATAACAAATCTCATGATCCATACTATAAGACTGGACTCCATCATGTATTTGCTTTTCTTCTAAAATATAATTCTTAAAAAGAATATCACCACTTTTTCTTTGCTTACTATTGATAGAAAATTTAAGTAAAATATTTTCTACTCTATTTGTCATCCCTCCACCTAGACCAAAATGACTTTCATTAGCTAGCACTACAAGTTGATGCACATAAACGTTATATTGAGTCAAATCAATATCTTCACTAAGCGCAATATCGTGTAATTTCCCATCTAATAAATTAAGATTTTCTGGCCTTAACATACTCGATATTTTTACTTTAAAACCATAGTACTTTTGCATATTTTGCATAGTAAACCCCTCGTATAAGTCTTAGTAATTCAAAAGACTACGCAAAAAATATTAAACGACTAAAATATTACAAGCTTTTTGAATACTTGAGGAAGAAAAAATGACATGTAAATAGTTAATATATACATGATAGAAAAGATCACAGCGCCCCATTCCGCTCCCCGAGGCAAATTTATTATAGTGTGCACGATATTTATTACCAATATCATTGGGTATGAAGTAAACCACACTTTTTTACATAAATAAACTTCAAAGGTCAATAAACTTCCGTTTCCATTCGATATCACCGTTGACTTACTGTTTCGTCCTCGTAAATCCAATACACCGGATCCTGACAAACTTCCCAATAAATCGGGGGGGGTCAGCCAGGGGGTCACCCATTCCGAGTTAACCAGCAGCGGCTGTTGCTTGGAATTAATATAAGGTCAGGGGGTCAGGGGCTGACTAATGGGTGACCCGGTTTCAAAGTCGACAGCAGCAAAACCACAGCCCTAAAAACTTACCAACCTCACTATTAGGACTATAATTAGTTGCGAAATGATACTTCTTGATCTATTCTTTATTCGCGAATCACGAATAGCGAATGCACATGTTAAAATCACAAGATATAGTTCTAGTAATGCAAATACTCGCCAAGGGTCAACAGGAATGTGGTAATCAAGGGGTCACCCATTTTAATGGTAACACCTTATACTTACCCTTTTAAGAAAGTCTATCTCCTATTATTCCAACTTTTAAAACATCAACAACTTTGCTGGAATCTTTAGTAATGATACGATGGATTTGATTGACTCGAATATTTTCTTCGAATCTCCCAGAGCACCCTGTACCATTTTCAGTTTATCCATAAACCGATTTAGAGCGCTCGCAGCTTCCTCAGGCTCAGCCTGATCTACCAGTATCTCCTTAATGAAGTCCACATCCTGTTGTAAAATATCCAGCTGCCCTGAGTCCAACCTACTCTTTCTGAGTACGTCTTCGATTGTTGTCGTCAATTCCAGTATCTGAAGCCTTTCTCTGTCGTTCCCTATATTTTTCGTTGCTTTTGCCTTTTGCCCTACAGCTAAAACGTCGGAGTTCACAGTAGTTGCAATAATTCCTTCGTTCACTTGAGTCTGTTTTGCTATAGTCTTACTCATGGTTACGTCTCCTATCTTACGCTGTCGCCTTCGATTTAACCTTATTTAGCATATTACCGAAACTGGCCCTAGCACCTTTGCCGACTGCAATGTTCTTGGAATTTACATCTCCCCCCTGAACGATAATACCCGAATTTATAATAGTAGATTGCGTATCCCTCAATTCAGAAATATCAACATTATGCCGCTCAAGAAAATCTATAGTGGACCCCAAGATGGTTTTTTCGAGGGTTTTGGTATAAAACTCCTTATCCATCTTTTGAAAATAATGAGCATACTGAGAGCTACTCATATTTGCGCGCAGACTCTGCCCTTCCCCGTAATTATAAAGTGGGCTATTGCGTATTTGTCGACGAGCATTTCTGTCAACGGAACCAAAAATGTTGGCAAAATCACGCATGAAGTCAATGTACAGATAACCCATTGCACCTATCAATGCGAATGGTGTTTTCAACACCGAGCCAAATGCCAATGCAAAGTCATTCGAAATAGATGATGGCATTATATTATCGATTTTACGATATTGCTCACTAATGGGTGTCAACAAGGTCTTTGAAACTTCAATAAATAAGTTACTACCTCTAATTTCGTAACGAAGAAAAAAGGACAACACCAGATCATTTCCCCAGTCCTTAATCTGAATCCATTTGTAATGGCGCAGCACGTCACTTTGCAATTGGAACTTTGCCACATCCTGGTCAGACAACAATTGAATAGGGGCTTGATATTGATTTGGCAGTAATTCTTTAAACTCTTGTACGTCACGGCCATTTATAAAAAAATGATCACTTATACTAAGATTATCCATTTTCAGATTCTTGATACCTTTTTCCACGAAACCGTAAATATCATACAAACCGAAAAGTTCTACCTCCATGTTGGAAGTCAATAATTCAGAAGGACGAGAAATATCGATAGAAAAAGACCACCCTCCCATACCAATACCAGCAACTGAAAAAGGATCAAAATCAGAATAAATAGTCACATTTTGTGACTGACCTAGATCATCACGATACTCAGACATATTTTTATCTTCGCTTAGGAACTGCATTGAAGAATCATCGTGATAATTATCACGACTAAAATAGTCAGCGTATACGAAACGTTCTTGGTGGTTCTTAACTACCTGCAATACCACTAACCCCAGCACACCAAGCACTCCGAACAACGGTGCAGCTAATCCCGTCAAAGCGACTACACCCAACCCGAGCATGCCTAATCGAAAGTGTGTTTCTCTTTTCTCAAAGTGTAAACAAGCTTTCAACAATTGTTCGTGATCCAACCCCACCTCTGTAGGCCTGGCTCGATATTTTTCCTGAGCGATAGCTATAATTTTTCTACGAAACGTAGACCCATTCAATAATATACTGGCCAATGCAAAACGCATACTTTCATTTGAATATCGATTCATACTATATCCTTCATACTCATTAACTATCCTTCCGATGGAATTCTTAAAGGCATTTCCGGTTTTAATTTTTTACTTACAAGCTACCAAGTCAAACCAACGACAGCTGTCTCAAACAACACATTTAGAAAAGCAAAAACACTGGCAAGCTTTCTACAAAATAACCGTAAGAGGAGTCATAACATACCACTTTGACATAACATTCTTATAATTATATTTCACATTCCACCCATGTATTAAACAGACATACCGCACACTTCAGCGAAGCATCATAGCCAATACTGACGTATAGACTTACTTAGTACTCCGTTAAACAGCTATATGTTTTTAACTACACACAAGTTTCTGTGTCCATGGAGAAATTACAAATTTATCATCAATTTGAAACAAATAATTGTATAAACTTCTTAAAGAAATATCACTGAAAGGAATACTGAAAAGCAAATGTAAACAATTTGCATGAATAAAAGATCACACCGAATAACTCCCATCCCCTGGGTATTTATTTATAATTTTTATTTTATATCAGCGATATCAGAAATTCACTAACACGCAAAGTAAATCATACTTTTAATAAAAAATCCAATCATACACAAGAAAATAAAAAATTACGGGTCTTGGCTAAAGTTACATCAATATATTCTCAAACAACTAATCTAAGATATTTTCAACTACACTATAAAAATCCAACTTATTTCTGAACAATTTGACAAAATGATGATTTTTAAAATGAAAATTAAACACGAAACAAGACAAAACTATATACACAAACCACATATTGTAGCCTCGCTACCACTTAGTTTTAAAAATAGTCTAGCTTAATATACAAAATGATTGTAGAGAAAAATATAACCACACTCCTGTAATCCCTAATGGAAATAAAATTGTGAGTGCGTCTGAAATCCTATGTGTTGCAACAAGTCTTCTTCTCACTATTACCCTACGAAATCCATCATCTTCAAATTCAACATTAAAATCAGGATTTAAGATATTTAAATCTTGATTTCCTAAATCTAGCATCAATAATCGAATACGCTTACGTATATTTATAATTGCCCGGCACGCAAGAAGTATAAGGGCTAAGCAAATAAAAGAAAATACTAATCCAGCAATTGGTATTACTTTAGTTAACGAATCAGGAGCATTGCCTTGATAAGTTAGAGCAAGTGCCGCAAACAAAAAACCGCTAGAAGTAATTAACCATCCAAGTCGATTACTGATTAATGTATGTTCTTGTGACAACCAGCACCTGAGTTCAATATATACTTCTTTAGCACATATTGATGTATATATATTCGTTACACTAGATGTATTCATTTAACTTTCCTTTTTTACAGCTATCACTTACAAATATTTTTTCAATTTCCAAGTATTTATATATCGACTACAAATAATCGATCGTTAAGCGATAATTTTATCAACCTTAACAAACACATATTGAAGCTTGCATGATAGAACACTTAAATCGGAATTCACAAGGAAGAAAACACTAATATGTAAATAAAATCCAACTCAAATAATAGAAAATTTTTGAACTTCCTTCGCCACACCACTGGCTAACATAATTTTTTACAATATTCTAAATTTTCAACAATCAATGTGAAGTAAATCACAACATATAGAAAAAATTAACTAAGATTTTTTTGAAATATGTCAACTTAGAAAAAATTTATCACTCTCAATTCTTAACCGGTATTTTTAAATGTAATTAATTAGCGCTTAACTGCAGGGAAGATGATTTATCTGATTATTATATTATTGATAAGTTATATTTAGAAATAATAAGGCTTGAAATTTGATCAGGACTTAACGTAGCATCAAGGCAAAAAATATATTCAGAGACGTCAAGATCATTGAATTGTGACCTCAATAAGACAGGATTCATAAAATGCCCCTTACGCTTATCGAGTCTAACTTCAATATCTTCTACACCCGCTTCTAACAATATAAATTCAGTTGTTAACATATTGTCAGCGAGAATTAAGCGATACTTCCCTTTTAACGCTGAGCATGACAAGACGGCATTCTTAGAGATTGCTTCATAATATTTCAATATTTTGTTGAGATCCTTTAACCACGGCACACGATCTTCATCATTTAATGGTATCCCTTGATTCATTTTTCGAATGTTGACCTTACTGTGGTAATCGTCAGCTTCTATAAATCGCCATCCTAGTTTATTAGCAAGCAATTTTCCGACTGTTGTTTTTCCTGCACCAGTTACACCCATAATTACTAAAATCATAAAATTGATACATTCACTATATAATTTTCTTTCTATTAATTAAATAAAGTTTTTACTTTTTATTTTCTGCTTTATTAAACTGGTAAAGCAATCGGTCAATTGTTTTGAATTTAAGCACCCTGGATTTTATTATCGATTATAGTTTGCCCATATACGGAGAGCAGTAGGTTTTATTTCATGCAATATTTTCGAAAAATTCGCTTTAAGTGGGAAAAGAAAACATAACCGTTTTTCCCAGTACAAGTTCAACCGTTTTTAATCCACCTGCATCAACGAGTTTTTAATCTATCGCCTCACGGGTTTGTGCTTCATTTTGAGTGTTATCCGGTGACACGTTTGGCTTACCCTTGTTTGCTCAAAACCTTTGAATTGGCAGTGTATAGGATTTCAGCTAATCAAACTAGGCTATAGAAAAGCACAAATTATTCAAACAGCTCTATTTGAATAAAAATAGAACAACTTGAATATCAAAAAGCAATACTGTTTTACGTAGTCGCAATTTCAATTTACCACCCAATGCCTGCATATAATCCTCGATCTATATATGATCAATCGAAAAATGAAAACGCTTGCTCATTCAAATCTGAGGCTTTAAGATCACACCTGAGTTGCATTATGCTTAATCAAAAAAAGTTTTAGCTACCATTTTTAAGTTAACTTTCCAATATATATTTGCCGCGATAATTTTACGATTTGTGATTTTTTCGTCTACGTCGAAACTAATTAATTACTTCAAGAAGGTTAAACCATGGGAACATTTAATGTATCTTCCACAAAAATGGAACAAAATGGATATGAGTTTAAAAATACAAATGGAATTTGGTATTTTAAAGAAATAAAACGCGTTCCAGTTAGTGACACGGTAAAAGCATGCAATGATATGCATATCTCGATAAATATTGGCGACGGTTCGTTTCGCGATCAGCGTCCACTCAATACCCCCCATGTTTCTTTAAAGGGTGCTGCCGGAGAATTCCGAGTGTATTATGATTTTACCCAAAATGGACTTATTTACCTTAGAACAACTAAAGACAGTGCCCTGGTAGAAAACCCGGAGATTTCAAAACCCTATGCCATGTTTGCTGATGTAATTATGAGAGATGAAGCAAACACGTGGGGATTGGCGTTTACGCCCTGCGCCAATACAATCGCTTTACTGGCGGAACAACGAAAACAAGCGGAAGCAGAAGCTGCTCGACTTAAAGCATTGCCTCCGACGGTAGCCAGCTGGGGTGGACGACCACTTGTCATAAAATAAGCCTATTGAGCTTTCACCCAAGCGAATCACCTCTAAAATTTTAGTCGTCTACATACAGCGCTATCGTAAAAAATCACAGACAACAATGCTATGGAAGGTTTATAATACTCAACAAACAAAATATTAATTTGAAATACTGCAATGAACCAATCCAATAATACATATCAACTATTACTCAACATGGGTGAAGTCAGTCGCGAAAAACAATGGTCCGATTATCTCGCCCTGGGCATTACTGAATCGGATATTCCCGAACTCGAAAAGCTTGTGAGTGATAAAAAACTGCATACATCACCTTCTGACTCTAAAGAGATCTGGGTGCCTTTGCATGCCTGGCGTGCATTGGGACAACTGCAGAGTACAGAAAGTTGTGAGCTCTTGTTGACCCTGCAAAACTCAATCTTGTATGAAGACGACTGGGCGCTGGAAGAAATTCCCAAAGTTCTAGGGATGATCGCTTCAGAAAAGCTTACTGTGCTTCAAAAATTTTTACACAACAAGCGTAAAAAAGAATTTGCCCGAGTCGTCGCAGCTGACGGAATCAAGTATGTTGCAAATAATCACCCTGAAAAACGTGACCAGTGTGTTGCTTTATTAATTGATTATCTCGAAAATTTGGATAAAAAAACAGAAGCACTTAATGGGTTAGTAGTGGGTTTATTACTAGATTTGAAAGCCGTAGAAGCAATTGACACGATACAAAAAGTGTATAAGGCAGACTTAATTGACATCTCCTCTGCTGGCGATATAGAAGATGTGGAAATAGAATTAGGCTTACGACTTGAGCGTGACACGCCAAAACCACATAACGGCAGTATCGCCCTGCAAAAGGCAAAAAAGGAAAAGGACAAGGAAAAGAAATCCAATGAACAAGTAGATCCTATTTATGACTTGATTGAGGGTTTATTATTAGATTACGGTAACGAAGAATCTATTCTTAATGTTTCAGAACTCGATGGCTTCTTCGCAGCGATTATTAGCGCATCTAATGTTATCCCTCCTTCACAATGGATGCCTGCCATTTGGGGTGGTGAAGCACATAGTCCCGAATGGGAAGATTTTAAGATCGTTGAGCAATTTACCAATTCGGTGATGGGTTATTATAATTTTGTCGCCAATTGCCTACTTGAAGATGAATACGATCCCTTGTTTTTAGAGCATGAGGTTGACAACAAAATTCACACTCGTACAGATGACTGGTGCGAGGGTTATCTTAAGGGCGTTAATCTCTGGCCACCACTATCTGCAAATGATGCATCAATTGTTACCGATGCGCTAGAGCCAATGAATATGTTTGCTACAGACAAAGGTCTCAAACAGTTAATAAATATGAATGATACAGTGATTGAATTCTGGCAACTACAAATCCCTCGCAGCGCATCGAGAATTTATCAGTATTTTTTACAACAACGTCAACACCTACGCACACCAGTTCAGGTAAATAAAACTGGACGTAACGACCCCTGCCCCTGCGGAAGTGGGAAAAAATATAAAAAATGTTGCTTACATTAACACCAACTAGTAAGTTAATAATAGTCAATTTCTGAAATGTAATATAAAAAAGCAATCTATTGATTTTAATAACTAAATTAATATTTTCGTTCTTTTATCCACCGCATAAATCGTTTTTCCACAAATATCAATTTATAGCTGTGAGCTAAATCACAGCTGTCATCAGCCTAAAACCTATATTCTAAATCAACAAAACAATTAAAAAGAGGCTAAGGAGCGAACCATGCCCGATATCGCAATACCAATTGTATTCCCAGATTATATGATTGCTGTGAACACCCCAGCAGCAACATTTGATATTCCTGATCTCATTCCAGGATTTGATGTACTGCCCAATCAGGTGACAATCCCTGGCACCAATAATAAAGTGCCGGAGCTGGGTCATGCAGGTATTTTATTTATTAACGGCAAAACAGGTACAACAAAATATTATGAGTATGGGCGTTACCGATCTGATACCGGCAACGTAAGGAAGATTCCTGTCAGAGATGTTAAAATTGATAAAGCTGGTCACCCGACACATGCAACTTTAGCCTACACCCTCAGTCAAATTGCCGCAAAATCCGGACAAAACGGCCGTATTTTAGGTGCTTATATTGAAGTGCCTGGTTACTATCAAGCCATGCATGATTATGCGTCAAAACGCATGAAAGATAATACGAACCCTAATCGAAAGCCTTATGATTTATTGAGTAATAGTTGTAATCATTTTATGCAAGGTGTGTTAGATGCCGCAAACGTTACCACGCCCTCTATGATTGACCCCCGCCCTGTTTCTTATATTGAAGAAATTCGGGACGACTATAAAGACCTGGACTTTAATCCCAGAGGAGGTGGTGTTATTCTTGAATCCGAACCTTCCAATGATAGTGGCTGGTTTGGTAACTTTTTGGGACAACCTGCTAATTTATAATACTATGAAATATTTTCTTTTAATATTATCTTTTTTATTGTTTGCTTGTGGCAATCAATCTAGTAATACCAAGGGACCTGATGGTACTTGGTGGGTTGGTGGCGCTGATGGTGGCGTTTATGTTTTTATTGAAGACGACGAAAATAAATCAGATCAGCTTTATCAAGGCACAATATTTTATGAGCATGATCAATCAATTTGGTATTCCGGAAAGTTTGAATATAATAGAAAAACGCCCTTAGACTATAACAACAAATCAATTTTCGATGGCTGGGATGGTGAAAAATTATTTTTAAAGGATAATAGTTATCTAGCAGCAATAAATCCGCCCGACTAGTTCCTTTAAATTTTTTACATCTGTTTACATTTCACATCAAAATCCACATGATAATGCTCATCATGCCTAACCCAGGATTTCTTATTGGGGATTGTGATATTTTGCTTTATATAGTCACCATATGATGTACTGTATAAATATGGCTGTAATTCCGGAGCAAACAAGACTCTCCAAAGATTCACTTTATATTTTAATGCAGATTTGTGTAGAGCCACAATATGCGCAGCTAATGCAGTGTAATCAATTCTATAGTTTTCAAAATTACCTTTATCATCAAATGATATATTGTAACCGTATTTGTTCAATGGATTGGTGGGCAGGTGAAGCGATTTTCCATTTTCATCAAGCACCGGTACCATAAAATCGATAGACAGACCGTTTTGATGCGTTTTATGTGGTTTGAACTGCCTACCTTGCTGATAACCTGTTTCAGCATATTTAAACACTCTGCCAGGAAGTTCTTGTTCCAACATGTAATATGCGTCAATAACAATTTTGTACACAGTACTGTGAACGTAAGTGCGTCCTAAAATTTCTGGCACCTTGCCATAAGAAACAAAGTTAACGCCCTTGCTGGGTAACTGGACACCATTGTCGAGGCGACCATCTTTTGTAGACCCGTAGCAAGTGCTTTCTTTTGCTATGAGTTCAACCGCAAATAGCATTAAGTAAAAAGCAATTAATGCGCTAAATTGAATTTTTTTCATAAAGAAAATGATAAAACCCGAAATCGCAATTTAAAAACTACGACTTAAACTCAGGCCTAAACGAACATAATTATGATTCCATTTCGATGAATCACCCCGGTAGTCAATTGATGTGTTTTGTTGTTTTAAAGAAAAACCTACATTGGAGTTTTCCATAAACTGATAAATAATACCCACTTCTAGCCCTGAACTTAGGCCTAAACCTTTGTCTTTACCAGTGGTATTGGAATCCAATACAGAATACAAACCACTTAAACCAAATCGACCATATACATGGGTTTTAGGATAAACCCATAAAAATGTGCTAACACCGACACCGATACCATGGGTAAGGTCCTCAAAAGAACGATCTGTATCAAGTCGGTTAGTATAGTCAATGGAAACCAATCGATATCCGGCAAATAACGTGATATTAGGTCTGAAATGGTAACCCACAGCAAGATCCATATCACTACGTTTTAGTTTATCCTGACGCTCATCGCTACCATCATGCTCTCCCATGACAAAACCGCCAGTAATAGACCATAATTGATTTATCGAACGCGTACCTCCAAGTCCAAAAAGCAATGCAGAGGTTCGTCCGTTTATGCCGTTATTCCAAGACTCATATTCCGATCGCAAATCCAAAGACAAACTTGCTTGGCTTGCCGTAGAAAAACCAATAGCTATCATAAACAGAAAAAATATAACATTTTTCATTTGATAAAATTAGAACCGAAAACCAGGTAAGAATGCAGAAGATTCTTTTTCCGGGATATTATTATCATCTTGTTGAATAGTGATTTCGCTAACGACTTCAATTTCATTTTTGATAAATGAATTTCGGGTAAAAATAAACTCCCCTAATTCATCGCCAGCACCGGCCAAAACACCAGATTCCGGCGTTTGATCAACATTATTAGCCACAGCTTTGATGATATTGGTTGCGACTTCGGATAGAGAAACATATTGCTGTGTATTGTGCTTTAACTCATTTAACAAAAAATAAGTAAATGGGGAATGCCCAGAGTCTTGATAATTGTCATCCACATATTCCTTGCCCCCAGCCGCCAATACTTGCACACTTTTTTTGTTGCTTACTTTAACGTAATAACCTTGTGATAACTCGTGATTACTGGGCCCACGATTACCACCACGTAACAATGCACCACTGAAACAAGAGTCCGACAACAGTAAAGTGTGTTTTGTTTTATCAGCAATGATATTAATTTCATCTCGAATGGTGGAGTTGCGTATAAAAGTTAAGTCATCGAAACCTTGTGCATCTGTTGGAATCCAGTAACCACGTGCTGCGTCATCTTCCAGATGTCCGTGACCTGCATAATAAACCAAGACATTATCATTGGGTTCTGCACGTTTAGATAATTTTTTGAGTTCCCCCAAAATTGCTCGGCGTTTCGCATTTTTCAATAACACCACATCTTTAAAGCCATACTCGCTTTGCAGAAGCTCAGCTACCATTTCTGCGTCCTTTACTGTGGTTTCCAGATTCTTCCAAACGCCATCTTCATCCAAATATTGATTATTACCAATAATAACTGCTCGATAATTGCCCAATATGACTTCTTGAGGTTTTGGTGGTAAATGGCCGTTCCAATCCAAACCACGTTTATCATGGTTGGCGGCTAAACATAAATTCATGAAACAAAGACTTGATAAAATTAAGAAAAGTTGCAAACAAAGGTTTTTTTTAGTCATTCTGGTTCTATTTTTTATTAATGAATCAACCTAATATAGATCGATTAATGTTCTATATTATATAAGAACATTTATACGTTAATGCTTTGGCATTACCCTGTTTTAGTATACAATTTGGACAAATCAAAAACAATCACTTGATGTCATTAGGTTCTATTTATACTGCCTTGTAAAATAGACTAAGAAATCATAACAATAATAAAACGATAATAATTAGAAATTAATTAAAAAATAAAGATGCAAACGTTAAAAAATATTTTCGCTTTAATGCTGGTCATTGCGTTGTCCGCCTGTGGTGGCGGCCTAGTGGGCGATGTTGATGAATCACATCCCACACAACAAGCTCCAAAGAACACACCCCAATTTGTGTTGGCATATAATGAAAAAAACCAACTTATTGTCAATTGGGATCATCACAATGATGTACAATTTTATACTTTATACTTATCTACCTCTGAAAATTTTGAGACAAGTGAAACCAGTTTAATTTCATTAGATCAACCTCCCTATATCATAAAACCGGAAAACACAGGCCAACAATATTATGTAAAACTAAAGTCGAGTTGGTTCGGAAATGAAAGCGCCGAATCAGTCCAACAAACATTTACCGCGCCGCCTTTTGTACCTAACGAATTCGTGAGTACAGTGACAGAGGAGAATACCGTTAAATTAAATTGGGCTACAGTAGAAGGTGCAGAGGGTTATACCGTTTATCGTCAGACTAACGATGAATTAGATATCAATAACGCGGTAGTTATTGAAAATGTCTCTCCACCCTACGAAGATAATACCTTATTGCCTAATCAAGATTATTATTATTGGATTGTGTCAACAGCGAGTGATCAACCTAGCGCTTTTTCAATTGTTAGTGCTGTAAAAACGTCTGTTTTAGTAGACGAAAATCAACCACCCGTTTTTAAGTCGGATAATACATTCAATATTAATGAAAACAATCTAAAAATCAGTATATTATTGGCAGAAGACGATCTGACAGAAGATTTAAGTTTCAATATTATCGGTGGTGATGATGCGAGTTTATTTTCACTTATTAGTGATAGTGGTGAATTGGTTTTTAATACGGCACCAGATTATGAGGCTCCTGATGATAATGATTCAAACAATATTTATCAGCTGGAAGTTGAAGCGAGTGATGGTGAAATAACGACGCAACAAATGATAGAAATAACCGTTCTTGATTTAGATGATACCTTGCCAGTCACACCTGAAACATTACCCGAAGTCAATTTCACTCTTACTAATATTGACGCAACCGAAAGCGATGATACTGTTACGCTGAGTCTTATCTTAGATAAGGCAAATGCACTGAACCCCATAAGCATCGATGTTAATACCTTAGCGGGTACAGCATCTCCCAATGATTATCTTGCTATGAGTAATCAACAGCTCATTATTCCTGCTGGCGATACTCAGCAAAGTATTGAAGTTAAGATTATTGACGATGAACTATATGAAGGTTCAATCAGCGAATCTTTTACAATATCACTAAGCAATGCCGTAGGTGCAACATTAGGAAATCAAAGTAGTGTCGTTATTAATATCAACGACAATGATCCGCAACCAACAACTCAGCCAACGGCAAATGCTGGGTTAGATCGATCAGTTCCTGTTAACACCTTGATAACTTTAGATGGAACCGCTAGCAAAACATTTGATGGATCGGGAAATTTAAATTATCTATGGGCACCACCCACTGGCATTAGCTTATCAGCCATTGGCGTTGTTCAGCCCACATTTACCTTACCTGTTGGATCTAAAGCAGGTTCCGTATTCTCATTTACACTCACCGTTTCAAACTCAGATAATATTAATTCTGAACCTGACACTGTAGATTTTATTGTTATTAACTCCAATCCCGTCGCCAATGCAGGTTTAGATCAAAGTGCTCGTGTAGGTGATGTTGTAACACTCGATGCGAGTGAGAGTACAGACCCAAATAATGACAACTTGAGTTATGAATGGTTGGCCCCTACAGGTATCAGTTTATCAAATACTACAGACCCCAAACCCACATTTACTGTTGCTGCAGGTACTGAGGCAGGTACATCTTTTGTGTTTAAACTAACAACTAGCGACAACCAAGGTGGGTCAAACATTGATGAGGTAACAATTACTATTTTTGATACTGTACCAACTGCCGATGCAGGACCAGATCAAAGTGCCAGCGTAGATGAATTAATAACACTTGATGCCAGTGCTAGTACAGACCCAAATAGTGATAATTTAAAATATTTATGGACCCCGCCTTCAGGTGTGACTTTATCTAGTGTCAGTGTAGAAAAGCCTACATTTACTGTTCCGAATGGTTATAAATCCGGAGCAACATTGGTGTTTTCAGTCACTGTCACTGTCACTGACACGCAAGGAAGCACAAACACCGATAATGTGAAAATCACCATATTGAATTCATCACCTACTGCAAACGCCGGCGCAAATCAAACTGCGCATGTAAATGATGTTATCACACTCGATGCAAGTGAAAGTACAGATCCGAATCTTGATACTTTAAGTTATTCATGGTCAGTACCCGCTGGTATTAACTTCTCCGATACTAAATCACAACAACCAACATTCACTGTCCCCACTGGAAGTAAAAATGGCTCAAGTTTGGTATTTAGTTTAACAGTTAGTGATAACCAAGGTGGCTCACACTCGGATAGTGTTAAAGTGAATATTCTAAATACAGCACCAATCGCTAATGCAGGCCCGGATCAAACTGCCAGCGTGGGCGATCTTGTTACGCTAACAGCCAATGCTAGTTCCGATTTAAATGATGACGTATTAAGTTATTTGTGGTCGACACCAGCTGGTATTAGTTTGTCTGACACGAAGGCACAACAACCGACGTTCACTATAAACACAGGAACCAAAGGCGGTTCAAAATTAGTATTTAATTTAACAGTCAGTGATAACCAAGGTGACTCGCACACCGACAGTGTTGAAGTTGGTATCGTGAATTCAACACCAATTGCCAATGCAGGCCCAGATCAAAACGCTAGCGTCAACGATATTGTTACGCTCAACGCCACTAATAGCTCAGATTCAAATAACGATACCTTAACTTATTCTTGGTCAGCTCCCGCTGGAATTAGTTTATCTGATACAAATGCAAGACAGCCAACATTCACTCTGCCGACAGCTACTAAAAGCGGATCAATTTTAGAATTTAATTTAACAGTTAATGACAATCAAGGTGGCTTAGGTAACGATAGCGTAAAAATCACTGTATTAAACACTGCACCAGTCGCCAATGCAGGCCCAGATCAAAACGCTAGTGTGAACGATAATGTCATGCTGACTGCCGCTGGTAGTTCTGATTTAAATAACGATAATTTGACTTACGTATGGGCAGCACCTGCTGGCGTTAGTTTATCGAATAATAAGGCACAACAACCTACTTTTACGATTGCCACAGGAACCAAAAGCAATACAAATTTACAATTTAGATTGACAGTCACTGATAACCAGGGTGAATCGAGTACCGATAGCGTAACAATCAATGTGATAAACACACCACCAACAGCCAATGCTGGTCCGGATCAAAATGCACGGGTAAATGATGTTGTGATACTTAATGGAAGTGGCAGTACAGATCCAAACAACGATAACCTAACATACTTATGGGCAACTACTTCAGGAATTAGTCTATCAAATAATAACGCAGCACAACCTACGTTTACTGTTGCTAACGGTATTACTGTTGGTGAAACTTATATCTTCGATCTTACGGTCGATGATGGTTTGGGAGGAACAAGTGCAGATAGTGTTACGATCAGTATCTTAAATACACCGCCATTTGCTGATGCGGGTCCTGATCAAAGTGTGAATGTTAATGATGTCGTTACCCTTGACGCGCGCAACAGTACCGATCTGAATAATGATAGTTTGAGTTATTCTTGGTCTGGCCCTGCAGGAATTACATTAACAAACCAAGACTCCGCGCAAGCAACATTTACAGCACCACTCAGTAGTTCGACCACCACACCTATCACTTTTAGTTTAACGGTTAATGATGGTCAGGGTGGCTCAAGCACTAGTAGCGTAAATATAACAATATTAAGTTCAGACCCTATTGCAAACGCCGGTCTTGATCAAAATGCTAGTGTAAACGATATCGTCACACTTGATGCTAGTGCTAGCTCAGATCCAAATAATGCTAATTTAGATTATAATTGGCTGGCACCTGATGGAATTACGTTATCGAATCCCAACGCAATACAACCCACGTATACTGTGGCAGCAAATACAAAAGCCGGATTGTTATTTATATTCAAATTAGTAGTGACTAATAATCAAGGTGGCTCAGATTCAGATGAAGTCGCCATTACCATTCTAAATACAGCGCCAATTGCGAACGCAGGCCCTAATCAAGCAAGTATCTTAGGAAGTTCTGTCGCTTTTGATGGTAGTGCAAGTAGTGATGTTAATGGAGACGCTCTGGGTTTTAGTTGGAGTGTATTAACATCACCTAACGGGAGCTCAGCAACGCTTGTCAATCCTAATTCTGATAAACCTACATTCACACCGGATGTACTCGGAAGTTATACAATTGAATTAGTCGTAGAGGACAATGCTAAAAGTGCTACCGATACATTGGAATTAAGCGTTGTTAATTTTAATGTGCCAGAAATGATACCCATTACGGGCGGCGACTTTGAAATGGGTGATGATACTTCGCCTGATGGAATTACCCAAGGCGAAGGTAACATAGCAGAATTACCAATTCACACCGTAACAGTCCCAGATTTTGAACTGGGTAAATATGAAGTAACGTTTACGGAATATGACCAATATCTGCAAAGCCGAACAATTAATCCCATCAGCGACCCATCAGCCATTACTTCGGGTGAAGCATGGGACTCTGGCAATTGGGGGCGTAACTCAAGACCCGTTGTTAATGTTACATGGGAAGATATCCAGGGTTATCTCAACTGGTTAAATACGCAACTAGATATCGCACTCGATGATCCAAAACGATATCGCCTACCATCAGGTGCAGAATGGGAATATGCTGCACGAGCGGGCCAAACATCAACATTTAGCACCGGCGATTGCATGAACACCGATCAAGCTAATTACAATGGCGAATCTGGTTTTGACTACATCAAAGCAAATGGCGAATCAATAAGCTGCCCCGCAACATCAATCTATCGACTTCAATCTGAGCCTGTTGGTAGCTTTGCCGCAAACGCATTTGGTTTATTTGATATGAATGGTAACGTTAGAGAATGGATTGCAGATTGCTGGCATGACAATTATGTGAACGCACCCACTGATGGTAGTGCTTGGGTAGGAACGAATGGTGGTTGTCCCAGTCGTGCAGTCGTACGCGGAGGTTCTTGGAACTATGGTTTATGGTATTTACGCTCCTCATCCAGAATTGGTCATTATTTGTATGATCGCTACAACAGCAACGGTTTCCGGTTAGCCAAGACACGCTAAATTCCAATCCTTTTTATATCTTCGATACTAACTTTGCCGCAGATCGTACTATTTAATCCCAGCCTAATTTTTACTTCCGCTAAAACTGAATTAGAAAAACTTGTCGGCACTAGAGCACCCTACACCCTCATGGTAAAATTGAATCGGCTGACCTCTAATTTTTTAACACTTTCCCTCCAGTTTAAAGACCACAGTCATCATTTGTACACTTTAAGTAAGCATATCAAATCATAGAAATAACCCAGTGATTACCATATTGGCAGCGTGGCTTGCGCTTTATAAAAACTTTTATTCACAGCAAAATTATTTTGTCAATACTTGAATCTCAAAAAGTTCAATTTTTTTTATTCTCAAATAATCTTCGTAATTACACTGATAATCAATAGTTTACGCCCAGGGCATTTTTTATTCATTCTAATGCAAAGCCTTTAAAATCCTACAAATAAACCCGTTCAACTTCGTTCATCCACAGACTTATCCACAGCTTTTGTGGATAAGGCAATAGATCCCAGTAGTTCAGTCACTTAGCACTTCACCTTACTCTACTTTCATTTCTTAGTTGAGCTCGCAAACCCAAGATAATAAGACGGTCAATATTGTTTCGCATATTCTATACACATTGAAAATGAGCAACTAAAACGTCACCCATGCAAATTCAAGGTTCAGTATTCAACTGAAATTGATAGTACCTTTGATTTTCTTTGTTATGGCTTTAGGCAGACCCATTAGCTTAATCCTGCTACATATACTGCACAGTGTATTGCCAAAAGAATTTGACAAATTCTGGTTTAATAAAAAATATTTTAGTGTAGAGTTATCTTAAATAAATAATATGAACTATAAAATGTATGTCTAATCTCAATTCTTCACACTTTAGTTTATCAATCAGGCTAGTCGGGCGATAAAAGGGCCATAAAAATTAATAGAAACATCCGTTTAATTCTTAGCTTTATCTTTGTCTTTGCATTATTGATAGCCGCAGCATCCGGATTGTATATAACCGAAGCTGCACTCAATGTTTGGGATAGCGTAAAGAATCGTCCTAGCTGGTTTGTCTTTGGATTTGTTATCCTTTTAAGCATCATCGCTATAGCCAGTGTAATATTAGTTATTAAATTGCTTTTTCCTCGAAAACAGAACTCAAAACATCATCAAAAAACTATCAATTCAGAAGAAGAACTCGATAGTAGAATAAAACAAGCTGACGAAGCTGGATTAGATATACATCAGGTAAAGCAAGAAATTGCAGAACTTGCACAACGCCGTGCGGCTGGATGTATTTATATTGCTGTGTTTGGTGAAGTCAACATGGGTAAAAGCTCCATTATTTGCGCTCTTTTACCCAATGCAGATGCCTCCGTAAGCAATATTGCTGGCACAACAAAACAGATCACTCATTACAAATGGCATAGCAGTGCGGGAGATCAGTTAATTCTGACAGATGTTCCCGGTACCGAACAAGCTGACGCCTCACAATTATCCTCACTTGCTCGAGACGAAGCACTTAGGGCGCATATTGTCATTTATGTATGTGATGGTGATTTGAACCGAACACAATATCAAGAACTTAGCTTACTATCAGAACTCAAAAAACCCATCATCGTCGCTTTCAATAAAAGTGATGCATACAGCCATGATGAACTTAAATCGATTGTCAATAAACTAAAATTACAACTACCAACAAACAACAACATTGAGCTCGTTAAAATTAGCTGTGATCGACAAGAATCTGTTGTTCGCGTACTGGCGAATGGATATGAAGAAATGCTATCTCGAACGATACCCGCTGATGTAACTCAGTTATCCCAAGCCATTCAAAACATTATCGATACCCATGAAACGACATTAGATGAATTACGTGACACCGCCGTTTTTGTTCTCGCAGCCTCTCAATTGGAAAAAGCCGAGTCTGCTCAACAAAAAAAACGAGCTGAAGAAATAGTCAATCAATATACAAAACGTGCCGTGGTTGGCGCACTTGCCGCAGTGAGCCCCGGTACCGATATCGTCATTCAAGCTTATCTCGGCACCAGCATGGTTAAGGCAATTTGTGAAATCTATAAAGTACCTGTACGTGATTTTGATATCGATACCTTTCTCAAGCTGATACAAGCTCAGGTGGGCAAAAGTGTTCCAATGATATTAGCGATTGCAGGTAATGGCCTAAAAGCCTTTCCCGGTATCGGCACAGTTGTCGGTGGTTTGGTACACGCCACCGCTTATGGACTGATTTTTGATGCCTTAGGTAAAACGCTTGTCCGCACCCTCTCCAGTCGCGGAGAATTTCAACCTGCGGCAACTGCACGAATATTTCAGGAAACATTAAATGAAAATTTGGAACATGGTACAGCAGATTTCATCAAAATTGTTCTCGCCGCAAAACAGAAACAAAACAATGACGACTAATAAACCAAGTAATAGCGGTGACTCTCATTTATCAATCGCTAAAGAAAGTTTGCAGGAATTATTAGGTGATCAACGGATTCCCTCAAAAGTAAGAGATAACTTAGCACAAGATTACGCCCAATTAGAAGCCATGCTAAAAAAACTTGAGCATGGTCATATACATATTGCTGCTGTAGGTCGCGTGAGTGTCGGTAAATCCTCTTTATTGAACGCATTATTAGGCACTGAACAATTTAGTGTCAGTCCGCTTCATGGAGAAACGCGTCAAATTGATATGGCTGATTGGAAACAAGCCGATGCTGGTGGAATATATCTCATCGACACGCCTGGGTTAAATGAGGTTAATGGGGAATCTCGAGAACAGATGACACGTGACTTGGCATCACGTTCTGATTTAATCCTGTTTGTGATAGATAGCGACCTAACAGAAAGTGAAAAGCAAGCACTCATATCCATTAGCCAACAAAATCGCCCCATTATATTGGTCATCAACAAAACTGATCGTTACAGTAAAAATGAACAGAATTTATTAATCGACTCAGTGAAAAAATTAACAACTGGAATTATTGATACTAAGAATATTGTTTTTACTTGTGCTCGATCCCAAAACCAAACAATTATTATGGTTGATGATGAAGGAAAGGAACTTGAAACATCACGTGAGTTACCTCCCGATGTTAAAGAACTCAAAACTCGGTTATGGGAAATACTTAAAGAAGAAGGAAAAACACTTGCTGCACTTAATGCTAGTTTATTTGCGAGTAATATTAGTGATCAAATATCAAAACATGTTTTAGAAGTTCGACAAGATTTGGCCAGTAAATTAGTTCGCACCTACTCTGTGAGTAAAGGACTCGCTGTCGCTGTCAATCCTGTACCCATTGCGGATTTATTTGCTGCGGCTGTTCTTGATATTTCTATGGTGCTGCATTTAAGTCGTGTATATGGATTGCCACTGACTAAAAACGAAGCAAGTTCTTTAGTCAAAGTCATATGCGCTCAAATGTTGGCTTTGATCGGCACCGTATGGGCTGTTCATCTTATTTCATCAACCTTGAAGATCGGCACAGGTGGAATATCGACGGTCGTTACTGCTGGAGGTCAAGGAGCCATCGCCTATTACAGTTCTTACGTGGTCGGGCAAGTTGCCAAACGTTATTTTGCCAATGGAAAATCTTGGGGAGAATTTGGACCCAAACAAGTTGTCACTGAAATATTGGAAAATATAGATCGAGACTCCATTATTCAAGATGCTAAGCAAGACATATTAGGACGCTTACGACAAAGCGCTTAAGTCACCGGGATAATTGAAAACGCCAATTTACATTATATGTCGGATTAGAATAATCAATATTAATATAATCGCTACCCAAATAATAATGATGACAACAAAACTTTGTTTAATTATTGCTCATAGTAGATAGTAATTACTTCGAATATTAATGAATTTTCTGCTTTTTATTCACAGCAAATTTATTTTGTCAATAAGGTAAACGAAAAAATTTCAATTTTTATATTCTTGAATAAACCGCATTAATACACTGATTATCAACAACTTATAGGTAGAGTATTTTTTAATCATTCTAATGCAAAGCCTTTAAATAAGGGTTAAAAAACAAGTTCCATTTCACTCATCCACAGACTTATCCACAGCTTTTGTGGATAACAGCTTACAACACCATAACTCAAGCATTTAACGCTTTATATTGATCACTTAAGTAAACTTTTTACATCAAGATAATGATGCGTTCGTTTAGGTTTCCTTTATAATAATCTGATGATTACTCGGCCGCTTATCATTTTTCTATTTATCCTTTGCTTAATAACCTGGGGCACTCAACTTAGCGCGAAAACTGAATCAGATGATGGTTTGAACAAAGTCATGACACAAATTGGAAATGTTATGGTTGAACTGTTCCCTTTGGTCTTTACTGATAACATTTTAACAAGTCAACAAAATCAAAAAATCCGTCTACTCGCTAATCAACTAAAAGTACTCTTTAAAAACGCAAGGCCATACATTCGAAAAAAGTCACCCACTTATCAAATGTCTTATCGATTGATAACTGACTATCTCGAGGCGGTTGTTAATACAGATAACCCCTTTTCCACAGAACAAGTTAAAAGTCGTTTAAGTACTCTCAGTGATTTTTGTATTTCATGTCATATGCAGGATGATAAGTTTCGAACCTTGTTTGGCGATACAAAAAAGAAACTTTTTAACAGCGCTCTGGCTCGAGCAGAATTTAACTATGCAACACGCAATTATTCGCAAGCCCATGAGCACTATGAAAAACATCTCATATTTAGTCCTAAATTGAATGATAACGATATTTTGAAGGGAATATTTAAAATTCTCTCCATTTACACGCAAATACTTAACCAGCCAGCAAAAGCAGTTGATGCATTAAATCGCTTACAGAAAGAAAAGGCTTTTTCAAAAGAAGTCACAAAGTATATAACGGATGCAAAACGAGCACTTAATGATTTACAAGCATCAGATACCAATGACACAGACTTATTGGCATATAACGACATAGAAAAGTTCGTGGCACTTTATCTTGGTGGCGTCAACGCTCAGCAAGGTATCATTTTCTCCACGACTCAAGAAGAAGTACAACGTTTGTGGTTACGCGGTCAATTGTTTCGCTATTTGAATAACAAGCCAAAAGCTAATGAAATTCCCAACATCTTATATTGGTTAGCCTTGTGTGATCGCTCTTTAGGTCATGGATATGATTACACCCTTGCTGACTTTTATATCAAGCAGTGCATTATCCGTTATTCATCACACCCGATTGCACAACAGTGTTTTGATGAACATAAAGAATACCTCAAATTTTATTACACCACGCCTACAGAACCAGTCCTACCTTTTGAAGTAAATAATGAATTGAAAAAATTAGAACGTTATCTACACCCCTAATTTATGACCACTCATAATGTAAGTAGCCACATTTGTTGACCAACTAATACACTATGATTGATTAAAATTGTCTTGGTATAAATTGATATCGCAAACTGCTGAGACTATAATTTATCTATTCAGCACGAGACTGAAACAATAATCGCTTTTTAAAAATAAGAATTAATAAAAAATAATAATAAAAACAAGCGAATGGCAAGATAATGGGGATGAATAATGGCACGTCAAATATTTCTACTGCGGTATTTATGCACTAATTGCATGCGCCGGATAAAACTTTTTTTTGCAACATTGGCTTCTTTTTCGCTTTTGGGTGGATGTGCAGAAACAAAACCAAACGCAGAAGGTATAAATTCCCCTCAACGCTCTGTTGATTATCAAAAAAATAACGCCTTAAAAAATTCGTCATTTCGTATTCAATCTTCCCAAAATGGCAGTGGGGAAATTACTGCACGAAATCACGGTCATGCTGCTGCGCCGGCACCTGCACCTGCACCTGCTCCTGCTCCTGCACCAGCTCCTGCACCAGCTCCTGCACCAGCTCCTGCACCTGCACCAGCTCCTGCACCAGCTCCTGCACCAGCTCCAGCTCCTGCAGCACCCGGCGGGCATGGAGCAGCTCCAGCACCAGCACCAGCACCAGCACCAGCACCAGCACCAGCACCAGCACCAGCACCAGCACCAGCACCAGCACCAGCTCCAGCACCAGCTCCAGCTCCAGCACCAGCTCCGGCTCCGGCTCCGGCTCCAGCTCCAGCTCCAGCTCCAGCAGCACACGGGCATGCTCCAGCACCAGCACCAGCTCCAGCACCAATGCCTGCTCCAGCACCTGCTCCAGCACCAGCACCAATGCCTGCGCCAGCGCCAGCACCAATGCCTGCTCCAGCTCCCGCACCAATGCCTGCTCCAGCCCCCGCACCAACCCCAGGAATACCAGCACCTGTGCTTGGCGTTCAAGGAATAACAACAAGTTTATTAGGGCTAGAAAATGTCACTGATTTAGTACAAGCCGCATCATGGGATTTTTTCTCAGCGTCATTAATATTGGATGTAAATTTAATACCCAATGATAATCAGATCAGTGTATGGAATTTACAAAATGGTGAACTCCTCTTAACCATGGATATTCTCAATAACAATATCAACACAGTAAATTTGGTTAATCGGCAATTTAGTGGAATTCCCTGTGAGATTGCTATTTTTAGCGCAGGACGTTTTCAAGCAGTACCCGTTACCAATCTTTCTTCAAGTTGCTCAACAACAGGAAATGTACTATCAACTATCGAGTCTAATTTTCCTAAAGCAACAATGTCGCTACCTACTTTAGATATGACTATCGCAGCGGGATCATATGTTTATTTTTCCTCTGATGTTGTTTTTAGTGGTCAGTATCAATGGGATTTTGATGGCATAATCCCAAATAGCACTTCTCGAATACCGGGTAATGTTTTATTCTCTACACCAGGGGTTTATACAATCACATTAAATGTGAGAAACAGCTTAGGGTTATTAGATCCTGTTCCTTTGCAACGTATTATTACTGTTTATTAAAAACTAAAATATTACAATTAAATGCGACGCTCTCATTTTGAATCCTTAAAGCCTGTTTGCCCCAGGTGTCGTACTCAGGAAAATGTGCTTGCGCCTTTAGTATTGTCTGAAATCACAAAAGAAAATTCTGATTTTATTCTAGAAGGCTTATTATCTTGTCCTAACAAACAATGTGGCAATGAATATCCCATCATCCATGGAATTCCAATCATTGTTCCAAACATTCGAGAGTTTTTAAAAAATAATTTTCTCGCCATCACATCTAGCACTGAATTTTCACCGTTAATCAATTCTGTGTTAGGCGATGCTCTGGGACCTGGAGCAGAATATAACAATACACGTCATCATATTAGTTCTTATGGCTGGGATCACTATGGTGACCTAGCACCAGAGGGAGAGTTTGAAAACGAGAACCACACAGCGAAACCCGGTAGTGCACTCAATTGTCTCGAAGCCGGTTTAGCTTTACTCCCCAACAAACCACAAGTGCCCATACTAGACATTGGCTGTGCTTTAGGACGAACCAGTTTTGAGCTTGCGAAAAAACAGGATGCCTTAACACTTGGGATCGATATTAATTTTTCAAAACTTAGAATTGCTCAACAAGTTTTACAAAAGGGAATTGTATCATTTCCATTAAAGCAATTGGGCGTGGCTTATGAACAACACGAATATGCCGCTAATTTTAGTCATAAAAAACATGTCGACTTTTGGCTTTGCAATGCCCTTGCACTACCTTTCGACAATTCAACATTTAATTTTGCATCACTATTAAATGTGTTAGACGTAGTGCCAGCACCAAAAATATTGCTTGCTTCCATAAGTAATATTTTAGCTTCGGGTAGTTATGCCATTTTTTCTACTCCTTATGACTGGTCTCCACCCGTCAATATGGAGAGTTGGATAGGTGGTAAAAAAGTTCATCAAACTCTTAAAGGGGATAGTCTTCAAATCCTAAAATCACTATTAGCTTCAGAATCGCAAACGGGTGAATTCAATAAATTAAAAATGATCGCTGAAATTGAGCATCACCCCTGGTTTGTCCGAGTCCATAAACGACGTGTAGTCAATTATGACACGCATGTTTTTGCATGTGAAAAATTGAAATAAGCAGAATAATAGCCTGCTTATTTCTAATTAACTTAATTTAATATTTTAGCTAAATATATGAATCACAAGATGCAAATTAATGTGCAATTTGAATTTTTCTTACTTCGGCTTTTTGTGATTTAGGAATAACAATTTCTAATACACCATGTTCACCTTTTGCGGTAACTGCATCACTTTGAACTGATTCAGGTAATTTGAACTGACGAACAAAACGGCCATGGGCACTCTCTATTTTTTGATAACCTGGTTTTTCTTCACTAGTACGCTTTTCTCGATGACCTTTCAGCGTTAAGTAACCTTCTTCAATGGTAACATCAATATTTTTTGGGTCCACACCTGGAATATCGGCATGTAGAATATATTTATCATTCTCTTCTGTAATATCCACAGTCGGAATCCAATCACTACTCGCTTCAGTCTAGGTATGATTATGCTTTAAAGCACCATCCATATTATGATGCAATTGATTTAGTAAATGCCAAGGGTCTCGTCTCATTAATAAAGTCATTATTATTCTCCAAAATTTTTAATCATTTAATTACAAGATAGATATGTGGATGTCATCAAAATTTTCAAGTAAATATATTTTTAAAATTTTGCGATTTTTATCACAATAAAATACTTTTCAAGGCTTGATTTAACTAAAAGATACCCCAAGATATTTAGCAAGAAATTGTTTTTTTTAATGAAGTTGTACGCAAAAAAAAGGGTTACACGTCAGTGTAACCCTTTTTTTTTATTGGTGGGGCGGCGGGAACTGAATATAAGCCATATCTAATTGATAATAATAACAATAGCAATAAGATAAATTTAGAAGTACTACTACTGGTACTTCTAAAAAGAAATATCACCTTCATTTCAAAATTGAACGTTAAAACCAATTTTAGCTAAATTCCAAAACCACCTATCGAATCGAGGAAAATATTCACTTTCAAATAATTCTATATACAACTAAGTGAGAAATTGATAATAAATTTTAACTTGCTCTTCTATTTTGGTTCTCAGGTCATTTGTATCACTTGCTGTAAGTACTTGATACGGTTTTATGTTAAAACCATGATCAGTGTTAAATTCTGCACCAGTTACCTGTTTGTTATGAAAAAGAATAAAATTTCCCTGTGGTTTCTTTGCCCCTTCATTAAGCCCCATCAAGTAACCAATTTCATGATAAACGTTTTTATTACCAAGAGTAATATCTGCCAGCAACAGACCACAATCTCGAATCAACTTTAATAATTCATCATCAATCCGATAAGAATACCCTTTTTTGAACTTATCAATCCTGATTTCTCTAATTTTTAAATCTAAAGAAAAAGAATCATTAATTGCCTTAACCGCGTCTTGAATCGCCTTATAATTACCTTGAGTCTCTTCACAAAACTGCATTGATACAAATATCGTTCTATGCCTGGCTTCTAATACACAATCGAATATTTTAGTGATTTCCTTTGCTTGTGTATCCTGAGTTTGGTAGATGTGGTTTTTCAAGACCCAGTGTGTAAATATGCCCACCTTAGAAGACGGCTGATAGGCATAGTAGAAAAAGGCGCTCAATAAACCACTGTTTCGATGCTTACCTAGGTTAGCATGTTTATATATTGTATTAATTTCGCTCAACCTGCTTTTAAAGAGCTTTACTTCACTTTCAATGTCTCCTTCTTTTAAAGAGATAAGCTTATTTTCTGCAAGATTTTCAAATGTTTTCAAAAGAAACGTGCGTTTTGTAACTAAATTATTATCTTCTGAATCAATCAGTTTTTCGATATTGGGAGTCATTGTCATATCCCAAGTTTGAAGTACTTTTCTCGCTAACAAGTATTCGGAACCGAATTTATTAATTAACGTATCGTTACTAAATAGGTCTTCATCTTCAAGAATTTGCTTAAGGCTTTGCTCCATTGTTAAAGCAATTTGTCGATAATTAACATTATGAAACAATGCCCGGCTAAAGCGTTTCAAATTTTCATTATCGTTAAATAGAACCAAACAGAAAGGTACGTTTAAACTTTGATAACGCTGGATCTTATCTATACTAAGGGGAGTAACCAAATCATCACTTAATATACTTAACCGGTGGTTTCCATCAATACGGTGAAACTTATCTAACCCACCCAAACTAATCAATTTATCATCAATATTAAGAGTTGCTCTGCGATAAAGTATAGTTCCCCGAGATTCTTTACCAGACTTTCGGGTTGTTACTGTGTAATTTAATTTAAATTGAGGGAAAGAATATTTTACGCTTTTATCATGATCAAAATACTGAATAAACTCACTGACTGTATCAGCATTTGAGCCGTCTCCTAAACTTGCTCCCAGTATCACTTCAGGAAAAAACAGATATTCACCGTCATCAAGAAATTTTTCCATACGCTTTTGTTGATGCGTAATTAAATCGCGTTGATAACTGGGGTCTGGTTCTGATATTTCATATAAATCACCAAGACGGGCATATCCACGCAAACACACAAAATTACCAAGTGAACGATCTAATACACCCTGCAAAATCATGCATCACCTATAATCATAGCTACTACTTCTTTTTTTGCCTGTTCTAGTCCTGTTATGGCTTGGTGTTGTAATTGTTTAGCTTGGTTTCGGATTTGGGCGATGTGGTTAGCCATTTTAAGCTGTTCTTGTAATGGCGGTAAAACAATAGGTAATGATTTATATTCTTCAGCATTAATATTTGCTTGAACAGCTGGACGATAAATAGCCTCTACCCATATTTTATAAATAATAGAATGGCAATAATAAAAAATATAATCAGGATTTGCTTTAGTGTCATCAATTAGAAATCGAATTAAATAACCAGCAAAAATAGCTTTCTTATTTGTATTTTTATGCAAATAAGCTCGGCCTACAGAACCACTTCGTGCAAATAATAAATCATTAAAATTTAATAAATATTGCTCTTCAATATTTTCCGCTGTTTTCCACGAGGAATTTTTTAACTCCCCTATAACATTTATATCAGTAATACGGATATATCTAACAGCATCTGAATCGCTATTGCATTCAACAGCTCCTTCATTAGCTCCATATTGTGGAGATATTTTAATTAAGTCTTTGAGTTTCTTGCATTCGTACTTGGCTTTTTGTTCGTGTATCAGCTTAATTTTAATGTTAAAGTTTGGATCAAATCGAGTTCCTGACACTTCACTTAACCGCCGTGTAAATATTCGATTTTGTACGATATTTTCATCTTGTTCCGGTAATTCAATTCCTAATTCAGCCAACAGGTAATCATCTATACTATCAAGTAACTGTTGTGCTTCTGCTTCTTTTTGTTTTTTTTCAGAATATATCATTTCCATTTTAGAAATTATAATATCTTGTATATCTTTTGGCGGAATAACAACAGGAACTTGAGCTAGCTGTTGATTGTTCAAATTTCTTTGAGCCGAATATGGAGCCAATTCAATTATATAAGGCTTTATTAAAGTTAAATATACATTTAAATATTCAAGTGATAATTTTTTATTTTTTGGAACTAGAGAAACTATGCTATCTGGGAAACAACTTGGATAATCCAGTATTGCAGTATCGCCAATATTTGCAGCGATAGTAAAAAGAAGTTTAGGTGGTTTAAAAAGTTTACTAGTTTTTAAACCTAACTCGTTTAAAGTCTGAGTATATTCAATTGAGTTGTTACTATCAGCTGCTTTTACAATATCTCCTGTTTGAATAAACGGATACTTACCCCCATAAAACCTTGGATCATTTCTTGGCCTATGCCCGAATCTGCCTCTATTTATTGTACAAGTTTTAATTAAGTCAACACATTCAAATTTTGCTTTACTGACAATATTTTCTTGTATCCTCTTAACAGCAACATAAAATAAAGGGTCTAATCGCTCTTCTAACTCGGAAATTTTTGTACAAAATACTCTTCCCCCTAAATCTTCTGAAAATTTATATTCGTCCATAAACATCTCTACTTATCAATGTGTGCAATAAAGCGAACAAGTTCTTTACCTATAACATCTAGATCGTTAGTATTAGTAGGCTTACCCGTTGAGTCATAACCAATGTCTTCCGCAATTGCCATAAAGATAGGGTAATCATCCAGTATTTGTTGTTTTTGCTCTGTGTATTGTTCGCTTAAAGTTTCTTTTATGGCATCCGTTTTTTCCTTATATTCTGTATTGAGCTGCTTTTTCCATTCTTTATAGTTTTCCGACTCGGTCAAAACTTTACCTTGCAATCCTTCTGGATTTTCAAGACCTTTTAAGTCTTTAATCTGCTGTTTCTTCTCTTTTTCTAGTATTTGCAATTGTTTAATGTAACTAGATTGTTCTTTTATATTATCTTGTAACTTTGTTTTTTTATTCTGGATACTTTCTGTCATTCTTGCTGTATGTTTTTTCAAAAACATCACAGAGCTTTTCACCCCTGCTCCTGTGGCCTGGAAAGCAGTTTGTGGCATTGAGGTTACTGCAACGATGCGAAACTTTTCTTCAATACCATCACGTACGTATTGCAAGCTAGAGTTAGTTAAAACACCATCAGGAATAACAATCGCTAAATAACCACCTTCAGATAAAAATTTATGACACTGTTCAATAAATAGAATTTCTGTGCTTTGGTTTTCTCGGTCAGTTTTTTTTGATTTCGGGTTGAGCCAGTCTATGTCTTTTTGTGCATAGCCGTATTGATGCATATATGCTTGTTCTGTTTGTTTTATGCTTGATCCAAATGGAGGATTAGTAATAATAAAATCGAAGCGGTTATACGCAAACCCTTTATTTTTAGTACGAGAATAAATTCCCTTTTGTTTAATATTACCATCTTCATCTTTAATGTCGTCAATTGGTAATAAGCCATCTGTAGCAATAACGTTGGTGTGACCATCATCATGAATAATCATATTCATTTTAGCGGTTCTAGCAATTTGCTCGTTAATTTCTATTCCATACAGTTTTTTTTCTGCAAAGTCATGCCAATGCTTATAGTGAGCTGTATTTTCTTTAGGGTTAGTTTCAAAATCTGGATAGTAATCTGTAGCTTGCTGCCTGACTTTATCAAGAGCATGCAATAAAAAACCACCACTCCCGCAGGAGGTATCGAGTACTAATGATTCATTACTAATAGGTAAAGTATCAACAATAAAGTTCACTATAGGACGTGGTGTAAAATATTGTCCGAAATCACCACGAAAAAATGACCCCATAAAAGTCTCAAAAGCACGACCTTTACTGTCAAGATCTGTATTACCTAAATGGATACTTTCAAGATAACCGACTACGGTACGTAACTTTTCTGGGTTAAGACGTATATTATCTTTAAATACCTCTGGGTCTTTTTTCCGTCCTTCAGCATAAAGTGCCTGAATACGTTCTTGCAATTTTTTGTTGGTTATTTCTTCAGATTCTTCACTAAATATCTGGAAGTCATAGGCGGCTCCCTTTTTTCTGGGTTTACGCTCATCCCAAATTTTACAAAAAATAAGTTTATCCAGTTCGTCAAATGCTTCTGATGGATTAAGCTCACCACCACCCCAAAGCGAGTTATGGGCTTGTTTAAATCTTCGAGTTAATTCATTTTCTTCTACCGGCTCCAGCTCAAAAAGCTTTTGTCCATTTACTATACCACCACCTTTGGCATACTTGAATCTAGCTAATTTCTTAACACCGAATTGAGGAATATCAGGAACGGTTAAATACTTTTTGGGCTCTTTTTCTGGTATTTCAAAATAGGCATCTTTAATCTTGGATGTAACCCAAAAATATTTAGCCCTGACTGTCCCTGTTGCTGCATAACTAAATGCTTGGCCAATAGCTTGTTTAAACTCTAATTCGGAAACTTCTTCTTTTTTACATTCAACTACAATATGAGCGGATGTGTGTTCATCATTGTTATAAACAATAATATCTGCTTCCCTGGTATCTGACCCTATTTTTACTGATACAAATTGCTCTATTCGTTTGGGATCATAGCCGTATACTAAAACCAGTTTGAGGAATGAATCAGCCTGTACAATTTCCTCTGGATTAGTGTAATTTCGTCGCTTATTCTGATGAATATAAGTAATGTATTTTTGGTCATCATCAATTTTGATTAAACCCTTGTCTATTCCCTGTTGTATCAGGTTCATTTGCTTCTAATTCCTAATTTAATTCATGTAAGTTAGTTAACATATGCAGCTTTATCTTTATATAGTACGGGCTAAAGAAAGCTGCTTTATAACGAATAGTACTATATATTCCTATAACATCCTGAATAATAAAATGCATTCGTATATGTTGTATCAAGGAATGGAATTATGAGCGATCAATATTCGCACAAACAGTTTTTTAGACGCACCCCTAATATATATTTAGCTCATTATTTCATCTCTAAAAGTATTAATATAGAGATTGAACTCACGAAACTAAAAGAAAATGACGCCGAAGTTATCTTACAAGCGTTTTCTAACCTACCTGAGATGCAGCAAGCAGAGATTGAAGCAGAATTTCAGGATGTAAACGCCTTAGCGTGTGAGGGTGGTATTGCAGCCTTGGTTGATGAAGCTAGCTTTCATAATGATGATGCGTTTATTGAAGAAATAGTTGCAATAGAGGGCTTTCACGCCAAAGCCATGTGGACTTTTATCAATAAGCTGAAATACTGGCGTGGGGCGACCATGTTTTTACATGCTGATAATGTGAGTCCGTCCTATTGGAAAAAACGTAACGACCTGCCCCATTTGTCCCCACAAGTTGACGATGAAGATATACAGGCACTGGCTAAAGCTATTAGTGAGTATTTCTACCATAAAGAAGGTAGAGGAAAAAACTGTATTGTTGAACCCTACCGTCGCAATCAAAAAGAATACTTTTTTGCCTACCCAGAAGACTTCGCCCAATCTGCCGTTGAATGGGTTGGTGATACTTTAAAAAGCCAAGCCCACCACCCAGCCTTTGAGATTATTTTTGTCTATTGTGAGGTCGAGGGCTCACTGGATATTTATGCGCCAAAAAACAGTAAGACCATTGCCGACTTACAGGTGATGTTTGCTAAAAATATTCTAAAGCTGGAAACCTTAGCTGAAGGCGCTATTGATAAGCGGGTGTATGAGTTAGCACCCGTAGTAGAAAACGATTTTGAATTTAAAATTGAACCTGCTTCAGGTATTGCCAGTGTAATGGTGACTAAATTACGTGTTACATTAAAACATGATCGTAAAAAGCGTATTACTATTGAAGCCGATGCCTATAAAAATCCCGATGCCGTTTATCATTTATTAGACAAACTCAAATTACCACCGTATTTCGTTAGCCAAGTGAGATTGAAAGTTGCTTTCGAAGCCATTGGCAATAAACGGGCAAAAACCCGTACTGTTAACATTACCCACCCCAATTCCTGCGCCTTAAACCATGACGGTAATGATTTAAAAATTCGACAAATGTTAGCTAGTTCAGGGCTTGAGCCTAAAGCAATCAATAGTAACGATAATTAATGAATAATAACCAGGCATTAACAGCTTTGATTGACCTTGTAAGCGCTTCTGATAAGCCTGTCAATCTTGACTGGGATGAGACACAACAATGGCATGATGGTGTGTTAGCGGGCTTTGTAGTGAATGGTTTATTATCTAAGGACGTGTTAGCTCAATCATTGGAATGCAATGGCTGTGAGCAATTTTGTTTTATGACGGTTTATCAAACCGATGATGTACAACGGGCGTTTATTGTTTGCGATGACCCCGATAGACAAAGCCAGATGGGACGAATTAACGTGCCACTGGAAAGATTGCAGCAATGGCGAGCCAGCGCTAGACAAGTTGCAACGGTAATTTCTGGCTTACTAGATCTGGAATCTAAACCCGTTTATCAAAAAGATGCTGCCAGCTATAAGCTGGGTATGCTTAAAGGTAAACACGGGCGGCGTTGGGTTAATTTAAAGATTCAGCCGTTAGCATTAGAAATTAATCGACATATCATTTCTTTGAGTGACTTAATATATTTCGTGGGGAATGAGTTAAGTATTGATAAAACACGCATTGATGAACTATTAAATTCTGCCCCTAATGATACTAGCAAAGCTTATACACCTGATGTAAGTAAACGAGAGACCAGTAAGCTTGCAACTCAAGCCATGTATCAGGATTGGAACGATGCATATTTAGCATTAGTGAAAAAGCATCCCAACAAAAAGGATTCTTGGTATTCATTGCATATTGCTAAGTTGCCCATTAGCAAAGGTAGGGATTCCGAAACCATTCGTCATAATATGAAAAAGTAAAAAAGTTGGACGGAAAGTTTTCGTCCAAAAAAAAACATCATAACTTATTGATAAAAATAGTTATTCTCATTTGGTTAATTCCCATCAAAAATGCGTTTAAATATCTACCCTTACCTAACGCTTTGTTTTATATGCTGGCGTCACCTGTAACGCTAGCTAATATTGTATTTTTATCGTTCAAATCGTCCAGCTAATCTCTGATTTCGTTATCCACTAAACGTTTAAGAGGTTTCAAAATGACACATGTAATATTAAGACTTCCTGCTGTAAAACAACGCACTGGTTTATCACGCAGCACTATTTACTTAAAAATATCTAAAGGTGAATTTCCTGAATCGATTTCGTTGGGTAGTAGAGCTGTTGGTTGGATCGAAAAAGATATTAATGATTGGTTAAATCAACGAATCGAAGACAGCCGGAATGCAAAATAATGTCTGGACGCTGCAATCCTAATAAAGCAAAGATTAATCGTAATTATACGGTTGAAGAAATTGCTAATTTATATCCGGTTCATAAAAATACAGTTCGAGCATGGGTAAAATCAGGCCTACCGGTTTGTGATAATCAAAAACCCATGCTGATTTTAGGTGCTGATTTGCGTGAATTTCTTAAATCAAAAAATAAGAAACATAAACAAAAATGCAAGCCCCATGAAATGTATTGCTTACGTTGCAAGTCACCCCAAAAACCGGCTGAAAATATGATTGATTATGAGCCAATATCTAAAACCACTGGCCGGTTAATTGGTATCTGTTCTTGTTGTGAATGTGTAATTAATAAGTACATTAGTTTGGCTAATTATACGAAAATTCAACATTATTTTACCGATGACACAAAAACACATAAACAAGAGGGCTTAACCCCTCTTAAACAGTGACTTTACATAGTGAGGTAAAATAGTGATTAAATACAATCCTGAAAATGAACGTATCAAACGAAAATATCTGGTTTTTCTCAAAGAGGCCAAGCGACAAGATGAGTCCAGTTTGGATGCTGTTGCGATGGCTTTAAAACGTTTTGAAAAATACACCAAATTCCAAAATTTTAAGGCCTTTCATTTTGAAAAAGCGGTTGGATTCAAGCGACATTTAGCCAAACAAGAAAACAAACAAACTGGTAAGAAACTCAGTAAGGCAACACAAAATTCTACCCTCAGACACTTGAAAGGATTCTTTCAGTGGTTAGCCATGCAAGCAGGTTATAAATCACGCATCAATTATACGGATAGTGAGTATTTTAATTTATCTGAAAAAGACACTCGAATTGCCACAGCTCGTCGTATAAAACCTGTTCCCACCATCGAGCAGATAAAACACGTTATTAATAATATGCCCTTCTCTACCGACATTGAAAAACGTAATCGTGCCTTAATTGCATTTACTTTACTCACAGGGGCAAGAGATAGTGCTATTGCATCGCTAAAATTAAAACATATTGATTTGGTAGCGGAAACTCTCTTTCAAGATGCCCGAGAAGTAAAAACCAAATTCAGTAAAAGTTTTACCAGCTATTTTTTCCCTGTAGGCGATGAAATACGAGAAATTGTCAAAAATTGGGTAAATTACCTTAGACGTGAATTATTTTACGGTAATGATGACCCAATATTCCCTAAAACAAATGTCATTCAAGGAAAAGCTAGGATATTTGAGCCTTCGGGATTTAAAAAAGAACATTGGGCGAATGCTTCGCCGATAAGAGGGATATTCAAAGAGGCATTTACTCAAGCAGGGCTACAATATTTTAATCCACATAGTTTTCGTCATACGCTTGTAGGTTACGGTGAAAAGTTGTGTCGAAATCCTGAAGAATTTAAAGCATGGAGTCAGAACTTAGGCCATGAAGGTGTGCTTACCACATTTTATAGCTATGGTGATGTTCAACCGCAAAGGCAGGCTGAGATTATTCAACAATTGAAGTTTCCCCATGAAAAGGAAGAATTTAACACAGACAAATTGGTGGAGGCTCTTTTTCAAAAACTGAATGCTCAAAATGCAGGTCGAAGTTCATGATTGTTGGCCTACTACTTTTAAGCCTTTTTTACCTGACAGACTCATATTGCCGGTGGCTGCTTTTTCAATCTGATCACTCCACCATTGCATCATGGTTGTACGCCGCTCTAAATAAATTGCTCGATTATAGGCATTTCTTACTTCATTTTTGCCTGTGTGAGCAAGTGCAGCCTCGATAATATCAGGGTCAAAACCTTCTTCGTTTAGAATCGTACTGGCTAAAGATCGTAAGCCGTGAGCAACTAGCTGATTTTCAAACCCCATGCGTTTTAAGGAGTTATTCGCTGTTTGAGTATTCGTATGCTTCGTTAAATTTCTATCCGAGGGAAATATAAACTGACTACGAGAACTTATTGGCTTCATTAGTTCGAGTAAGTTTAAGGATTGACTCGTTAATGGTACTGAATGTGACTTTTTTTGTTTCATCCGCTCGGCTGGGATAATCCAAAGACTATTTTCAAAATCAATTTCATCCCAACGTGTACCCGCTGCTTCACTGGGTCTAACCATTGTATGCAATTGCCACTCAATTAAACAACGAGTCGTTATTTTAATACTCGCGACACAAAGCGTTTTCATTAATGTTGGTAACTGTTCGGGTTTTAGTGTTGGAAGATGTTGCTTAACCGGTGCTTGAAACGCTTTACTAATTCCACTTAAAGGATTTGTCTTTAGTATGCCAGCATTCACTGCATAGACCATCACTTCGTTAAGTCGTTGGCACAGACGTTTTACAGTTTCGAGACTGCCTTTTGCCGCAATAGGCCTAATTATATCTATTGTTTTTACAGCAGTTATTTTATGAATAGGAATTTTCCCAAGGGCGGGGAATATATACAATTCAAGCGAACGCCACGACCTTGCGGCGTGATCTTCTGAAACAGTAGTCTTCTTAACATTTAACCATTGTAGTGCTATATGCTCCAACGTATTGCTATGAGCTAACTCAGAGAGGCGCTTTTTTTCATCGCGATGTTCTTTGGGGTCGATTTTCTTTAGCAGTAATTCTCTTGCAGCTTCGCGTTCTTTTCGAGCATCAGCAATTGATAACTCAGGATATGAACCAAAACTTATACACGTTCTTTTTCTGGTATAAGGCGTTTTATAATCCAAAAGCCATAGCTTCGAACCATTGGGCTTAACCCTCAATTGCAATCCACCACCATCGGACAAGGTATATACCTTTTCTCTTGGTTTTGCTTGTTTAACTTCTGTATTGGTTAATGGTTTGGTTGTTCTTGGCATTTTAGTAGTACCGCTAATTAGTGGCATTAACATGGTACAACAATGAGTACTACTAAAAAAGTAAGATTAGGTGATATTTCATAGGACACTATAGGCATTAAAAAAGCCGCTATTCCTAGGTAGAATGCGGCTTTCAGAGCTTTTTGAGTCGTTCTAAGACTTACAATTGGTGGAGGCGGCGGGAATCGAACCCGCGTCCGCAAGTCCTCTGCCATCAGCTCTACATGTTTAGTCTAGTCTTTAAGTTTAACCGGACACTACCCGACAGACAGGGAAAATGGACGGCGATTCCGTAAAGTTTTAGTAAATCAACACCGGACAGGTCTCATTACGATCTTATGTGGGTCGACCTTTGTTATCTGAGCGCATAAGCACGCACCAGGCAAAGGGCACTAGGCTGGTTATTAAGCAGCTAGAGCGTAGTTGTCATCATTTGCAACTATAAATTTGCAATTGGATTTACGAGGTAATTACACCCTCGACATGCACCTCAGGTTTCGATACCCACGTCGAAGCCAAGTCGCCCCCGTGATATCCCTAGACTAATCTAGGGTTGAAACCAAGTATTTCATTAAAATACTTAGGTAAGTGGACAGTATATCAAAGATAAAGTTTCTGTGCAGTAATCCAACATGTAAGTGTTACCTTGATTTCTAACAAATCAAGGTCTATTTGGGTCTTCGTAATGTGATTAATTCAACCTCACCTTCAGGCCCAACAGACCAAGAAGTCCACCAACTAACAATACTAATGATAAAGGATCCAAGCAGTGCAGCGAAGAAACCAGATAATGCAAAATCATCCAATAACCAGGCAACTAGTCCTAACATCCCTGCATTAATCACCATCAAAAACAAACCCAACGTTAAAACAGATATTGGTAAGGTTAATACAATGATAATCGGTCGTACAAACGCATTAACGATACCCAATAAAACAGCTGCAAGAAAAAACGTGGATGTCTCACCAACATCAATCCCGGGTACAATTGCAGCAGCAATCCATAGTCCTGCTGCCGTTGCTAATAATCTGAAGAAAAATCCTAGCATTTTTATTATTCTCTATAGTTTACAAATTTCCATATCCAAATCGCCCAATTCATCTAACGCTGTTTGATTGGATAGCAAGGCCACACTGGCCTTGTCTTGAATTAAATAAAGCTCCGTCACTCGTTTTAAATCCTCTATAGTCACAGAAAGCACTTTTTTGCGAACCGCTTGCCGTTGAGCTTTATTGCGGCCAAATAAAGCATTGTGAAATGCATTTTTCGCTTCACCAGCTGGTGATGAGGGTTTATCAAATGCACTAATAACGCCTAATATGGCTTCTTCTAATTTCAAAGCTTCATGATTTGAAGACAACAACCAATCAATGGAGCGATCAAAATCAGCTAACGTTTCCATGAGTCTTGGGTCACGATAAGAATAAAAGCGAAAGGCGCCGGCATCCGAGTCATAGGTCGCTCCGCCACCATAAGCACCACCCTGCTCTCTCACAACACGATGTAAAAAGCCATTTTTCAGAAAGCCACCTAATACCATTAAAGCTGCCGTATCTTCATGACTTGAAGCAACCGTTGGATAAGCTTTCGCGCAAAAATTAACTTGCGTATTGGTTACCCAAAATTGATTGGTTTTTTCATTAACACTCGCCAAATTAAAAGGGTTAAAGTCAGCAGAAGAATGATCTATCGATGACCATATATTTTCTTGATAATCGTACATCTCTTTCATGGAAGAAGGTTCACCCACTAACAATATTTGCCGTGGTGCCGCTTGTATTAATGACTGAATTTGAGAAAAGCCGTCAGCAACTGCGTTTATGTTCGCTTTTTCATTCAAGCTATCATCTAAATCTTTTAAGGATTGTATACCCGCTAATCCACGCGTTTCATGTCGCAGTTTTGCTAAAGGACTCATACCTGCACTAGCCGCCATCATCGCTAATCCATGGCCATTACCGGTAATACTATTTTCTTTACCCGCACGATATTGAGAAATTATTTCTCGTATCCGATCAACTTCATCAAAGCGTGCAGATTGAAGCGTTTCCATCATAAAATCTGCTAACTTAGCCTGATTGCGTGCCAAGGATTTCCCTGACAATATCATGTAAGCACCCACTTTCTGTACATCATCAATTTTCGAACGCAATGAAGTGTATATCGAAACACCACCAGTCACTTGATCCATGAGTGCCTGAGTTTCCAAATAACTCCGACCTGCTGAGCCTAATTCCGATAAACAACGTGTATATAACGGTAATAAACTCAAAAGTTTTGAATCCATTTGTGGCAATTCCATTATGACTTGCTGATAAACAATGCCGTTAGTACCCTGTTCATATAGACTCGCTGGCATTTTATTAATGGGTTTACTCACACCACTAGCAATGTACATTTCGTCCGGTACATCTTCAACACCCACTTTCGGCAATATACTCTCGTCATCAATCTGTTCTTGACGTTTGATCAATGCAACAGATCGATCAACAATCGCTTGCTTTTCTTGATCAGTCAGTTTTTCTTTAATCGCTGCTAATTTGGCATGCTCTGCATCGTCTTTTTGCTTACTTAAACTAGTATCAGGTTTCAAACTTAAACGAACACGATGAGAATTATTTAACAAATATTCATTTACTAATTGTTTAAAAAACGCCGGATCCTGCGCTTGTTCCCGCAAATGACTAATTGCTTCATCTTGGTCAATGGCATCAATCGTATCCCCATTATGAACTGCGACAGATAGCATATCCAAAATGAGTTGTAGACCATACGGATAACTACCACCCGTAATTTCTTTTTGTGCGAGTTCCAATTGGTGCAAAGCCGCATCTAATCGGGATTGTTCAACACCATTGTCGGCAACGTCTTTTAAAACATCCAATATCATTTTTTCAATGGTAGAACTATCTTCCGCGTTAGCCCCTTCGATTCCACACATAAAGATCATTTCACGATTAGAATCCTCTAAACCACACAAGGGTGACGGCGCCAGACCTAATTTGGTATTTTCTAATGCATAACGTAAAGGCGAAGATCCATTGTCCAATAAAACACTAGATAACAAGGTTGCTTTTAGACGGGTTTGCGCATCTGCACTTTCTCCTAACAACCAACCCAATACAACATGAGTTTTATTCTCTAGTAATTCAGTTTCATTAAGTGCATATTCCTCCTCAATGACCTGAGGAGTGCTATAACGTTTTTCCTTTGGAACATCAATTTTTGTTGGGGATTTTTCAAAGTGTTGTAACACTTTCTCTTGAAACCGTGCTTGATGTTCTGCCGCCGGAATATCCCCATAAGTAAAAAATATTGCGTTTGATGGGTGGTAGTGCGTTTTGTAGAAATTTTTTAATTCAGCATAGCTAAGCTCGGGAATATCTACTGGTTCACCACCACTATTGAAATGATAAGTGTTCGTTGGAAAAACATGTTTTGTTAATGTTTGCCAAAGTACACTTACCGGTGAACTCATTGCGCCTTTCATCTCATTAAATACGACACCCTTATAAACCAAAGGTGAATCTGTATTTTCCATATCTTCAAATTCTAAACGATGACCTTCTTGAGCAAAGTCTAACTCGTCTAAATTGGAAAAAAAAACCGCATCTAAATAGACATCCAACAGATTGGAAAAGTCTTTTTTATTCTGGCTCGCAAAAGGATATGCCGTCCAATCACTACTCGTAAACGCATTCATAAAAGTATTTAAAGAACGCCGAATCATCATAAAAAACGGATCGCGTACAGGATAATTTTTACTACCACACAGTGCCGTATGCTCTAAGATATGCGCCACACCTTTTGAATCAGTGGGCACCGTTTTTAATCCAACTAAAAATACGTTTTCTTTATTATCCGATGCTAAGTGAAAATGCTTAGTGCCCGTTATTTTATGCTCATATGTTTCAACAACCAATTTTAAAGAAGGAATAGGGTTTTCAGATTGTTTCGTAAAATCTTGACTCAGCATTGTTGCCAAATTCATTTCTCCAGTTATTTAATATTGCGTTCTTTCTTAATCTGTTCGTATGCTGCTTTTATTTCTACTGTTTTCTCTGTAGCAAGCTTTATCATTTCTTCCGGTAAACCACGTGAAACCAATTTATCGGGATGATGCTGGCTCATAAGTTTGCGATATGATTTTTTCACTTCTCCATCTGTTGCATCACTTTTAAGGCCTAACATACTATAGGCGTCCTTAATATTTTTGTAAGCAGGTTGTTGCCCACCCGCTGAGCTATATGAACGCTGTGCTTGCATCATTTGAACTAATTTTTCAAACGTAATACGTGAAAAACTCAGCTGTTTACAAATTTTTAATAGGATATCGTGCTCAAGTTGATGTAGCTCACCATCAGCCATGGCTGTACTAATTAGAATTTCAAGAAACATCTGTTCAAGATTTCTTCGACGACCACACTCCTGTTTGAACTGTCCAATAACCGCCGTTAGATCAAAATCATCCGACTTACCTTCATTAAATAAACCAATAGCCACCTTCATCTGCTCGGGATTTAATTGCATTTGCTCCATCACAAACTTGGCTTGCGCTATTTCATTTTCAGAAACTCGGCCATCGGCTTTAGCCAAGTGACCCATGCTAAGAAATGTCGTGGTAAAAAAAGCTGTTTGTATTCGCTCAACATCCCCCGGTCTCAAACTCGCCATATTAAGGCCGTTATCAAATTTATGTCCTAATACTGCACCTAGCAAAGCACCCAAAGGGCCGCCAAGCATATAACCAAAAGTTCCTCCCAGGACTTTTCCCCACCAACTCATTTATTTTCCTTTAAATTTTCCGATATTGTTTAAATGTTAGATTATCATATTCAGACCTAGCTCGCATTTCTTACAAGATTCTCAAAATAGAGACATTCAGCCCAACAATCCGGTCATATTTCGAGCATTTGATTTATATAAAATACATTGAATCCACAAATTTATTTACTGGTGAATCCCTTGTAAAATGCGATAATGTTGCATTACAAAATCGCAATCCAATTAAAAAAAACGGTTTATATGAAAGGCTCATTACAAGAACAATTGCTAAAGTCAGGTCTAATCGACGAAGATCGATTAAACAACGCAAAAAAACAGACCAAAAAACCTGTTAAGAAAAAGAATAAAAAATTTTCTAGTCAAAAACAGCGTGTTACCACGCCTGTAAAACAGGTCATCACCGAAGATCCTAAGAAACAAAAAGAAATTAGGATGGAAGTTAAAAAATTACTCAGGAGTTATAAATTAAACGATAAAAACGGTGAGATTGCATACAATTACACAATAAACAACCAAATCAAACGATTTTATGTTAACGAGAAACAACAAAAAGAACTCATAGACGGCAAATTGGCTATTGCCAACTGGAATGAAATTTCCTATTTAATTCCAGTTGCTCACGTTGAAGAATTACGCACCCTATTTCCAAAAATTGATATTTGCCTTAATGAAACTCAAGAAAACCAAATTAATGAGAACGATCCCTACGCAGACTACGAAATCCCCGATGACATTAAGTGGTAAATTTACACTAGCTGTAAATAATTTGAAAAACAGCAACTCGCTATTTCCCGTAATAGCCAAATCCTTGCACAACTCTTGCAATCCACCTTTACTTATATATGGGTAACTGCTGAAATAATCATTATTGGTCTATTTTTAAGCGTGTTGCTGAATAAAACTAAGAGAAATACGCATGACAAGAATTGGCAAGAACATTATTTTTGTTCTTATTGGTGCATTACTCACCGCATTGTTACTCGAAAAGTGGCTAATGTTGAAGAATATTCAATCATTCAGTCATATTCTTACTGAAGCAAATATAGATCTTCTTAAGTCAATAGTTAGTGAATCTAGTGTATATGTCATTGAGATAATCATTGGTTTTGTTGCAGTACTCGCATTTGTACAAAAGTTTCTTGTTGGCCCTCAAGATAAAGATATACAGAAAGTGCTTGAATCTGCTGATGGTGGCGATGTTGATATTAGATCACAAAGTGACTCCCAGCTTTCTAATCTTGTTAATAATACCTTGGATCGATTTTCATCTATTTTGAGAAAAATTGATGAAAATACCGTAAAACTTGAACAGTCCGCTATTCAAGTTTCGTCATTGGCTCAAGAAATACAAAACGCAAACTCAGAAGAACAACAACGTTCAAGTGATGTCTCCAACTACACAGAAGAGTTGTTAACTATTTCCAATACCATTCAAGATCTATCAGATTCGACTCGCATTAACGCGACATCTTCTGAAAAGAGCGCCCAAGAAGGCTTAAAGATTGTTCAAACAAATATTAGTACAATGCAGGATACAGTAAATGAAGTAAATATCGCTGCTTCACAGATGAAAGAACTTACTGAGGCAACGCTAGGCATTAATGAAATCCTTGATACGATTAAAAACATCGCCGAACAAACAAACTTACTTGCACTGAATGCAGCTATAGAAGCAGCTCGCGCAGGCGATCAAGGACGTGGTTTTGCCGTGGTGGCAGACGAAGTTCGCACCTTAGCAAATCGAACCACAATTTCTACTGAAGAAATTAGTAATATATTAACGAATTTAACCAAACGTGCTGATACTGTTAATAAAACAATGTCAAACGTGGTTGAAAAAGTAAATACTAGTCAAAACAATGCAGAAAATATCGAAGAAAATATTAGATTGGTTGTCGATAATATCTCCGAAACTGCAGCATCCAACACACAAATTTATGAAATCAGCAATCAGCAAACCGAAAAGTTCGATCGATTACGCGATCATATAAATTCATATATCAAAACCATTGACATCAGTACTAATAAAGTAAAAACCACAGCTAATATAGTCACTGATATCCAAAGTATCAAAGACAGTTTTGTGAGTATTGTTGTACCTTTTAAATTCAAAAAAGATATTTACGAAGATATTCCACAAGACATCCGAGAAAAACGAAAATCGCAACGTATCACCTATCCCGTTCGTGTTAGCCTTCAAGTAGATAATAAAACTACAGATGGTATTAGCAATGATTTAAGTTTTACGGGCATACAACTTAGATTACAAGAAGAATTAGAAAAAGGGCAAGAAGTCACCTTACAGGTTTTTTTACCCTACAAAGATCCAGAGGAATATAACAAACAAATCCCACTTTCCATTACAGGTCTTGTGCGTTGGGTTGGAGAAATTGATGACCCTTATTTATGCGGTATCGAATTTACCAATACTAGCGAAACACACAAACGTTGGTTCGAAAAATGTTTTGATTTTTTTAGCAAACCACTAGAAGGATCAACAACACCTAATCAAGTTTCAATAGAAGAAATTCTCTAAATTCTGTACATAATCCTAGCAATCTACATCTTTGATCGCAAAAGATAAGGCCTGCCCAGCTTTCTCCCCCAAGCAAAACACAGAATGCCAAGTACAGTTTTTCATACTTTGCTGCGGCAACAAAATGATATCACCAGGCTTAAGCACATAGGCATAACCTTTATTCATCAGCTGATTAAAAAAGCCCACTGTCTCATTCAGTAATTCACTAATCTCTTCATTTGCAGGGTCATCTAATAAATTTTCTAACAATTTCAAATCACATGCAGCTTTAAGTAGTTGCTCATAACCACTTTTTGTTTTCACCACTGACTGTAATTCTTTTTTATTCTCTTCTTCAGCTAAGAATAATTGTATTTCTGACATCAATTGCTTTTTGGATAATGCGAACCACAATGTTTGTCCTGTGAGTTGAGCGTACACCACACCCAAGTGACCTTTTTCAGCATCATGGTGAAATTGTGCCCCACCCTTATTTGCATTGTAATAAACAATTCGCTCTAAATAACGCAGATTCTTAATCCCCGCCACAGTCATGAGAAGCTGTCTGAGCATTTCATTGTCACATACAATACCAGACTCAGGAAAAACTCGATCACAGAGTTCAGCGGCGGCCAACTGACGATCTATATCGAGGGAAACATCATCAAATCCTTCCATTCCAAACGAAAATCGAAATCGTAAGGATTCATCGTCTTCCAAAAAAGACAGCCAGGATATTCTCATCCAAATATCTTCCATGGCCAATTCGCCATTTTCCATAACGTCAAAATCAACAGATATAAGCTCTTGACGATCAGACTCATCAAAACGAGTGGATAGTAATTCAAATTTTTCCCCAAATCGGGATAAATATGCGGGCTGATCGAGTAATTCATCTATCTCAGTCCCAGCCAAAATGGCACGGTACAATGCCTCTGAGAAACGAATATTCTCTTGATAATCGGAAATTGAGTTTGATAAATAATTGATTAATAGAATAGGTTTATTATCTTTCCAGAGCTGCCTTTTATCGCTTGGCGTTACATCAACGTGCGAGCTTCCTATGTTAATACAACCAGATTTAATGCCACGACGTTCGATAGAAAAAATAGGTTGATTTGCTTTATTTGCGTTTATATTTGAGCATTCAGCGATGTCACAAAGGAAGGGTTTACTCATATCAGTCTTTAAATGGATAAAAAATGATATTGTACTAGACGAAAAGATCTTATAAAAGAAAGGTTTTTTGGAAGGGGAAGTATAATTTCAGAAGAATTAGAATTGTGCGTTTAAGCCAAAACTGGTTCTTTGCTCTTTATACTGAATATTAGCTTTAATACCTGCTCTGTCTACCAACCGCATAATTTTTGTTGATAATAGTTGAGTTGCTGATTGGTGGAAAAAACCTGTGGCGATGTAGTAAAAATCAGAGATATTTGCCTTATCACATGCCTTTAAGCCAATGTAGCGTTGGGAGATTTTAGTCGATTTACAATTGGAAAATGATTTACCGATAACAACTTTTTTTACATCGTGGGCAGTTAAATAAGCAGTATTACTCAAAGCGCCTTCTTCATAGGCAAAAACACTGCCGGCACAAGTCATTCCCAAGGTCATCATTAAGCAGCAAAAGAAGTTTTTAAGCATTTTTCACAAATCCCAATTAGCAGACAGTACTTCATTTATCGTCTATGCTAACTACTACGTGATCTGATCTATTGTGACTTTGTTCACAAAATGACCAACCATTAAGGGGCATTTTTAATAAAACTCAGTCACAAATTGTAAAAAAAACCAAAATTATTATCTATCATATTGTTTTTATTGCTTTATTTTATCTGACTCTTATTTTTCATGATAATAGGCATACAAATCAATCATTAGCTCCGGTATATCTTCAAGCATACTGATAAATATCTCAGGTTGCTGACGAATTTGCTCAATTTCCTCATCCTCCACCAAACCTGAACCGCAAATAACAGGTAATAATAGATTTGCCACGATATTTTCATCCCCAACAAACCAGTCATTTTCATTCATAAAGTGCTTTTCAGTGAACGCCATACACCATCGTTCTAGGTCAGAAGGTTCAGTTTCTGTACCCACGCTCAATTCACAGGGTATATCGAGCGCCTCCGCCATTAACAAATGCCTGCCGATTAATGCCTTGAGCCGCAATATGCCGGAGCGGAAGATTTCAGTATATTCAGCATCGACTTGCGGACTACCCTCACCCATAATTTCTTCCAGCAATTGCTCCTCGCTTGTTTTTATAGGGCTTACCACTGTTGCAGTGATATATCCGTGAGCCTCAATAAAATCAAGGCATTCCGACCCTAATCGTTCCGATGAAAGCAATTCAATGAGTGAAGAAAAATCGTCTTTATCCTGCATTTTATAAATTTTCCGTGATGTGGTTCAGCATTTGCAAATTCAGTAAAGCCTAGCTCTGGAATTGATGAAAAGATGATGAACACTAACCTAACAAAACCTAACGCCAATAAAGAACAAAAACTATTTCAGCGTTATTTTAACAAAGCCGTACAATATCAATCTCAAAATGAGATCGACCTAGCCATCGAATTATACGGTAAAGCGCTGCAATACAATAATAATCATTTACCTACTTTACAAGTACTCGCTGCGTTATTACATCAATCTGAACATTATGGTAAAGCCTTACATTATTACTATCAAGCCGTAGAATTACACCCTCATTCTTCCACGCTACAAAATGCTCTTGGTAATTGTTATGAACACTGCCAGCAATTACATAAAGCAAAAGAGTATTACCTCAATGCAATTGAATTAAGGCAAGATTACGCCGAAGCGCTGAATAATCTCGGCAATATCTGCCGTAAAATGGGTGACTATCAACAAGCTGAATTTAGTTTATTACGTTCTTTACGCCTCTGTATTAAAGTACCCACCCTAATCAACTTAGGTTTACTGATGACAGAAATGTACAATTATGCTCAAGCACATAGTTTTTATGATCATGCCTTACGATTACAACCTTTTAATAATGAGATTAAATGGCACAAAGCCTTGCTACTCCTAACTGAAGGGGAATTTAAACAAGGCTGGGAGTTATATACATCAAGTGATCGCGCTTCTTTGAGCATGAATGATAGTTTACCCAATTCCAGCCGTATAATTGAGAAGCCAGAATTTTTTGAAAACAAAACGGTCTATATTAAAGGTAAGCAGAGTATTAATGACGAAGTCATGTTCGCTTCTTGCATTCATGAAATCATTAAACAATCTAAAAAGTGCTACATAGAATGTGATGATCGTTTGGTCTCTTTATTTCAACGATCTTTCTATGGTGCGGATATCATTCCGAAATCGGAAAGTAAGTTAAACCAACATTTCAATAAATCTCACAAATTTGATATTACCATTTGCATGGTAAATATTGCACGCATATTACGACAATCATTTAATGACTTCCCATCACAACGAAGCTATTTGATTCCTTCAATGGAAGCAAGTCGACAATGGAAAAAGAAATACGCCCAACTCAACAACGATTTAAAAGTCGGCATCGCCTGGCGAAGTAGCGCTAGTGATGAGGCTTCAAATAATTGTTGTAGTTTGAAAAATTGGAAATTTATTTTTGCCGATACAAAAAGCCAACTTGTTAATTTACAATATGGACAAATTCAAGCAGAGCTGGAAGAATTTGAACAAAAGATTTTAGACTGGCCCGAATCTGATCACCAACACAATATAGAACAATTGGCGGCACAAATTTCTGCTTTAGATTTAGTGATTACAACAAATAACTTAGTTGCACACCTGGCAGGTGCCTTAGGAAAACCAGTATGGATTATTTTACCCTATGCGGCAAACTGGCGATGGTTCAATGGTAAAAATCCATGCCCATGGTATAGCAGTGCTCGAATGTTTAAACAAAAAGCTCCCGGCGACTGGGTGGGATTATTCCACGAATTAAATCAGCACCTACTTGCATTACAAAATGAGAAACTTGAAACGAGTAATGCGTGTCTTTCAGCAAGCTAAAAGCTAAATTTCCTGAATAAATTAGTCAGCAGACTCCGATCGTGGATTTAATCCACCTCTTCTTCAGCAGCTAATTGTCGAGCCTCTTCCTCCAACATAACCGGAATATCATCTCGAATAGGATAAGCCAAGCGATCTGCTTTGCAAATCAACTCTTTATCTTCCTTTTTATAAACTAACGAACTTTTACACAGTGGACAAACTAGAATATCCAACAACTTACGATCCATAAAAAACAACCTTTAATAGAACTAATCACTTAATGCGACATATTTTGCCACAAATAAGCGATTAATTCTTAGAAATTATTAAATACACAGGCAGGCTGTATTGGTTATTTTCTGAGTGAAAAGATAAGGCCGATCCATGGCCAAGAGACTCATCCCTAAGTAAACACTCATCATCATAAGATGTAATGTCGAGTCTTAATGAGTACGTTAGCATGTTACATGCCTAAGTTGACTTCTTTACGTTATCTTTGATTTCACAGGTTTTTATGAGAATTTTATCAAAAAACTCTCACATATTCATAATAGAACTAAACATAATGATGCTTAAAAACGACAAAACAAAAAAAAGCAGCACCATTCCAGGCACTGCCTTTTTCATCTAGATTAAATTGATTTATTCGGCTGCTTGTTGTGTGGCAAATGTCAGCTTAGCAAAACCCAATTGTCTAGCGGCATCCATAGCCTGAATGACTGCTTGATGTGGTGTTTGTCCATCTGCACTTATAATGACAGGTAACTTCAAATTACCCTCTGATTTTTTCTGCAGTGCAGCTTTTATGCTGGACATTTTGTTATTCACCAGTTTTTGGCTATTAATATAATAGTTGCCTTTAGGATCTATCGTTATATTGAGGGTTTTATCGACTAACTTTTCCTCTGATGCTGCTTTCGGTAGTTCAATACTGACCTCAAAGTCTTGTTTAAATGTTGTTGATACCATGAAAAAAATCAATAACAAAAATACAATATCAATCAGCGGTGTGATGTTTACATCTAAATCCGGTTGTGGCCGCTGTCGGAACTTCATTCGGACACTCCCATAACCGATGCATCGCGCTGCCCATGAATGACTTCAACTAACTTAATGGCCTCTTCTTCAAGATGTACCACCAAATCATCAATTAGACGGCGAAAATAACGACTTGCAATCAGAGCAGGAATCGCAACGGTTAGACCTGCGGCGGTGGTAATTAATGCTTCTGAGATACCACCAGCGAGAACGGCAGGATTGCCAACACCCTGAGATGTTATTGCCGTAAATACTTTGATCATACCTACTACAGTTCCCAACAATCCGAGTAAAGGCGTAATCGAAGCAACGGTACCGAGCATATTCAAGTGCTTTTCCATTTCATGCACCGCATGCCGACCCGTTTCTTCAATACTTTCTTTCATCACATCACGTGAATGATGCATGGTCATCAATCCAGCTGCTAATACTCGACCAAGTGCCGAATTATCTTTCAGGTTTTGTATGGCATTCATATCCAGCTGATTTTTCTTACGCATATGGTAAATCTGTGCAACTAAATGTTTTGGCGCAATTTTACTTCTTCGTAATGACCAAAAACGTTCAGCAATAATTGCTAGTGCGATAACTGAGCAAATTAAAATCGGCAACATTAGTAAGCCACCGGATTTTACGAGTTCAAACATGAATTACATCCCTTTGTATTAAATGGCACAATGCGTCCCACATTGTTTCGACATATTAGTTAGTTTTATGTAGTTTTTTCAGCTGTTAATTAATCATTTTAATGAAAATCAACCCATTTTTCCAAAAAATCTTTCAAATCAACAACTTGCTGATTTATTGAGCAACAGCATTAAACGATGTTTTATGCCAAAAATATTTATTTTGCAACCGATAATGACCAATAGACATCCCTTCTTCATAACCAATTAACACTTCAATTGCCCCGCTTTCTCCAGTCGTTAAATATGGCACTTCTCGCTCTAGGTAACGCCCAAGTACTTTTTTTGTAGGAAATCTAAACCGATTCACATACCCTGCAGGAAATAAAACCCAATCAGGTTCCACAGCTTCTATAAATGTAGCAGTAGATGATGTATTACTTCCGTGATGAGGAGCAATAAGAATATTTGCTCGTATTTTTTCTGAATATTTTTCGATAAGTGAACTTTCAGCCTTTTTTTCTATATCACCCGTTAGCAAGATCACTTGATCAGCAACACTGACTCGTAGAACACAAGATCCATTATTTCCCTTATCAATAAATTCTGGTTCTGAAGGATGCAATATTTCAAAATTAACGCCATCCCACTGCCATTGTTGCCCTGCAAGACAAGGTTTAGCATTTTTCTGTGGCGTTTTTTTCATAACACCTGAAATCACAGTATCGACAGAAATATTTTCTAAAATACTTTGCAGTCCGCCAATATGATCATTATCACCATGGCTAATCATTAAGACATCCAATTTATCAACAGCGAATTTTTTCAAAAAAGGCAAAATAACAGATTCACCCGTATTAAAACCACTACGAAACCTTGGTCCTGTGTCATAAACCAATACATGATTACGCGTTTGTACAACAGCTGACAAACCCTGCCCCACATCTAACAAAGAAAAACGCATTTCATTTTCTTCAAGTTTTTCTGGCTTCACCAAAAACAATGGTAACAAAAATAATATAGACAGATAACGAACAGGAAAACCTCGAGGAGCAATGGCTAAAACAATTCCAATAAATGCGGGAAATAAAGTCCAGGTTTGTGGCGAAAATTGTTGCCATAAAGAGAAGCGAAAATCCGCAAAATAGTCCAACACCAACCACAAAACATTTAACGACTCACTGACCAAAAACATCAAACCTAAACCAACTGGTTCAAAAAAAGAAAGTAACATCCCCATTAATAGAAGTGGCACAGTTACAAAACTTACCCATGGAACGGCGACAATATTTGCCAGGGGTGATATTAAAGAAAAACTTTGAAACGCAAATATTAGAATAGGCGCCAAAGCGAGAGAAGCAACCCATTGAACTCTGCCCCATTGCCACCACAAGCCACTCGTTTTTAGGCGCCCTTGCATTGCATATAATATCGCAGCCACTGCGATAAAAGAGAGCCAAAACCCAATAGACATAGCTGAAAATGGATCAATCAACAATACAGCCAATAGCGCATAACTAATGATTTGAAAAAAACTAAAACGTTTATTAATCAGTGTACCCAACATGACAACAGCTATCATTATCAAAGCACGTTGCGTAGGAACTGCAAAACCAGCTAACATCGCATAAATAAAAGCAGCACATAACGCCGCAATTGCGGCTGCTTTATAGGCAGGAATAATTAACAGAAAATTTCGACTTCGCTTGAATAAAAATAGAAAAATAAAATATACACCACCTGCAACAAGACCTATATGTAAACCAGAAATGGCAACAAGGTGATTTGTCCCTGTCGCTGTTAATACTTTCCATTGAGAATCTGTTATCTCTGATCGATCACCAATCGCTAACGCCATAACTAATCCACGGAATTCACTATTAGGTAAAAAGTGTTTAATTTTAAGCTTTAAATTTTCTCGTAAATGATTGACACTGAATGTATCAGCATCTCGCACCATAATATTGTCATCACTTTTTCGAACATATCCAGTCGCGCGAATACCCCTTTCAAACAGCCATTTTTCATAATCAAACCCTCCGGGATTTTGCATACCGTGGGCGGGTTTTAATCTAACGAGTAGTTGCCATTGTTGCCCAGCATGAATTTTGGGCGTTTTACCATACCAATTTAAACGAATGCGTTTCGGACCATCAATGATTTTACCTTGATATTCAATAGAGTTAACATTCAATACAAAACGTGTTTGGATTTTATCGGCCTCTGGCAATGTGGCAATTTCACCGTTAACCAATATATCTTGTTTAATTAAATCGTCTGGTAAATCTGAAGATAAAACCCACAAACCATGGGCCACAACCCAGAGAAAACCCAAAGGTAAAGCGAGATAAATTCGACTACTGGGGTACTTGTAGAGAGATATAACAAACGGAAAAACTAACCAAAGCCATTGAGCATCAGGTAAAATAGAGAGTTGAAGTGCTAGTGAAACACCAAGCAGAAATGTAAGTGCAAACAAAGCTTGCCCTCAAAATAATCATTCAGGCGCTGACCAATTTACCCAAATCCAATCGTAAAACGCGATCCATCTTTGCTGCCAAGGATTCATCATGGGTAACTACCACAAAACTGGTTTTCAAACTTTGATTAAGTTCTAACATCATACTATAAACATGATCGGCAGTTTTACCATCCAAATTACCCGTTGGTTCATCAGCTAAAACACATTTTGGTTTCGTCACAATAGCACGTGCAATTGCTGCACGTTGCCGTTCACCACCGGATAATTCTCCCGGTTTATGTCTTACGCGGTCTCTTAAACCCACATCCGATAATATCTCAGTTGCTTGCTTTTGTGCTTCTTCAACGCTTAAACCACGAATCAATAAAGGCATAGCCACATTTTCCAATGCGGTAAACTCAGGTAACAAATGATGAAATTGATAGACAAAACCAAGATTCTCATTTCGAAAACGACTTTTTTTCGCTTCGTTCAACTTAGATATGTTTTCGCCATTAATGACAACCTGTCCGGCAGTGGGTTCATCCAATCCACCTAACAAATGCAACAAAGTACTTTTACCCGATCCTGACGCACCAACAATCCCTACTCGTTCACCTGTACCCACATTGAAATCCACATTATCAAGTACTGAAACATTCATGTAAGACTCGTCGAAGGTTTTACTTAATCCCTGGCATTGAATCACAAAATCACTACTCATATCGTAAGGCCTCCGCAGGTTGAATCCGGGAACCACGCCATGCTGGATACAAAGTTGCGACTAAACTCAACATTAATGCTAGACCGCTGATAACCATAACTTCATCCCAATGCAACTCTGAAGGTAATTCGGAAATGTAATACACTTCTGCGGATAAAAATTTAGTACCTAGCATTTGTTCAAGTGCAGGAATAATACTATCAATATTTAAAGAAAGTGCGACCCCACCAGCGGTCCCTAACAAGGTGCCAATAGTGCCTATGATTGCACCTTGTACGACAAATATCCCCAATATTGTGGAAGGTGTTGCACCTAAAGTCCGTAATATTGCAATATCCGCTTCTTTATCCACAACTACCATAACCAGAGTGGAAACCAAATTAAAAGCAGCCACCCCAACTATCATCGACAATATAATAAACATCGTGATTTTTTCGATTTTTACTGCTCGAAAAAAATTCGCATGTTCCCGCGTCCAATCAGAAATATAATAATTTCCTGGAATATCTTCAATCAACTGACGTGATACTTCACCAGACTTAAACATGTCTTCTAATTTCAAACGCACGCCGGTAACTTGCCCTTTCATGCGAAATAATCGCGCAGCATCTTCAACATGCATTAAAGCCATGGTGCTATCGTATTCATACATGCCAGCTTCGAAAATTCCCACCACCGTAAACCGACGCAATCTGGGCATAATACCTGCCGGAGTGACATTTGCTTGAGGAATAATGAGAGTGACTTTATCAAATTGAAAAACCCCTAAAGCACGAGCTAAATCTTTTCCCAGTATGATGCCAAAATCACCGGGTTGTAGATTTTCCAACTCTCCAAATATCATTTTATCGCCAACATCAGACACTTTTGGTTCTTCACTGGGAATAATGCCGCGAATTAGGGTTCCATTTACATTCTCGCCAAAACTTAACATGCCTTCTGCTTGGATATAGGGCGCTACACCAACAACTTGAGAATTTTTGCCTGCAGCATCTGCTACAGTTTGCCAATTTTCCAAACCTTGACTCTGACCTTGAATAGTGGCATGAGATGTCATACCCAATATGCGTTCCCGCAATTCCTGTTCAAAACCATTCATGACAGAAATTACTGTAATTAACGCCGTCACTCCTAGGGCAATACCTAACATCGAAATAAGGGTAATAAATGAGATAAAATGATTTCGTCGTTTAGCGCGCGTATAACGCATGCCAATATACAATTGCAGGGGTTTGAACATAGTCTATCTGTTTGTTCTCACTTGAAAGGGGGAGATTATACAGTATTCAGACCAGTATGGCGTAGCGAAGGTTCACGAGATTGAATTGTTTAATTATCAACCAAACTGAGTGAAGGTCGCTTTTTCATAATTCGTGTGTGTTCTTTTTCAAGCGGCCATTGCTCAGTACCATTTCGTTCAAGATCAAATTTTACGTGTGCTTCATTAAAATAAGAAAAGGTATAGTCTCCAATAGTAAATTTATCTCCATCGCTTAACTGGTGTAGATTAATCTTATTTTTCTTTACATACGTGCCATTGGTACTAGTCAAATCATGTAAATATGCGTGATCACCTTGCACTATAACCTGTGCATGATTACGACTAACTTTATGATCATCAATCGGAATATCATTTTCCATATGTCGGCCAATACTCAGACATTCCTTTTCTAATTTGTATTCACCCAATTTCTCGTCATATCGATGTAAGATCAGCGTTGCTTGAACTGGTGCTGCTTGAACTGGAGCATCCATCTTAAATCGAGTTACATCACTGTGTTGACCGAATCGTTTCTCGTAAGATTCCCATTGCAATTCATTAACTGCTTTTTGGATAACCCACTCAGTAACCAAGGGCAATTTTTCCACACAACAATACATCAAAGCGTAATCGCAAAGCGTATTAATTAAACGTAAACGACCACCTGTAAATTGATGAATCATGGGTAAGCATTTCTCATCGAATAAGTTAGAAGATTTTGCACCTGCCACAGACATTCGATGTTTTATATATTTACTCACATCTTCCACACCCAGTGCTTTAATGTGAAAACGTAAGCGAATACGTTGTAGTAAATGTTCCATATCTGGCTGATCAAGTTTTTCATTAAGTTCTGGCTGTCCAACAAGTAATATACTCACTAATTTCTGTTGGTTGAATTCCAAATCAGACAAATAACGAATATCTTCTAATATTGTTTTATCCAAGTTTTGTGCTTCGTCAACAAATAAAAATACTTTTTTCCCCGCTCGATGCTGTGCGATTAAAAATTGTTTTAGCTTATCCAGCAACTGCACCTTTGAAAAGCTATACGGTTCGATACCCAGTTCAATCAAGAACATTTGCATAAATTCTTCTGCGTTAATGTTTGACGCTTGAATACGAGCAATAACAGAATGCGGCGCACGACGTGTTAATGCATCATTGATTAGCGTGGTTTTTCCCGTCCCGATTTCGCCTGTACAGACCACAAAACTGTCCTGTATTTTCATGGCATATTCAATATAGGCTTGGACTCGACGGTGATCCTGACTCAAATACAAATATCGAGGATCAGCCACCAAACTGAAGGGAAATTCTTTGAATCCATAATAGTCGAGGTACATAGTGTTTTGCTCTTTTTCACACAATAGGTATTTTGCTTATACGTCTATTTTAATACTGTAGCTTTGATACCCACTGTGATGTAGGCCACATCTATGGTTGATCGATAAAATAATGTAACTAAGGCGCACTAATCGGTTGTTTTTTGTTCGTTTAACATGAAAAACAACCTGGAAAAAACAAATTTACTGCGTCTTTAGGTTATAATACGGCGCTTAAAATAAATGAAAATCCGCATGAATCCCAATATAGCCAATTTACATTCTTACCCTTTTGAAAAATGGGCCAGTTTAAAAGCCGATATTCAAGAAAACCGTAATTATGAAGCTATCGCTCTATCGATCGGTGAACCCAAACATGCTGCACCACAATTTGTACTGGATGAGCTAACAGCTAAGCTCAACACGATTGCTTCTTACCCACTAACCAAAGGAAGTGAGGCGTTACGTGAATCTATCGCTCAGTGGTTAAACCAACGTTTTAAATTGGAAAATGCACCGATTAACCCACAAACCCAGGTTATTCCTGTAAATGGCACTCGAGAAGCGCTATTTGCGTTTGCTCAAGCGGTCATTGATCCCACTAAAAACCCAGTGGTTTTAGCACCAAATCCTTTTTATCAAATTTATGAAGGTGCTGCGATATTAGCCGGAGCGGAAATTCAATTTTTAAACGCCACTCGTGAAAATGATTTTAGGCCAGATCTTGACACCGTAAGTGCGGATACGTGGAAACGTTGCCAGTTAATTTATATTTGCAGCCCGGGAAACCCAACAGGCAAAGTTTTATCTGCAGATTATTTAGAAAAACTACTCCATCTCGCGGAAAAACATGATTTCATCATAGCCTCAGATGAATGTTATTCTGAAATCTATTTTGATGAAGACAATCCACCACCAGGGTTATTACAAGTAGCCGCTTCAACCGGCAGAGATTCATATAAACATTGCGTGGTTTTTCATAGTTTATCAAAACGATCTAATTTACCGGGGCTACGTTCTGGTTTTGTAGCCGGTGATGCTGAAGTTCTTAAACAATTTCTTAGATATCGAACGTATCATGGTTGCGCCATGGCACCACCCTCACAAGCTGCTAGTATTGTTGCTTGGAACGATGAAATTCATGTAAAAAATAACCGCGCACTTTATCGCAGTAAATTCGAAGCCGTATTGAAAATATTACAGCCAGTCTTAGATGTACAAGCGCCAGATGCAGGTTTTTACTTATGGCCTAAAACACCTATTAATGACCAAGCCTTTGCAAAAGCACTGTATGCTGAAAAAAATATTACCGTATTGCCTGGCAGTTTTTTATCACGCGTTTATGACAATATCAATCCAGGTGAAGATTATATTCGAATGGCGTTGGTCGCAGAAATTGATCAATGCGTTACTGCCGCAAATCACATTAAAGATTTCCTCAAAACGCTAAATTAAGCATTTTGATCATATTTATTTAACAAATTAAAATTTGAAATTGGAGTAAAACATGAGTGAATTAAAAACTATCATTGAAGACGCATTTGAAAATCGTGCGGAAATCACCCCTAAATCTGTAGAAAGTCAAACAAAAGAAGCCGTGCTAGAAGCCATTAACATGCTAGATAAAGGCGAAGCCCGAGTCGCTGAAAAAGTAAATGGTGATTGGATTGTTAATGAATGGCTAAAGAAAGCAGTATTACTTTCTTTTCGTATTGAAGACAACCACGTGATGCAAGGTGGTTGCATGCAGTACTACGACAAGGTCGAGACTAAATTTGCCGATTACAATACAAAAGATTTTAGAGAAGCTGGTGTTCGCGTTGTACCACCCGCTACAGTACGTAAAGGCTCTTACATTGCACCCAATACAGTATTAATGCCTTCTTACGTTAACATTGGTGCTTATGTTGATAGTGGCACCATGGTTGATACCTGGGCAACCGTTGGTTCTTGTGCACAAATCGGTAAAAATGTTCACTTATCAGGTGGCGTCGGTATTGGTGGTGTACTTGAGCCATTGCAAGCTGCACCAACTATTATCGAAGATAACTGTTTTATCGGCGCACGTTCAGAAGTGGTTGAAGGTGTCATCGTTGAAGAAGGTTCTGTGATCTCGATGGGAGTTTACATTGGTCAAAGTACTAAAATTTACAATCGAGAAACAGGTGAAGTCACTTATGGCCGAATTCCTAAAGGTTCAGTGGTTGTTTCTGGCAATCTACCGTCTAAAGACGGCACCTACAGCTTGTACTGTGCAGTAATTGTTAAGCAGGTTGATGCAAAAACTTTAGGTAAAGTTGGTATTAACGAATTGTTGAGAGACATCTAAAAATCAGTTAATTACGTCTAAAAAAATCCCGGGTTACGCTTGTGTACACCCGGGCTACAATGAAAAATAATATGATAACTTTATACGGCATTAAAAACTGCGACACTATAAAAAAAGCCATGAAATGGTTGGCTGCGAACAACATCGAATACACTTTTCATGATTTTAAAAAAGAAGGTCTAGAAACAAAAACCTTAAACTCATGGTTAAAAACAGTTGACTGGGAAACATTACTAAACAGACGTGGTACAACCTGGCGAAAATTGCCCGATGATGTCAAAGAAAACATCAATAAAACATCTGCAAAAAATATCATGTTAGAAAACCTATCTATCATCAAACGCCCGGTGCTTAATGTGGATGACGTTATTCATGTCGGGTTTAGTGAAAAAATTTATCAGGAAATATTTTCAAAATAATTATGTCTAAAACACTATCACTTGCTAAAGATTTAATCTCACGACGCTCAGTCACACCAGAAGATGCTGGTTGTCAAGAATTGATGATACAACGTTTGACCGCGATAGGATTTGAAATTGAAAATCTTCGTTTTGAGGACGTAGATAATTTCTGGGCTCGCCGAGGAAAAGAATCTCCTGTTATTGCATTTGCAGGACACACAGACGTTGTGCCGACTGGACCTACCAATGATTGGAAACATCCCCCATTCAATCCCATTGTCGATGGAAACATGTTATATGGACGTGGTGCTGCGGATATGAAAGGCAGCCTTGCAGCCATGGTTGTTGCTTGTGAGGAGTTTGTTAACAAAAATCCAAATCACAAAGGTTCAATCGCATTTCTTATTACCAGCGATGAAGAAGGCCCCAGTGTCAATGGCACCGTAAAAGTGGTTGAAGTCTTAGAGAACAGGAATGAAAAAATTGACTATTGCCTGGTTGGGGAACCTAGTAGCACCGAAAAAGTTGGTGATGTGGTTAAAAATGGTAGACGAGGTTCACTCAACGGAAATTTGGTTGTGAATGGGATGCAAGGTCATGTTGCTTACCCGCATTTAGCAGAAAATCCCTTTCATTTAGCTGCACCTGCACTTGCAGAAATTTGTCAGCAACAATGGGATGAAGGTAATGAATTTTTCCCACCTACCACTTTTCAGATTTCTAACATTAATGCTGGAACTGGTGCAACAAACGTCATTCCTGGAAAATTGGAAATATTATTAAACTTTCGTTTTTCAACTGAAAGTACCCAAGAACAGTTACAATCTCGCGTACATCAAATTTTTGATAAATATGAATTAAACTATCAAATTGATTGGACACTTTCGGGACAACCCTTCCTCACGCCACGCGGTGAACTCGTATCTGCCGTACAAAAAGCCGTTAAAAAAGTAACAGGATATGATACCGAGTTATCTACAGCTGGTGGTACTTCAGATGGTCGTTTTATTGCACCGACAGGATCTCAAGTATGTGAACTAGGCCCTTTAAACGCCACGATTCATCAAATTGATGAGTGTGTGAATATCAACGATTTAGATTCGTTGACTAAGATGTATGAAATTATGCTTGAAGAATTGTTAACGTAAAATTGAAAAACACCCGTTTTACTTGAGGATTATTCATAATAAATCAAGCAAAAAAAAGGCTGATAAAAATCAGCCTTTTTTTCTATTACGGTAATAATTTCTATTCGATAGTCATTACAACTCTTATGCCTGTTTTACCAGCGATTGCTTCTTCACTGACATAACCAATTGCATTCTTTTTCTTTTTAACCGATAACACAACCAGTTTTTCTTTCTTAGTTTTAGGTGGGTTTTTCGCAGTATTTGTAATTTTGCGATTCGCCCAAGTTTTCGCAGCATCTCTTGCTGAAGTACCTAAAACTTTTTTAGAAAAAGATTCTCGACTGCCATCTTTAACCGGTAAATCATAACTCTTTATGTCTGAACCATCAGCCCATTGAATCACATTATCAGAATATATCCCTTTAATATCACCTACAGATAATGTCTGTGCGTTAGCTTCATTAACAATGATAACGACCTTACCAGCCCAAGATACTTGAGACACTAAAGCAATCACGAGAATAAAAAGTATTTGTTTAACTAAATTCATTTCAAAATCCTCCTTATTCTAAGTAGCTTACGATACTAACAATGGTTTTCGTTTCATCGTCTTTATCTTCTTGCGATTGCATATGATGTTCAACTTTAACCACTAGGTTGGTATTTACACGGTAATTAACAAACAGTGCATGTACTACTCGGTCAACAGTTGAAGTTCCGACGTTGTAATAGTCATATCGATATCCACCAGACCATTGATTTGGCTCATAGGCGAGCTGTACATAATATCCTTTACGTGTTTCTGAACTATCGTCTTCAAACTTGGCATAAGCGGCTTCTGTCTGAAATGCGACATCTGACATTTTCATTTTCGCGTGAACACCTAAAGCAGTTTTTGCTTTTTCAGACCCTCGATAGTCTGTATCTTGATAACCCGTACCGCCCACTTCCAAGTGAGAAAACATCGGCACAGCTAATACTGCAGACGCTTTTAAACCAAAGGCTTTACCAGTATCGCTGTCTCCATGCCCGTTATTCTCTTCGCCATTGCCTACAAAAGCATCATAATTCACAAAATGTTTTCCCACGGGCATGGTGCCATAGACCATTGCACCATCAACTAACTGAGGAAAAATTCGGCGAATATGTCTTGGCCGTTCTTGCATTGATACAAATGGCGGATAATGGTCAACTGACCATAAGCCTGCGGGTGTAAAAAATCGTCCAAAGCGAAAAATAGCTTCTGGTCTCCATAAAAAATCGATATTGACAGCCTCTACGAAAATTTTGCCGTTAGCATCTCCAAAATCAAATACTTCAGCAGTTCCCGTTCCACCACCAGTATCTACGGTGACCTTACCACCACCTTCGTTATCAATTTTTGGGGCATCCTCATATTCAATTTCAGAAAAAAAACGCCATTTATCGCTAATTTTCTTTTTAAAAAATAAAGATAAGTGATGCATTCGAAAACCATGACTAGCAGGTGAGCCATCTGTGTCTTTCTTTTTACGTGTATATTCAACATCCACATAACCAGATATTTCCATACGATTATCAATCTCAGTTCTTAATTCAGCATTGGCTTCTTCAAGTAATTCAATGCTTCCTTCCAATGACTCAACACGTTCGGCGACATCATTAAGGTTTGCGCTAAACCCAAGAACCGGCACTAACGCTATCGCTGATGCGGTCACCCATAAATTACATCTTATTCCCATGGCTCACTCCGTTGTTACATATAAATAGAATTTCTGATATTGAATTTAAACGTCAATTAACCGACTATATTCGTTTATCAGAAAATACTGATGGGCTGCTTGCAAGTCTAATGCCCGAGAAAGTCATTTTGGAATCAAAAAACACTCTGTTAGATCAAGCAGCGGACGCGAGTTTATAATTCAGGAATTAATCTTTCAAGTGATAATACAGTGAGATTAAGAATTTTTTGATAAAGCTTAAAAACTCTCAATAGGAATATTTATTTTTGATAATAAATATTAAACTTTAAAACGCGCGACAGCGTTGTTTATATCACTCACAATATCATTTAACGTAGAAGCTTGCCCATTGATATTTTGTGCATGCTCGTAAAGGTTTGAAGTGGTATTTTTCGCTAATTCAAGATTAGCGCTAATACTATCAGCAGATGTTTTTTGTTCATTGGTTCCATCAGCAACTTGTTGGTTGTCCTGAGTCAATTGATGATTTGTATTTTCAATAGCTTCTAACGATTTTGCAATATCATTAACAGCATCTGATCCAGCTTTCACTGATTCTTCACTTGCTTCCATAGATACCACAGCATCTTTAACTTGAGATTGCACTTTACTAATCACTTGTGCAATAGTTGAAGTTGATTGCGCAGTTCTTTCAGCCAAAGTTCTCACTTCATCCGCAACTACCGCAAACCCTCGACCTTGCTCACCTGCTCGCGCCGCTTCAATTGCAGCATTTAATGCTAATAAATTTGTTTGCTCTGCTATGCTTGTGATCGCCACAATAATATCACCAATTTCCTCTGCACTGACTGACAGACCATTGATTCGATCACGGGTATTATTCATTTCATTACGCACGTCCTGCATCGCAGTATTGGTATGATTCACTTCTTTATTTACACATATTTTTACCAAACTATCTGCTTCTTTAGCATATTCTGCAGCACCGGAAGCGAAACCTGCAATTGTGTCAGAAGAGCTTTGTAAATTTGTTGCTATACTGACGGCTTCATCAGATATCTGTAATTGTTCATTAGTTACAATGGTAATCTTCTCAGAAGTATCTGTTAATTCACGCGCCGATCCTGTCAATGAATCACCCATTTTTTGTATTGTTGAAACGAGTTCACGCAATTCATTGCGCATTTCATACAATCCCACCATCAACACAGAGATTTCATCTTTTTGATGACTAATATTTCCTCGAACGCTGCCATGACTGGATAAATCATAATGCGCAATTCGTTGTGCCAATTCAATTGCAGCATTTAGAGGCTCTGTAATTGAGCGGTAGATAAACATAGAAATAACCAAAGCCAACACAAAACTGACTGCAACAAATAACATCGATATTGTCGATGCTAGGTCACTTGTACTCGCAGACTCGTTTACTTGTACTCTAACATCACCGATTGATTTTAAAATACTAGCATTAACTTCTGCGACAACTCCGGTTACTGTAGTTTGAAAACCCTCAATACTGTTTAATAACTTATCAAGTTTCATCGAAAAAGTTTTCATGTGCGCGCGCGTTTCTTCGCCATACTCCCCTTCACCATCAAAGGCTGCAATAACATTAATAGCCGCTGTCCGAATTTCTGTTTGGATATCTTGAATTTCTTTAACGTTTTGTTTTAATTTTTCATCTTGGACTAAATTTGAAACTCGATCACCAACATCAACAATTTGCTTACCTAATTCGCTAAATTCTGCGAATAATGCTTGTTGTTCATCTTCATCTTCAGATATAACATAAGACATCAAAGCGGCTTTTTCTTTTAATACCGGTTGTACCCAACTCAATGATAGAAGTTCTGCTTGGAGAATTGTCGATTCCGCAGCTTCGCTGTGCTCTAAACTAGCAATGGAAGTACTGATTTCTTCTTGGGAATTTTTGATTTTAGCCATTTCAACTGAGGTATAACTTCCTGCAGCAATCAATAGTGCGATGATGAAACCAAAACCCACAATCAATCGATTTCTAATGGTTAATTTTAAAAATGGATTAAAATCAAATTTATTCATATATCTTCCGTCATAATACTAAATCTACTCAACAAACATTTACCCACAACAACAAACGTTCGAGACTTTAAAGTGATAGATAAAACATTCCCAGTAACTAAAACGATCACAAGTCAATTCATGACACATTAGATTTATTAGTATACTTTTTAACCAAACATGCTAATTTGGTTTGCAGTATTAATAATCGGCAAACAGATCAAATTATTTAGTTAAAAAGAAGTCGTTATTCGATTTTTTTGTCGAATTCTAAATTTGAATAAATAATAGACAAAAAAAAGCCAGTGATATCAATATCGCTGGCTTTTTAAAACTAATTAGCTAAAGATTTATTTTACAATATTATTAATCACCAGATTTAATGGTGTTGATCCATTCACATCCAATGCATCACTCATCACTTCCAAGTCACCCGGTTGGGGAATGGCATTACCCGATTTAGAAACTCGAGCACCAACAATCACCTTAGGTACTGAGGATAACTTCATGGACGGATTCATTGCCAGAGTATCATCAAGGGTAAAATCAAAAGGAATATCTTTTACCTGTTTACGAACAATCGCCAACGGCATTCGAGGTCCACTTGCAGCACGAGCAAACACAAACACTGTGTCTTCAGGTGATGCTTGTGATGCAACTGCACCACCTAAACTAACCGTGCCTTGAATTTTCGCATTGCTAATCGCAGGCATCGCCGTCGCACTCGTTGTTTCAGGTGCTGCTGCCACATTTGTCATAGGAGACATACCCATCAATGATCTAACTTCACCAACATTTGCCGTTATTTGTTTGGCTTCATCAGAACCAGCAGGCAATACTTTAACTAAACGCTCCCAATACGCTAGCGCTTCTGGATAATTTTTCTCTTGATAAGCAGCAGTACCAACCAGCCATAAAGATTTCACATGATTTGGATCTACTTCTAAGGCCTGCTTTAATGCATTAATGGCTTTATCGGTCAATACGCGATTTGAAGCCATGGCAATAGCATCTGCATAACTTGCCAACACATCAGCATTTTGGCTTCCACCCAATGGCAGACTTCGCTCAAAAGCATTAACTGCTTCTGGGTATTTTTTCATAAATTGATATGATTTACCCAACATATACCAACCTTCACCATCAGTTGGATCTTCTTTTAAACGAGCAACCAGAGAATTAACCATACCCTCTATATCATCTTGGTGTTGTTCGTTTTTCACTTCTACAGGAACTGATTCTGGATCAATCGCTGCCGCTCCACTTCCCCAACTATTGTATAAAGTAATTGATACTATCGGCACACAAGCAACAATGATAACAGCGGCGAGTTTATTACTTAAAGGAGATGGTGCTGCATTTTCCAAATCATCTGCCTGATCCGCTTTACCCATGTCTTCCAGTAGGTTTTTTTCTAAATCTACTTTCGCTTGATCATACTGATCCTTACTAATGACTTCGTTTTTTAAATCATTTTCTAATTCAGCAAACTGATCCTGATAAACCGTAACTGTTAAATCTTTTCGCGCAACAATACCACTCGTGTCGCGATTTCGTAACAATGGGGGTAACAAGAATGCAAATGCAATAACAACAAAAACAGCCGCAATGGCCCAAAAACCAAACATACCTATTTATCCCCACCCTGTTTTAAAATTTCTTCTGCACGTAATCGATCTTCTTCAGTGATCGTATCATTACCTTTCGCTGTTTCTGTTTTGCGAATTTTGATATAGCGTACGAGTAATAGCCCACCTACGATCATAAATATAAACGGCCCAACCCACAAAAATATATTTTTTATATCAACAGCTGGTTTATATCGCACAAAGTCACCGTAACGATCTACCATATAATCCACAATTTCTTCATCAGATTTGCCAGTATAAATTTGAGTCCGAATTTGCTTACGCAAATCATCAGCTAATCCAGCTTTTGAATCCCAAATAGTTTGATTTTGACATTTCAAACAACGTAATTCAGATGCTAAATGTTTAAAGCGCTCTTTTATTTCTGGGTCTTCGTTGAGTTGAGCTTCTTTGGCTGAAATAAAAGGAGCAAATAAAATAACCAACAAAAAAAATAATATTTTTATTTTCATCCTTCCAATTCCTTCATTTTTGGCTCAATTGTTTCTTTCCAATCTTTTCGACTAACAGGTCCAACATGTTTGTAACGAATCACACCTTCTTTGTCGATGAGAAAAGTCTCCGGTACACCATAAACACCAAAATCAATACCGACATTACCTTCTATATCGGAAATACTCACTTTGTATGGGTCTCCTAACTGACGCAACCATTGAATACCATCTTCGCGACGATCTTTATAGTTCAGTCCATAGATCGGAAAGTCTCCTTGTCGGGCTAATTGCATAAATAACGGATGCTCAGAGCGACAAGCGGCACACCAGGATGCCCAAACATTTAACAACCAAACTTTACCTTTCATATCTGCGGGTGAAAAAGATTCCGCAGTATTGTGTAATTGAGGCAAATTAAACATGGGTGCCGGTTTATCTAATAAAGCTGATGGCAATTTCTTTGGATCTAATGATAAACCCCGATAGAAAAAAGCCAGTACAACTAAAACAATAACAACAACAGCTAAGGGTAAAACTCTACCTGACATTAAACTTTACCCTCTCGATTTTCTACGACAACGGGTTGAGGCGCATAATCGTCATCTTCCACTTCCACAGGTTCAGTATTTTGTTTTTTCTTACGCGAAGTGATGCGATAACGTTTGTCCGTTATTGCAAGTAAACCCCCTAAGCCCATGAGAAAACAACCTGCCCATATCCAATCTACAAACGGTTTGTGGTATACACGCACACTCCAACCACCTGTGCGTCCCAAGGGTTCTCCTAAGGAAACATATAAATCACGAAATAAACCAGTGTCAATTGCAGCTTCTGTCATCACTTGTTGCTGAACAGTATAAAAACGTTTTTCCGGAAACATCATCCCCGTTTCCACACCATCATTCATAACTGTAATACGCCCACGCTCAGCTGTGTAGTTCGGGCCAACAGTGCTAGTCACACCATCAAAACGGAAAGTATAACCACCCACTTCCACGGTATCGCCAATATTCATACTGACATCTTTTTCTTCTTCATAACCATTAACCATGGTTACACCGATTATAAAGATTGCCACACCCGTATGAGCCAACTGCATTCCATAATAACTGCGAGATAATTTACCTAAGCCAGCACCAGATTTCGCTCGCAATGCAATTCGGTTACGAATACCTAGGAATACACCTGCGAGAATCCAAGTTGACATCAAAACACCCAAACTAATTAACGGCGTCCATGCACCCATAATTAACGGTACAAGAACCGCAGTCACCAAGCTAACAATCGCCGCTACTTTTAATCGAGACGCTAAATCAGGCAAACTTGCTTTCTTCCAACGAGCAATAGGACCGACAGACATTAAGAAAATTAACGGTGTCATGAGAGGCACAAACACCATATTAAAATATGGAGGACCTACAGAAATTTTACCTTGCCCCAAGGCATCCAAAAATAAAGGATATAAAGTTCCCAATACAACAGCGCCACAAGCAACGATCAATAAAACATTATTTCCTAATAGGAATGTTTCGCGGGAAACCAAATCAAATTTGCCACCCAATCCAACACTGGGTGCACGCCAAGCATATAACAACAAACTACCCACAACGACAACAGCTAGATAGATCAATATAAATAAACCACGCTCAGGATCGCTCGCAAATGAGTGTACTGATGTTAAGACACCAGATCGAACTAAAAAGGTACCCAATAAGCTGAGAGAAAATGCGAAGATAGCTAACAACACAGTCCAATTTTTAAAACTGCCTCGCTTTTCAGTGACTGCTAGAGAATGCACTAATGCGGTACCCACTAACCACGGCATAAAAGATGCGTTTTCAACAGGATCCCAAAACCACCAACCACCCCAGCCAAGTTCGTAATAAGCCCACCAACTTCCGAGAGCAATTCCAAATGTTAAAAACATCCAAGCAACCGTTGTCCAAGGTCTTGACCAGCGTGCCCAGGTTGCATCCATTTTGCCACTGAGTAATGCGGCAATGGCAAACGCAAATGCAACAGAAAACCCAACATAACCCATATAAAGCATCGGGGGATGAATAGCTAAACCAAAATCCTGAAGTAAGGGATTTAAATCGCGCCCGTCAGCCAAAGCCGGTAATATTCTTTCAAAAGGGTTTGACGTTTCTAGTACAAACCAGAAAAAGCCCACTCCGAGAAAACCCATAACACCTAAAACGCGGGCCACCATGTCTAAAGGTAATTTACGACTGAATATAGCAACTGCCATACCCCAACCTGAGAGCATCAGCATCCATAACAACAAAGAACCTTCGTGGCCACCCCATACTGCGGATACTTTAAATAACAAAGGCAGTTGCGAATTAGAATGATTGGTTGCATATAAAACCGAAAAATCATTATTTACAAAAATCCAAACAAGACTTCCAAAGGAAATAGCAACAAATAAAAATTGTGCGATTGCCGCAGGTCGCGCAATTGACATCATGGCAACATTGCCTTTTTGCGCACCATAAATAGGGAAAAGCATTTGCATTGCGGAAATAACAAGTGCCATGATTAGAGCAAGATTGCCAATTTCAGGTAACATTTAGATTGCGCCTCCGTTTGCTTTTGCCTTATTGGCTTTTTCTGCCTTTTCTAGTGCATCTGCCACTTCAGGTGGCATATATTCTTCATCATGTTTCGCCAGCACTTCTGTTGCCACAAAATTACCCGTATCATTAAAACGGCCTTGGGTCACTATACCTTGCCCTTCACGAAACAAGTCAGGCAGAATCCCTTTATAAGTTACTGGAATAGATTCTGCGTTATCCGTCACCATAAAGTGTACGGTTAAGCCATCATCTTCCCGCTTTAAAGAACCTTCCTCAACCAAACCACCTAAACGAAAGCTGGAATTCTGCGGGGCTTTTTTTGCAACCACTTCAGTCGGACTAAAGAAAAACTGCATGTTGCTATTTAATGCATTAAAAACAAATCCAGCGACAATCGCTAAACCTGCTAATCCACCCACAACATATATCAATCGCTTATGTCTTTGTTTCATGACTTCTACTCTCTAACTAATTTTTGCTATTTAATCTTGCTAAACGTGTAATACTTTTTACTAATGATTTTCTTTTCGTTATTAATAGTACAACTTCGATTAACATAAACCCTGCTACGACACCGTACGAGCCCCATACATAAGGCGCATAATGTCCCATATCTAAAAACTCTGGCATTATTTCTCAACCCCTAATGTATCTCCAACCCAGGCACTATTTTTTTCTTTTTCCATAATTTCATTTCTTACCCGCATAAATGATACGGCAAATGTGTATGCCCAAAATGCAAAGGTCATCACCAACATCGACACAAGCATTTCAGTAGGTAACGTCGCCTTACCAGTAGCATCTACCGTCATCGGTTGATGCAACGTATTCCACCATTTCACAGAAAAATAAATGATAGGTACATTTATGACGCCAACACAGGCTAAAAGTGCACTTGCTCTTGCCGCTCTTTGTGGATCATCAATTGCTGCACGCAAAGAAATGAAGCCAAAGTATAAAAATAACAAGATTAATTCTGAGGTTAATCGTGCATCCCAAACCCAATAAGCCCCCCAAGTTGGCTTACCCCATAAAGCGCCTGTCCACAAAGCTAAAAATGTAAACATTGCACCTGTTGGTGCAAGTGCGCCTGCCATCATATCAGATAGTCGCGTTCGCCAAACCATACCAATAATGGCGTATATACACATGACAATATAAATCCACATGGACATCCAAGCTGCAGGCACATGAATAAACATGATTCTAGAACTATCACCCATTTGATAATCTTCTGGAGCTAATACAAATCCATAGTACAAACCCACCAGAGTCAAAATGATAGTAAAAAACCAAAACATTGGAATTAATTTTCCCGCGACGGGATAAAATGTTTTCGGTGAAGAAAGTTGTAACCAAAAAGATTTTGTAAACATTTATTAAATAAACCTAATCTAATCGAGTGAAATTCGTAATGCTGTTGCAGCACCAATGGGCGCCAAGATCAACGAACCTACTAAAAATGCACCCAACAATGAAAAATGCGCTTCAACGCCTAAGCCTGTTTGAGCAGCTTCCACTGCGCCCGCCCCAAAAATCAATACTGGAATATAGAGAGGTAGAATCAACAACGATAATAATACACCTCCCCCTCTCACACCCAGCGTTAAACCTGCGCCAACAGCGCCAATCAAACTCAAAACGGGTGTCCCCACCAGTAATGTCAACATCAATATAATGATGCTGTCTGAATCTAAACCTAATTGCATGCCTAAAACTGGTGATATTAACACCAATGGTAGACCAGTTAAAAACCAGTGACTCAATATTTTACTAAAAACTAATAACGCCAATGGTTGTGATGAAATTATTAATTGCTCTAGTGTTCCATCATGATAATCGTCAGAAAACAAGCGGTTAAGCGATAACATGGACGCTAATAAAGCTGCAACCCACATCACACCCGGCGCGATTTCTGCCAAAGTACCTATTTCAGGCCCTACTCCCAAGGGAAAAAGGCTAACCACAATAACAAAGAACAGCAAAGTCGTCAGTATTTCCGCTTTTCGACGTGCCGCTAAAGTGAAATCACGCCAGATTACCCAACGTAAGACATTGATCATAAATCAACCTCATGATTACCCATATCCAGCATTTTCACTTTGACATCTAGCACAGTGAAATCCTGGTGTGTGGTTAACATGATCATGCCACCGTTTTTAACATGATTTGTCAGCACATGCTGCAACATATCTACTGCTTTAACATCTAAAGCGGTAAAAGGTTCATCCAATACCCAAAATTTTGCCTTGGAAACCAGCATACGCGCCAAAGCAACTCGACGTTGCTGACCTTGGGAAAGTACTCTCGCAGGTAAGTCTTCTCTTCCTTTTAAGCCAATTTCGCCTAAGGCAGTCCAAGCGTCATCTTCACTGATTTCGTTTCCACTTAAGGCCATGTTTACACGAAGGTTTTCTAAAGAAGTGAGATCACCCTTAATGCCTGGCAAATGACCGATATAAAGTAAATCCCGTTGAAAATCTTCACGCAATTTACGGATATTTTCACCATGCCAATGAATTTCACCATCTTCGGCAAGCATTAGTCCGCTGACTATACGCAATAAGGAAGTTTTACCACTGCCATTGGCACCTTTGACATGCATTAATTCGCCATCATTTAGCTCAAAGTTCAAGTCTTTGAACAACAAACGATCACCACGCATGCACGCAAGACTAATGCAAGATAGCATTATCACAAACCAACAAAGCGATTAACGAATACAACAGACCATCCACCCTAGCACATTATTATTGTTGTTTTTCCACAACTTATAAGCAAATCGAGCATTTTAGCATTTAACAGAAGATCGCTCCACTAAAGAGCAATGTTTATGTATTGATAACACATGTACTGTCTATAATTCAATCTATTAAAGGGCTTTTCTGAATTATTTACCCACTTGAAGATTACATTGTTTACTTGTCACTTAATTCAAGTTAAACCTTACGCGGACTCTTGAAGCTTGATGAAGGGAAGTGAAAAATCATAGTGCATCATTTCTTGTTCTGTAATCGCATAAAATACGATTTCTAAAAAACTCATATTGTGATCAATACTTCGAGAAAATTGATAAATAACCTCAATAATTTTTTCTTCTAATAATTTTTGCTGTGTTTTTTTATCTAATCCATTATCAAGCAAACTAATGACTTCAGGATGACTAACGATTAAAAATTTTAACATCGCAACACGAATCGTTAACATATGCACATAGGTAAATAAGTTCGGCATTGATGTAAACATTTCACGAAAAATACTATTTTGTGTATATCGACTAAACACCCTATCCATTAATTCCGGAAACTCGGCGTTTAAACGTAAAGCCTCCACTTGGTATAAGGTCATCAAAGCTTCAGGCGGAAAGTTCCCATCAGGCAAAGCTGGGACATCCGCCAGTTTCTTTTCATAATGATCAAATGACGCATTAATCATTTTGCTAAATGTTTCGTCAGGAAAACGCTGTATACGTAAGCGCAATACAGCTTGAACCACAATAATTGCCAAAGGATCTTCAGGAATATATTGGTCCAACATTAATTGTGTATGCATTAATTTTAAGCTCGATGAATAGCTTTTTAAATCATTTTCCAGCTGTTTAATTTGTATCGGTCTACAACCTTCAAAATAGTAAGTTGAAGTTGCATTAGCTAGACCGGATATTGAATATAAACGTGCCTCAAATGAAACCGAATCATCCGACATAATTTTTAACATGGACTCTCTAACGATAGAGAATTTGGATAGATAAGCATTATCCTCGTCATAGATTAGCTCATTACTGATTGGAAAATCATGATCTCGTGGCAAGGAACTCACTGGGATTTCCTTCAACTCAAAAGCTTGATCTGCAAGCAGTGTTTTTCTCGCTAGCTCTGGACAAGAAAGTGAACCACTGACTTCACAATGATCTTCAAACTGCACAAGAAATCTAGGGAAAAATGTACACACATCACTCAAAGTTTCAACACCATGTTCCGCATGAATTTCACACAAACCGCAAGCATCGAGAAAGGGACAAACACCCTTCTCATCAAAAATCACTTCTGCATAATTTTTTTCAGTCGCGTCTTCAGAAATATATAGTTTTTGTTCTAGCAACGTAGGATCCTTACCCGCGTCAATTATGTCTGCTTTTAATTTGTCAAAATGCTTTTTATCAAAACTAATATCCCAGTGTCGACAACAAGAATCTTCACATTGCCCCCCCAGACATTGAAAATCTGACATTGCAGAATTACTGATAATTGGTTTATTCATTTATTTTGTTATGCACAATCTGCATTACCAATGTCCATATCACTCATACATTCAAGTACATTAAATGCACTTCTCCTGAAGCCAGCTAAGGCTAATCAGAAACCGTATCGGTGAGAAAGGAAAATACTTTACAAAGACAGGTAAGTATCAATAAATCCAATGCGAATAATATTTATCGTAATAACAATGAGTTGTCGCGTCTATATTATAAACAACATTAATATTGATTCTTTTAAATCTTCAATAAAAACAACCTATTGATCAACATGAATATAAGTAAGATAATGAATTCAATATAATTTTTATAAGAACAATTTTCCATGTCCTCAAAACATCCTATCATTGCGATTACTGGTTCTGCCGGCTCAGGTACAACAACAGTGCGTAGAATTTTTGAGAACATTTTTCGGCGTAACAAAGTGAACGCCAGTCATATTCATGGCAATAGCTTCCGCAAATACCCTAGCAAAGAACTTAAAAAAATATTCCGCGAAGCTGAAGCTACTGGCAAGGTTATTAGTCACTTTGGCCCTGAAGTTAACTTACTCGATCGACTAGAAGGTTTGTTTCGAGAATATTCTCGAAATGGATCTGGATGCGTACGTGAATATATTGAAAATGAAATTCAAGCAGATAATCATCAGCTACCCATAGGCACATTTTCCCCTTGGGTTGAATTACCGACAGATACTGACCTCCTATTTTACGAAGGGCAACATGGGGGCTGTACTCAAGCCAACTGGTCTCGACGAAATATGAGTGCATCTCACAATCCCTTTGTTATTCAACAACGCTTAAAACATGAGTCCATTGAAGATACTGGAGTAGACATTGCGAAGTGGGTCGACCTGTTAATTGGTATCGTACCAAGTATTAATTTGGAATGGATGCAAAAAATCGATCGTTCTTGCAGCATTACAGGTTGCACCAAAGAAGAAGCAACAAGTATCATCTTACGTCGCATGGATGATTACGTCCGCTATATGACACCTCAGTTTTCTATCACCGATATAAATTTTCAACGTATCCCTATGGTAGATACTTCAAGTCCTTTCGGAACAGATGAGATACCTTCAGAAAATGAATGCATGCTAGTAATCCGATTTCGTGAACCACAAAAACACGATATTGTGAGTTATGTGAAGCAATTTCCAAACGCTTATTTGTCTCGCCCCAATAGCCTAGTCATTCGAAACAGTTACATGGCCCAGGCCATAGACACCATTTGCTCTCCCCTTATCGAACAATTAATCAACAGAGATACCTGATCAGTTTATAATACCTACTTTTTAAGGGTCTAATTAAAGAACTTCCTTTATATAGCCGAATTAAATAGATAAACCCAATTAAATTGAGCATTAAAAATCCATGTAGATAGTTTATTCTCAAAAATTTTTATATATTAATCAACTTCGAAGAATTACTTGAAGCCATGAATCTTTATTCCATATGAAACACTTATTAAAAAACGTGTCTATTCGTCACAGTCTTTTTGCTGTCATCTTGTTAATTGCCCTCACAGCGCTTGTAGCAATGGTAATGAGCGCAAAACAATACGAGGATTTTATTCATGAAATTGAAAAAACAGCCATTGAGGATCTAATTGAATTAAAAGTAAATGACCTACACATTGAACTTGTTAATTACAGCACTGAGTTGGGCATCGCTTTACAAAAAGAAAAAGGACTTCGCAAAGCATTTAAAAGCAAAAACATTGCAGCTACAATTCCATTTCTCAACGATCACTTTCATCAATATTTTGTCACTGCGGGAGTTATCAGTTTACAAAAAATCTATTTATTAGATACAAGCTATCAACATGTAGCTCAATCATCAGATGGAATAGAAAACATCACGTTAAACAAACCGCTGTGTACAAAAGCAATCTCTGCAGCCAAACAAAGAACAGGGAATCAAAGACTAAAGGTAATTTCCAGATTGTGCAGTACAAATGAATCAAGCTTATTATCCGTCATTGTACCCATTGGCACTCTAAACCCCATTGGTTATCTACAAATTGTTACCGACCCCTCTTACAATGCGTATGAAATCTCTAAAAGCTTAAACATGCCCATTCAAGTAAAGAATATTAGTGGAAAAATCCAAAAGACTACACTCAATTGGCCCGCTGACTCAGGTATAGATAACTATATTTTTGTGGATTACGATGTCAAATCAAAAGACGAAGACGTTATCTACCGCTTATCAGCCGCAAAAAATGTTACCGCATTTAAAGATGCTTTTAAAAATACAACGCTAACAGTACTCTCCTATAGCATACCGCTATTTTTGCTGGGTCTTATTTTAGCCGTGTTTATTTCTAAAAAAGGCCTTACAGCACTTAATGCGTTATCAAATTCAGCACAAGAAACCAGCGAGGGAAAATACAAAAAAATTAGAAAAAGTGGCTATCTAGAGTTAGATCAAGTTATTGATTCATTCAATCGAATGGTTGATAGAATTCAGAACAATCAATCCATATTAGAATCGGAAGTGGACTCTGCAACAAAACAACTCCGCGACGCCATGGAATTAGTAGAAACAAGAAACCAAGAATTACAATCGACAATTGATTTGGTCGAAAAAGCAAATACCACGAAAAGTTCATTTCTTGCCAATATGAGCCATGAATTAAGAACTCCGTTAAACGCTGTAATTGGTTACAGTGAAATGTTGGCTGAAGACTTAGAAGATTCCCAATCTTCAGACTTGGTAGGTGATGTCAATAAAATCCATACAGCGGGCATTCATTTGTTGAGTCTCGTTAACGACATTTTAGATCTCAGTAAAATTGAAGCAGGCAAACTTGAATTATCTTTAACAGACATTGATTTAAACTCAGTAATTAATGAATCAATCACAACAATTATGCCCGCGGCAAAAAATAATGATAATGAAATAATTGTAAATTTGTTAGATCCACCTGAAAATATTCATTCAGATGGAATCCGTCTTAAACAAGTCATTTTAAATATCATTAATAATGCGGTAAAATTTACCAATAAAGGAAAAATCTTTATTACGCTTAAACCTGACACCTATCTAGATAATGAAGTTTTTTACATTGAAGTAAAAGATACAGGAATTGGCATTAAGCCAGAGCTGATCGACAAACTATTTCAACCCTTCTATCAAGCCGATGAATCTGCTACTCGAAAATTTGGCGGTACAGGATTAGGGTTGGCATTATCAAAGCAACTTATCGAAGGTCTTGGAGGCGATATAAAAGTTGAAAGCGTAATCAATCAAGGGTCAACATTTACCATACGCTTGCCAAAACAAATATACGCTTAATTAAATAAGTTATATTTATCATTAGATAAAAAAATAATAACAAAGGGAATAATAAATGAATTACGCAAGTTTAACTCGAAGAGGAATTGCTTCCGTTGTAGATATATGTATTTTCTTCACGATCGAGTATCTAATTCTATATCCAATTTATGGAAGTGATGTTTTTCTTTCACCAGATTTTTTTATTGATGAGTTCCATTTTATTATTACTTGGATAATCCCATTGATAGTCACCATTCTTTTCTGGAGAAAATTCGGAGCTACTCCAGGAAAAATAGCCTTGTCTATAAAAATAGTTGACAAAGATACACAAGAGTTTCCTTCGCTAGCCCAATCAATCAAACGATATTTTGGATATTGTTTAATGTTTCTCAGCTTGGGATTAAGTATAATGTGGATGTTAAAAAACAAAAGTAACCAAACATTTCATGATATATTGTCTAATACTGTAGTTGTAAAAGGCAATGAAGTTACAGAGTTTAAAGAACCAATATTTAAATATATAGGTAATTCCATAACTTGTTTTTTCGTAGTTCTTGCTTCACTCACGCCCGCTCCTTATATTGCTGAACACTTTGGATATATACCATCTACAGTAGTTACAGCTGGCAATGAATTACCGGAAAAAGCTATCGAAACATTAATAGAAAATAAAATTATAAACAGAGGAGAAAATATTGCTTTATTTTACTCCAATGGTGTTTTTTCCTATCTTGAAGATGGCAATTTAATTACTGATAAACGTGTAATATCATATTGGGAAGAAAACAGTAAAATAGAAATTGTTAGTATAAATCTTGATGACATAAAACAAGTTGAAGTAGCAAATTCTGAGTCTATTTTTGAAGATTCAATAATTTATGTTTACTCAAACTCAGAAAGCATGACATTATATGCCAACACTTATAAATCCCGAGATTTAGCGTTTATTAAACTACTTAATAAGTACGTGAAAAAAATAGATGATATACCGAGTTAACAATTTGACCTAAAAGAAAAATCGGGTGAAGTGCTCGTACCCATCTATTCATCTGTTGGATTAATACTTCAAGAATTATTTATATGAATCACAATAATTCAATTATCTCCATACTTTTTTTCATCTATTTTTTGTTAATCACAAGTTGCGCAAGTGTATCAATAGAAACGAAAGAGTTACCGGATGCAAAACTAAACGAAAATTATTTAGTAGAAATTGATACAGCCGTAGATTTTCATTTTAACGATGATTATTATCCTCGGAAAGTTGAAGTTATTGAGGGGGGAGCTTCCAAAAGGATTGGAATTTGAGTCACAGGAAAATATGGGCTTAATACACGGTATTCCCCTTGAAACAGGAAAATTTGAAATTACTATTATGGCACATTCTGAAAAGTTAGCTGCTGACATACAATCCTCGGACGACCGGAGTGAAGATGGAGTCGCCTAAATTTTGCGAGTGCTACAGATAGAAGAGCATATATTCTTATAGTAAATAATTAGACTAAATAGTAATAACGAGCACCACGGAATTGGTCCTAATTTTCTGGATACGTGATTATTCACACTATACAAGCATAAAATACCATCGGTGAGACATATCCCAAACTCGAGCGTAATCATTTTGAATTTGTAAAATTTATGATGCATAATCATCCTCTCTTATGTGGAATAGTAAAAATTGAGTGTCATTAAAAAATTCATGACAACCAAATTTATAATTTTTAGATGGATAGTTTTAATTCCCGTTGCATTTCTAGGTGCGTATATAGGCGCGTTTGTAGGCGTTTTAATTGAATACGTAGGATTAATAATTCACCATGGAGTTATTGGCGCTTTAATTTCATTTTCTTTCATAGTATCTGGAACCTATGTAGCTCCTAGCCATAAATCATTTATTGCATCATTATTATTCATAACCGGTGTTATTATAAGTTGGGACTTCTTATCCAGTCGTACAAAAATAGATTCAGTTACACCCGATTACATTCCTATGATTGCTACCTATAGTTCTGGGGTATTAGCATGTCTTTTAGCTTTTTACTGGATTCAAAGAGAGAGAAAATAGTTATAATTAATTCGTAAGATAATCGGAAAATCACACATAAAAAGCAATAAAATTTAATATGGATGTCCCGTAAATATTCTTCCGTACACATGTCAAGTTATGGATTTCTAGTACTTGCCAATCAACACCGTAAATTCAATTCGCGTAATAATTAATTCACCCTTAGCGCCACGATTTCCCGCTAATTTTTTAATTAAAATTCGAATATGATGGCTATCCGTGGCTTTATCAATAACGAATAGGGGTGACCTCTGTTCAGATTTTTGAATGACTTTACTTTCAAACAGATCAGCAACCTGTTTGCCCAGGTCAATACGTAGGGTTGTCACATCATTTACATCCAACACCAATGTATTATCGTCTAGACGGGTAGTCAATCGCTGGTTTTGCTGCTTAAGATTTCGGATAAATTGTTGTTTTTTGCGTTTACTATAAAAACTCAAATTACTTTCGAAATAAGCATCATAGTCGGAAACGTCAATAACTTGCTTGTCACTTCGCCAAACACTAACGAATTCAAAGCGATCTTGATTTTTAGTAGATTCCCAAACAGGACTATAATCCAAGCCAAGAGCTTTCATTATTTGTTCACCACCTCGGTGTCGGCGAGATCTCATATTGCTAAATGGTTTGTCATTTTTCAAGTCACTAAACAGAGGTTGAATTATTTTCAGCCGCTTTTCCGAGGCTGTTAAATAATCGGCTATAGCAGATAATGACTTTTTGTCTTCAAAGGGAATGTCGTTTTGGGCTTTAATGGCCTTACCTTGCTCAATCAGACTATGTTTATTCAGCAAGGATATAAAACGTTCCGTCTGACTACTGCTCGCCAAGTTTGTCGCACTCCAGGGCCCGAAGGAAGCAAACAACATCAACACCGCCAGCACCATCGGCACATGTTTGATCGCTAGATTTATCCTTTTAACATAGGAAAGCACAGCAATGATTAAAAACCATAGGCCTAACACCACCACCAAATAGCGACTTTCAGTCACGCCGTACTCTTGAATACGAACGTAAATCGCAATATACAGCACCATCACCGGTAATAACAATGCCGCGTAAAAATAACGATCAAATAAACTCAGTAACACATTGCCTTGCCCACGAATTGGGTAAACCAACAACTTAGTGATAATGCCAACGCTACCAAAGGTTATAATCATCCAGCCAAGATTACCTCGTGGCAATTCCCAGGTCGCGACAATTCTTATAAAATAAATGTACAACAAAAGCATATAAGCCCACATCAAAGGCACTAAAATATAATTCGTTATGAACCTTACACCTTTGGGGAATTGACAACTGCTGTCTTCAAACTCAAACTCTCGAGAAAGATTAGCTAGCACATAAAGTGGAAACAAACCGGCAAAACTAAAAACCCAGATATCGCTATAAATAATATTGCCAACTTTGATCTCAAACAAGTAACCCACGCTGATAACTATTAGCGACAAACCCACACCTAAGATAAATGCAGCAATGGCAGCAAAAAATATTGCGGTACCGGTTCGATAATTTAAATACCAAACCGAGTTGGAATGAATCGAATTTCGGACAAAAGGTGCAAACAACAAACTTAAACAAACCGCTGTAGTAAAGGTAAGGGAAACCATACTAGGAAAGCAAAAAGGGGTCAGGTCTCGTTCCGTGCCTAATCTCTCTCCAATTTAAAAATCCGACTTATTCTTGAATAGTGAAAAATATATTTTTGCCTTTTTATTACTTATGAAATAAAAAGCGCCAGCGAATTCTATGCGTAGAGGTCTAACCATGGGGCGAGTATAGTTGGCAATCTAGTACGATAAAGGACCTGACCCCGTAGAATTTATGCATTAGTTTTAAAGAGTTCCTATAAAATTTCCGTAAGCTATATAAGAGCCATTTTTTTAGGAGCATCAAGAGCTCGCGCCCACGCACTCACTAACTATCTCGGTTAACAATGTTAATTCAGAAATTCAAATTACCCCAAACCCGTTACTTTTCTCGATCATTAGGTTCGAAATAAACTTCTTTATTTTTCAACTTAAACAGAACAGAATGCTTTGATTAAAGGCATTAATATTTTTAATATATCTCGCTATATTTTTTAGTATTATATTAAGAAATATCGAAAAACACCGTTTTTCATGTTTGCATTACCGATATTTCACTTTGGGGACAAGTGAACAAAGAAAAACTTAACGTAATTTTTATTGTATTTAAAGACATTCACGTTGAGAAAAATAAAAACAATACTTTCTTTGTTTACCAGGGCGTAAAAAGGGGTGATGCAATGGCATGGGACAAACTGCATAAATGCAGCGTGGTATTTATTGGTGGTACTTTCACTATTATTCTATTAAGTGCTTGTTCTGAGGAGCGTATTTCTAAGCAAGCTAATTCTATCGACACGATTCAGGAGCAAGAAAATAGTATTTATGCTGATTGGGATGAAGCATCCAAATCTCTACACATAAGTGGTACTGCGGATGCGAGAAAATCTCGTGTTGAAATCACAACGGCGGGTACTAATAAGCAACTTGGTCGCACCAACATTCGAAATAACGGGCAGTGGTCTATAGAAATTGAAAATGTGAATGATCCACCCTGCTCAGTTGTGGTTAATATTGATGATAATACCCAAAAGGTCAATATTTTTCCAGATTTAGCCTGTACAAAGGTCAGCGGAATTCAAGCGAGAGCAAATAAGGCACCGGAAGCCCACATACTCCAACCCGCAACTGATATCGTTATAAATGTCGGGCAAAAGGTTATGTTCCAAGGTCATGGTGTTGATCCTGATCAAATGACACCACTGAATTTTAACTGGGATTTTGCAGGTCAAGCCGTTGATTTCAATGGTGAAGTGCCCGGTGAAGTTCAGTTCAAACAAGCGGGCGAGTTTAGAGTTCGTATGGATGCGATGGATGATCAAGGTGCCTCGGATGCTACACCCCCCATTAGAATCATACGAGTGCAAGATCCAAACAATAGATCACCGGATGCTGTTATTTTAGAACCTGCTGGCGATGTAACAATAAACCCTGGTGATAGTTTAATGTTTCGTGGTGAAGCAGTTGATTCTGAAGGGAATGTTCCCTTAAGTATTGATTGGGATTTTGCCGGGCAGGCTCAAGCAAAAGGTCTTAACCCTGGCAACGTGCAATTCAATGCTGAGGGTGTATTTATTGTCGAAATGCGTGTCAATGATAGTCTCGGTGCTCAAGATCCGACACCTGATCGGCGTGCGATAAATGTTGTAAATCCAGCCAATGCCAATCAACCACCCGATTCCATCATTATAGAACCTGTAGTTGATAGAGAAATTGCTATTGGTGAAAGAATTCGCTTTCGAGGACAGGGTAATGATCCTGATGGAAACAATCCTTTAACCTTTGAATGGGACTTTAATAATGGGACCAGAAAAAGATTTATTCAAAACCCAGGCGTCATTCAATTTAATCAAGCTGGTAAATTTCAAATTAGGATGCGTGCTATGGATGCATTTGGTGAAATTGATCCTACGCCTGCAACGCGAACTATCATTGTCGGCAACCCCCAAATAAACCCTAACCAGCCACCGCAATCCAAAATTGTTGAACCCGTCGCTGATACTATTATTGCAATTGGAGATAAAGTGAGATTTATTGGCGCTGGAAACGACCCCGAAGGCGATTCACCACTAAACTTTCAATGGGATTTTGATCAGGTTGCTCCAGGGTCTAATGCGTTGGATGCTGGTGAGATTACGTTTAACCAGCCTGGAGTATACCGAATAAAGTTTACTGCGATGGATAATTTAAATAATATTGACCAGACACCAGACGAGCGAATTATATCTGTCATCGATAATAATGTTACTCCGCAAAATCTTGCTCCGGAATCACACATTCTTTTGCCAATTGATAATCAAGTAATTACTGTCGGTGATGCCATTCGATTTGAAGGCCATGGCAATGATCCCGACGAAAATAATCCGCTTACTTTCAATTGGAATTTTGACGGGGCATTAACGAATGACAATGTCCAAAATCCAGGGGATATGGTATTCGAACGAGCAGGTGTCTATACCGTACGTATGACAGTCACAGATAATGTCGGTCGTCCCGATCTCACCCCTGCCACTCGAACAATAACCGTATTAGACAATAATAATTTGGCACCCAATGCCACCATTATTGAACCACAGAACGATATGGTTATTAATGTAGGCGATAATATAAACTTTATTGGCCGGGGCGAGGATCCTGATCAAAATGGCCCGTTAAGTTTCCAGTGGCAATTTGATGGCGAGGCACCAAACAGTTCACAACAAGATACGGGAAATATCCAATTTAATAATGCAGGCCAGTTTCATATTCGCCTAAGGGTACAAGATACACATGGGCTTGGTGATCCCACGCCGGATGAACGATTGATTATAGTACAATAGTGTTAATCATCGAGTGTGTAATAATACTGTTTTCTGGAAAATTTAAATAGAGGCTGGTTAACCATGATTATTCGAAAAGGAATTAACTATAGCGATTAAAGTTTTCCGGTTAGTTTCCACATAATCCGGCAGGTACATTTAATTGTTCACAAAAATAACTAGCAGCGAGTTCGATTTATACCGGCATTAAATGCTTTAAAAGTTCCACCGGCATTTTTCCTGTGTCCGTATTGTCGGCTCGCATGCTTTGAGTGGCAGATAAAATAATTTCGTCGCGTTGAATACCTGTAAAAAATTGCTCATTTGTGCTGAATTGCACAAGCCTCTCTCTGCTCCATTTTGTAAATTACCACCGACGTTGACGCTGTAGAATAATTCCCTTAAATGCATTAAAACAGTTATTACAAATATCGTTAGTAAGTGGCCGCTAAGTCGACAAACCTCTAGTTCAATTATTTTTCATCAAGGCCTGGAAAAGAGTGTTTTTTGTCATTGATATCTAGGTATCATTGCTAAATCAAGCGAGTTTTTTAGGGGGTGAAATTTGATATACTAAAACTTAATCATAGCGTTTATTAAAACTTTTAATATCTAATGATTTTAAATAGTCCAAACGTGCTTTAATTTTAATTTCTAGACCCGATTCATTGGGCTCATACAATGCTGTATTTTTTAGTTCTTCTGGCAAATAATTTTCACCTGCTGCATACGCCCCTTCTTCATCATGCGCATAACGATATTCTGCCCCATAACCCAACTCTCCCATCAATTTAGTTGGTGCATTGCGTAAATGCGGTGGCACTTCTAAAGATCCCGATTGTTTTATCAATGCTTTAGCCGCATTAAATGCTTTGTAAACAGCATTACTTTTTGGGGCCGATGCACAATAGACCGCAGCATGAGCAATAGCTCTTTCACCCTCTACAGGCCCAAGACGAACGAAGGTATCCCAAGCATTTAATGTAATTTCCAAAGCTCTAGGATCTGCGTTACCAATATCTTCTGATGCTATAGCAACTAATCTTCTTGCAACATATAAAGGATCACACCCTGCATCCAACATTCTGGCGTACCAATAAAGTGCCGCATCAGGTGAGGAGCCGCGTACAGATTTATGAAAAGCCGATATCTGGTCATAAAAAATATCACCACCTTTATCATATCGTTTAGAATGACCTTGCATTACTTGTTGCACTATATCATCATCGATTAAACCATCGTCAGACATATCAAACCCATTTTCTAGCAAATTTAAACAACGACGAGCATCACCATCTGCTGCTTGAGCAATAATCTTTTTGCTTGGTTCAGAAATTTCTACTGCAACTTCACCATAACCATTCTCTTTGTCCAATAATGCATGGTTTAATATCGATAACATATCATTTTCTGTTAATGACTTAAGGACGTATACCCGCGCACGTGATAACAATGCATTATTGAGTTCAAAAGAAGGGTTTTCTGTGGTAGCTCCGATAAATATCACCGTCCCATCTTCCACATAGGGTAAAAATGCATCTTGTTGGGATTTCGAAAAACGATGAATTTCATCAACAAACAACAATGTTTTTTTTGAGGATTGTTGCTGATGCATTTTAGCTTGTTCTACTGCAGCTCGAATATCTTTAACACCTGAAAAAACGGCTGATAACATTTGGATATGAACATCACAATTATCAGAAATTAATTTTGCTAATGTTGTTTTACCAACACCTGGTGGGCCCCATAAAATCATAGAATGTAATCGATTTTCATCTATCGCTTTACGCAGCAACTTGCCTGGCGAAAGCAGATGTTGTTGACCATAGAAATCATCCAAATTACGAGGACGCATCCTAGCGGCCAAAGGCTCAAGATGTTTTTGAGTAAATAAATCCAAGTCTATTTCCTTAATTCAAACCACTTAGGATATTCATTATATAACCAAAAAAATCGTCTAATATTATAGAGACGAAATTCTGATAATTTTACGGTATATTTGTGGCTTATTTCACAGAAGCCATGAGGAAGTTTTACTTAGAATGACACAATTCAATTTAATCAGAGGATTACTCTAAGCACACCTTAACTACTGGCTACTATCAAAAATATCCGCATTTTTAGGTGGAATAAAACCAAATAATTCTGAACTCAAACTTTGATTTCGTTTTAGTTCAGAAAAAACTAATCGTGTTGTTTGCCCTAAATTATCTTCCAATAACATTTCTCGTAAATGCGACTCATTAAAACCCAAACGAATATTATTAAATCCTGCTTCACTGTCTTTGGGTATTAATTCAACCCAATTTAAAGACAAACCTTTGTCCATTTGCTGAATTGTAAAGCTTTCATCAATCGGTTTATCATTACTGAGTAGCAATGCTGGGGTATTACCTAGCGTTTTGTTCACTTTTTTAATGGTTACTTGCTCTAGATCAGCATCATATATCCATAATTTATCGCCATTGGATACGATCTCCTGCAAATACGGTTTATCATAATTCCAACGAAACTTGCCTGGACGCTGAATCCACAACGTGCCCGAAGCTCGCTCCACCGCATTAAGCTGAGAATTTTGGACAGTTTGCTCAAAATTAGCAGACAATGATTTTAAATCTGTAAAAAAATGATTTAATAAATCGCTAGCTAACTTATCTGCGTGGGCGTTACTGCATAGAAATAGTAATAGTAAAAATTGCAAATAGACTTTCAATGTAAGTTTCCATTTTTAATGACTCAAAATATCGTGCAATCATATCATGCAACACCAATTTCCGCGTAATTCTAGCAAAACACCTCTATTGCTTATGTATCAAAATTCAACCAATTAACATCTCTTTACATTGGGTTGATTAATCACCAGATTACAATTTCCTAGAGAAAAATACGTTTTTTTCACAATATGAATAATTTTGGAAAAATGGAGCTTTAACTCACTAATTTTACTAGGAAAAATAAATTCTCAGCTAAACACCCATTTTAGTAATTCTGACGAGAAAATGGTCAATTTTTCTAAGGTTACGTCGATATATAACTATTACTGATTATCTTGGACACGAGTATAACGTTTCTTAGTCCAACTGAAGATATTGTGAACATGCACTGGAACCGTAAAATATTTTATAAATTGTTAATTCAACATGCCAAATAATTCATCAAAAATTATCGTCATTGCGGCATCCACCGTCTTTTTTCTTATTTTCTGCCTAGTGATATTTGCCGGCTATAACATTGGCAATAATAATCAAAGCTTAGATAAAATGGCTCAAGAACAAGAAAATAAAAAATTCATATTGGATATTCGAGATAACATTTTAAATAGAGCATTCATTCTTTTCAAAATTCATGAATCCAACAATTTTCAAGAAAGACAAACTTATTTCAATGAATTTGAAAAAGAAACAATATTTTATCAAAGTTCAATACAAGCACTCAACACGAGTTTAGATAATAATGATCAAAGCTGGAATAGTATTAAACCAGTGATATTGGAAAATTATACCCTTCAAAAAAAGATCATAGAATTAATGCAAATTAAAAATAGTGACAATGATGAAACCACTCATCTGCGTGCATTATTAAACAATCAGTCTCAAAAAATGATTCAGCTAGTAAAATTGTTTGGTTCTGGATCTCAACGTACAGGTAATAATCTTGCAACCGCAAAAAATGATAATAACAATACTCGGAATATATTATCCATATTTGGTTTTTTAACAATATTTATTGGGATTATCGTCACACGAGCTACTGTCAAAGCGATAAAAGTAATCGAAAGTAACATGTCATCCCAAGGTACCCGTATTCGTGAACTTTACAAAATCTCTGCTCTGCCTATTTCTATTGATGAACAAATTTATGAAATGCTAAAACTAGAAGCACAAGTTCTGGATATGGAAATTGGTAAAGTCTGTAAAATTGAACCAGAAGAAGATAAAAATACTTTTGTTCATATTTATAGTATTCCATCGCTAAATATCCCTCAAGGTCGCGTTGCTAAACTGGAGCAAACTTTTTGTAGCATCGCCTATAAACAAGAAGAACCACTCGCCATTGATCATGTAGCAAAATCAAAATACAACAAATATATGTGTTATTCCTATTCAAAGCAAGAATCCTATATTGCCCATCAAGTTTGGGTCAAAGGAAAACTATTTGGCACTATCAGTTTTTCCAGCAGTAAACCTCGAAAATCCGAATTAACTGAAGTTGATAAAGAATTAATTCGCTTAATGGCTAACTGGGTAAGTGTCGCTCTTGAAAGAAAAATGGCTGCAGAAGAAATGACAAAAGCAAAACAAATAGCAGAACAAGCCAACATTGAAAAATCAAGCTTCCTGGCCAATATGAGTCATGAAATCCGCACACCTCTAACAGCAATTATCGGATTTGCCGACAATCTACAAACAAGTAACTTTAATGAAGAACAACGCAAAAAATGGACAGGCTCCATCGTTCGTAACAGCACACACTTACATCAAATAATTAATGATATATTGGATTTATCTAAAATTGAAGCGGGTCAACTAGAAGTCGAAAAAACAAATATTTCACCCTCCCAAATCCTTAACGAACTTGATTCTATTGTTGGTAGCCAAACACGAGATAAAGGACTGATATTCAATATTGAATATCAGTTCCCATATCCTAAAACAATACTTAGCGATCCAACTAGACTCAAACAAATACTCATTAATCTTTGTGGAAATGCTTTAAAATTCACCACTGAAGGTGGAATCACCATTAAAACTTATTGCGATAATTCAAAGCATCAATTGATATTCGAAGTCATTGATACTGGTATAGGAATGTCGAGTGAGCAAACTGAAAAAATATTTCAACCATTCTCCCAAGCTGATAGTTCTACCACAAGAGAATATGGCGGTACAGGATTAGGTCTCACCATTTCTCGCCAATTAACAGAAAAATTAGGTGGTGTAATTCAATGTCACAGTCAAGTTAATGTAGGTAGCTCATTTATTGTGAGCATTAATACGGGGCCACTTTCAGTTATTGAATTTTCATCAGAACTGTCACAATTACATAACAATAAAAATCAATCTCACACAGAAGAATATAAATTACTAAAAGGACATGTGTTATTAGCTGAAGACAATACCGACAACCAAAATCTAATTGAAATGTATGTCAATAAATTCGGTTTAGATATTGATTTTGCTAACAATGGCCAAATAGCTGTTGAGAAAGTCACACAAGAAAAATACGATCTAGTTCTTATGGATATGCAAATGCCTGTTATGGGTGGATTAGAAGCCATTGGGTTTTTAAGACAAATGGGCTGCACGCTACCAATTATCGCTCTCACGGCAAATGCCATGACTTCTGACAAAGATAAATGTTTAAAAGCCGGTGCTGATGACTATGCAACCAAACCCATTAATGTAGATAATTTTTATCATGTTTTGGCAAATTATTTACCAGAGGATGAATCGAACATAAGTATATCCAAAAACTTAGACACTGAAAAATACAATAAACTTACTGAAAATTTTATGAATAAATTACCTAATATGATACAAGAGTTGAATGACGCAGTGAATCATTTACAATGGGATTCAGTACAATCAATATCACATATTCTAAAAGGTATGGGTGGTAGCTTTGGGCATCCCGAAATTACTCGAGTATCTAACATTATTAACAAAGATACCATTAAGAAAAACTTTGATAATATACCAACAGAATTGCAAGACCTGAAAATAATATGCGATGATGCATTAAATGAATTTCAGAAAAAATCATCCGGTGAATAAGTGCTATGCCTAAACCAAAAATTCTAATTGCCGACGATGTTGAAGACATCAGAGACCTCATCAAAGTTTATTTAGAAAACTTAAACATAGAGCTTGTTGGTGAAGCAACTGATGGAAATGTCGCGCTACGTTTAATTGACTCACTGCAACCTGATATTGTTTTCTTAGATATTCAAATGCCAGAAATCTCAGGTATAGAAATTCTAGACCTTATCAAGGAAAAAAATATATTTTCGGTTATTGTAAGTGGTGACAGCGATTTCAAGACGATAAAAATGGCTTTAGATAAAGGTGCTCAAGGATTTATAGCTAAACCCATTGATGAGGGGAAAATTGCCCAAATAATTGAAAAATATAATGCTTCAAAAAATGGCTAATCATTATCTTAGTCTACCGATGTAATCAACATATTCATCCCTCGCTGTACGAAAGTAAATATTACATTTAGTAAGTTCAAGGTCTAACGGCTTTTTATTTTTCACAGTAATATTCGGATTTAATTCAATAATTACTTTTTGTTCTTTTTTAGTCCCATTCAAGACTTCAAGTAAAGACTGGTATAAAGCCGTCTTTTTCGATATTTTTTTCAATGCCGATATTCGAGTTGATTTTGTCCATGGCATATCTAGTTCAATATTTTCTGAGCAATGAGGAGCTAAAACAGGAAAAGCTTCCTTCTTAATATAAACAACAAAATGCCCGCCTTCATTAATTAGCGTCAATTCGCTTTTTGAATCAGGCATAATTAAATTTTTTGCGGTCAAGACATATTCCATATGATAATAGTCTTTAGTTCTACCTTTTTTCACATGAATTGTTGTTTTATCTGATGCAACGACTTGAGAAGCAAAAACCACTGGCAAACAAAATAGACCTAGAATTGAAACCAGAAAAAAACTCAAAAAAACTGGACTTTTAATATTATTATTTTTGAAACGTCGATCTAGCATGTATTTATAAATTATCCGATTTATTATTACTTTTACAATACAGATTCAGGCACAATAACTTCTCTGAGCCCATTGTGACCTGCAGTTGAAACTACACCTGCCGCCTCCATGGCTTCCACCATTCTTGCGGCTCGGTTATAACCAATTTTTAATCGACGCTGCACACCAGAAATAGAAGCTTTTCGAGTTTTAATCACAATTTGAACTGCTTCGTCATACAATGGGTCTTTTTCAGGGTCATCTGATACAGGTCCAGAATCACCTGCACCCATTCCTATATCTGCGATCTGATCACCATTTAATATGGATTCATTGTAATCTGGCGCACCACGTTGTTTTAAATCATCGACAACGCGATGCACTTCAGGGTCATCAACAAAAGCCCCATGTACTCGGGTAGGCATACCGGCACCCGGTGAGAGATAAAGCATGTCACCATGACCTAATAATTGCTCTGCACCCATTTGATCCAATACCGTACGCGAATCCACTTTTGAAGAAACCTGAAAAGCTATTCGCGTAGGAATATTCGCTTTAATCAAACCGGTTAATACATCTACCGAAGGACGTTGTGTCGCTAGAATCAAATGCATTCCACACGCTCGCGCTTTTTGCGCTAAGCGTGCAATTAATTCTTCAACTTTTTTACCCACCACCATCATCATATCTGCTAACTCATCAACAACAATAACGATGTAAGGTAATGTATCTAATGTACCTTGAGGTTCCATGCTTTCTGGATTATACAAAGGATCCCTAATCGGCTCATCTTCATCGATGGCGTCTTTTACTTTGCGGTTATAACCCGCAATATTTCTCACCCCTAAAGCCGACATTAATTTATAACGTCGCTCCATTTCTGCCACACACCAACGTAATGCGCTGGATGCATCTTTCATGTCAGTCACAACTGGTGTCAATAAATGCGGAATACCATCATAAATAGAAAGTTCCAACATTTTAGGGTCAACCATAATCATGCGAACTTGTTCAGGTGTTGAGTTGTATAAAATACTTAAAATCATCGCATTAACAGCAACAGACTTACCCGAACCTGTGGTTCCCGCTACCAATAAATGTGGCATTTTACCCAGATCAGCCACCATCGGTAATCCGCTAATATCTTTACCTAAAGCCATGGTCAAAGGTGAAGAAGATTTTTCGTATGCTTTGGATTGTAAAATTTCAACTAGGCGAACCATTTCACGATTTTCGTTAGGAATTTCTACACCAATAAAGGGCTTGCCAGGAATGACATCTACAACACGCACACTTTGCACCGAGAGACTTCGCGCCAAATCTTTCGACAAGTTAAGCACTTGTGCACCCTTAACACCAGGTGCTGGTTGTAGTTCGTAACGTGTAATAATGGGCCCAGGAAATACTTCAACCACTTGCGCATCAATATTAAATTCTTTCAATTTTAATTCTAACAAACGCGCCATGGCTTCAAGTGCTTCGGGAGACATTTTGTGAACTGTTTCTGTAGGCAAATCCAGTAAAGATAATGCAGGTAGTTTACTCTTAGGATCATGCTCTCTAAACAAAGGAATTTGTTTTTCTTTGACAGAACGAACACCCTTCTCCATGGCTTTTTTACTGGGTTTATTAATTAATGGTGATTGACGATTAGCAATTTTGATTTTTTCTTTTTCAACAACTTCTTGACGTTGCTGTATCGACTCTAACGCTATTTTCTTTTCTTCCTTTCGCTCTTTAATATTTAAATAACTGGTAACTAAAAAATTCCCAATAGCATCCATAAGTCGCAACCAAGACAAACCCAACAAACGTACACCGATGAGCAACATCGCTAAGAAAACCAGTGTCGCACCTGTTGGATTAAAAGCACTCACGAGCAACTCACTCATTTGTGTACCCAACAGACCACCACTATTAGCAGGCAACACACTATCTTCAACAAAAAAGTGCATAGAAGCAATACCAGCACCACTAACAATCGTTGTTACAAGACCCAAAGTAACCAAAACTACATGGGCATTATTTACTTCGACTTGAGTCTTTCCACGAAAAGCTTTCCAACCTGCAAATAAAGCAAGAATAGGAAAAAGATAGGCCAAATAACCAAAAATAAAATAAGCAACGTCCGCAAACCAAGCTCCGACTTTTCCACCAGCATTTAAAACTTCATTGGAAACTGTACTGTGAGACCAAGCCGGATCTTTGATACTGTAGGTTATTAAAGCAGCAAATAAAAAAACGGCTACTGAGCCATACAAAATTAATGCGACTTCGCGCAAACCTCTTCTTTGTTTGCTAGAAAGGTTGTCGACTTTTGCGTCGATAACATCAGCTGAGTTTTTTTTGCGTGCAATTTGACGTGCCAAATGATTCCCCTATCGTATAGCGCTGTAAAACTGCTAATAAGTATACAATAATTGGCCCGAATATTTTATGAATTCAATAAATTATCCAGCAATTCAAGTAAGATTTTTAAGCGCAGGATGTGTTATTTCACCCTTATCCACATTAATTCCTTTTACTAATGCGTCATTATTTCGCCAATCAGCGTCTGCAAGTTTGAGGACATGCGATAATAAACTGGCAGAAAGCGCCTGTGAGGCGCTACGTGGTACTGCTCCCGGCATATTTGTCACACAAAAATGCAAAATATCTTCTTCAACATAAGTCGGATCGGCATAAGTTGTAGGTCGAGTTGTTTCTATACAACCCCCCTGATCAACGGCAACATCAACAATCACACCGCCAGCAGCCATATTTTTCAACATATCGCGACTAATAACATGAGGTGCTTTTTCACCCGTTATCAACACAGCGCCTATTAATAAATCTGCCTGGCTCACAGCATCTGACAACAATTCAGGAAAAGGATAAAGAGCACTTACATTTGGACCAATTGCTCTTAAGCGCTCCTGTTTAATTCGATCTCGATCAAATACCGTGACTTGAGCCCCCGTACCTGCGGCGACAATGGCTGCATTTCCGCCGACAACACCGCCACCTATGATCACAACATGACCTCTTTCTGCGCCGGGCAAACCGCCTAACAATAAACCTTTGCCGCCATTGGGTCGATGAAGCAAATTTGTACCAATTTGGGTTGCTAATCGACCAGCAATATCACTCATGGGGGCAAGTAAAGGTAACAACCCCCGCTCTTCCACCGTTTCAAATGCCACAGCTGTTAAGCCAATTTCGAGTAATTTTTCCATCAATTGTGTTTCTGCTGCTAGATGTAAATAGCTGAATAAGAGATGATGGGATTGCAATAAATTCAATTCTGGACCAACAGGCTCCTTAACTTTTACGATCATATCTCCTGTTGCATAGACACTTTGTGCGTCTGGTAAAATGTTGACGCCTGAGGATTGATAATCTGTGTTGGAATAACCACTCAAATCACCTGCATTATTTTCAATATAAACTTCATGACCAGCAGCAACTAACGCAGAGCAAGCAGCAGGAATTAGTCCTACACGGCCTTCAAGCGTCTTTATTTCCTTTGGAATTCCGATTTTCATAATTTCCCTTTCTAATCACGATTAAAATTTTGCCGATTGTCTCGGCTTAAAGTACCATATCAACAATTTCTATTTATCATAAATCTATAAAATCTATTTTTTGGAGTTTGGCTTCATGAGTGAAACAAAACATTGTCGTCTTTTAATCTTAGGATCTGGCCCAGCTGGTTATTCTGCAGCGGTCTATGCTTCTCGTGCAAATTTAAATCCGGTATTAATCACTGGCGTTGAGCAAGGCGGTCAATTGATGACCACTACTGAGGTAGATAATTGGCCAGGCGATAACGAAGGCGTTCAAGGCCCAGAACTCATGGATCGTATGCTTAAACACGCTGAACGTTTTGATACAGAAATTATTTTTGATTATGTTAATAAAGTAGATCTACAAAATCGCCCGTTTACCTTGACTGGCGATAGTGGAACCTATACTTGCGATGCATTAATCATTGCGACAGGCGCCTCTGCTAAGTATTTAGGCCTAGAATCCGAAGAAGCCTTCAAAGGTAAAGGTGTATCAGCTTGCGCTACCTGTGATGGTTTTTTCTACCGCAATAAACCTGTTGCTGTTATTGGCGGTGGTAATACCGCTGTAGAGGAAGCACTTTATCTTTCGAATATCGCTTCTAAAGTCACCGTTGTACATCGCCGTGATAAATTCAGTTCAGAAAAAATTCTGTCTAAACAACTCATGGATAAAGCAGCTAATGCAAATGTGGATATTGAATGGAATATGCAACTGGATGAAGTGCTAGGTGATAATATGGGTGTCACAGGCATGCGCATTAAATCTAGTCAATCTGATGAAACAAAAGATATTGATTTAGAGGGTGTTTTTGTGGCCATAGGTCATAGCCCAAACACAGCTTTATTTGATGGCCAACTGGATATGGAACACGGTTACATTAGTGTTAATAGTGGAACAAAAGGTAATGCAACACAAACCAGTATCCCTGGTGTTTATGCTGCTGGCGATGTGGCTGATCACATTTACCGACAGGCAATTACTTCTGCAGGCACTGGTTGTATGGCAGCACTGGATGCAGAAAAATATCTGGATGCTTTGGAAGCGCAAAATTCATAGAAGATAAATTTTTCGGGAGATCAACTCGTATCTCCCAAACTTTACTATGTTACCAACTTATATTTCACCCAATGACACATCTATGATTTTCCCCGATGTGGAACTGGCGTTTACAGAACCCAATGGATTACTGGCTATCGGCGGTGACCTTTCACCACAACGATTGATCAATGCATACCGTAAAGGTATTTTTCCGTGGTTCAACGACGATCAGCCTATTTTGTGGTGGTCACCTGATCCACGAATGGTGTTATACCCTGAAGAAATCAAGCTATCTCGCAGCTTGAAAAAAGCGTTGCGAAAAAATCTTTTTCAGTTCAGCTACGATCGCGAATTTAATAAAGTTGTTTTTTCTTGTTCACAACCTCGGCCCAAACAACCTGAGACATGGATAACGGAAGAGATGAAACAAGCCTATCATATTTTACATCAACAAGGTTTTGCTCATTCCTTTGAGACTTGGTTAGATGGAGAACTTGTCGGCGGTTTATACGGTGTTACCATTGGTAAAGTGTTTTTTGGTGAATCCATGTTCTCCACAGTTAACAACGCTTCAAAAGTCGCTTTCGCCTTAAGTATTGAGTATTTAAAAAATTGGGGATATGAACTCATTGATTGCCAAGTAGAATCAGAACATCTCGCCAGCTTCGGTGCAAAAAACATATCGCGACAAGAATTCAGCCAACAATTAGAAATATTAACTCAACAACAACTATCATTGAATGCTTGGGGCTCCCATGTCAGTTGACAAATTGGCATTTTTTCTAAGCACAGAACAAGAGTGCAGTTACTTACCCAATTTGAGTTCTGCCTCTGTATTTGCTGATCCTCTGGGTGAAATGAATACAGCTACATACAGCACTCTCATCGACCATGGGTTTCGACGAAGTGCTAACCACGTCTATCGTCCCCATTGCCCTACTTGCAACGAATGCAAACCCACGCGAGTATCAGCAAAAAACTTTCTCCCCAATAAAAATCAAAGACGCACCTGGAAACGTAATACAGACCTTGAAGCGATTGAAACAAAACCAGAATTTAAAACTGAACACTTCGAATTATATAAAAAATACATGCATGAACGCCATGAAGATGGTGCCATGGATCACGATGACCCAGCTCGTTATTTTGAATTTCTCCGAAGTAACTGGTGTGAAACAGCGTTCGTCGAGTTTCGTCTAGAAAATAAACTTGTTGCGCTTGCAGTAACCGATATATTGACTAACGGACTCTCCGCTTTGTATACATTTTTTGATCCTGATTATTCTCAACGAAGCCTTGGCACTTATGCAATCCTCTGGCAAATTCATAGAGCGGTTGAATTGGACAAACCTTGGTTGTACTTAGGTTACTGGATAAAAGACTGCGACAAAATGCGATACAAAAATCAATTCAGGCCCATGGAAATTTGGCAAAATGACAAATGGTATAGTCTCAAAGACACTTCTATCGTTTAAAAATCATACTACATTGAAAAACTTGAAAGTTTATTTTGTTAATCAAAAATGATTATTAATAGATCATTTTTCAATTTTAGTTTTAAATCCTCTTGAATAATACGTATTTTACTCATTAATTTTTTATATGGCTGATCCATCAGCAAAGAATTATGCCAGTCATGATTTCGCTTCTATTTTCAACAAAAGCATAAATATATTTTTTTGTAACTCTTTCTATTTTGTAAAAACAAAACTATTGCAATCATCCTGAAAAAATAATTGAAAAATTTCCATTCTATTTTCTTTTATAATCAAACGGTTATATTATAACTACTTTCCTTATGGTATTTGATTCCTTTTTTACAATCTAAATACTTACCTAAGTTTTATTTGAGTTGTTTTTTTGAGCTAAATGAAAGTATATACATATATGCACTTGCATTTCTAATATTTAAAACGCACTATCCCTTGGTCAATAAAAAAAACTAATTGACGTATTAATAATGCAAATAATTTGGTTTAGGAGATAAATATGTATTTCAAAGAAAAATTGAGTTTTAAAAAAACAATAATGGTGGCAACGGTCGGTGCGATTGCATTAGCCAGTTCTTCAGTGTTTGCTGCCAAAGGCAATCAAAGCTATGAACTAAAAGGCACATGTGCATTTTTGCCAGCTGATCGTGCTACGGAATTCCACGGCAACCCAATTACATCTAAATTAAATTTGGGTATGGCTGGTAATCAATGGGTTGTGTTCGACTCAGCGATGCGTGCATTCAACATGAGCCAGGGTAATGACCCATCACAGCCTGCATATCGTCCAAACGATGCAAATGGCTTTACCCTCGCTGACCTGAATAATGCTTCTAATCAGTATTTCGTTGAGTTAATCCCACCTGGACAAATCAGAAAACAAATTAAATCAGGTTGTATGACTATAGGTAATGACGAAGACCGCAACTTTCTACCTGGAAATCTTCAAGTGGATTTCGACGTCTTTGCATCAACTAACTACAACTTAATGCAAGATCTTGCAAACAATGGTTTTATTGATGAAGCGGTTCCTTATATTCGTAACCGTTTAGATCTCATGGTTGGCGCTGGTAATCCTAAAGGGATAGGTTCAACTAACCACACCGGCGATGCTGATTTCGATACTCAATTTGATATTATTATGGATCTTTTATCAGGTGACGTCATTGCATCTTCTTTAGATCATATCAATGAAGGTATTCATAATGCTGCTAACGGTTATATGAAAAAAGCACATGCTTATGTAGTAGCAAACGACCGTAATGTTTCTATGACATATACCTATGCTGACAACACTACCGAAACTGCCACAAAATCTGCTTCTTTATGGATTCAAGATGCTTTGAACGTGGTCGCAACTCCAATGGCTGGCTCACCTGGTGCAGAACGTCTGATCTCTCTTGACTCAGGTGAAAATCATGCTTCACATGATCTTTCTGCCAATGATTGTGGATCTGCTGGTAACTACACTTTTTGTGAATATGCTGTTCTAAACAAAGCAAACACACATGAATCTCGTGTACATCACGTTGAAACACCTAACGGAATTATTGAAGCAGAAGGTTACGTTCCCGTTGATGTAGGTTATGTTTGGATTACAGAATTAGCTTACCAAATCAATGCAGGAAACACCGCGGTAACTGGTATGAACGGCGTTGATCTTCCTACGCTGGGGATTCCAAACACTGCAGGTGTTAATGGCGACAAGATTTATTCTTTAGCCTTATTAGCAACGTCTACTGTTAACCAGCAAAAAGGTCGTGAATTTATCAACTTCCTACGCAGCGCAGACGGCCAAGCATCTTACACTGCAGGTGGTTTCACTGGATTAATTGATCAAGCTGATTTCGATGCTGGCAAATGTTATGCGAAACCTGTAAATGGTGTTTCTGTTGCCACTAATCGTAATGGCGAAGGATCATGCGATGACTGGTTGCACAACGGAACTTTTTAAGGTCCTATAGAGTAGTTAGCGCATTACAAATACAATCAAAAGCCTCACCCTTCAAATGGTGAGGCTTTTTTCATTATCAATGTTTTGCCTCTAATGGCCAAAAATAAAATAGTTATATGTCTCTCTTAGGGGGAGCCAACTTAAATAATATTTCTCTAAATATTTTTTAACCCTTCTAGGTTTTAATAACTTGAAAATTGGCGACGCTAAGTTATCATCTCATAGAAGTTTCTCTTCATTTATGTTTTTACATATTAACTAAATCCCTTTTGATTTTATGTAATATATTCAAACCTCTTTTGTCAGTTATTCGCTATTTTACTTGTAAGAATTGTATGAATTATTAAATATTCCCAATAAAAGTATTTTGCATGGTTGAATTTGCATACTCATCTAGTTCAATATATACCTGCTGATGATTTTAGTTCAGTACAAATAAAAATATTTGGCTTTTTGAGGGATGAAAATGTTTAAAGATGATAAGACAATCTTTCGCAAAACAATATTAGCTCTGAGCATTAGTTTGCTCTGCGGCTCTGTAGCATTTGCGGATCATAGGGACAGAGATGACGACGATGATGATAGTGAAGATGGCGTGAAAATTACGTTCGCTCATTCTGGCGATTTTCATGGTGATTATCACCCACACACCAACGGGCGTGGTGATAATGCCGGCATGCTCGAAGGTGGTATGGCACGAGCCGTAACAGTACTGAAAAGAATACGTCGCAATAATGACAACGTAATTCATGTACACACTGGTGATACTATTCATGGTAGTGGTGAAGCAAGTATCACTAAAGGCATGAACATGATTCGTATGGTTGATCAGTTAGGTATCGACGTATCAACACCTGGTAACTGGGAGTGGGCTTACACACCTTATCGTTACATGCAGTTCTTCGGTGTTCATAACACTGCTGGCGAAAATATGGATATCGTAGATAACGCTGATTTTGATACTGGCGTTTATAAAGCGGTTAAATATTCTGCAGATGAAATCGGTGATGTTCCTACTTTCGGAAAATCTTTCCGTGAAGTTAAGTATGTAGAAAGTTATAACGCTGATGGCTCACCAAACATGGCAACAGGTTATAACCGTTGGGGTATGGTTGCTGCTAACGCCTATGTAAATGGTACAAAAGGTTTAGACCATGGTACTGTCAACAAAGGTACTGGCATGAACATGACGCCTCCTTATCGAATTATCGAAAAAGATGGTGTTAAGATCGGCTTCATTGGTTGTACTACTAACCGTGGACCACAAGTTGTAAGCTCCACTATTACTGTTGGCGCTGCATTCTCAAACTGTAAAGGTGGCATCAAATTCCCACAAAATCGTCCAATCGATTGGGAAGATAAAGATATTGCATACAGTGGCGGTGGCCAGGGAAACCCAGCATCTGCTAACGTACAAGCGGGTAATCGTAATGCAAGCGCAGAAACAACTGACGAAACCGTTTGGCCACATTGGGGTGGTGACTATGGCTACAAAGTCAAAAACGAAATCGTTAAGTGGACTAATCACTTACGTAATGTTGAAGGCGTAGACCTAGTTGCAGTTATGTCTGAAGCAGGTATCGCAGAAAATGTTTATGCTGCTGAAAACCTAACAGGTATGGAAAACGGTCCTGATATTTATTTTTCTTCAGATATGCACGAAGAAATGAACTATCCGGCTGTTGTCACTGATCCAAATGGTAAAAAAATTATCATCTTGGAAAACAGTGAAGATATCGCACAGATCGGTGAGTTAGATATTACCGTTAAAGACGGTAAAATTACGAAATGGGCTTTCACGGATCACGATGTAAATGAAACTGTTTGGCCTAACTGGCGCATGAAAAGTCTTGTTAAACAAATTGATCAAGAAATAGCTGACTCAATTGCTAATGGTACTGCCTACAATCCTTATAATGGACATCAAATCACCAACGATCTGTATGATGTAGTCGGTGAAACTGATGACATGGTATTGGAACGTAATCGTTTCACAACAGAATACGATCCTGACAATTTGAAAATGCCTGCGGTTATTGAAGGTACTGGTCACGACTTAGTCACTGACATGTTCCGTAAGTTTACCGGAGCTGACGTTGGTGGTCTTCGTGGTTTTCGATACACTAATAGTGTATTAGAAGGCGACGACATTACTTATAAGTCTTTATATCACTTCTTCCCAATTGGTCCTCAAGTAGCGGTTGGCTCTATCCCAACAACGCCTGCTTCAGAACCAGCTCCTGCTATCGCTGGCGACAAAGTTCATCAGAACAACAAGCGTCACTACATTGGTTTTCCACGTAGCTTACAGCAAGAAATGGAATTAGCGGGTAACAGTACTATGAATCCAAATATCCCTGCATGGGGTGGTGGATGGTTCTGGGCATACTCTGGTGTTAAGTTTGATATGCAACCTACTGGTGGTCAATTTGACAAGTACGGCACTAAGTTGAATGCTCGTATTAGCAACATGGCTTACTATGATAATTTAAATGGTCGTGGTGATGGTGAAGCAGTTTCTGACGCAGGTGGTTCTAAGTTGAAGTATGCATCTTATTATTACCATGAAGATTTTAACCGTATCAACCGCAATCAGCTTGTGACTAAAGGTGCCTGCAAGAAAAACAATGACTTTCCTGGTCTAACCAAAGAATGTATTGTTGCTAAAGGTGACATTTCAATTCTTGTTAAAGAAGCAACAACTGGCGACTATGTGATGGTTGACGCTTTGGAATATGACGCTCACGTACTCGACTCAGAGAATCGTAGTAAAGGTGTTACCGTTCCTGGTGATGGCAAACTGTTGGTTCTTGATACTGTTGAAGCATTGGGGCGTTACATCAAAGATGAAACTATCGAAATTTGTGATTGGGATGCGCCAAGCACGAAAACAAACTGTCGTACAGTTGCAGGACTTGATGGTGAGTTAGATGGGGACGATTTTGAATTTCCTCGTGTAACACTTGTTGATTTCGATGGAAATCGTGATTCGAATGACCTAGTAGATTGTACTACAGAGTTCGGTTCACCTTGTATCCAACCCATTCGTGGTGCTGAAAAAGCTTTTGGTACAACTGTACCGAAACCTGGCAACTATATAGTAGGCGTCGCAGACACACCGGCTATGAGTGGTAATTTCGGTAGTGACGATGACGATAATGATGACGATTAATATGTAAATGTTAATTTGATTCAACTTCTAAAAACCCGTTTCAATTTGAAGCGGGTTTTTTATATCAAAAAAATATTAACAAAATTTATCTCATTTAATTTCTTCAATTTAATTTATTTTTTCAAAAAAAACATCTCAATTCAATGTACAATTCATGACCTGTATCGTATAATCACAACTATTAATTTTGTAGTAATCGTTGTTAATAAAAAGTCATTAAAATGATGAAAATAAAACTTGCTTTTAGATATACCACCCCACTACTGTTAATCTTGTTTATTGTTGCTTGCGCCTCTTCGAATTTGAAAGACGCTGAACACGCGTATAATTCCGGCACAATGAGACATGGCCATAATTCCGGTAACATCAATAAAAACAAACACGACTCCCATGCTAGTTTTTATGGTAAAAAAGAAAATGCTGTAACGCAGACTTCTGAGAAAAAACACTTCAAGGTTTCTTTATTTTGTAACGAATCACCGATTCCTATGAGTAAAATACATGACTGGACAATCCATATCGAAACACCTGATGGAAAACCAGTAGAAAATGCAAAAGTATTTATTTTCGGCGGCATGCCCATGCACAACCACGAATTTCCAACTGTCCCCATAGTAAAAGAATATTTAGGAAATGGCGACTATCGCATTGAGGGAATTAAATTTAGCATGATTGGTCACTGGGAAATGCATTTTAATATTGAACACGAACAAAAAAGCGATCACGTTGAATTCAAGATTCATATGTAAGCACTAATCCATTCAAATAAAAACAAAAAAGTTGATGAAAATGAAAAAATCTGTAATTGCACTCTCCATCGCTATTTTAATCCCTACCTTATTTTCTTGCGCTAATAAGAATAATTCTGAAATGATGTCTCATAATAGTCAAATGATGAAACAACCTACTCAAATAGTAAAACATAGTTGGACAGATAGAGAAGTCACTATTTTAAAAAGCCTATCACTTTATAATTTAAAACCTACCGCAGACAACACCAATCGTGTAGTTAATAACGCGGATGCGATAAAGTTAGGTCACAAACTTTTCTTCGATACACGCTTTAGCAGTAATGGCAAAGTTTCCTGCGCTAGTTGTCACAAACCTGAATTATTTTTTACAGACGGGTTGGCTCAAGCTGTTGGGCTGACGCCTACCTTACGAAACTCCCCAACGATCGTTGGTGCTAGCAATCACATTTGGTTTTTTCGTGACGGAAGAGTTGACAGTCTTTGGTCGCAAGCTTTACATCCTATCGAAAATTCACAAGAACATCGCAGCAATCGCAGTCAATTTGCACAAACTATTTTTAGAGACCCTGAATTAAAGGCCGATTATGAGAAAATATTTGGAAAAATACCTGATATTTCAAACGTTAATCGCTTTCCTAAAAATGCAGGACCTGTTCGAATAAAAGAAATGCATAAAGCATGGAAAAATATGAATAAATTAGACCAGAACATCATAACAAACATTTTTGTTAATGGTGCAAAATCCATTGCTGCATATGAAACTAAAATTCAACATGCTTCTTCACGTTTTGACAACTATGTAAAAGCAATCAGTGAAAACAATGAAGATAAAATAAATAATTTGTTAACAAAAAACGAAACAGCTGGCTTAAAAATTTTTCTAGACAAGGGGAAATGCTTTATTTGTCACAATGGCCCTATGTTCACTGACCAAGGCTTTCATAACATAGGCACACCACCACTTAACGTTAAAAAATATGATTATGGGCGCTCTAAAGCCGTTCGACGCGTAAAAAAGAATCCTTTTAACTGTCTAAGTGAATATAACGACGCCAAAGATAAGTCATGTGACGAATTAAAATACATAGTTTTTCATGAAGAAGAAACCATGGCGGCTTTTAAAACACCCAGTTTAAGAAATGTAACCAAAACCGCGCCGTACATGCATGGCGGACAATATAAAACATTAGCAGACGTTATTAAGCATTACAATAAACCACCACCAACAAAGGTCGGCATGAATAAACTTCTTGATATCGATCTAACTGATAAAGAAATGATGCAGCTAGAGGCTTTTTTATCGACTTTGGACAGCCCAATAGCTGCCGACCCCTCATTGCTAACAGCTCCCAAAAATCCTTTCTGATAAACCATCACTTAATATCAATGTATTAAGATGCGCATATGTGAAAAATGTTTTTATAACACATTTTCGTAAGATTGAATCATTGAAAATTATTTTTGTCATACACATGATGTACACAACTTCAGATAACTTGAAGTTAAATAACCGAATGTTATAGACAAAAAATCAAACATCATGGAGATGAAAATGAGAAAATTTAAATCATTGCCCGCACTAATTCTTTCAACTGCTTTTATCACACCGGCTTTAGCCGATGACAACAACTATAAAAATAAAAAAAGTAGAGGCTGTACTACTGCAGCAATTAATGCAGCTGAATCTTATGATCCAGGTTTAGGCAAAGTAACCACTTGTATCAAAAAGCGTAACAATGTGAAAGTTGTCATCGCTTGGAATAATAACTTAAGAAATGGAAAAGTCTTTAACACATCTGGCGCAACTATAGGGCAACAAGCCGTTAACGCACGAAATCTTGCTAGAGATTTTGAAAATAATTACGACATGATGCATGGTGACGAGTTTAATGCTGTCGTAGTTGCTTATGCTTCGGGAGTTGATTGGCTGAAAAAATCTTCTGAACAAGCAAACCAGGATTTTATCGTCAATAATATCTTAGCTAGAGGCATAAAAATTTACGCATGCCAAAACACAATGAAAGCAAAAGGTCTCAAATTGGCTGATTTAATAGATGGCGTTGAGACTGTACCAGCAGGTGTTTCTGCAGTAGTTGATTTTCAAAATCAAGGCATGACATATCTTGTACCATAAATTCAGTCAGCTAATATAATTTAAAATTCTACTTTTTATGAAGATTAGGAATCACTATAAAACAACAATGAAATACTAACTAAAAAATAAGCCCCAAAAATAGGGGCTTATTTCAATAATCTATATTTTAAAGTTCATCCTTCGTCGACTATAAACGACTGTCATCAATAACATAATCAATGACCACAGCCCTAAAGCGCCTCCTGAATCACCACCACCTGTTATCGTAATGGTATAAGTTGCCACGGGTGAAGTTGTAGATGTTGTGGTATCTGTCACTTGAAATTGAATAATTTCAGTTTGCCCACCAGAACTGCTATTTGGCTTATATGTAAAATTACTCAAATTACAGGAAGTCTGATTAACACAATTTGGAGAAGTCCATGTAAAAATACCTTTTGTTGGCTGACCTACTAATTGATATAGCGTACTTGCACTAATACTTGTAGAAAGAAAATTTCCTGACAATGTACTTCCAACTGATACAGTATTGGTACCTGGAGTTGCAACTAAATTTCCACCCGCGCTAGACAAACTTACAACCTTAGATACGGTTACTCCTGCAGACGCCGCGTTTAGCGTAAATGTAATTGGTTGCAATGCACCTTGAATAACCGCTGGCATTCTTATGGAAAATGTTAAAGAGGTTGGCGTATTAGCAGGTAAGGATGCAATCTGACAGTTAGCTGTTGGCGCTGTCAATGTACAATTAGGTGAAATCGTTACAGGCGTTGCGCCACTAGGAAAACCAGATCCTGTTATAGTCACATTAGATAAAGGTGTTTGCGATAAATTAGTAGCAGATAAGGTTATACTAATTGTTTGGTTTGGCGCTACAGATAACGAAAGAGGTGTAACTGTTAAATTTACAGTTCCCGTTCCTGCACCACCCAAATTAATGGCAGTACTGGATCCTGATAGTTGCTGTCCCGTGGTCGGTGAAGTCGCGCTCGCATTAAACGTGAGTGAAGAACCCGTCCCGAGATTGGCTGGCATGGTTAAGGTCAAAGTTTTTGTCACGGGGACATTACGTGACAAATTATTCAAGGTACACGTCAATTGTGTTGACACCACACTACAACCTGTTGAGGCAAAATTAGCAAGCAAGGTAGTCCCAATTGGTAAGGTATTGCCTGTCACTGTGACCGTGCTCAAGGTACTTTGACTAACTTCGATGTTGGTAACACTTAATGTCACGGTGACCGTACCACCTGGTGTTACTGTCGCTGGATTGGCTGAAGCCGTCACTCGAAGACCGTTATCTACCGTTTGACCACTGCCGCCCAAATTAATGGCAGTACTGGATCCTGATAGTTGCTGTCCCGTGGTCGGTGAAGTCGCACTTGCGTTAAACGTGAGTGAAGAACCCGTTCCAAGATTGGCTGGCATGGTTAAGGTTAAGGTTTTTGTCACTGCAACGTTACGCGATAAATTATTTAAGGTACACGTCAATTGCGTGGATGCCACATTACAACCAGTGGATTGGAAATTAGCAAGCAAGGTGGTTCCCAACGGCACGGTACTACCAATAACCGTTACCGTGCTCAAGGTACTTTGACTAGCTTCGATGTTGGTAACACTTAATGTCACGTTGACGGTACCGCCCGGTGTCACTGTCGCTGGATTGGCCGAAGCCGTCACCCGAAGACCATTTTCAGTGCTTTGACCACTGCTACCCAAATTAATGGCAGTACTGGATCCTGATAGTTGCTGTCCCGTGGTCGGTGAAGTCGAGCTCGCATTAAACGTAAGTGAAGAACCCGTCCCGAGATTGGCTGGCATGGTTAAGGTTAAGGTTTTTGTCACGGGAACATTACGCGATAAATTATTCAAGGTACACGTCAATTGTGTTGACACCACACTACAACCTGTTGAGGCAAAATTAGCAAGCAAGGTAGTCCCAATTGGTAGGGTATTGCCTGTCACTGTGACCGTGCTCAAGGTACTTTGACTAACTTCGA
>Ga0316205_10000201_pt1 | contig 127810 bp, 95 predicted proteins | sample 3monthpyrite_MG_FD_204941 | JGI IMG/M metagenome (GOLD analysis project Ga0316205, IMG submission 204941) | Microbial mat bacterial communities from mineral coupon in-situ incubated in ocean water Damariscotta River, Maine, United States -... | ecosystem: Environmental > Aquatic > Marine >...
CAATTTGACTCCTGCATCGGTATGCGATAGGGTTAAGTTCTCCTCTTTTTAAAAACAGATAAGATCCCGGTTATGAAGCTTGCCCGTTCGTGGACGTTGACGCTGATTATTACATTTGGGGCTATTTTGTGGATGGCGTCTGGTGTTTTTATTACCGATGATGACCATGAAAATACCTTGCGTGGTGATGGCGCCTCGGTTCCGCCACTGAATGTGCGGGTAGAACCATCGGTTGCTGAATCGATGACCAATCGGCTCATTTTACAGGGGCAAACACTGGCCAAACGTAAAGTGACTGTTCGTGCTGAGACCGGTGGTGTTGTCACCGATGTGCTGCTCAAGCGGGGTGACAAGGTGAAGTTAGGGGCATCGTTGATTCGTCTAGCCTTGGAGGATCGTGAGGCACGTTTGACCGAGGCAACGTCGTTACTTGAGGAACGGCAGGTTCAATACCAAGCGGCGCAGTCGCTTAAGCAAAGTGGTTTCCAAGCAGAAACCGAAATGGCCCATGCCAAAGCGGCGTTGGATGCTGCCAAATCCATCGTTAAACTGGCTGAACTTGAGTTAGACCGCATTAATGTGAAAGCCCCAATACCCGGTATTTTGAATAGTCGCTTGGTTGAAGTCGGTGATTTTGTTGCGCGTGGAGATCCGTTGGCCACAGTCGTTGATTTAGATCCTATTCGGGTGGTAGGTTTGGTGTCCGAGCGTTATTTAGGGCAAGTTCAAGTAGGTAAAGCCGGTGAAGTTCGCTTATTAGATAATACTCAGGTGAAAGCTACCGTTACTTATGTGGGGTCGGTGGCAAGCGAAAGCACGCGCACTTTTCCGGTGGAAATGGAAATTGCCAATCCCCAAGGAAAAATTATTGAAGGCATTACCGCTGAACTTCATTTACCCATTAAAGAAGTGTTAGCGCATAAAATAGCGCCATCGGCACTGAGCTTGTTGGATGATGGAACGTTAAGCGTGAAAGCGATTGATGAGGCCAGTGTGGTGGTGGCCCATCCAGTGCGAATTCTGGGGGACAGTTCAGATGGTATTTGGCTGGGTGATTTGCCGCCAAACTTGTCTGTCATTACAGTCGGGCATGAATTTGTCAAACCCGGCGAAAAAGTGACGGCTGTCACCCACTCACCTTAGTCCATGCCTATGCGCTTGTTAGAAACCGCTGTTAACCGATCCCGCACTGTCATTGCAATATTTGTTTTATTGTTGATCTCAGGCACCTTCACTTATGTGACCATCCCGAAAGAAGCCGAACCCGATGTAGATATTCCGTTCATTTTTGTGTCCACTTTTTTGGAGGGTATATCGCCGGAGGATTCGGAGCGCTTAATCGTACGGCCCCTGGAAGAAGAACTTCGCAGTATTGAAGGGGTGAAAGAAATGACCGCCAACGCCTTTGAGGGTGGTGGCAATGTGATCTTAGAATTCACGGCGGGTTTTGATGCCGATCAAGCGGTGCAAAATGTGCGTGAAGCGGTGGATCGCGCCAAAACCAAAATCCCCGACGAAGCGGAAGAGCCGGAAGTGACCGAAATCAATACCAGTATTTTCCCGGTGCTGGTGATTACTTTATCAGGTGAAGTGCCGGAACGCGCCTTGGTTAAGTTGGCTCGTGATTTGACAGATAAAATTGAGACGGTTCCCAGTGTATTGGATGTGACTATCTCTGGCGATCGTGAAGAAGTGGTGGAGGTTATTGCTGATCCGCTGTTGATCGAGAGTTACAATTTGAATGGGGCAGAAATTGCGGCTTTTTTAAGTCGTTCCAATCGCTTTGTGGCGGCGGGTAATCTCGATACCGGGGAAGGGCGGTTTGCTATTAAAGTACCGGGATTATTCGAAACGGCGACTGATGTGTTTAACATGCCGATTCGTTCCGATGGCGATGCAGTGGTTCGATTTCGGGATATTGCCAGTATTCGTCGCACGTTTAAAGATCCTACGGGTTTTGCGCGGGTCAATGGTAAGCCTTCGGTGGCACTGGAAATTACTAAACGTACCGGTGAAAACATTATTGATACCATTGAGGCGGTGCAGCAAATTGTTGCCGAAGAGCGAACTTTCTGGCCATCTACGGTGCAAGTCAATTATACCCAGGACAATTCCGAATTCATTCGCATGATGTTGCAAGATTTAGAGAATCAAGTGACCAGCGCCGTGTTGTTGGTGATGATTGTTTTGATCGGTGTGTTAGGTTTGCGTTCGGCGCTGTTGGTGGGGGTTGCTATTCCCGGTTCGTTCCTCACGGCAATTTTAGCCATTTCACTGATGGGTTTTACGGTGAACATGGTCGTGTTGTTTGCGCTGATTTTTTCGGTGGGCATGTTGGTGGATGGAGCGATTATTGTCACCGAATATGCGGATCGTAAAATGGCCGAAGGTTTGGACCGCAAAGAGGCTTATATTGCCGCGTCTAAACGCATGGCAGTGCCGATTATCAGTGCTACCGCAACGACCTTGGTGGCATTTTTTCCATTATTGTTTTGGCCGGGTGTGGTGGGTGAGTTTATGAAATACTTTCCCATTACTGTGCTGGTCACTTTATCCGCCTCATTATTGATGGCGTTAGTGTTTTTGCCCGTTTTAGGTAGTTTTTTTGGTAAAGTGGGGGCGACCAGTAAAAAGCAAATTCAAAATTTGTCCATTGGTGAGCGTGGCGATCTTCAATTGATTTCTGGCGTTGGTCGCTGGTATTTAAAGCTGCTAACGGCTGCGTTACGCTATTCGGGACAAATTTTAATTTGTTCCTTTATTGTGTTGATCTCAGTCTGGTATGCGTATGCCAATTACGGTAAAGGGGTGGAGTTTTTTCCCGAAATCGAATCCGATTTTATTATGGTATTAGTCCATGCACGCGGCAATATGTCGATTTACCAACAAGATCAATTGGTGAGCGAGGTCGAGCAAGAAGTATTGGCTTTACAGGATGAATTCGACAGCGTTTATACTCGCACAGGAACGGGTGGTGCCATGTGGATGGATGTCACTGAAGATGTTATTGGTCTGATCACCATCGAGTTAAAAGACTGGGATGTGAGACGCCCTGCAAAACAGATTCTGGCGGATATTCGGCAACGCACTGCTCACTTGGCGGGTATCAAAATAGAAACCCGTGAACAGGAACATGGACCTCCAGTGGGCAAACCTATCCAAGTGCAGTTGAGTTCGCGTTTTCCGGAATTATTGCCACCGGCCATTGAAAGTTTGCGTGCGCATTTGGAAAATATGCCGGGTTTGCGGGAAATTGATGATGACCGTCCGATTCCGGGGATTGAATGGAAAATTGAAGTGGATCGTGCGCAAGCGGCTAAATTTAGTTTGGATGTCATGGCGGTGGGTGATGCTATTAAATTAGTCACTGCCGGGTTGAATCTTGGTACTTACCGGCCTGATGATAGCGATGACGAGATTGATATCAATATTCGTTACCCGGAAGATTGGCGCACCATGACTCAGCTCGATCAAGTGCGTATTGTGATGCCGTCGGGCTCGGTACCCATTAGCAATTTCATAACGCGATCGGCCGAGCCAAAAGTTGGTAGTATTAAACGCAGTGAAGGCCGCCGTATTTTAACGGTGCGGGCCGATGTGATGCCCGGCATATTGGCCGATGATGAAATCAAAAAAGTGCGGGCTTGGCTGCAAAACAATCCACTGGATCAGCGTATCGAGATTGAATTCAAGGGGCAGGATGCGGAGCAAAAAGCCGCCGAGCAATTTTTGTTAAAAGCCTTTTTCATCGCGTTATTTGTTATGGGCATTATTCTGGTGACTCAGTTCAATAATTTTTACCAGGCTTTTCTCATTTTGTCTGCGGTGATTTTATCAACGGTGGGTGCCATGCTGGGGTTATTGTTAACTGATCAAGCGTTTGGCATTGTGGTGGCTGGCATTGGTATGATTGCCTTGGCTGGTGTGGTGGTGAACGATAATATTGTATTGATTGATACCTTTAATCAATTGAAAAAATCTTGTCCCACGCCCACCGAAGCGATTTTAAGGACCGGAATTTTGCGCTTGCGGCCCGTGGTTTTGACCTCGATTACCACGGTGTTAGGTTTATTGCCCATGTTTTTACAGATCAATATTGATTTGTTGGCGCGTGAAGTTTCGGTCGGTGCTCCTATCACCCAATGGTGGTATAGCATGGCGACTATCATTATTTTTGGTTTAAGCTTTGCCACCATCCTCACCTTGATTATCACGCCCTGTGCTTTAATGTTACAAGAACAAATCAAGGCGTGGCGAGTGAGTCACCGGGGTATGTTAAAGATTGGATGATATGGGCATATAGAATACTGTTATTTAAGGCAGGTCTATATATTTCATTTCTTCTATTATAGATCTGGCCATTGATATCGAGTCGAGTTTAGGACGTACTCCAGCTCAGGGGTTGGGTTTTGTTTCAAAACACGCTGTGAATATATCCCTATACGCTCAGCATTTTCATCCATGAAAATGAAGGTGTTTGAAACAAAACCCAACCCCTGAGCCTTCGCTTTGTGGTGTAATCACAAGTTGATGTCTGGATATCAATGGCCAGACCTATATAAAAATCCTTCAGATATTGCCGGTATTTTAAAATATTTTCCGATAAACTAGAATATACTCGTAGCACGTGAGATTTAGAGATCGATTTGGCTGAAATTGCATCAGAAAGGAGCGGGTTGTTGCGTGCCCATTCCTTGGGAGGCAAGATTGTGATTCATTTGGTTTGTGGGCCAATTGGTGCAGGAAAAACTACCGTAGCGCATGATTTAGCCGAGCAGCATGGTGCCATTCGTTTTTCTGAGGATGAATGGTTGAGTAAATTATTTATTCCTGATGCGCCTCCAGATTTAATTCATGCACCGGTGGAACAGATTGCGACTTGGGCAAGCGAGAAGTATCTCCGGTGTCGAGAGCAGATTTGGTTATTATGTGAACAATTATTATCACAGGGCATACCGGTGGTGCTGGATGGCGGTGCTTCGACTAAAGTTCAACGAGAGGCGCTGCAAGAGAAAGCTCGGCAACAGGATTATCAATGTCAGTTGTATTATGTGGTGGCGGATAGCGAGATCCGAAAAAGCCGAGTGTTTGATCGAAATATAGCACAAGGAAAAACCTATTCCATCAACGTGACGCCAGCCCTGTTTGATTTAATGGAGACGTTTTTTGAGCCACTCACTGATGAAGAGTTAGGCTCAGCCAAGCTTGTTCGCACTTGAGTTCATTGATGTGTTGAATGAAAAACAATCAGAAAGAGGTTGAGTATCAGGCGAGGCCTCATGCTTATCATTAGAAGTTTTGGTAAAATGTGAATTGTTTATCATAAAAATTGCAATAAGGGGGATTTTTCGAGTATAAAATAATGCGATAAATGCTCTAGATAGAGATGACATTTCGCATGTTCAGGCGCGAAATGCCGTTTTGTAATGGTGAAACCGACATTGGGCAGCCTATCGCTTGATCCTTGATCCCACAAAAATTTTTCTTAAGGAAAACCCTTGTGAAATCAATTTTCTTCGTGGTTTTCAAACGCTAGGCTGCCCAGTGTCGGGTGAAATATAGCTATTTTATTAAACTTGAACGAGCCATAATTAATGAAAGATATTATTACTCTCTCGGGAGACATCGGCAGTGGTAAGTCATCTGTCACTGGTTGTTTAGCTAACGACATTTCATTTGATGTTGTGGGCACGGGGAAAATTCAGCGTTCTATTGCTGAAAAAAGAGGCATGACCACCTTAGAATTGAATAAAGTGTCACAAACCGATCGCTCTATTGATGATGAAATTGATTCTTATGTGGTTAACTTGGGCAAGACCAGACATCGCTTAATCGTTGACTCTCGGCTTGCCTGGCATTTCATTCCGGAATCGTTTAAGGTTTTTTTATCGGTTGATCCATGCATCGGTGCTGAGCGAGTGTTTGCAGCCTCAAGATCCGATGAGAATAATGCGTCCGTGGCATCTGCTTTTGATAACAATATGCATCGGCAAGGGCTTGAAGATGAAAGATTTCGCAAACTCTATGGCATCAATTTTAGAGAATACCAAAACTATGATTTGGTCATTGATACCTCATTTTCATCCCCCGAAGCCATTGCTACAAAAATTAAATCCTGTTTTGATCTCTGGTTGGCCAATCAGCCCTACGCAAAACTTTGGTTCAATCCGCAAAGACTGATTCCCACACGACCTGTTCGCCGTTGCATTGGCAGTGATTATGATATTGTTTTTAACGCCATCAGCGAATCGGCATTTGATGCAGCTTGTCCCGTTGATGTGTTTGTGCATAGTGGTTTTGTTTATCTTTGGGATGGTCACAAGCGGGTGATTGCCTCAAAAAAATCAGGCATTGACCTCATCCCGGCACGTTTGCTTAGCGAGGCGGTTGACTGTGACTTGGCGGCTGAGAGGACAGCGACTAGCGTAGCCAATGGCATTGATGTGTCTTTATTGCATGATTGGGAACAGGCGTTGGGTTTTACTTTTAAACGGTATCCAGAGAAAGTTGATTTTTAGGAATCGGCTAGGCAGGCCGAAGTTAATGCTATCGGCCTGCCTGTTTAACTTTGCGCATATTTTCTCTGAAAATTTTCAATTTCGTGTGCTGGACCAATCACAATAAGCTTGTCTCCGGCATCGAGTTTATGCTGGATGCCACGACTGGTAAAATGTATTTCATTGCCTAACTCTTTATCCTCCACGGCTAACACGATCATATTAAATTCATCACTCAGGACAAAGTCATCCAAGCGTTTTTTCTCCAAGCGGCAGCCTGGCTCGATGCTGACCTCGCCCATATGCAAGTCTTGCTGACCAAATACCACATCGTCCAATAACTCGACGATTTCAGGTTTGCGGATGATTTCATAGATTTTTCGCCCGCTAATTTGGTAAGGGTTAATTACTTTGCTTGCGCCTGCTGCTAATAATTTGCGACTGACGTCTTCGCTGCGGCCAATACTGATAATATTTAGATTCGGATCAATGGCGCGTGCAGAAATGGCTAAGAATACGTTAGCTGAATCTTTCTCCAATAAACAAAAAATGGTTTTTACATGATCACCTAAGCCAGCGTTTCTCAAGGTTTCGTCCTCGGTTAAATCCACTAACTGTGCTTTAAAGCCATCCGCCTGTGCTTTGGCTACTCGGGTTTCATCATAATCGGCAATAACAAATTTCTGTTTACGACGATCAAGCTGTTTTACCACATTAAGGCCTGCATCGTTATATCCAAAAATCATAATTTCAGTCTGGCTCATATAATTAACCTTCCGTCATATACTTTGCTGATAGCCAGCCGGTTTTTAAAATGTTCAATGGAATACCTGTGTCCAAACACGACAAGTGTCATGCTTTTCTGCACTATGATTGATGAATGTGGATTAAAGATAAAGCGATGCTTGCGTAAGGAGTATGTCTCACTGATAGGTTCTGAGGGAATATCGTTTTCTGTAATCACACCGAGCAATGTCAATTTAAATCTGGCAAAGTCGATATCTTGTAAACAAAAACGATCGACCCCGGTTATCATCGGAAAGCTTACTGTCTCGATGCAATAGTATTTGTGCCCGGTTAATATGCCATAAATGGCTTCGAAAGCCACGGGTCGCCCGATACTCTCTGAGGCAACCAGTCCGACCACTTCATATAGGGTAATGACATGATCAGCACCTGCTAGCTCCAGTTTTTTTACGCTTTCTTGGCGGTTGGCACGAGAAATAATTTTAACATCTTTATGCAAGCTTCTCACTGTCAAGGTTATGTAAACATTGGTTACATCATCCGTGGTAAGACACAAAACCATGGCGGGTCGGCGCTGTACCCCGATCCTTTGCAATAGCTGGCTTTCACCGGCATCGCCTTCGATGGCCAGCAAGCGGTTTTGTTTGGCCTCTGCCACCCGTGCGCTGTTGTTATCAATGATAAGTACGTTTTCACCGTCATGCTTGAGCATTTCGGCGACCACTTGACCCACACGGCCATAACCACAAATAATGACATAGGTTTTTAAGCGCTCTAATTCAGCATATACCCGGTTGTCACGTAACTCGCCTAGCTTATCGGTAAATGCTGCCACAACGATTGAGGTTGAAAATGAGATGACAGCGATGCCAGAAAGAATCAACATCATGGTGATGATACGACCTTCTGTGGTCGCTGGTGTAATATCACCATAACCCACCGTAGAGATGGTTACCATCGACCAGTACACCGCATCAAAAAAGTCATCCATATGGGCGTTACTGTTATCCCCCTCAAAGACATAAATCGCAGTACTCGAAGCAAACACCAGGAAGCCTAAAAAGACGGTGAGCGTATAAAATTCAAAGCGCCGCTCAAGTAATACTTTGGAAAACTCATTGATGATGCGTGTGTAACGGAAAAGTTTGAATAACCGGAACAACAAAAAAATGCGTAATATTCTCAAGGGTCGATAACTGGGCAGGATTGCCAGTAAATCGATAATTGCTAATGGTGAAGTGATATATTGCCATTTCTTTTGCAGCAAGCTTTTAAACACAGGCCATAACTTCATCGGCACACCAATCAACTCAGCATGCTCATAGTGTTCAATAATGACTCGATGATTGTGATTATGCACCCAAAAGCGCAACAAGTATTCAACAATAAAAACACATATCACCACCGGCTCAAACCAGTGTGTCATGCCACCCGTCGCACCTTTCACCTCATAAATCAACAAGGTTATACTGGTTAATACCAAAACAATCATGCATACATCAAAATACGGCCGCATACGTGATTCAGGATTTTCCAGTAAATGATAGAAAAACCTTTTGAATCGCTGATACTTTTGCGATTCCTCCAACTGATAAGCCAATCGGACCAGAGTCTCCGTATAAGATGAATGAAGCGTTGGTGGTTGTTGGTTTTTTATGGGTTGCATAGGCTGGCTGAAAAACGTTTTTTTAAGTGACTGGGTTGTCCCTGCCATGGGCGCTTGCACATGGCAGGGACATATTCATTAATAGCCTATGCTTAACTGGATTGCCACTTCTTAGATCAATAATCCCACTCCATATTAACGCCGACCCGAGACGATGTGTCTGCGATATTACCTTCCACTTTAACGTTGGGTGTCACATCAACTTGGACGATCGCGCTGCTGGTGCCCGGCAACAGACCTTGTTTAACGCCAACATACACGCCTTCAGAAACATACCTACCCGCTTCTATATCAGGGCCTGAACCATCTTCGGCACTGCCTACTTTTAAGGTGTCCAATCCGATAGAGCTTCTTACTTTGTCCATTACGCCGGGACCGCCGCCACCGACACCGGCTAATTGAGCTGCCGAAGCCGCTAGTTGCAGCATTTCTAAAGAATCCATTTCACCGACACTTTTGTCAAACATGATACGGGCTAAAATCTCATCTTGGGGAATTTCTGGTTCTGAGCTTAATATAATTTGTGGTTGAGCGGCTGAGCCACTCACCGTAATAATGGCTTCTATTTCTTTGGCTTTGACCCGCGTTAGAAAATCAAGTTGGGGTTGATTGGTTGGCACATTATCTAAATGCACCAGTCCTTTTTGAAATTCAAATTTTCGACGGAATGCATCCAAAATACCTTTGCGCATTGTTAACAAGCCATCGACTTTCGGATCATTGGCGGTACCGGTGATCTTCATATCGCCTTCAAATTCAGCATCCAGGCCGTTGCCTCTGACAAAGATTTGGTTCTCGGCAACCACCTCGATGTCTAAGCTAATTTTCACTGCAGGCGGTGCTTGGTTGGCTTCAGCCTTGTCGGCTTCTTGTGCTTGTGCGACTTCGCTGGTATCCCCATTCTCTTCGATGACTTCTAATGCCACAACACTGGGAGGAAGTTTGTTCGGAATATAAATATCCGCTTTATTAATTTTGATTAATCCCTTGAGCCAAGCGTCATGTAGTGGGCCACTTAGTGTGATATCGCTGCTCACTTGTGAGGTCATCATATCGATGGCAACTAATTGCGCTTTATCCATAATGACGGAGAAGTCGGTGATAATTTCATCATTGGCTGCTAATTTAACGCTACCTTGCATTGAGATTTTGCCATCTTTTGGCGTAGTGGCTGTTAAGTGTTGCAATGTGACTTGCTGGGGATTGGCTAAAACATGTAGATCGATATCGTTAATTAATGTGCCTAGTTTCAGGTTTTCAAAGCTTCCTTGTAAAATTTTTGCTTCAGCAAGAAAGTCTAATTTTTCTATTGTGCCTTGCGCTTTGGCGTTGAGATCCAATTTTCCATTGAGCTGATTGCCCGACCCGGAAATAAAGGCATTCACAATATTTAAATCAAGTTGCCCTGTGGCATTGGCTTTAATAGGTAATTGAGGCGGTACTTGAATACCGGTTGGTTGCTGGGTCATAATTAACGGTGCCGTGCCTGTGATATTTAATTCAAGACCGTCTTTTTGAAAAACTCTGCCAGTCAGCTCAACTAACTCATTTGCCCATTGAGCATTAAAGTTAGCATTGAGTTTTGCAATATCCTCTGTTTCACCTTGTTCAATCGCCACTTCATTTAATCGAAGATTCACGACGGCGTTAGGGGCCTGAAAGTTTCCATCCAATGAGACATCACCATCGATCCAACCCAATAAAGTCAAAGAGGGATCAGCTATTCTGGCGAGATCAAGTGGTAATTTATCAATGGTTGCTTTGGCGGTTATACCTTGTGCATCCATATTGATATCTGCAGCAATTTGACCTTCTTGAATTTGCAGCAAAAAATCTTGCGCAGACAAGCTATCTTGCTTGGAGATAAGGCTTAGTGGTTTTAATAGGGTAAAAGGTATATGCCCCAGCTGCCCGGTTAAGTTAGCAATCATTAGTTGTTTGTGTGCTTCAGTGACTTGAGCTGTTCCAGCGCTTTGAATATTGAGCGGTTGGTCGAGAGAGACTAAATGGGCGGTGGTAGATATATCCCAGTTAATATCCTCAAGTACACCATTCATGGCGTATTCTAAGCGACTTAATTGAATATCAGGATTTTCGATGCCATCTGCTTGCAGTTTGATATTGAGAGCGGGTGCTTTAAGTAGCTGACTGACATTGGCTATTAGTTCAACGGCAGTTATTTTTTGTTTGACGCCATTATTGATGACTTCAAGATTCTTTGCTTGGGTCTGAAAGTTTAGCGTTTGTTGATCTTGTTCGGAGAGATCGAGGGAAAACGTCACATCGCCCGATATGCTTTGTTGGGCAAGCGTGGAGATTGGCGCAAAGTCAGAAATTTTTCCAGTGATTTTCCCGTTTGCGGTACTCTCGGCTAAGCTAACATCGACATCACCACGCATATCGATGCCTAACGCAGAGAGTTCAAGTTTATTGATTGCCAAAATTTCATTATTATTGATTGCAAAGTTTAACCGACCTTTGGCGGGTATGTTATCAAATACCCCATCAGTTTTTAATTTGCCAGTGGGCGCACTCGCCAGGGAATGGGCGACTAATTCGATACGTGGTTTTTTGATGGTTTTTTCTTGTACTTTGAGATTTTTTCCGATCAGTAACAAGGTGACGGATGGGTCTGATACTTGCCCCTTGGCACTGCCTTGTAAGCGCAGCGCACCCTCCAGTGGCATATTCAAGGCTTTTGACAAGGCGGCCAATTGCGGGACAGCTACCGACCATTGGGCTTGTAAATTTTGATCGGGTAAAATAACGGCTTCCGCTTGAGTTTGGACTTGCGCGGTATTAATGACTAAATCACTGAGCTGCATTTTCCCGTCTGGGTTGATCTGCGCAATTCCGGCAATATCAATACTTTCCCCGAGTAGGGTATCTAAGACTGCATCATTAAGTGTTAACTGATCCACGTTAGCCGCAAAGTGGGTGACAATGCTTTTGCCAAAGTCGTTTACTTTGGTATCAATAGTTAGGTCGAGTTGGCCATTTAATTCTCTGCCTGCTATGTCAGCGAGCGCAGTGAAGTCAGGTATGGACGCCAGTGTTTTTAATTCAATGTCTTGCCCCCATGCTTGGATGAGTCCAGTGCTTGTTACTTTTGCAATCGCTGTGGAAATTTCTGCCTGGTGTAAATTCACTTGTTGTTTATTTAAATCAATGTTGCTTTTAGCTTGCCACTGGATAGTTTCTCCGGCAAGTTTTTCGATAGCGGGGTTTTCGCCTTTAAGTGCATCAAGACTGCCTTGCAAATTAACTTGTAATAAAGCCTGGTCTTCTGTAAGGGGTTGGGTGGCGAGCACATCAAGCTTTAGTTGGGTTTTTTGTGCAGAAAATCCCTCCGCTTGTGGTGATTCAATTAACAACTCTGCCTGAACTTCGGGCTGTGCAGCCGAGCCGTTAAAGGTTCCATTGAGACTTATCTTATCCCAAAGCACGCCAGAAGCAAATTCAGAAAAGACACTTGGATCACCGGCAATCATTTGGTAATTTAAATCCATCTGTTCTCCGGCTTGTTCTATGACACCCTGGAGCGCAAGCGTGGCGGCGGGCATGGTGAGCTGTAAATTTTTTATACCAATATCCCATTCTGGAGAAACATCCGCTGTCGTCTTAAGCACAATATTGTTACCCGTGAGCTTACGCAGCTTGGGCTCTAATAAGTTTGCAATATCAAGGAGCAGTTGAATATCAAGGTCGTATTGGCGATCAGAAGCTGACTTGATATCAACCCCCCCGTCTAGGGTGATATAGTTTTCAACATTCGCGACAATTTGTGCGTTCCAGTCAGAAATCAGTCCTGAGCCGTTGATGGTAAAGGACGCTGGAGAGGCATTAGGGAGGTTTAAGAGCTTGGCTATCATTTCCCCAGCCGGCTCATCGCCTTTGATGTCAACGCGTAAATTTTCTGTGGCACGATTAAACTCAACCTCAGCGTGTAATTCAGCGGATATATCATCAATTCTTTTTAGTAATAAAGATAATGATAGCGCTTGGCCGGATGGCTCAATCAAGGCTCGACTATCAATCGATGCATCCACTGATTCGCCTAAGATGGATTCGCCGAGATGAATTCGCTTGGCCTTAATTTCATCTAACACGATTTTAATCGCCGGCCATGACAGCGAACCGGATTCAGTGGGCGGTGGTTCAATGTCGGTATCATCTTGAGGTTCGGGCAAGCGCTCAACGGCTAATGTGCCTATGGCAAATTGAACAATGTGAAACTTACCCGTCAAGAGTTCAAATGGCTCCCAATGGAGTCGCAGCGTATCTAGCGTGAGCCAAGTCCCGGCTTGATCAGCAAGCTTAACATCGGTCAAATCCACTGTGGAAAGCGGTAATAATCCATTGAATCCACCAATATCGAGCGTCATTTCCTCGTTACTGGCGATCTCAGAAATTAGTGATGCGACTTTTGATTGTCCGGAGTTGCTTTGAAACCAAATTAGCAGTCCACTGACAAGGACGATGAAGATCAAACTTATCGCGGCTACAACCCACAGCGATTTTTTGACAATTGAAGACATTATTTATTTTCCAATAGTCTGTAAGGATTTGATTAAAACGCTTGACCAATACTTAGATAGAATGCCACGGAATCATCGCCTTTTCTTTTATCAATGGGAAAGGCTAAGTCGATTCTCAGTGGTCCAATAGCACTATAGTAGCGTAACCCAATACCTGCCGCCCATTGTAGTGTTTCATCCAATTTTGGCAGCTTGCTAGCAAACACATTTCCACCATCAACAAATGGCACGATTCCGAAGTCCTGATAACGCCAGCGAATTTCTCCTCCGACTTCAATGAAGCTCATACCACCCAATGGATTTCTCTTGGCATCTAAAGGGCCGACATGTTGATATTCATAACCACGCACCGAGCCGCCACCGCCGGAGTAAAACTTTTTATCGGGAGGAATGTCAGTCAAGGTTTCGCCATAAATACTGCCGGTAGAGAACCGTCCGGCCAATACGAGGTTGCCCGATTCCAGGGCATTGTAGTAGGCTCGGCTATCGAGTCGCCCAACGGTGAAATTTCCCTCCCCCCCCTTGGCGATAAAATAGGGTGTGATTGACGCAGTATTTCTAAAGCCGGTTTGAGGGTTTAATAGATCATGAGTGGTATCATATTTTAACGCAAGAGGAAATCCTACCAAGAAAAATTCTTGTTCTCCTGCACTGTCTTTAATCGATGAGTATTCACCGCTAATCCCGCCACTAAACGATAATCTATTTGATAATTTACGCTTAATACCGATAGCACTGGATATCGACTGTTTATCATAAGCATCAAAATGTTCGTTGGCTATTTTACCATTGATCAGTAACTCTTGGGAGCGGCTTAGAAAATCAGGCTTGCTAAAATCGAGCTCTAGGCTAGTATCAACGTCTTTAAGCGCATTTTTAAAAATTTTATCGACCCGAGCAGAAATTTTTAATTTTTCTCCACGCCCGAAAAGGTTGCGATGTCCCCAATAAGCACCAATCCCGAATTGTTCCGTTGTCGAGTAGTCCACGCCAAAGCCAATGAATTTACGCTTCCTTTCCTCGACCAATAACTTGACGGGTAATGGGTCACCTGAAACGGAGCCTCCAGCATCAGGTGCATCAGGAATATTCAATTTAAGCGAAGAGAAAATACCTAGATTATTTAATTCCGTTCGAAAAGATTCCAGAATTTTTGGGTGATATAAATCACCTTGTTGCCAGGTAATGCGTTTTCTCACAAAATCATCTTCAATACGCTCCAGGCCGGTAATGACAAGTTTACCCAGTTGTGCTGGGGGTCCAGGGGTAAATCTCAAGGTGACATCCATGGTTTTTTTCTCATGACTCACCACCAAAGTTCGATCTTCGGCTTTAGCATACGGATAACCTTCAAGGGTGAGTTTGGCCAAAACAAGCCCTTCAGCTTCGATGATATAGCTGCCTTTTGCTTCTGTATCTTGTGTTAGATTGACGAGTAGGGTGGCTAAGGATAAATCTAAGGATTCCAAACCCAGCAAATTAATTTCGCCAAACTTATATAGACTACCCGGCGTGATCTCAATGATCACCTTGGGGGTATCCACTTGCCGAATAATACTTGGGTGAAGTGTTGTTAATGGAACCTCTTCGATGAAAATAATAACCTTGCCAGCGTAATAGCCAAAAGACTTCAAAACATCAAGCATCCGCGCCTTATCAGAAGCTGCGCGTCGGATTAAGCCCACAGAGCTTGACGGAGGTTGGTCGATTAACAAGAAAAGATTAGCTGAACCCTCCATGGCATTTAGCATATCTTTGTCTAAAGCTTGTCCCTCAGCGCCTCTAATTTCAACCTTATACGGTTGTTCTTGGCTGGGGTCCGCCGCGTAAATGAATGAAGGAAAAACCAACAGTAGTAAAGAAAATATTCTTAAATACATATACTTTATCGATAGCTTTATTATAGATTGCTGTTTTATTGCATTTCATGGAGTACAATATTTATCAAAGTGTGAGATGTTGTTAAATATTGATTTTGATTAAGGGGCGTGCGCAAATTTCATGATTGTCATGGATGATTTTTATTCTATTCTTGTACAATACACAAATTGTGTTTAGGTATAGGCGCACAATAACTTCCCGGTTTGGCGTCTCGGCGTTAGGTGAATACAAACCAAATCTGAGCACCAAACAAGGAAGTTATCACGTGGCCATTGCTAAAGCAAAAACACATGGCGTGAAATTGGCTAATTAATGAGCGGAAATAGGATTGGCGATGTGCTCGAAATCTTTTTTATTTGGTAGCTTGAGTTTTATTTGCTCAAAAGAAAAAGGATTTGAGTGCTGTGGTGGTCATCAGGTGTTTGCTGAGCTGAAAGGGGAGGCCGCTCAGGACACACTTGTTACTTCGTCTTGAGTGTTCGCGTCTGTGATGTATCTAATGTTTGTGGTTTGGGATAATGTAAAAAATAGTGTACAGCCTTGCCCAAGTTGGCTATCTGCCCATATGCTTCCCCCGTGGCGGTGAACGGCGCGTTGCGCAATAGATAGGCCAATGCCGGAGCCTTCGAATTCTTCTTGGCTGTGGAGTCTTTGGAACGGTGCGAATACCTGTTGACTATTATTCATATCAAATCCTACGCCGTTATCGTTGACATAATAAATGAATTGATCTTTGTCTTTTTTAAGGCCTATTTTTATTTTAGGGTGTTCTTGTTTGCTAGAGAACTTCAGTGAATTACCGATTAAATTAAGGAGTATGAGGTACAATAGGTTTTTATCAGCAAGCGCCATGAGATCCGGTTGAATTTCGATAACCACATGTTGATAACCATCGTTTTGTGCAAAATTGTTGGCTATTTTTCGCGCTAATTCTGATAGATTTATTTTTTGCGGATAAAATTGTGTCGATGAAACTTTGGAAAGACTTAGTAAGTTTTCCAAGCACTCTTTCATGTGACTGTTGGCGGATATGATACGTTTTAGATAATTCTTTGCTTTATCATTCAGGGAGTCGCTGTAATCCTCAAGCAAAATACGACTCATTCCATCGATGTGTCGTAGCGGTGCACGTAGATCATGGGACACGGAATGGCTCAATGCACTTAATTCATCATTGAGCGCTTTTAGTTCGATATTCTGTAGGCGAATACGGTCTTCGGATTCCTTGGTGCGAAGTGCTACTTTTATCCGAGCGAGCAGTTCGTCTTCTTCGATGGGTTTTGTTAGATAATCAATGGCGCCTAATTCTAGACCCTTGACGACTCTGTCGATATCACGATATCTCGCGGTTAGGAAAACGATAGGTATGTTTTCCGTTAATGGGTCCTGTTTTAAATGACTTAAAACTTGGTAACCGTCCATTTTTGGCATGGTCACATCGAGTATGATTAAATCCGGCAGCGTCGCTTTCGCTATTTTTAGACACTCTTCTCCGCTGTGGGCTGATTGCACCTCGAATTGCTCTTCGAGGATTTGAGTGAGTAGTTCTGTGTTATCGATTTTGTCATCTACGACTAATAGGCGCATATCAAAACCCTTTTCACTATAACGTAGAGGCGTGCATTATACGGATTCATATCGTAACAGAAGCTCCTGAATGGTGGCTAGCAAGCGTTCTTCGTTGATAGGTTTTGTTAAATAAGCCTCGCAGCCAGCGGATAAGGCGGCTTTATGATCGGAATCCATGGCAAAAGCCGTGAGTATGATGATAGGGATGCTCTTATATTTCTCGATTTTTTTCAGTATTTGGGTGGCTTCCAGTCCACTCATATGCGGCAAGGAAACATCCATTAAAATTAAATTGACACTTTCATAATCTAACAAACGTATGCCTTGTTCTGCGTCTACTGCTTTTAGTACATGATATCCTTCATCTTCGAGTATATCTTCAATGAGCGACATATTGTCCAGGTTATCCTCGACGACCAGTAAGGTGTACATGCTTACTGTACCATTGTTGTCAAGTGTTTTGCAGTAGCATTCTTGTCATTTATATTGGCAAGATACTTTATGTTGGTAACGATGTCGTTCAATATTAAACGCAAGTCATGGCCTTCCTTACTAATTATGTTTTTGACTGTGGTATTGAGGAAATCACGTTCTATTTCATCAAGTTCCTTACCAGTAACAACACAAATGGGAATAGCGTGTAAATTTTCATCGGCTTGTAGTTGGCGAATCGTTTCAAATCCGTCCATTTCAGGCATAACCAGGTCAAGTAAGATTAAGTCCGGTGGTGATTCTCTCACTTTTATCAGTGCTTCTCTACCATTTTTTGCTGTTCTGACGTTTATATTTTCATCTTCTAGCAACTGCTGAACCAGCTCTAAGGTTGCCATGTCATCGTCGACAGCAAGCACATTTTTGGGAGGCCGAAAAAGTATGTTATTGAATATTGTTTGTAATTTTTCCGGAGTAATGGGCTTGGTTAAGAAATCAGTTGCGCCTAATTTGAACGCACTGACACGATTGTCCGAGAACGTGACGACAATGATAGGGATATCACGCGTGTTGTCATTTTTCTTAAGTTCCTCTAAAACTGTCCAACCGTCTTTATCTGGCATCACAATATCAAGGGTAATAATGGTCGGACATTTTTCATTGGCAAGCCGTATTCCTTCATCGGCGTTAAGGGCGCTAATGACATGAAAACCCTCGTCAGTTAACATGCTTTGCAATAGTGCCAGTACTTCCGGGTTGTCATCAATGCAGAGAACCGTTATCTGATCCAATGCCTTATGAAGCGTTGTGGTATGAGTCCGGCTCACATGATCTAAGGACATTGCTTTATCGCTAGTCGAGTCGAAGTTGATTGGTATCGCGATACTAAAAGTTGTGCCGTGACCTTTATCGCTGTGCACACAAATATCGCCTCCAAGCAATTCGATTAAATTTTTGGTGATAGTTAGCCCTAGCCCTGTTCCCCCCGTTTTCCTTGTCAATGAACCATCCGCTTGGCGGAATGCGTCAAATATATAACGCAACTCATGCTGATCCATGCCGATCCCCGTATCGGTGACATGGATTTCTATAAACTCATTGTTATCCAAAGCAAGCTGGGGATAGTTTTCAATTCGGTTTTCTTGCAACATTTCGCTAATGATTGTGATGCCACCTTGGTCTGTAAATTTAGTGGCGTTTCCGATGAGATTGATAAGAACTTGCTTAAGCTTAGTACTGTCGGTATGTAACATAATGTTATTTTCCGGCAGTTGTTCTTTAAGTGTCAGGTTTTTTTCGATGGCGAGGGGGCGAGCGAGTTCTATTGTTTCTCTGATCACCTCGGAAATGGAGAATTTCTCAACAAATGTGTCCATTTTCCCCGATTCAATTTTGGATAGGTCGAGAATATTGTTAATAAGCTGTAATAAATGATTAGCGTTACGTTGAACAATTTTAAGGTTGTTCAATTGTTTTTCCGGCAATAACTCCCCCGCCTTTTTAATGACCCGGCCGGTAAATCCGATAATGGAGTTCATGGGAGTGCGAAGCTCATGGGACATATTGGCGAGAAATTCGGATTTCAGACGTGTGGCTTCGGCTAATTCCTCCGCCTTCGTTTCGAGTCTTCTATTGGAGGCGCGTAGCGCTTCTTCAGCATTGCTTCTCGCGTCAATTTCACGTTGTAAGGCGTTTTCTGCGGCTTTCCTTTCAGTGATATCTCTGACGATTCCGGTAAATAACACCCTATCTTTTAGGCGAATTTCACTCACCGCCAACTCCATGGGAAAGGTGGTACCGTTTTTGCGCAGACCCGATACTTCTCTGCCAATACCGATGATTTTTCTTTCACCTGTGGTTAAATAGCTATGAAGATATCCGTCGTGTTCTGATCGGTAAGGTTGTGGCATTAAGTGATTGATGTTATGCCCTATTAGTTCATCGGCACAATAGCCAAAAATGCGCTCTGCGGCAGGATTAAATGACTCGATACGACCGCGATTATCAATGGTGATGATGGCGTCAACCGCTGTTTCGAGTATCGCACGTGCAATTTCATGACTTTCCAAAATCGCCTGCGTGAATTGCTCACTTCCTTTTGCCTCTCTAGTCACGTCTTCTGTCATTGGACTTTCCTGCATGTGGATGAATAGAGGTTTTGTACGGGCCAATAGAGTTATGATAATCTCACTGGTAATGTATAAATATAGCCCATATTTAATAGGGCAAGAGGGCATAAATAAAACATTTTTTAGCCAGTCATGCAAATTAAAGGTGAATTTGTGCGAGCAGTTGATAGATTATCAACAATTTGTATCATGCAGGGTCGCATGGCCGATGTCCTTCGGATGGTCTTCCATGGATTGGAGTTGGGGAGTCAGGCAGGTAGGTGCATTCCGCCCTAAACAACATTTACAGATGGAAATTAAATATCTAATACACTTAATATTTAGATTTATTTAAACGCTTTATAGTGAGTAAGGAATCAGCACGCAATAACTTCCCGGTTTCGCATCCCATCTTCCGCTCGTCTTGGCCCGTTCTTCCCTCGCAAAAACTCGAAATAGAACAACTATTCCTGCATTTTTGCTCACTCAGAACGAATCAATACAAACCAAATCTGGGCGCCAAACCGGGAAGTTATCACGTGCCCATTCCTAATGCAACACTCTATTCATCTCAGCCGACGTTTTTTTAAAATAAATTGTAACGAATCAATACAAGCTGGCTCTCATATTTGTAAATCATTTGCTATGAGTGAATTTGTAGCGCAATCCTAAGTTAACGTTGGACGTTAATATCATTATCTGTGAGAGCCATTATCACTAATGTATGGCTTTCCTTTTCGTGGTAATTGATGTGAATGAAATATGAGGTATACCAAGGAGATTGGTTGTGAAAAAATATTTTAAATATACTAGAAAAGTAATACCCAGTTTATTAATTGTTTTTGGAATTGTTTCTATTGTGCTTAGTTCGAGTTCTATTGCTGATGAGAGCAGACGTGACGGAGCTGTTTATGCCATGACGAATAAGGCGGATGGCAATGAAGTTATCGTTTATGATCGTGCAATAGATGGGACACTGAATTATTCAAATACTTACCCGACAGGTGGTTTGGGAACCGGTGGTGATGAACCATTTGAACCTGTTGATGCGTTGGGTTCACAAAGTCCAATGATATTGAGCCAGGGAAATAGCTTCTTATTTGCAGTCAATGCGATAAGTGATACGATTTCTGTATTTCGTGTGAATCGACTGGATAATAGTTTATCTTTGACAGATATTGTTAGTTCTGGAGGTGAATTTCCTGTGAGTTTAACTATGAATGATGATCTCCTGTATGTTTTAAATTCAGCGGGAGCGGCAAGTATTTCTGGTTTTTTATTTGATGATGATACTGGTCAACTAAAAGCTATTAATGATTCAACGCGTTCTTTAAACTTTGTTGGCGATGATACGCTTCCACGATTCTTAGTGGCGCCCGCTCAAATTTCATTTAACGAATATGGTGAAGTGCTGGTTGTAACGGTTAAGGGGAGTGACAGCATTCACGTTTTTTCAATGAATAAAAATGGTCAACCTAGCGCTAACCCTGTGACGACAGAGTCTAATGGTAGTACACCCTTTGGTTTTGGGTTTGATCGAAATGGACATCTATTGGTGGCTGAAGCATTTGGTATCGGTGACGTAGGGCAGGAAGAAGCTAGTGCGGTAACGTCCTATCAGATTAACCGTAGTAATACGTTAACAGTCATCAGTGCTTCAGTGGCAAATAGGCAAACCGCAAGTTGCTGGTTAATTAGTAATAATCGAATTCCGTTTGCTTATACCACAAATAATGCAAGTCACACTATCAGTGGTTACAAAGTGGAGGGAAATGGTGGACTATCTCTGCTTAATGCCAGTGGTATTGTCGCATCAACAGGGAATAACCCGGTTGATTTAGCATTGACAAAACACGGCCAGTATTTGTATGCAGTGAATGCGGGTGATGGTACGATTAGTATGTTTCGAGTGAATACATCAAATGGTGATTTAGTGTCATTAGGTGTCGTTGATGGCTTGCCGGAAAAGGGTGCTGTTGGTATTGCCGCGAGATAAAGTCAAAAAAGTGTCTTGATTAATACGACTAAGTACTTTTTTATACAACGTCATCAAATGATACCCTAACGTTTCAAAAAAACTGGTAAAAACTGTTTCACTGCTTTATTTGCTGTATCTAAGGACGAATACTTACTTTTTCTAAAACTCACTATGAGTGACATGGCTCGATTTAGAAAAACTTCCGTTGCGCCCTTATATACATCAACTAAAATATTTTTTCCTCACTTTTTTTGAAACGTTAGGGTATATTTGATAGCTTTATCATTAGAAAATTAAAATTCCTTTTTAACAAACATACAAGGAAAAACTAGTCTATGGAGCCGATTTCGTTTTACCTCTGCATCATGTTGCGTTAAATTGTCGGTAGGATATGCTCACATTTAATCGTTCTCTGTTAGTTTTTGAGAAATTATAGATTTGGAAGTTAATATCCAATCAAGTGTAGGATGGGTAGAGCACAGCGAAACCCATCAATAGCAAGTCGATGTCTGGATGATAGCTGCCGGAGCAATATCAGTTACCTATGAATATTTTAAACAATCTACGAATGTTGATGATTGTCACCGTGATTGCAATAGGCACCAGTGCCATTGCCAACGAATTGCCAAGCTTTTCAATTGACATGAATGATGAAGAAATATCAGCTAGAATTGAATTTATTCAATCTCGCTTTGAGCAAGGTAAATTGCATGCGCAACTCTGGCAATATGGATGGTTAGCTGGGTTTAGTGCATCGGTGGCTTCACGTGCTTATACTGTTGCCAGTGAGGGTGATAGCCCTGAACGATTTGACGCAGCCGTTGGCATATTTACTTCGTTATCTGGGGTTCTCAGTTTAGCACTGAAACCCTTGCCATCGAGCTCAGCGGCTTCAAAACTGAACCTCATGCCAGCAACCACCGCGGATCAGCGAAAGACAAAACTGCAATACGGGGAACAACTTTTAACGGTCAGTGCTGCTGAAGCGAAAAGACGCCGAGGCTGGACGATTCAAGGGGTGTTTTTATTGGAGCAACTGCTTGCTGGTCTAGCTATAGGTATGGTTGATGATAGACTGAAGGATGGTTTAAAAACAGCGGTGTTAGGGATGTTAGCCTCAGAGATATTTACTTTTACTATGCCGACGCAGTCAATAACAGATTTAGAGGCGTATTCCAGCAACGCATTTAGGAATAACTCAACACCGGTTGCTAGCCGGAATTTTTTCCTTGTTCCATATGCGCAGGGTATTCGAGTGGTTTATTTTTGGTAGGGTGCATTGAATGTCCATCGCTAAGCATGATGAGGAATGTCATGCTTAGCGATTTAAATTTTAGCTTTTGTCAAATACTGCCATTGGCATCAGTTACCGAAATGGTGATCGATGATGGGTTTGGGTCCCTTTCACCGGCGGCATTCGTTACGATTAGGTTGATGGTGAAAATGCCTGTTCGGTTAAATGTAACGATGCCTGGGTTTTGTGTGGTTGAATTAGGTGTTGCACCGGAAAAATTCCACACAAATGTGACTGAATCGCCGTTGGGGCTGCGCCCTTCAGCAGCGAAGTTTACACTCTGGCCGACTTGAATTGTCATATCGCTGATTGGTGAAATAATGGTGCCAGTGACTGTAGTAATGGCATTCGCAGGATTTGCCGGTGGTATGGGTGGCGCAGGCAATGTCCCTGGGCTAATCACCATAATTCTTCTGTCTCCTTTGATTTTGACTTTTTGCCCGTTGGCATCAATGCCATCGGCGTTGTATTTCACACGGTATTCACCGAGTTGATCAAAAATGATAGGGGCAGGGTTCTGTTCTGTGATATCCGGTATCGGTGTCGCTTGTTTAGCGGCCCCTTTTGGGCTAAATTTCCACAGATACGTGGCTTGGCCTGTGGTACCAATATCGATTCCTTCACCTTCAAAGGTAACCGTGCTTCCGGCTTCAATGATTAAGTTTTCAGTTGGATTCAAAATACCGTTAGGTTTGCCGCGTAGTGGTAACGGTGCGTTAGGGTCTACGACTAGAATTTTGACTTTTTCGGTAGCCCGGTCGATCTCAATGTCTACTGCATCGGTAATGATAACACTGAATTTTACGTCAAATTTTCCAGGCGTATTAAATGTGACGGGACCCGCATTTTGTTCTGTTGAATTCGGTGTAATAGCGTCTGTGAACTCCCAAAGGAAAGAGGCTGTTTGATCGGGCGCTAAATTGAAAACGTCAAATTCACCAGTAAAGTCTATGGTTTCGCCGACATTAATTGTATTCTTTTTTATTGCTGGATTAGTGATTGTTGCAGTGGGTAGTGGCGCGTTAGGGTCTACGACTAGAATTTTAACTTCTACGTCAGTCTGGTCGATTTCAATGCCTGCTGCATCGGTAATGATAACACTGAATTTTACGTCAAATTTTCCGAACGTATTAAATGTGATGGGGCCTGCATTTTGTTCTGTTGAATTTGGTGCAATACCATCTGTGAATTCCCAGAGGAAAGAGATTGTTTGGTTGGGCGCTAAATCAAGGACTTCATAGGCGCCGGTGAAGTCTATGGTTTCACCTAGATTGATTATGGTTTCTTCAACTGCTGGGTTAGTGATTGTTGCGGTAAGGTTTTTTACCTGAATTTTTCGCTTCGCTGTTTTTCCAACTTTCACACCGTTGGCGTTGATAACAGTGAATTCAACGTTGAATTTTCCCGCTACACTAAAGGTAATATCGCCGGGATTTAACTCTGTTGAATCAGCTGCAGCCCCATCAAATGTCCATAGATAACTTAATGGTTCCACCGCCGCATTTGGGTCATCTGTTGTTACTTGTCCGGTGAAGGTAGCACTTCCGCCGATTAAAATGCTTATGTTATTAGGTGGAGACAAAATAGTATTTTTAGCGGCTAATGGGGTATTAGAGTCTGCAGCAACAACCGTGACAACGCGAGATGCGTCAATAGGTGCGGATAAACCTTGAGGGTCCGTGACCGATAGCCCTACGGTAAAAATACCAGGATGATTAAACGTCACCAGTCCTGGAGTTTGTTGTTGTTGATTGGCGGTGGTTAGCCTGCCAAAATCCCAATTGTAAATAAGATTGCTGCTACCGTTTACATCTGCACCCGCTGCACTGAAAAATAGTCTTTCTCCGGCGGTAATTACAACATCGAGTGGTGGTGAGTCTATAATACCAATCGGCGGTAAATTGGCATTAACGGGCAGTACGTTGATGCTGACTTCCGCAGGTAAGGTACTTTGCATGCCTGCGGCGTTTTGCACATTCAATTGTATTGTAAATTGACCTGCATTAAGAAATGCCACGGTGCCTGGCGATTGTGCTTGAATATTAGCTTCTGGTTGGGTGATGCTTGAATCAAAATTCCAAGTATAGATTAATTCTGCCGGATTTTGTGTGCCTGGCCCTGAGCCTTCACCTAGAAAAGTTAGCGAGTCACCAACAAAAACAGTGGTAGCATTCGCTGGTGATAGGATATTTGCAATAGGTGTTGCGGTTTGGTTAGAGTTATTGGCGTTAACTACAATGAGTTTAGTTGCTGGGCTTGGGTCAGGTATGCCATTATTATTGATTGTTGTTAACGTTATTTTATAGCTGCCTGCGTTTTTAAAAGTTACCTCACCTGGGTTTTGAGCGAGTGAGTTTGGTAGGGTGCCCGCAAAGTCCCAAATATATTTGATGGGCGATTGACCTAAGGGGTCCGTTGCTGTTGCAGCAAATCGAATGCTGTCACCGACATCAATGATAGTGTTTGATTGGGGAGACGTGATAATGCCGTTAGGTGCGTTAAATACAGGTTCAACACTATTGCTAAGCACGATTGCGCGTAGTATGCGACTATTGCTAGATAACTGTTGACAAGCTGATGGTGCGTTTTCGATAGCTTTAGTTTTTGTACTTCCATCATTGAACGTTACTCTAACATTACATATTGCACTTGTGCTTATCGTGAGCCAATTGCCTGACTCAGCGGTGGCTTGGCCAATCGGGTTATCGCTATCGGCATCGGCTATGACAACTTTTCCTCTTGGGGTTATCGTAGAACCAGCCACCAATAGTTGACCTGTGTTTGGGTTCCAGGTGGCTTGGGAAATTGTTCCAGAGTTTGAGTCTTCGTTGGATAGCTGTTCCGAACAAGCCGCAAGTAAAACTATGAGTATAATAGACAATAAAGCAATAAGAGTCCTGTTGTTCATTTCCGTATTTCCCCGTGATATATGGATTTGCTGTATGTTTTTGGTTGCGCGTTCCATGAACGTATTATGCGCAATTCACAGCTTATAATTATGAGTGATGAAAAAAACTAAGCCAAAGTTAGGTATGAGTATAGAACACTGAAGCCAAAGAGGGTTGATATATCTATGTCGTTTATTATTCAGTTATCCATGCCCACGCTTGTGCCACTATATTTGTTATGCAATACCGAGACTTGTTCGAGTTGTATGCATAATAAAACGCACAGGCGCATCTCATCGTTATAATAATTGTTGTCTACATGATATTTAAATATAGTTATAATTGATACTAAAATCTAGTCGTGTTCAATGCTCAAAAAGGTTAAAAGTAGCAAAGTAGCTGGCTGTTGATGGGTTTCGTCAACCCTAAGGAATAGGCACTCTGTGAGAGTCGTTTTATCAACTCTCTTCCAGTTCTAACACGGCTTCTTCTTGGTTAGCTGCCTTGGGCTTGGTATCACTTGCTTTGCAATCAGCGCATTTGCGGCCATAACCGGATTTAAGTTCCGGGTCGCGGAATTTTTCCAGTGGTTTTATGTGCTTGCAGGTGATGCAGCGTTTGGTTTCTGTCTGGTTTGCTGGTTCACTGGTGTTTTCTGATGCTTCGGCGAGCTGTTGGTTGACTTCTATGTTTTTAATGGCGTCTTGGGTCAAATGGTTGAGTAACGCCGATAAGGTGCTGACCGGGTTAGGGGTTAGGCTAAAGCGGTTGATGCGCAGCATTTTGTATCCATAACTTTCCAGTATTTTTTCTCGCTCAATATCGGTTGCACTATAATACGGTGGGGATTGTTTTTGGGTGTCTGCTCCGTCTAGCAATGCTGCAAAATCATCGTATTCAATCATGTAATGGTAATTTTTATAACCGGCTTTGATATTTAATAAAAAGTCTAAGCGATAGCTCGGGTGCCGGTAGTTATGGTCGAGTTGTTGCAAGTATTTTTCCATGGGGAAATGCGGAATAATTTCTATATGTTCGGCATATTGTTGGTAAAATTCGGTTTGTTTTATCCATTGTAAAAGATGTTTGCCGGTTTCTTTTTCGAGTTGCTCTGCTTGTTTATCCCGCTGTTGGTTGGCTTGTTCGATGACTTGTTGGTAATGGCTTAATACGGTGCCGATAGCACCGCTAAATTGTTCAATGGGTTGGCTTAATACGAAGTGAATTTTTTCCTTGGCGCGAGATAAACCAACATTGAGTCGTTGCATACGCAGTTGATGTTTTACTTTATGGGCTTCGTCGAGGGATTTGGGGAAAATGGCGTAGAGCTGGTTTCGCTGTGAATTGGCCACCATGGAATAGAATATAATGTCGCGTTCTTCACCTTGGCAGGAATCAAACGTCATGATTTTTAATTGTAATTGATCGAGCCAGTGGCTTGCCTGTTTGTTGTCGAGTAATAGGCGAGTAAGGTAACGTTGTTGATCGGTAAAAGGTGTAATAATACCCACACTGGGTGGATTGTTTGAGCGAGACAATTGTTCGAGTTGCTCAGCAATGAAGTTGGCTTCTGCTTCATTGACATTGCCGCGTGCGCTGGCTTTTTTCTGTTGTACGATGGTGAATTCAATGATTTCTTCAATGGGTTTGGTGCGAATTTTGACAGCTTGTAGTTGATCGTTATAAAAGTAGCTGGATGAGAGTTGAATCAATTCGGGATAACCGCGAAAGTGTTTGCGAAGCATAATGCCGTGATTGGCTAGCATGTCAACAAACTCCAACACCGATGTTTTAATATTGAATTTTTTCAGACGATTGATGACGTCGGCATCGGTCTCATGGGATTTAATAAAACGGTTGGTGATTTGGCTAATATATTGTTCATTGAGGTCTACCGAGGCATTGCTGGTTTTGGCGTTAGAGAATTGGTGATGATCACCCAGCACGACCATTTTTTTAGCACGAATAATTGCCGGAAAGGCTTGGGCTATGGAAACTTGCGAGGCTTCGTCAATGACGATGATATCAAACAAGTGCGGTTTGAGTGGTACATATTCGGCGTAGTCGCGGATATTGGCGATAATACACGGGAAAGCGCGTTGTAAGTCCTCAAATTTGTTTTGTGGGAAACGTTGTTTTTTGCTAATAATTTCGCGAATGGATTGTGAGGTGGTGCGCTTTTGTTCGTAGAATTCAACCACGCTATCATCAATTAAGTTGGCAAGCAGCTGAGTGTGGAGCTGTTCTAATTGGTTTTTCTCGGCGATATAATCAAATTGTGGCAAGGCGTCAAAATGTTGTTTAAGTTTTTGATAGGTGGCTTTGTATTTCAGTGCGGTATCAATTTGTTGGCCATATTGTTCTCTCAGTGATAGCCAATCGCTCAGCTTGTCGGAGTTGAGGGTGGCGATGCCCTGGGAGGCATTGACACTGGGTTGTGCTTGGTAATGGCGAATGGTTTGAATCGCTTGTGAGGCATTGTAGGCGCTAATTTGATTAATATCGATGCCTCTAATGAGTTGTTGAAACGCCAGCGATAAATGCTTGGCATTGTGGCAACGCTGCATCAATTGTTGTTTGAGTGAGGCCAGCACTTGGTAGGCATTTTTTAAGGTATTCAGGTGTTGATGTATATCCAGAGTGGATTGGCAATGTAAGCTGCTTTGCAGGGCTTCGTCAATTTCGTGGACTAATTGTCGATGGAATAAAAATCCAATGACGGGTTTTTGTACGGCCTGATAACGGCGGATAAATGAAGCTAAGGGTTCGACTTGTGACTCATCAAAGGCACTGAAAAATTTTAGCGCGTTAATGGTTGTCGGGTATTGGTTGTGTAACGTACTAAGCACCGATTGAATTTTAATTAAGTGTTCCAGGTCCGTTAATGAGGGTTCTGGATAAAGGCTTTTTAATAGCTCAAATACCGCTTGATGATCGCGATTGAGCAAGCTGCTAATGGTATTGGCTGCATTGAATGCGGAAACCATCGGTTCATTGTCAATAAATGACATAAAATCGGGAAAGTGTTGTCTGATGTGTTGCTCCATTTGTTGGAAATCAATCAGCTGATGGGTGTCGATGTTTTGATAACCACTGATGATATCCCTGAGTTCAGTTTTCAGGGTTTGTTCTGAGCGGTTAAGCTGGTTTTGTAATTCGGCTTTATTGCCCACGGCGCGGTGATGATGGGATTTAATACGTTCAATGGATTGGCTTGAGAGTATGCGGCTATAGGTGCTGGATGAGCGGCCTAAACGTAAAATCGGATTTTGGAACTCTTGATCGCGTCGCACCTGGTTTAATGTTTTGGTTAATTTTTCTTCGACCACATCCAAAGCTTCTGTTTTATCCGACAGGATCAGCACATTTTTTTGTTCCATAATGGCCTCGAAAGCGATGGCCGTGATGGTGTGGCTTTTTCCGGTGCCGGGTGGGCCTTGTACGGTGATAAAACGACTGCTGGGTTCGCGCAGCGCACTGAGAATTTTGCGTTGTTCTTCGTTTAATGGAATGGGAGAACGGTATACCAGACGATCCTCAATGGATAAATTTTCCCAGGCTTGTTCCACTTTATGTGCTACCGATTTTGGATCATCATGCAGAAAGCCATCCACAATGTTGGCAAAATCGGTAAACGACTCGTCGTCTTTCTCGGCGAGTGTCAGCAGGGCTTCGTAGTCATTTAACAGGGCTTCATCGGATTTATCAAAGGCGGAAAAATGTAAGCGATTAGTGATGGTGATGTTGGCTGAGCGAGATTTTTGTTCACGTTTGAGCGATAAGTTAAGTATCGGACTCAAGTCAAGTTTATCGGACCATTGGCTGATGAGTTGCTGCATGCATTGTTCGAAATTTTGGCTTTGATCGAGATATATAATTCGGTCTTTCACCAGGGTTTGCAAGGCTTTATGCTGCTCTTCGGTGGTTTCTTGGATGACGTAATCGATGGCTTTTTTGTTGATATATAAATGTGGATCAATGCTAATGGTGACGGTATTGTCGGCTTGGCTGAGTTGTAAGGGTAAATAGAAAATGGGATAGCTGGTATGGCCGTAATGGATGTCACCGATGTATAAATAGAGTTCCAGATTTTCTTTAATTTTTAAGGTATTGTTTAAATCGTGAAGTTCACTAAAAAAGTCGTTGGCCGAGAAGGATTGAAAATTGTTAATGAGCTTGTTTTTAATGCTTTCTTTCGATAACAGATCAGCCATGAGGCTATCGAATTGATTAAAGTCTTGTTCCGTTAGCGCGGTATTTAAGGCTTGTCCAATGGCTTCGGCATAATTGGATAACAGTCGATTACAGACTTCTTCTTCAATATCAAAAATGGTTTCCAAGCCGTGGGTGGCCAGTACATCAAAATGATTTTCCAGTCGAGTGAGTAAGGGCACCACAATGATGCGCACCACTTCGTTTTGTAACGCGGTTAAAATTTCAGCTTTGAGCTGGTCACTATGATTTTGGAATTCGGTAATTTTGTCACGACAGACTTGAGCGATATTATTGATTAAGCTTTCGGCATCTTCTTCATCAATGGTGTCGACATGGGTGGCGATCAGTTGATTAATGTCGTTATTTATTTTTGCCTGATAATTACCACGATGAATGCTGAAATGTAATGTTTCGCCCAGTGGTGTGGTTAATTTATCCCATATCTCGGCTGAGAGGGAAGGGTATTTGCCCAGGGAGATGCTGGTGAGATTGCCGGCACGGTCCTGGCGCGTAATATGGCGTTTTGGTAACCGCTGACGCTTAAAGTCGGTGTCTAGAAAGTCACGAAAATACCGACTTGTGTCTAATAGGAAATCTTTGATCATTATATCACCTGTTCGCGATCGAGTGGCTTATGCGGGGTATTATACGCTGAATCGAATAATAATTGTTCGCTGCTTACTTTGTAAAGTTTGCTCATGGGACGAATTGTGTGACGTCATATAAACAGATGCCCTTATTTGGAGATATTTTTGCCCTCCACACAATTCGCCCCATGAGCAAAGATTTTAATGGCTCATCAGCGGCATTTTTTCATTCAATTACCACTCGGAATTCCACTAATAGATAAAACGATATCAGGGCGTTTAATGTCGGGGAAGTGAATGCATTGATAGCCCTGTTTTCCAATAATTTTATGTGAAATTATTTGATTAGATTTTCGGTGATTCTAGTCATATTCCAACTCAACTGTAATTCCTAGTAATTTGCCATCATCTGAATCATCGGTAAGTTCTTGTACAATACGATCTTTCACAAACGCTTGAATATCTTCAGATAAGGCATTCAATTGATTTTGGTTAATGCTAGCTATATATTGATTATTGGTAAATTTATCTTTAACTATTTTAAATAATTCATTGCAATGTACTTCGTCAATATCGCTAAATAACCGACTATCATGAAATACAAAATTCATAGTATGATTACTGCCCTGCATGAGTAAGGTTAAGTCATAACAGAAAAGTTTAACACTATTTATTCCATCAGAAGAATCCGACTGGATTTTAGCCTCAATATCATAACGTATCTGGTTGTTACCATTATTATGGTGAACTGTAATTCCAGCTAAAGATTCAGGGTAAAAGCGTTTTACTAGCGCTCTGAAATATTCCATTATCTTGTTAATATCTGCTTTAACTTGGTCTAAATAAAGTGACGTTTCTTCCGACTGCAAGAGCATGTCTTTTTTTAATGATATTTTTTTCTGTTCATAGTCGTGTTGTAATTTTTCATAGCCCTGTAATTTTTCTCTATGTTGTTGAAGATCAGCAAGGCGGCTACTCATTTTTGTAAAAACATCTAATGCTTGGTGGGCATCAAGAAATTTCATATGAGTATCAAAGTTTTCTTTTAAAATTGTAAATTGTTCTTCTAGTTTTTTTAGTTCATTGATTATTTCATGTTTTTGCTGCTGAAGTCTTTTAGTTCTGTTAATTGTCAGATCACGATAAAATTTTTCGAGGTCGATCAGTTGTTTTTCGACGCCTGCTTGGAATATAAGCTTTGATTCATTATATATATTTTGAATATCATTGCGTTCTACATCGGGACTAATTTTCAAACTTTGATTAATGCTATCTATATTAATATTCCTAAGTTTAATTGTGTTTTGCGTTTTATCTAATTTCTTTTTTATTTCATCGGCTTCTTGTTTGATATGGTAATAATCATCAGCCACTTCAAATTTTTGTAAATCCAGCTCTAGCTTTTCAATTTTTTCATTTAGATCAGCTAGGGCTAATGATGCGTCCCTATAACCTTCAAAGAATTGTTTTAAAATAGGATCATTTTTTATGTTTTCATACCGTCTATTTGTTTCGTCTATTTGCTTCTTAAGGTGCATCTTTGTTTGTGACAAGGTAACATCAAGTCCTAACAAAAAAGCGTTATAAAGTTGTTTCTGGTAGGGCGACCCTGACTTCACAGGTTCGTCATAATTAATATATGACTGTTTTGATGGTCTGATAAAAAAAGGTAGCAAAGAACGAAAGCTTAAATATTGAAATCCAGAAGGTATTTCAAAGCACAGTTTTCCCAATTTCAAACAAAAATCACTCAGCGTTAACTGTTCGTCATTCAGACTTATATGCTTAGGCTTATCCGTATGCCTTATTATTGTGTAGGGTTGATTGTTAATTTTGATTTTTAGTATAAAATACCAACCAGGAAGAGTTTGCTGCAAGGACTTTGTGATTTTATTTCTTATGCTGGCACCAAGACAGAAATCAATTAAAGCAACCAGTAATGATTTGCCAACTCCATTATACGTTTTACTGTTATCAAACTGCTCCGGTTTATCTTGTTTTGCCAAAATAAAACTAGCCCCTGATTGATTGAAAACAACGGTCTTGAAAGTGGGTTCACTTGCAGCCAAAGAAATTAAACGCATTTTTCTATAACTCCATCATTTTCTGAAACACTGCCAATACCGTATAAAAATATTAACGTCATTACTAAGTTATCAAAACTATGCTTTGCTAAATAGGTATTTTTTTTGTAATCAGTCTTATATGTCTCCCATAACTCATCAATGCTTTTAGGCGATTCAAGCTGAGACAATATGTATGCGCCTAAACCAAGCAAAGACTGAGAAAAATTAATATGTTTTGTAGGTAATATCATTTTGGCTCCTCAAAAACATCACAAGTTTCAAAATATTTTGATATCAATACAATCCCGGCCGATTGAAAACTTGTTTCTGCTTTAGTGCTTATCATATTGATAATTTTCCAGAAGAGCTCACTTCCAGAATGTTTTTTACTACACTCTATGTATATTTCTCGAATCTTATTTTTAACTTCATCGGCAAAAAAATTACTCTGGTTATCAAGATACTCATCTAATGAACCAATTTGAAGAAACCCATCATTCAGGTACTTGGCTTCTAAAGAGTCTAATTTGTTAAATGTAATTTTTTTATCCCAATCAGGATAGATGATCGAGCTATCTTGCGTTTTTGGTAGAGACAAGCTCATAAGATGGCTAATAATCTCACTCAAAATGGAATAGTCTAATTGAATATTTGCAGGATCAGGCAAAAAACCTGCAATATTAAATATTTGATCTTCATCTAATGAAAACAATAAATTCTCAAGATCAGCAGAAGTTTTAAATCCTGCATTTATTAACCCATGATCTTGTTTTATAGTTTGTATAGCCTGCTCACAATCTGCATTAATTCCTCGATATTTATCATTTACAACAAAGTAAAATTCATTGATAGGCGACCATTGCGTTAAAAGCCCTTTAAAATCATCGTTTAATTTTTTTACAACATTCACGTAAGACTTGGTTATCTCTTCAGGTGAAAACACTTGAAAGAAAATGCCTTTTGATTTTATATATCCATCATTTTTTCGATCTCCAATACTCCCCCAAGGTTTAATTGACTGAAAATCTGTCTCAACATAATTCATGATAGCCGTAAATAAATTTTCATATGCTTGCCCATTGGCTTCATGAATTTTTAGTTTAAAAAGCGCTCTTGCCAATGCTTTTTCTTGGTTGTTCATTATCCATCCTTCGTGAATACTTTGTACTATTTTTGCCTTGTCCTGCACTCATCTGAGGTATTTTAAAACGGCTTCTAAGGAAATCCTTATTCTTCTGGTGTTTGTTGGTTCTTTTTGATTTTGTGTTTAATGACAAAATAGAGCACAAAAATACATGCCACTCCGCCGACCAATAAGATTTCAATGGCCCACAGAATGCTTCCTATATCACCTCCCATCCTATTATCCATGTTTCAATTTCCCCCCTAAATCGCGTATTAAAAAAATGTAGCTAACCAAAGCCGGAAACGAAGGCCTAGCTCGGAAGTCAGACCCACTTCAGTAAAACGTATATGATTGTTTTTATCAATAATGAATGAGGTTGGGAAGCCCTGAATGCCCCAATTTTTGGTATGTATGCCATGTATATCGACGATGCTTGGGTAGTTGATGTGGTTTTTTTCGGTAAAACGTTTTACGGTGGATAGATCACCGGATTGGCTGGCAACGGCAATGACGGCATGGTCTTGGGCAATGTCATTGATGCTATTATGTTCAAGTTCGCATATTTTACACCAGGTGGCCCAAAAATGTACTAGAACGGGTTTTTCTAATTGCGCCAAGTTGGTCAAGTGTTGTCCATCTAATAATATGCCATGTAGCTCGGGGGCTTGGCCTGAAGGGGTCGCACGCGTTTGATAGAGCTGCACGGCAAAATAAATGGCAAACAGAATGACTCCATGGATCAACAGACTTTTTGTTCGTTGATACTTTTTGTTTGGCTTAGCTGTCATGGTCGGATTGCTTGGTGGTTGGCTCCGAGTGACAAGCGATGGGTGAGTGCTTTTCGATTTTTTGCCCAATATGACGTTGATCACGTTTTGCGGCTAATTCGACCTGGTATTGACGCTCTTCGGTTTTGGCTTTTTTTTCTGGGGTTAGGTCGTTGATGCATTTGGGGCAAGAAACGCCTTTTTGATACGCGGGCGATTGTTTGTCTTGCTCGGAGATGGGGGAGCGGCAGCCGTAACATTGATCATAAATGCCTTGCTGTAAGCCATGGGTAACTGTCACTCGTTCGTCAAAAACAAAACAGTCGCCTTGCCATAAGCTTTGGGCTTCAGGAATGGTTTCCAGGTACTTTAATATGCCACCTTTGAGGTGGTAGACCTCTTGAAAACCTTGCTCCAATAAATAGGCGCTGGCTTTCTCGCAGCGAATACCGCCGGTGCAGAATATGGCAACTTTTTTGGGTTTTTTGGGACTGAGGTGTTGTGTGACGTAGTCAGGAAATTCCCGAAAGGTGGTGGTTTGTGGATTGATGGCGCCTTGGAAGCTGCCAACTTCGACTTCGTAATTGTTGCGGGTATCAACTAGTATGACCTCTGGGTCAGAGATCAAGGCGTTCCAGTGCTCAGGCTCGATGTATTGTCCTACCGCTTTATTGGGGTTAACGTTGGCGGCCCCTAAGGTGACAATTTCTTTTTTGAGTTTAATTTTCAGCCGGATAAACGGTGGTTTGGTAGTGAATGATTCTTTATGCTCAAGATCGCTGAAGCGGGCATCGGCTCGCAAGTAATCTAGCACGGCATCAATGCCTGCACGGCTGCCAGCGATGGTACCATTAATGCCTTCTGAGGCCAGTAACAGGGTACCGGTTATTTTTTGTGCTTGGCAACAATCCATGAGCGGGATTTTGAGTGCCTCGAAGTCAGGGAGATCGACAAACTTGTATAATGCAACGACAACAATTGAGTTCATTTATTAATTACACCATTGGTTTTCGGATTGAGTATGCTCCAATCAGGCATGGAATTGCCAACCTGATCTGTCGCAAAGCTCGTCATGATGATCATATTATATCCTCAATTGAGATCATTTTCGATTCAAAAATAATAGAGAAAATTCATGAGTAGACCTTTTCGTTACACGGATGCTCCCAGTGTTGACCGCAATGACTGGAGCAATGTTAAGGCGTTAATGCCTTATCTTTGGGAATATCGGGGTCGTGTGTTATTGGCTCTGCTGTGCCTGTTATTGGCTAAATTCGCCATTGTTGGGATACCCGTGGTACTCAAGCAGATTATCGATCGCTTGGATGCTGAGCCGGGCATAACATTGATGATGCCGGTATTTTTGTTGTTGGCTTATGGGGTATTGCGTTTTAGCAACTCGATGCTCAGCGAGTTGCGAGATATTTTGTTTACCCGAGTTCGTTATCGAGCGATGCGTCGTCTGACCATTCGTACTTTAGAGCACTTGCATGATTTATCCCTGCGTTTTCATTTAGAGCGTAAAACCGGGGCCATTAGCCGGGATCTGCAACGAGGTGCCAGCAGTTTAAGTACCTTATTAAATTATTTCACGTTTAGCATTTTTCCCGTGATGGTGGAGTTTTTGTTAGTGGCCACTTTTTTGATGGTGCAATACGACGCCGTTTTTACGGTGATTATTTTTGCTTGTGTGGCGGTTTATGTGGCTTTTACCCTATATATGATGAACTGGCGTATGGAGTATCGATTAACCATGAACCGCCTGGAATCCCAAGCCAATAACGACGCCATTGATAGTTTGATTAACTACGAAACGGTTAAATATTTTGGCAACGAACAACGTGAGTCACGGCGCTGCGATGAAACTTTGAGTGGATGGGAAGATAATGCGGTTCGTAGCCAGACCGCCATCTCCATATTGAATGTGGGGCAGGCGGTGATTATTGCCATTGGTGTCACGCTGGTGATGTTTCTTGCAGCATCGGAGGTGGTTGATGGTGAAATGACCTTGGGGGACCTGGTATTAGTTAATGCGTTTTTGTTGCAGTTATTTATGCCCTTGGGTTTTTTGGGGATGGTCTATCGGCAAATAAAATATTCTCTGGCGGACATGGATCAGTTAGTCAAATTATTAGGTGAAGAGCCGGAAATCAAAGATCAGCCCGATGCGACAACACTTCAAGTGACGCACGGTGAGGTAAAATTTAAGCAGGTGAGTTTTGCCTATCAGGCGAATCGACCTATTTTGCATGAGGTGGATTTTACCATCCAGCCGGGTCAGAAAGTGGCCGTGGTGGGTGCCAGTGGTGCGGGCAAATCCACCTTGGCCCGTTTGTTATTTCGTTTTTACGATGTAACGTCGGGCGGGGTGTTTATTGATGATCAAAACGTCGCCGGTGTGACGCAACAAAGTCTGCGGCAAGCTATTGGTATCGTACCGCAAGATACGGTGCTGTTTAATGACACGATTTTTTATAATTTAGCCTATGCTAATTTCGATGCGTCGAAAGAGCAAATTTTTGCGGCCGCTAAAACAGCCAATATTCATGATTTTATTCTCAGCTTGCCCGATGGATATGAAACCGTTGTGGGTGAGCGCGGGTTAAAGCTTTCCGGTGGCGAAAAACAACGGGTGGCTATCGCACGAACCATCTTAAAGAAACCGAAAATATTGATATTTGATGAAGCCACTTCGGCGTTGGACAGTCATTCCGAACAAGTGATTTTGGAGGCATTAAAACAAGCTGCCGCCAATCATACCACCTTGGTGATTGCTCATCGGTTGTCAACCATTGTGGATGCGGATGTCATCTTGGTATTGGATCAGGGACGAATTATCGAGCAGGGCGAGCATGTGAAATTATTACAGCAACAAGGTCGATATGCCCAGTTATGGGAGCTGCAGCAGAAGAAAGCACAAGAAAAAGCGCGGTGATGCTCATTTAAGCAAAGGATGATCTTTAGGCAGCTGTTTGCTCGCCCAAATGGCGAGCTTATGGCGCATGGATTTTTGTGAGACCTGATCTTGCGGCATGGCTTGGATGACTTTATCGTGCACTAACAAACGATAAATATACTCAATTTTTTCTGCAGCTGAATCCGTCGGTTCAAATTCAACCACACCTCGGTCTTCTCCATACTTCATGCCCGTTCGAATGGCTTCCTTGACTAATTCATTTTCATTTTTTAATTTTTTGGTTTTTGGCATGTTTAGTGACTTCCTTATAAAATGAAGCTGAATGGTTTGACTCATCATTAAATGTACACGACTGCTTATTAACTGTCGAGCGACTCGTTTGGTTGATTTTTTATCAAGTGAGTTTTGCCAGTCAGTCTGGCTAGAAAGTTGCTGTATCAATCCCTGGATGAAAAGGGGCGTGATGCAAGTTATTTAATTTCCATTCCTTAGAGGCTCATGGGTTGAAGAAAACGGGTTGGCTGGGTTTACTTATGCTGTGTTTGCCTGGTTATGCATTATGTGATGTGGTGCCGATAGGCTGGGATTTTTTAAAGGCGCCTCATTATCAATATGGCGTTACCCAAACCGGTGAACCACTTCACGGTGAGCAGAGTGCGTTCATTAAAAGCGAAGAAATCATTATTGAAGAAACTCTTTTAGAAAAACTCAAGCAACGTACTACTGAAACGAATAAACGATCTTATCTCGCGCAAACCTTTAATGCCGTGCCATTTCGTGGTAAGCATTTGCATATCTCTGCTTATTTGAAAGTCATTCCTGAAAACATTCATGGGCAAATAAATAAATACGCTCAGCACATTAAGGAAGTTTTACAGTTAGATCCGAATGATTCCAAATTTCTCAACGTTTTTCAGCAGTATTTAACCAATCTTTCCAAAAATTTTTCCACCGGAATTGAAGTGTATGTACATACCCGAAAAGCTGTTTATCAATATGGAATGACGCGTAAGCCGGTGCATGAAAAAAGTGATTGGCAACGTTTTACCTCTGAAGTAGGTGTGCCTAAAACGGCGACGGCGATTACCATGGGTTTTTGGTTGGAAGGCTTGGGGGAAGTCTACGCGGATCATTTTTTGGTGGTGGAGCACGGCGCGGCAGAATCTATCGCGGCAGAAACATTAAGCCCTAAATCTAGATTGGAACAAAGCGCCAATGGATTGCATGACAAATTGCGTAGTTGGGCAGGCATGAAGCTCAAACTCGCCACGAATCTAAGTTTTGAACAATCTGAAAGTATCGATTTGAAATAAATAGTATTTTGCACGATAATGGCGCTTTTTCACCTGTCGCCCCAGAGAAGTCAATGTGCATAAAACAATCAATAAATATCTGACTTATGGGATTTTCCTTTGTATTGGCTAAATCAAGAAGGGTTTGTCAAATCACGTTTGTTTGTTGATATGGGGCAGGATTGGGAAGCTCGGCAATATCATTATCATAAGCTTTTTGTGATAGCGGGTGCGTTAGGAATCAGCGTGTTTGGGTTTGAATTAACCATGTTTAGGTGGATAAGCATGGTATGTTTTATTGTATTTATTGGTTTGCTTTGGTTGTTTGTTAAACAACATCGTGAGGGACTCACTTCACGTGATTATTTTATTGTTATTACTTTGCCATAGTTCTATTTTCCAGTTTTCCTTTACTTATCGCCCGGAAGTGATGGTGATGATGTTTGGCTTTGCGAGCTTTGTATTGCTTTGTACAGCAAAACAATCAACGTCTTTGGCGAACGTAGTGTTCAGCGCTATCTTTGCGGGGTTGGCTGCATTTACTCATCTTAATGGTTTGATATTTATTGCTGCAGGATTTGTGGTGTTGGTGTTGGATAAGCATTTCAAGCAAGCCATTACATTTGGGTTTGTAGGGAGTCTTACCGCATTACTTTATTTGTATGATATAAACGGTTTGGCAGAATTTAGTTTATTAAAACAGCAATTGTTCGAAGATCCAAACATTCTGGAAAAAGATTACCAAGCCGCAGGCATTTTTATTAAATTGCTAAAAGAACATGAGCGATTTTTTCATAGTCCACAGGAAATTTCTTTTTCTGTATTATTTTTTTTAGCGATTTATTTTAATTTTAAAAAAATAATAGAACAATATAGACGTCATCTTTTTTATTTGATTGTGCTTGTGGTTAGTCTCGCTTTATTGTCGCATGGGAAAACTGAGAAATATGCGATTATATATTATCCTCACATGGCGTTTTTTATCATGCTGTGGATTAAGGTAATCCTGGATGCTACATCAAAAATTGAAATTCAACGAAAATTTTTAGTCACATTTCTCGTTTTGTATGTGGGTATTCAGAGCCATTATTTTTATGACATCATTATAAAGCATGAGGATGTCGCTGGGCGTGCTAAGCAGATCAGTCAATCGCTTCCGAAGGATTGTGGAGTTTTACTGGCTTATGATGGCTTTATTTTTAATGAAATAGACAATCATAAAATCGATGGTTATTTAGGGTACTTATGGCATCACTCTAATTATATCTATGAAGATCCAAGTGCGGGGTCTTTTTTTGAATTTGCAAATCGTCATGATTATAAATGTATTGTTATTGATTTAAAAACGGGTCACAGTTTTACACAAGCCATTGGTATCATTGATGCGGACATTGGTGAGCAATATGAGTCTTATCAGGTGACTGCTGTGACAGATAGTTATGTGATTTTAAAAAGTACCGCTGCTGACTAAGGAGAACAAGCCCAATCTGAGCGCTAAATCGGGAAGTTATCACGTCGCCCATTCCTAACCAGCTCGCTAAAAATTCATCCGCAAAAAAAATAGTGTTAATTTTGTTCAATGACGGTCGACAATGATGTTGCAGGATCGCCATGTTGGCTAACGGCATTGTACTATTTGATAAGTGTTTGAATTATGATCAAAAAAATTGACATTAATGAGTTACAAGTCGGGATGTATATTCACGATCTCGATGCTGATTGGGTGGACCATAATTTTATCAGGACTCGCTTCGCTGTTAAGACAGACAAAGTTTTAGAAAAAATTAATAAAACGAGTCTCAAGCATGTTTATATTGATACGGATAAAGGCATTAACATTGATGCTGCGGCCACGGCAGTGGAAGTGCAACAGGAGTTAGTCAATCAGGAGCAACAATTAGCAGAAACAAAGCTTGGCTTGGAAAAGCAAGTGCCTGTTGCCCAAGAAATCAAGCAGGCTAAATCGGTATTTAAAGAAGCGCATACCGTGATGCAAACGTTAATGACAGATTTTCGCTTAGGCAAGCAAGTTGAAGTCGAAGCCATCGAACCGATTACCGATAAAATGGTGGATTCGGTATTTCGCAATAAAGATGCACTGGTGAGTTTGTGCCGTATTAAAAACAAAGACCAGTATACTTTTATGCATTCTGTGGGTGTGGCTGGTTTAATGATTACTTTTGCGCGGGTGTTGAACTTTAGCCACGAGGCGATAAAAGAAATCGCAGTCGGAGGGATGTTGCATGACATTGGTAAAATGACCACGCCTAATGAAATACTCAATAAACCCGGAAAATTGAACGATCAGGAATTTTTTGTCATGCGCGACCACGTCGTGCAAAGTCGAATAATTTTGTCACAGACGCCTGGTATCACGCAAAATGCGCTAGATGTCGCGGCGTTACATCACGAGCGAGTGGATGGCAGCGGTTATCCCGATGGCTTAAAAGGTGACGAAATCTCCCTGGTGGGGAAAATGTCAACCATTGTTGATGTCTATGATGCTTTAACTTCGATTCGCTGTTATAAAAACGCGTGGGAACCGTCTGATGCGTTGAAAAAGTTGCTGGAATGGAGCAGTAATCATTTTGAACCTAAATTAGTGCATGAGTTTATTCGTTGTTTGGGTATTTATCCGGTTGGGACCTTGGTGGAACTGGACTCTGGTAAGGTGGGTTTAGTCATCGAACAAAATGAGCAAGACTTGTTAAAGCCTATTTTACGAGTATTTTACAGTAGTAATAAGCGTTGTTATCTTCCTGTCAAACAACTCGACCTTGCTAAAGAAAAACACGACTTCATTCAGTCAGCAGTTCAACCCGTAAAGTATAATATTGATCTTGGCGCATTTATGTGAAATATACTCAGTAGCATAATGGTGAAAATACTGTGTATATGTGTTCTCTCGCGTATGGCTTGTGTGCGGAAAACTATTTTTAGTTGTCACTAGAGCTTACTGGGATGTTCTTTTCTAATAAAGAATCAATTGCCGATAAAAGTTTTTCTATTTGGACAGGTTTTTGGAACACATTATTTGCGCCAAGTATTTTTGCTGTTTTTAATAATGTGTGATCATCATCATCTCCCCCGGACATAGCAATAATGGGCAATTTTGCATTATTTTTTCGTAATTGGATTATCGTCTCAATACCATCTTGGTTAGGCATAAGCAGGTCTGTTATCACCAAATGGGGAGTTATTTCTCTGCATAGTTTTTCTGCTTCAGCGCCATCTTCTGCAGTGTAAATGACATAATTTTTTATATTTAACATATCGGTCATTAAACTGACCTGGAATGAATCGTCATCAATTATTAATATATTGACTGTGCTATTTATGTTTGACATTGCTTTTTTTCCATTGTGTTAAGCCATGACTCGAGTTGATCTCCAGGCATTGGCTCGGCGATAAAAAAACCTTGCGCTTGGTCACATCCAAGTTTGGCAACCAGGTCCCAGTCTTCTTGAGTTTCAATTCCTTCCGCGACGATGCTCATGTTGAGATTCTTAGCCAGCGCGATACTAGACTCCAATATAGCTCGTGCTGATTTATCTTGTGCTGCGCCATGAGTAAAAGCCCGGTCAATTTTTAATTCGGTAAATGGGATGCGCTGTAATTGTTCCATTGAGGAATAGCCGGTTCCGAAGTCATCAATAGATAAGTCAATTTTTTTCAGGCTCAGTCGAGTCAATACCTCAAGTGCCGTTGTTATGTTTTCCATCAGGCGACTTTCAGTAATTTCTAACATCACGTTAGCAGGATTTACATTGTATTTATTTGCTTGATCAACAACAAATTCAGGCCAATCAAGTTTATGTAATGAGTCGACTGATATATTAACGGAAACCTTAAGATTGATCCCGTTGGTGTGCCATTGAGCACTCTGTAACATCGTCTGCTCAAATACAACCATAGTCAGATCATCAATAAGACCGTTCTCCTCCGCTAGGGGGATGAACAGATTCGGTGCTAGCATTCCCTTTTCTGGGTGTTGCCAGCGCACTAGTGCTTCAACACCAACAACTTCACGTGTTGCAATTGCAACCTTTGGCTGAAAAAACGTGATAAGTTCATTATTATCGATTCCATAACGCAGTTCTTCTGTTATTAGCACGACAGGGTTGTTACGCGTTTTGCTTGCTGGGGTGCCTTTCAATCTCCCTAATATAGCGACTAAATCAGGTGATGCAACCGGTTTTTCCAGGACGCCTAGGGTATTAAGGTGATGGGCTTCTGCTAGTTTTTCCGCCGTTTTAAGGATGCGCAGATCTTCGCCGCTCATGAGGGCGATACCGCCAGAATAATCTCGCTCTGCCAAATAACGCAGGAATTCTACACCATCCATGCCAGGCATATTTAAATCACATAGTACAACATCAATAGCGCAATTCACGTCATCAATTATTTTCAATGCTGTTTCGCCGCTTGTTGCGGATATGATTTCATTGATGCCTAGCACATTAAGGCCTAGCGTCATCAGGTCAAGCATGAAAGAATCGTCATCGATGATGAGCACCTTGAGATTGCTAAAATCGATTATGCATAGTTTTGGTTCTGGATCACAGTAATCGCTTAGATAGCATTTGATTTTCTCCGCCAAATTATTAAGCTTTGGAATTAAGGAGTCAATTGTTTCCCACTGACTCGCTTTAGCGGTGGTTTCCAAAGCTTGGCAGACTGCAGCAAGTTCATGGGCTCCCATGGTTTTTGCTGGAGATTTTAACTTATGGGAAAAAAATACAATGTCCGATGCTGATTGATTTTCATACGCTGAATTTATTTTCTGAATATTCTCAGGGAGTAAATTAACAAATTTTTTGAGAAAACGACGATGTCTCTCAGGATTAGCGCCAATAAACTGGCTAAGTATAGAAAAATTAATGGGTGTTTCAATATCGATTGCTGCCTTTTCTGCCTGGATGAGCATCGCTTTTTCTTTTGATGCATCCTTAAGGCTTTCGCTTTCATCTTTTGGCAGCCATTTTTCTAAGGTTCGTTGCAAATCATTAAGATTAATGGGTTTAGCAATAAAGCCATCCATTCCCGCCTCCATGCAGCGTTGCGCTTCACCATCCATTGCATTGGCCGAAATCACGATGATTGGCGTGTGATCATACGAGCTGGTTTCGGCCTTTCGAATGCTATCTGTGAGTTGAAGCCCATTCATTTCCGGCATGTGGATATCGGTTAGCAATAGGTCGTATTTATTAGACTGCCACCATTCCCAAGCTTGTTGGCCATTGGACGCAATATCAGCCTGGTACCCGAGGATGTCTAATTGTTGGCGCAATACTTCTTGGTTGGCTTTGTTGTCTTCGGCAATGAGAATTCGATTCGTCTCGATGTTTTTTCTTGAAATATTCGATAAGGAGGCTGACTCTGGAGCAGTATTGATTTTCTCTTGAGTGTCTTCAGGTTGTTGGTGTGAAGCTATTTTCAGCTCCACCCAGAATCTGCTACCTTTACCGGGAACACTTTCTACACCAATGTTTCCTCCCATCATTTCAACCAGTTGTTTGGTGATCATCAAGCCGATACCGGTTCCTTCAACTTCACTGAACTCCGCTCCAAGGCGACTAAATGGTTGGAATAGCCTGGCAACTTTATCTTCAGTGAGACCCTGTCCGGTATCCGTGACACTAATTCTTATGGAGTTTTCGCTTCCTGTTGCACAATTGATCATGATCTTGCCATTCTGTCGATTGTATTTAACAGCATTTGACATGAGATTTAACATCACTTGCTTGAGGCGAGTATAATCGACAAAAACATATAAGTCATTGCATTGTTGGGCATCAAGTTCAAGTAAAATCCCTCGGGAAAGCAGCAGTGGTTGGGTAAGAATTATGCAGTCATCAAGCACTTTTCTGAGTGCCACTCTTTCCATCGATAGATCAATATGGCCTGCCTCAATCTTGGCTAGATCCAATACATCGTTAATCAGACTTAGCAAGTGCTCTCCGGCTTTATATATTTCTTTTGCATTGAGTTTATGTTTTGGCTGTAAATTATTATCGTATTCGTATAGTTGCGCCAAACCAAGAATAGCGTTGAGCGGCGTACGCAGCTCATGACTCATGCTAGAAAGAAATTCGGATTTAGCTTGATTGGCTTTTTCTGCGGCTTCCTTTGCCTCAATGAGTGCAGACTCTGCTTGTTTGCGTTCATCAATATTCGCCCAATATCCGACGATCTCCTTCGGGATACCAGCGTTGTCGTATATTAGCCTGAGCCCATCCTCAACCCAGCAGTAACTGCCATCACGCTTTCTAAAGCGATAAACATGCGTGTGGTAGCCATGCTTAAACAATAGTTCTAGCTCATTAAAAACGTGTTGTAAATCATCCGGGTGTATTCCATTAATCCAGAACCTTGGTTCATTCAGAAAGGACTCAGGTTCATAACCAAATAATTTTTTAACGTTTTCACTGATGAAGGTGCAGGCAAAATCACCATGTGCTTCACAGTTATAAGTAACAACAGGACTCTCGGCAAACAAAAAGGATAATTGGGCTTCATTATTTTGAAGGGCTTCTTGGGCTTGTTTTCTTTCCGTAATATCGGTTGCTATACCAGCGATTTCGACATAGTTTCCATGTGAGTCACGAATCATATTTTTTCGATCGTGAACCCATCTGATTGCTCCGTCTGCACGAACGATCCTATAGTTCGTTTCAACCTGTTCGGTATTGAGAAGAATAGCGGCGCTGTTTAATACTTGTGATTGGTCATCTGGGTGGATTAGCTCAATCTGTAACCGTGGGTTTTCTATGAAATCACTTACTGGTCGGCCATACAAGGTTTCTGCTGAGTGGCTCATGTACAGATATTTTGAACCATCGGGTGTTGTCGCCCAAAGGACATCGTTGCTGGAGTTGAGCAAATGATTAAAATATTCCGTATTTTGACGAAGTGCCTGTTCTGTTGCTTTTAAATGGGTGATGTCGCGAACAATCCCCGTGAACTTTCGTTGTCCGTTGATTTGCATCTCGCTAACGGCAAGGTCCATTGGAAAGATACTGCCATCTTTTCGTTGTGCCTCAATTTCACGTCCAATACCGACGATTTTCGCGACTGCTGTTTTAATGTATGTCTGGATGTATTTATCGTGCTTGGCCCTATGTGTTGCTGGCATTAGCATGTTAACGTTTTTTCCTATGACTTCTTCGGCGCAGTAGCCAAACATACGTTGTACCGCAGGATTGACACTTTCGATGATGCCGCTTTCATCAATAGTAATAATGGCGTCTACCGCATTGTCCACCACCGCCCGAAATTCTGCTTCCCTATTCTTTAACGATTGTTCTACGCGATGATGTCGTTGATTTTTTCGATATGCATCAATAATTAGACCGTAGGTTTTAAGTAAAGGCTGGAGTGTAATAACCATGGATTCATCGAAGCCATCTGGACCGTTGGTTACACCGACCATGCCCATTAGATTTTTCCCGACAAAAACAGGAATGCCAAGAAATGAGTTTAATGATAGACGGTTATCTGACGGCTTAATATATCGTGGGTCGTTGGTCAGATCATTGACAATCACTGCTTGGCCGCTGGTGATTGTCGCTTTGTATGAGCTATTTAGTATTCGAAGTTCAAGTCGATCTACCGCATTGGATTCATAAAATAGCTGTGTTTCTTCATTCCAGTTGATTTTAGAAATAGCATGGGTTTTCAGGCGCGGCTTGTCATTTGAGTCGTAAAGTACTTCACCAATAAATCCGTATTCACTATTTGTGATACGAATAAAATCAGTCAATAGGTTATGGTATAATGTGCAAGGTTCTGTTTCTTGGATAAAGTGCTCTTCAGCCCGATTGATGGCAGAGACCAGTATGTTGGTGGTTTCGGGGGTGCCATTTTTAGTCCAAGGTTTTGAGTTTTCCATTGGATGTCCCTTTAATGCACATGAGCTAGCTATTATCCAGACACCGGCTTTTATTGACGGGTTTCGCTAACCCTAACCCGAGTTTGTCTCTCTCTCGAAATTTCTACGGAAGTTATTTTGTCCATCGTTGCTAGACTGCCTTAAAAGGCTAAATTGGGCATCATATGTTAATAGCATATAACCAAATAGAGTTCAAATCCTGTCATCCCTGGCGAATGAAGAAAAGTTTGTGTGGGGTCAAGTGAGATCGAATAATAACTTGTCTAATGCTGGTTAAAACGTAAAACAAGAATATGACGGAACTCACTGGTAGCCATTAGATGTTTTGTAAGCGGGGTTATCAGGGTGTTAATGTGTTGCATAATATTTCGCCAACACTATAATCATTCGCTAGATTTGCAGCCAGTGTATTTATGAGTGAAAAACAATCAATCCTGTCAAGTGATGTAATGTAATACGCATGTAACGCTATTTTTGGCTATAATGCGCCGTTGGTGCGTTGACGATGCACATGTCTGGCCTCCGTTGCTTTAACCTATAAATATCGGTTGATCTGCGAGATGAGAGATAACTTATTGATTTTTATTATTTTAAAAAATTTCAATTAATATTTGGCACTTTAATGCCCAATTGAGATTCCGTAGGTTTAACCCTTGTGGCTGTGGTTGGTATGAATTTTGGTTATGTGTTCGGATATTTACTTTTTACCGTAGGCCTGACGCATGCTCAAAGGGCAGCAATAGATAATTTATTAACTTTATTAGAGTAAGAACATGACTGATTTAGCAAAGTATAGAAATATTGGTATATTCGCTCACGTAGATGCCGGTAAAACTACCACCACCGAACGCATACTCAAGCTGACCGGAAAAATTCACAAAGTTGGTGAAGTGCATGATGGCGCCGCGACCACTGATTTTATGGAACAAGAGCAGGAGCGGGGTATTACCATTCAGTCCGCTGCGACCACCTGTTTTTGGAAAGATTATCGTTTTAATATTATTGATACACCAGGGCACGTGGATTTTACCATTGAGGTATATCGTTCCCTAAAAGTACTCGATGGCGGTATTGGCGTATTCTGTGCCTCAGGTGGTGTGGAACCGCAATCAGAAACTAACTGGCGTTATGCCAATGATTCTGAAGTGGCACGAGTGATCTACGTTAATAAACTGGATCGCATGGGCGCTGATTTTTATCGTGTGGTTAAGCAAGTCGAGGACGTGCTTGGCGCGAACCCTTTGGTGATGACCTTGCCGATCGGTATTGAAGAAAATTTTATCGGTGTGGTGGATCTATTAACACGCAAGGCCTGGGTGTGGGATGACTCTGGCGATCCGATGAACTATGAAATTCAAGAGCCACCGGCTGATATGGCGGACTTGATTGATGAATGGCGGGAAAAACTCATCGAAACGGCCGTTGAGCAAGATGATGCATTAATGGAGCAGTATCTTGACGGTAATGAGCCTGCCTTGGAAGAGATTAAAGGTTGTATTCGTAAAGGTACCATTGCGCTGGATTTCTTCCCGACCTATTGCGGTTCATCATTTAAAAATAAAGGCGTGCAGTTAGTGTTGGATGCGGTGGTGGATTATTTGCCAAGTCCAACGGAAGTTAAACCTCAGCCTGAAGTGGACTTGGAAGGTAATGAGACGGGTAAGTTTGCTATCGTTGATGTGGATAAGCCGTTACGTGCCTTGGCTTTCAAAATTATGGATGATCGGTTTGGTGCATTAACTTTTATTCGTATCTATTCCGGTAAGTTAGAAAAGGGCACTAATGTGCTTAATACGTTTACCGGTAAAACCGAGCGTATTGGTCGCATCGTGGAAATGCATGCAGACTCGCGTGAAGAATTGACAGGTGCCTATGCGGGTGACATCGTTGCGGTGATTGGTATGAAAAACGTCCAAACTGGACATACCTTATGCGATCCGAAAGAGCCGGCAACATTGGAGCCTATGGTATTTCCTGATCCAGTGATTTCCATTGCCGTGGCGCCGAAAGATAAAGGCGCTTCTGAAAAACTCGGGATTGCTATTGGCAAGATGATTCAGGAAGATCCTTCTTTCCGGGTGGAAACCGATATAGACAGTGGTGAAACCATCCTGAAAGGCATGGGTGAATTGCATCTGGACATTAAAATAGATATTCTCAAACGTACCCATGGCGTTGAGGTCAGTGTAGGAAAGCCGCAAGTGGCCTACCGTGAGACCATTACAAAGCGTGTTGAAGATAGTTATATCCATAAGAAGCAAACCGGTGGTTCTGGGCAGTTTGCCAAAATCGATTATAGCGTCGAGCCCGGCGAGACGGGCAGTGGTTTTGTATTTGAGTCGTCGGTGACTGGGGGTAATGTGCCGCGTGAATTCTGGCCAGCGGTGCAAAAAGGCTTTGTGAACAGTACTGATAAAGGGGTCTTGGCTGGTTATCCTTGCTTGGATTTTAAAGTCACCTTGATGGATGGGGGTTTTCACCCAGTGGATTCTTCTGCAGTGGCTTATGAATTGGCGGCTCGGGCGGCTTATCGGCAGTCTATGCCTAAAGCCGGTCCACAATTGATGGAGCCGATTATGAAAGTGGATGTATTCACGCCAGAAAGTCATGTCGGTGATGTGATCGGTGACTTGAATCGTCGTCGTGGCATGATTAAGTCGCAAGAGCCAGGGGCCACCGGCGTTCGCATTAAAGCCGACTGTCCACTCAGTGAAATGTTTGGTTATATTGGTGACTTAAGAACCATGACTTCTGGACGCGGTCAGTTCTCCATGGAGTTTTCACACTACATGGCTTGTCCAAAAAATGTGGCTGAAGAAGTGATTAAAGAAGTCGCTGAACGTAATAAGTAACCACCCGTAAATGCTGATTCGGCGGTGGCGTAATGCCGCCGACGGCCTTAGAGGCTGTTTTAAACAGCCCCTTCGCTAGCACTATACGGTGTTAAAAATGAATTCAAACATGCACATTTACTGCGTGTAATTCGCTCTCGCCCCTCCTTGGGCTACGCGAGATAAGGACTTCCCTGTCCAAAACTGTGCTTTCAAGTTTATTTTCTGTCGGGTCTTGCACTCAGCTGAAGGTTTTTAAAACAGTTTCTCTAGCGACTGCAGATAAAACTAAATATCAAACACTACGAGTATATTAACGCCCAGATCAATATATTACCCTAGTTTTTTCAAACAATCGAACACACGGCGTTTGATAGTAATTCAGTCAATGAAATCACATTGCTTGAGTGACTGATACTGTCGGTACTCCAGATGGCATTCACTCCTGATTGTAATACGCGTGATTCGGCGTTATCACAAAATAGCGGATGGGTGACCATGACATTGATTTGTGATGCGCCTGTGTCACGTAGTTGCTGTACGGTTTGCGATAAGGTGAAACCCGTGCTGACAACATCATCAATAATCACCACCGGTCTTGTAGAAAAATCATTGTGAGGTAAGGTGATCTCCACTGCTTGATCGCCGTGGCGTATCTTGCTGGCGATGGCGAAATCAAAGCGTTCTTGCGCGATTTGTTGTACCCATTGCAATGATTCTTGATCGGGTCCCAATAAAATCGCATCTGTTAATTGTTCTTTTAAAAAGTCATGAATGAGTGGTGCGGCGGTGAGTGTTAGCACATGCTTTAATGGAATGACTTGATGTAAATCATTAATGCGATGCAAGTGAGGATCAACTGTGATGACATCATCAAATTGCTCAGCCAGCAATTGACCGATAATTCTTTGGCTAATGGCTTCGCCTGGCTGGTTAGCAGTATCTTGGCGCATATAGCAGAGATAGGGGGCGATCAAGCTTAATCGTTTTGTGCCTCGGGCGCGCAGTGTTTGAGAACAAAAGAGCAGTTCTATTAATTTGTTGTTAGGGTGTTCCAGGCTACAAAACAGGATGATATGTTCATCGGATTGGCCAGGTAATGTCACCAGACTCTCATCATCAGGAAAACGATGTATGTTGATGGGGTGGTGGGTGATGTTGAGTTGTTTTGCCAGTGGTTCAGCGTGTTGACGATTGTGTGGAAAGCTAAATAATATCATGGTAGATTAAAACGCCACAAAAGATTTGGGTATTTGCTCCAGTGGGCCAATACGGTAACCGTTGTTTTGCTGAGTAATATTTTGGGCAAATTGGAAGTCGGCGTGAAATTCAGCGTATACACGATATAACACTTCCCCCTTGGCGACTGGGTCGCCCAGTTTTTTGATTAAATATACCCCGGATTTCTTATCGATAGGCGCGCCAGCCAGTCTGGCGATTTTTGCCATTAAAAAATTGTCAATGTCTGTAACGTAACCCTCTTTCGAGGCGACTACTTCAAAACAAAGATTGCCAGGTTGCAGGTCAATGTCTTTGATGCCTTGGGATTGAATAATGGCGTTCATTTTGGCAATGGCTCTGCCAGAGTCCAGAATGTCGCGCGCAATGGCATAACCTTGTCCGCCGCGTACATCAGGGTCAAACTCCAGCACTCGGCCAGCTAATTGTAATGACTTTTGGCGCAAGTCCGCTGGGGCATCAGGGTTGTTCTCCAGGACTTTCATAACATCGCTTGCTTCTAAAGCGGGACCAATACCGCGTCCCACCGGTTGTCTGCCATCGGAGATAACCACTTCGGTATGTAAATTAAGTTGATCGGCAATAAATTCAAACAATTTGCGTAACGCTAAGGCTTGGCGCATATGGCGAACTTTGGCCGAGGGACCCACGGGGATGTCAATCAATAAATGGGTGGAGCCCGCCGCCAATTTTTTTGATAGGATAGAGGCGACCATTTGGCTGTGAGAATCAATGCCGAGCGGACGTTCTACTGAAATCAGCATATCGTCTACCGGTGCTAGCTGAGCCGTACCTCCCCAGGCTAAGCAACCGCGTTCTTTGCGGACGATGTCGTGCAATTGTTGGGGAGGCAGGTCGACTTTGGCTAGCATTTCCATGGTGTCAGCGGTTCCCGCCGGTGAAGTGATGGCGCGGCTAGAGGTTTTGGGAATCAGCATACCGTGTGCCGCCACAATGGGCACGATTAACATGGAAGTTCGGTTGCCAGGTATACCACCAATGCAGTGTTTATCAGCCACCAGTGATTCACCCCAATTGAGTTGTTCGCCGGAGGCTAGCATGGCGCGTGTTAAATAAAGCACTTCATCCCGGTCCAAATTGGTTTGGCCTGACGCGACTAAAAAAGCAGCGATTTCCATTTTGGAATAACGTGATTCTGCAATGTCTTGTGAAATGGCAAGGAAGTCTTGTTGAGTTAAACGTTCACCATTTATTTTTCGCCGCACCGCATCCATGGAGGCGGGGGGTTCGGCATGGTCGACTTTAACTAGCGAGCCTTCTTTCGCCGCCAGTTGTTCAAAAGCCGGTATAGATAAGCCCAGTTCATCGGGTGAGATAATTGAATTATCGGCGGCCACGTTGAGTACCGCGAGTATGAGTTTGTTATCAATGCAAATCTTGATTTTCGATAGGGCTTGAAAACCTTCGACGCGGTATATTTCACAGTCACGGTGGAGATAAGCGACATTTTCATGATAAGTATCAATGCCGACGCGACGTAATTTTAAGGTATCTGTACTCATATGGTATGATGGTATCAGTTTTTGCCGTCTTGTATTTTTTCAGGTATACAATATACAGGGGATAGTGATGAGTATCTATAAAAAGATTTTGGTGGCTGTTGATTTATCGGAAGATGCAAAGTGTTTGCTGCAACGCGCCAGTGAATTTGCTGAGAAATTTACTGCGGAATTAACTTTAATTCATGTGGTGCAGCCTTTGGTGGTGGATGTGGGATATGACTTAGCGGCTAGTATTCCACAAGACATTGATCTTAGTTTAGTGGATCGGGCGGAAAAATTTTTAACGTTTTTGAAAGCGGATGTGGCGCGACAAGATGTTGCCTGTTTTGTTAAGGTTGGCTCCATCAAGGGGGAAATCTTAACGTTAGCGAAGGAACAACAAGCGGATCTGATTATCATCGGTACCCATGGGCGCCATGGTGTGGCATTGTTGTTAGGTTCTAATGCGGGCGCGGTTTTGCACGGTACGCCTTGTGATGTGTTAGCGGTACGGGTGGGAATGGAAGCCCATTCCTAAACTTTGCGGCGAAATAAGTCATTGCGACGGCTGACCAGGCGGTCTAAAAACAACAGGCCGTCCAGGTGATCCATTTCATGCTGTACAATGCGGGCTTCAAAGCCATTCATACTAAAGTGAAGTGGTTTGCCGCTGGGGTCGAATGCGGTAAGTTCGATGCTGGCCGCTCGCACGACATTTCCTGTATAGTCGGGCACCGATAAGCAGCCTTCACGTCCACTGACTAAACCTTCCCAGTGAGTGATTTCCGGATTAATTAAAACAAGATGACCGTGGTTTTCGGTTTTTCTTTTTTGTTGGGAGGCATCGATAGTAATAATTCGTTGAAAATAGCCAATTTGCGGTGCCGCGATACCCACCGCACTCGGTCCGGCTTGGCGGGTTTGCTCTAGTTCTTGGATGAATTGCTGTAAGCCATCATCGAATTTATCAACCGCTGTCGAGTAGCTTTTTAAGCGTTCATCAGGGTATGTCAAAATGACTTTACTTGCCATGAGGATTAGCCAAGCATGGTATCGAATGCGATGACTTTAACATCTATGCCCTGTTGCTCAAGTGGACTGAGCGCAGCTTGAATTTTATCAATACCTTGGGTTGCTATGCCTGCAATTTGCATAATGTAAATCGGCTGTTGTTCAGTGCCTGCGACATCGGACTCCAGATCGAGAATGTCTAAGCCAGCGTTTGTCGCCGCTTGGGTGACTTGGGCGACAATGCCGGCGCGGTCGGCACCGTGTACGGTGATTTGTACGTCAGGTAAGTGGTGCTGGTGTAATTTGCCTTCAATAGGATCAATATGAAATCGTAAGGTGAGTTTTTCTGCAACGGGTTGCAATAGCTGTCGGATGTGGTTGTCATTTTGTTGACTGCTCACCATGAGCATGATGGTGAAATTACCACCAAGACGCATCATGGAAGCTTCTCCAAGCAAGCAATCGCCCTGATAGAGGGCCTGACTGACTTGAGCGACGATACCTGGTCGATCTTCTCCCACCAGGGTTAACATATACCAAGTGGCCATGTTAGCAACTCCTTATCATGAGACTTTGGGTTATTTGGGTGATGGATGGTGTATCTTGTTCCCTCACCAACACAAAAATGGCTTTTGAGGTGATTTTTTGGTCTGACTGGGGATTGCAAAATAACTCGCCTTGTGCATCAAGGTAGGCTAATGCAATGCCCAGGTTTTGATGAATTAATGTACTGACCACCTCTGCCCAAGGGCGTTGCTCCAGTTGAATGTCGTAGCGCTGTGTGTAATTACCGCTATGGGTGAATAAATGTTCCAGCACTCTTTCCGAACCGGGGGCAACGACCGCCCGCACAATCAGCTCAGGGTAAGCTCGAATCGGGCGTAATACGGATTGAGCGCCGGCGGCTAGCAGCCGGTTGCGATTGTCATCGTTAAGGCATTCAACAACGATTTTAGCACGCGCTTTGCTGTCTACCAGCCGATGTAATATATCAAATGTTTGGCTATCCGACGTGTAGTTATTCTCGTCTGTTGCCAAGATAATAATATACTCCGCTTGATTGGCATTAACCGCATCCAGCATCTCTTGAGATTCCGGTAGGCCGTGGAAATGTAAAATATCCAGGGCGCGTAGTTTACTCGGCAGGCCGTTGGGAAATTGATCGGTTAAGCATTGTATCGGTGTGTTGACAAAGGCCGGGTTGTCACGGAATTGCTGTATGAGACGTAAAAAGTATTGCTCTGGATTGGTTGACGGAGCATTGATAATGACAATATGTTTTTGCATGTGCCATCTCCATAGGCCAGTGATCATTTTTTGTTTGCGTTCTAGCCGATAATCAAAATAATCGCCAGCAATTTTAGCTAAGATGAAAATGCCACCGAAATATAATAACAGTGTGGTGGCGGTACGACCCACAGCGGTTTGGGCGGATAAATCCCCATAACCAACCGTGGTGATGGTTGTTAACGTTAGCCATATTGCATCATCAATAGGTAATTGCTCGAATACGACCATAGCCAAGATATGTAACGATATGATAGCTAACAAATAAGCTAAAAGGGTATAGATGCGTGAGCGGTTATCAACCTCGAGCCGAGGGAATAAATGGTGTCTTTTATGTTTGGCGATGATTTCGAAAAAATTAAACACTGAGTTTGGCTTGGCTTGATATTATCTTTGTGAGTACGGAGTCAATAGCGCATTGTTGTCGCATATAACTATAGTCGTTATTTTTCTTTTTGGTTGTTGTGCTGATTTGAGAAATCAATCAGTTCTTGCATGACGTAGCGTTTTATCTCCAAACAATCTGTGCTATCGACGCCGTAGCGTTTGGCTAGCTCCTGGTAGTCTTGGGGGCAGAGTGATGCGGTTAGGCGGGGTCTTTTTGGGGGGGAGGATACCGGTAAATTAATGATCGTTCTGATCATGTCTGAAGGGCTAATACCCTGTAAACAAGCGGTTTGGCGAATGCTTTTTTGTACTTGTTCATCGACGTAAAAAGCCACCTGTAATGCTTTCACTGCTTTGTCTGATCGTTGCCAATTAGCTGGCAGGTCTTTTTTTTTGCTCATAAAAAATTTTTTATCGGTTAGTGTTGATTTATACTCGTAGCGTCTGATATTTAGGCTTTATTACTGGCCTATTTTCGTCCTGGCGGCGTTGAAACTCCGCGCAATATGAATGACTATTCCTTGTCGTTCAGCCTTGCCAGAACAAAAATATGCGTCGCACTCAACACCTAAACTTCAGACGCTACGAGCATATATTTCGCATGGCCTGGCACAAAATATAGGTAGGTAAGGAATGGGTACGCAATAACTTCCCGATTTTGCATCCTACCTTCGACCATTCCTAAGAGGCGCTAGGCCACATTTCATCGATATCAGATAGTGGACGGCGAAGCGTCATAAGTACATCGGTTTCCCCCCCTTCGTATACTTCTGCTTCAATAGCAAACTGCCGGTCGTCGCTGATTAAACGATAATATTCCAGGGGATCGCCGGCACCTTGGTACTGAGGCAACGGCATATTGCGGTAATCTTTTTTATAATAATAGCCTGCTTCGGCACAAATTTCTTGCCGGTACGACGGCGCGGTCCAGCCTTGATAAGCTTGGGGTTCTTGCTTGCGAGTGAGGGTGGTATGACCATCGCCATCAAATACTAAAGCGAATTGATCCAGATCAAACATTTCTTCTGTCATGTTGCGGTTGATTTTAATTGAAATCGTTAATATCGTCTCATCCCCGCTATCATCAACCATCATAAACAGCGTTTCATCGGTGTTGCCAGAGAGTTTGAATTCGGTTAAATGGCGATCCTCAAAGTCATACGTGCCGATGCTGCTTATTTGAAATTGCTGATTGCTGAGGATCGATTGCGGCAAATATTTAAACTTGATGATATCACCTGTTTGTAAATCCTTGGGGTGTGTTAATTCACGAACACTGGATTCATCGTTGTTTTGGGTGCTAAAAATATTTTTCCAAAATGACATGGGTCAATCCTTATTATCGAGTCATTTGATTCTGATTCCGTCGATTTTGCACGCAGGCAGTGTTGAGTATACCCTAATGTTTCAAAAAAAAGTGAGGAAAAAAGCTTTAGTTGCTGTATATAAGGGCGAAATGGAGTTTTTTCTAAATCGATCCATGTCATTCATAGTGAGTTTTAGAAAAAGTCAGTATTCGTCCTTAGATGCAGTAAATAAAGCAGTGAAACGGTTTTTAACCAGTTTTTTTTGAAAGGGTACATATAAAAAAGGGCCGCACCGGGAGGGACAGTGCGGCTGAGGGGGGGGGAGGGGGGTATTTTAATTGTTTTTTTGGGATTTCAATCGGCTCAGTACGCTACTGGCGGAGTGTGCTTGACCGCCAATGCCTGAGTTGCGCATTTTTTCTTCAAGTGAGGCGCCGCTGGTTTCTTGTTCCAAGGTTTCGGCGGCTTTCATGCGATCATCAAAGTCTTGTTGCTTCTTTTTTATTCTTTCTAGGGACTCTGTGGCGCTAAGCAACTTCGAGTTGCTACTGGTAAAGTTATCGGTAATGGTCGAGGTGGCCTTTTGTACACTCTCGGTGGTTTTGACCATCACCAGTTGGCGTTTATATTCGCCTAATTGGCGCTCGGTTTTTTTGACTAATTCACGTAATCGTGTCGCATGACTCGAAAAGGTCGTTTTGGTTTCACTGTGGGTGCTCAGTTCGGCTTCTAAGCCAGCAATTTTTTCAGCAATTTCGATTGCTAAGGTTTCATCACCTTTTTCCAGTGCTTGCATGGCATAGCCTTCATATTGTTCGATATCTTTTTTATAGCGCTCCATTTCGCGGTTTGCTTGCATTTCCTTTGCCATTACCGAGGTTAAGTCCTGCTTCGCCTTGTTCAAATGTTCATCTGCATCTTGAATTTCTTGTTCTAAAATACGCACGCTATTCACATCAACGATTGCTTCACCGACTTCCCGAGCGCCGCCGCGAATGGCTGTGAAAATTTTTTTTAATAAACTCATTTTCGTTACCTCGATATATAACTACTTGATCAATATCGTTATGTTATTATTTTAAAAAATCAGACATGACTTCAATGGAATCAATAGCATTATCACTCAGTGTGACAATTTCGTGTGCAATGTCTTCTATGCTTGAATTTAAAGAAAGTGCACCAAAAACAACGTATCTGTCAGCAATTTTTGAAAATGATGACAATGGCATGGGGATGTTCATTTCCAGCATGGCGTTGATCATGGCTTCATGGCTTTCCGGTTTAACTTCATTCTCGTGCCATAAATAGGAGATACATAACATTTGAGTGTCGGTGAGCGTGATATACACTGGGATTTCTTCACGATCAGTCAAGGTGATTTGCAAAACATCTTCTTCACCCGGAATAATTTGCTGTTCAAAGTCAAATCCTTCGGTGACTTCACTGGATAGATCACTCAATTTTCCCGCAATTTCTTTAATGTTCATTGTTGTCCTCTGTGACATATTATGTCTAACAATACCTAGATTGACATAATATGTCAAGACATATTATGTCTCCTTGTCAACGGCTTCCTTTTGTGTCGATCAATGTTTAACGAGACTATATAAAGTCGTTCAGGAATGGGTGCCAAGTCGGGAAGTTATTACATCACCCATTCCCCATTGCCTTTGATCTTTAATTTTTCTTTGACCTGATGTCGATGGTAAAATTCTCGGCATTCGGTAATTTTTTGTCCTCGCTTGTTTTGCTTTGATCGGTGCAAAAAGATGGGGTGTGCTTGGTGGTTATTGATAACGCGTTAGCGGATTAAATAATCGCACGATATCAATAAAAAAGGATAGGTATTAGTTGCTGGGAAAGCTAGATGTTGAACGTTATTAACTGAAAATAGCTAGGGTGTATTATTGATGCCAATTAATGCATAACCTTGGCGTTGGTAGGCTCGGATTTGGGCAGGGCCGGACGGGGCAACGTCCACATAGTCAGGAAAGTCCATGGCATCTTTGTCATACCATGAGGCATGGGTGCCGCAAATATGTACCGGGATATTTCCATTAACAAGATTTTTGACGGTTTTGTGTATGCTTCGATATTGGTATTCATTTTCACTGAGTAAAGAGAATTGTTCAGTACCGTGGGTGACAACTGCGATCTTCATGCTTGGATATTTTTTGTGGAGATCTTGGGTGTAGGATTGAATTTTTGGCAGCGCCCAGGTTAAGGCGTCTTGCTCAGATTCCGCCACTTCAAAAACCACACCTTTGGGTGGATTTTTTGCGTTCAGGATAAACGCCATATCGGTATCAGAATTGGCCAGTAGGTTTGGGCTCAGCATAAGATAAAGCAGCAGGCTGCCAACTAGAGTGGCAATGGAGGGGAATAAGCCATTGGTATTTTTTATCATGAGTAACAATTCGCTAAAAGTATTGTTCTATAGATCTTACTGAACATTGTTCAGTTCAATTATTTAAATTTAAACCCTGTTCAATTAACCACGCTTGTTGGTGGTATTGATAAACCGTTTTTGAACCGAGTCGGTTAGCACTAATATGGTGGCTGTCTGCATAGAAATTAGCAGGAAACTCGAAAGAAGCCAATAAGAGCGGGAGAGTGATCCACCGGCCAGTGACGGCGAGTTGTGAGGTTTGTTGTATTCTTTGTTTTGGGGATAAGCCATTAAGGGTGGCGATGGTCCAACCCCATTGACCAAAACTGGGAATATTTTGATGGTATTGCTCAACGTGCAGAAAGCCAGCTTGTTTTACTGTTTTGCCAATACTGATAAATGCATTGCGTGCATGATAGGGAGACGTGGATTGAATCGCGATACTGCCATCCCCGCTCAGCAAGTGTTTTAGTTTGCTGTAAAAATGCGCAGAGTATAATTTGTTGAGATCCGGGTGGCTTGGATCGGGCAAGTCGACCAAAATAGTATCAAACTGTTGATGGCTTTCTAATAAGTGATCGACTGTCACAAAGGCGTCTCCGTAATGGAGTTTAACGCGTGGGTCTTTGAAAGCGTATTGATTGAGCTTTAGCAAATTTTGGTTAATAATTTTGCCATTTATGTCAAAAGGTTCACTGAAGAAATCAACAATTTGCTTGTCAAGCTCAAGGACGGTAACTGTTTTTGGGTTCCATTTGAGAATATCGCGCAATGCTAATCCGTCACCGCCACCGATCAATAATACATGTTGCTGGCGGGCGGAGGCGGTGAAGGCGGGAAAGACTAGGAACTCGTGATAAATATGCTCGTCTTCACTGGAAAATTGGGTTCGGCCATTGATGTAAAGTGTGTATATGGGTTGCTTGGTGCTTGCCAGTTGGCGCTGGGTGATGGTCAGATGTTGATATTGAGTATGCATGCTGTGGATGACTTTATCTTTATAAAGTAGGTCTTCGAGGGTGGTCTCCCAATGGCTGCCGTATTTAAAAACCAGCAAGATAAGCACGGCCATGGTCAATTGTGCGATAAATAACAGTGAGCGGTAACGAATCCGTTGTTGATACAGCAAATAGAATGCGACACAAGCGAACAAATTGACGGTGGCAGTTAAGGCAGCGGCGGTGGTGATTTCCATAGTTAACAGGAAGAGCACCCACACTGCGGCGCCGATACCTGCGCCGATATAGTCTGCGCCGTAGATAGTTCCTGTGTTGTGTACCAGATAATGGGTATGCATGTGTTGTCGCACGCGGGCAATGAGCGGAATTTCCATACCAATTAAAAAGCCGAGAATAAAACCCATCAGATACGGCACTATATGGGTAAATTTTTGTATGGCAGCCACAAAACTACCGCGAGGTGTCAATTCATCCGGTAAGCCATACCAGTTGGCGATGAGCGCGGGCAGTAATTGGCTAAAGGCAAACATCGCGGAGATGATGAGTACCGCCAGGGTACCGCAGGCGGCGATTAGAATTTCAATCCAGGCAAAGCCGGTAAATGGGCAAGTGATTTTTCGCGCAGCAAATGAACCCAGACCCATGGCAACAATCATGATGCCAATCATGGCGAACAAGGTGGTTTCCATGGCGCCCAGTATGCGACCTGCATAATGAGAAAGCAGGTATTCATAGACCAAGCCACAACCGGCCAGGATGGCCATAATGGTAATCAGTGCGGCATCGGTAGCAAAATGGGGTTGTTTGATGGTCGCTGAAAGCGTGCGGTAGAGATTAACCAAACCAGGAAGTTATCACGTATAGCTCATTCTTAAACAATTAGTCCAATCAGTTGTAGGTCGTGTTCGCGCCACGTAACACGACAAATCCGCTAAACGATCAATCCGGCCAGTAATAAACCAATGGCCATGTAAATCACCGCTTCAATGGTGGCGACTGCCATGTTCTGTTGTTGATCGACTTCTTCCACCACATTGATGCCGGCTAAGATTGCATATCGAGCGGCAATGGCCAATGCAGAGAGTACAACCGTGATGACAATGGAAATGAGGCCCCACATGAGAGAGGCGAGAAAAATGTTTTGTTCATTATAGGGGACGAAACCCGAAGCGGCGGTGACGGCCAAAGCAACGCCGACTTTGTGCCCAAAATAGCGGGTCGCCAAGGCGCGATTACCCGCGGCAAAGGCTTTTTGCAAGCTTTCGCCATGGTGGCGTTTGGCGTAAACATGCGTCCGGTACCGGGTGACAATCACCAGCACAATTTGCGAGAACACAAAACCACTGATGACGGCAAATAAGCCAAACAAACTGTTGTCATCCACCCATACCATCACCGCCCGCACAATAATGGCGGTAGCAATCATGTTGGCGGCATCGACAATGGCAGCGGCGACATTACCTTGCATAATCTGTTCATGAATGGCGATTTCAGGTAATGATATTTTGTCTAGAAAGTGGCGGGTCAGTGCCATGAGTACAATGCCGAATAATCCATAAGATAATACCAGCAGGGCTTCGTCGAGCAAGGTGATGCCAGGATCGCCGGAAATGGCGCCAGTGAGCATGATGGCTAAGGCGCTCATGCCGCCGGCAAAAGCAATCCCAAACGCCAGATTATCACGTTGGCTTAGCTCGTGAGTTGAGCTGACGTGGCTAATCAGTCCGGCTAACTTTCGAATACTGGCCAACAGTCCAATCGCAATGGCTAAATCCAAAAGGATAATACCCAATAAATCCGGATACCAATTAATCAGTGGCAGATCGCTCATTTATTTATCCTAATATGTTCTTGTATCAGATGTGCTGTTTTATTTTCCACCAAATGAACCTCGGGAAAAACTGCTGCGCTGTCGAAAATTGCCGCCAAATGATTTGGCATTCTGTTTGGTCGTCGCCGGTTTTGCTGGCTGGCTGGAGGATATCTTTTTGCTATAAGTACTGCGGCGTTTTTCTTCGCTTAAGCCGCTGTAGGTTTTTCGTTTGACACCTAAGTCAATGTTTCGGTTAGTGCGTTGGCTAACCGGGGCATTTTTATTTTTGATTAATACATTACCGTAACGTTTTCGACCGACATCGTTATAATAACTCCAATCCCGAGAGCGATTCCATTGATCATAGTTATATCGTCTGCCATCCACTAAGTTGCTGAATAAAGCATACATACCGTACCACTCCCAAAATGAGGTGCCATTGCTTTGGGTTGCCCACTGACCATAGGAGGGATTGCCGATGAGTTGGCTACCGGCCCCTAAGTCTTGTGCGCCGTTAGTACGTAAGCTGTCTTCTTTGCTGGGCATGGTGACCCGAGGTAACGCGCCGTTGGACAGGTCGGCCAGCACATTGACCACATCACTTAGGGCATGATTATAGGTGTCAGCTTGGGCGGCTTCGATAATCGACTCCGCTTCTTGTAATTGCGCCCGCAGATTGGCGAACATCTCAGGGTTGTTTTGCAGATTTGTTAAGCGATTTTGTAAATTCTTAAACATGGCGCCGTTGCTTGTGGCATCGGAGGATAGGTTTTCTACGAGTGCTTTCACTTCAGGACGGGAACTCGCTAAAATATCTGCGTAACCTGTAATCAATTTGGCATTGGTCAGCTGGTTTTGGTCAATGGCTTGTTTTAATTGGTTGATTGTTTTTTCTGCGCCCTGGATGCGCTCGGGCAATAATTGCTCAGGGTTTTGTGACTCGCCGCCGCAGCTCGTAAAAAGCATAACGATTAAACACAAGCACATAAGTGAAGGTCGAAAAATCAAGATTTGCTTCCTATTCAACATGCTCTGGTGGTGCGACATTGGCTAAATTTATATCCGATGACGAAGGCGACGTTGTTACATCCTATACTTAAATTAATAGGTGGTTTTCATGTGGATGAATATCGCCGCCGGTTTGTTATTGTGTATTGTAGTTTAAACCTATATTTTGCACCAGGCTTTGGGGTCGTGCTTAATTATTGATCTTGCATGGGTTTTTGTTCGTTTGGTGATACCTCTAAGGATCAGGATCACCCACTAAAATCCATGTGAAATCAAGTTGCTTCTCGATTTTTGCATGGCCTGATGCGAAACCTAGGTTTAATGTGCTAGTGTAACAAAAATAAAAATGTTGCTGATACTTTTTGCCTTCCGTGCAATGAGTAAAATGCGTGGCATATTTGCTAATGAATTCAACTCCCTTGTTAATTTTATGATATTCAAAAAAGCACCGACTCAATTATCAGCTCTTCGTCAATCCATTAATAATGCTTATCTGGTCGACGAAACGGAGCATATCGAAATGTTATTGCCATCGGCAGAGTTGCGGTCCGAGGTACAACATAAAGTCATCGAGCATACTCGCCGTTTAGTGGAGGCGGTACGAGCGGCGGGTAAAAAACAAGGTGGCATCGATGCTTTTATCCGTGAGTATGATTTATCCTCTGAAGAAGGGGTGGTGCTCATGTGTTTGGCCGAAGCGCTACTGCGTATTCCGGATAACGAAACCGCAGATTTACTGATTCGGGATAAGTTATCATTTGCCCAATGGGATCAACATTTAGGACATAGTCATTCGTTGTTTGTTAATGCATCCACCTGGGGGCTGATGTTGACAGGCAGTCTTGTGCAAGTGAAGTCAGCAACCATTAACGATGCACGATCATTTTTAATGCGTTCCATTGCACGGGTGGGAGAACCGGTTGTGCGCGGGGCTTTGCGGCGCGCTATGAGGATTTTGGGGCATCAATTTGTCTTAGGGGCAACCATTGAAGAAGCCTTAGCGAGAGGTCGAGCCGAATACCGTCACAATTATCGTTTTTCCTACGATATGCTTGGTGAAACCGCGATTACCGCTGAAGAGGCGGGTCGTTACTTTACGTCTTATCGTTATGCCATTGAGACATTGGCTAAACTCCCCTTGAAAAAGCAAAGTATGTTTAGTGCGCCGTCTATTTCAGTGAAGTTGTCAGCGTTGCATCCACGTTATGAATTTTCCCAACGTGATCGTGTATTGCAAGAGTTAATACCGCGCCTTCGAGAGCTGGCCATTGCCGCTAAACAAGGGGGTATTGCACTGACCATTGATGCCGAGGAATCTGAACGACTTGATTTGTCGTTAGATATATTCGAAGCGGTGTTTTTTGACCCCGAGTTGGCAGATTGGCCTGGCTTAGGTATCGCCGTACAAGCCTATCAAAAGCGTTCGATTCGTGTTATTAGCTGGTTGATCGCTTTGGCGAAAAAGAGAAACAGTAAAATTCCTATCCGCTTAGTCAAAGGCGCCTATTGGGATACGGAAATCAAACATGCTCAGGAACAAGGCCATAGTGAATATCCGGTCTTTACCCGCAAAGTGAATACCGATGTTTCCTATTTAGCCTGTGCGCGTCATATATTGGAGGCGGCCGATGTCTTTTATCCCCAATTTGCGACGCACAATGCAAGAACCTTAGCCACCATTTACGCCATGGCCGATGGGCATCCGGGTTATGAGTTTCAGCGTTTACATGGCATGGGAGATAATTTATATAATGAAATTATCGCTGATGAGCAAATGAGTATTCCTTGCCGAATCTATGCGCCGGTGGGTTGTTACGAAGATTTGTTGCCTTATTTAGTGCGTCGGTTACTGGAAAATGGAGCTAACACGTCTTTTGTGAATAGCATTGAAGATGAGAATATACCCGTCGAGGTGTTGATTGCCGACCCAGTACTCAGAGTGGCGAGTTTGGCAGACAAGCCGCACCCCAATATTGTATTGCCCAAAGATTTGTACGCAATAGGGCGAGAAAATTCGTCAGGTATTAATTTTTGTGATGTGAATGCGCTGACTCAGTTAGCTCAGGGCATGGCATTAGCCGCACAGCAACCCTGGTTAGCATTGCCCATTGTGAATGGAGAAAAAATTGCCGGCAATGAAATCGATTTATTTTCACCGGCGAACAACCATCACCAAGTCGGTAAAGTGGTGTATGCCACAGTAGATCAAACGCAACAGGCATTGGCCGGAGCGCAAGCGGCGGCTTGGGCCTGGAATACACAGGATATTGATGAGCGCGTTAGCATTATCAATCGGGCAAGTGATTTGATGAATGAACATCGTGCCGAACTGGCTGCCATGATTGTCAGCGAGGGAGGGCGCACTGTGGTTGATGCCATGTCAGAGATTCGGGAGGCTATCGATTTTTGCCGATATTATGCCTCTCGTGCTAAATGTGAGTTTGGGTCTCCGATGGATTTAGCTGGGCCGACGGGTGAACATAATGTGTTATCGCTGGGTGGGCGAGGGGTGTTTGTTTGTATTAGCCCCTGGAATTTTCCGCTAGCGATTTTTGTCGGGCAAGTGGTGGCTGCATTAGCGGCGGGTAACACGGTGTTGGCCAAGCCGGCCAGCCAAACGCCGTTAGTTGCCATGCGTGCGGTGGAGTTATTTCATCAAGCGGGAGTGCCGGGCGAGGTACTGCATTTTATTCCAGCATCCGGCAAGGTGCTATACGAGCACGTGTTATCGGATCAGCGAGTTGCGGGGGTGGCTTTTACCGGGTCGCTTGAGACGGCGAGGGATATTAATGTGAAGTTGGCATTGCGTGATGGTGCGATTGTGCCATTCATTGCAGAAACCGGTGGTTTGAACGTGATGATCGTGGATAGCTCGGCCCACCCTGAGCAGGCCGTGAGTGATATTGTGCAATCCGCCTTTAATAGTGCCGGGCAACGCTGTTCAGCGTTGCGTGTTTTGTTTTTACAAGAAGATATTGCTCCTCGCATGATGCAGTTGTTGTCAGGGGCGATGAAAGAATTATGTATTGGTGATCCTGGCTTGCTTAGCACGGATGTCGGGCCGGTGATTAATATGGCGGCGATGACTCAGCTCAATAAGCACGTTGATTACTTGGATCAAGTCGGGCAATTGATTTATCAAGTTGAGCTACCTGACGGGCTGACATCAGATAATTTTTTTGCGCCTAGAATGTATGAGATCCCAGAACTAACGTTATTGGATAAAGAGGTCTTTGGACCAATACTACATGTTGTGCGCTTTAACGCAAATCAATTGGACGAAGTGGTTGATACGGTTAATCAGTCGGGTTATGGTTTGACACTGGGGATACATAGCCGCATTGAAGCGACCATTAAGCATATATGTGCGCGTGCGAAAGTGGGCAATGTATATGTGAATCGTAATATGATCGGCGCTGTGGTTGGGGTGCAGCCATTTGGAGGGCAAGGTTTATCGGGCACCGGTCCTAAAGCGGGCGGCCCCTTCTATTTGCATCGATTTGCCTTAGAGCAAACCTTGAGTAATAACATTTCTGCGATTGGCGGTAATACCCAATTATTGGCCATGGAAGATGGTGAGTTCTTATTGTGACCCCCTTGTATTTAGCCATTGATCAGGGCGGGCATGCGAGTCGTGCCATCGTATTTGATAATACTGGGCAGCCAGTGGCGCAAGCTTTTCGTGAAATTAAAACCTATTATCCAGCGACCAATTGTGTGGAACATGATGCCGATGCATTATTGAAATCGGTGATGGATGTGGTCGCTGATGTGATTGCACAGCTGGGCAGTGAGGCCGCGAATATTCAATCGGCGGGGTTGGCGACTCAGCGCTCCAGTGTGGTTTGTTGGGATAGCTCAGGAAAACCATTAACACCGGTGCTTAGTTGGCAGGATCGACGGGCGGGGCAATACCTGGCACGGTTAGCACCTGTGATGCAAGAAGTGCGTGATCGCACCGGACTGTTTGCTAACCCCCATTACGGAGCAAGCAAAATAAAATGGTGTCTTGACCATGTGACTGAGGTTCAGCAAGCCCATCAACGCAATCATTTGTTGGTCGGTCCGTTAGCCAGTTTTTTATTATATCGTTTGTTAGAAAACAAACCCTTTGTTACTGATCCTTCCAATGGTGGGCGTACTTTGTTACTGAACAAAGAGACCTTGGATTGGGATCCTTTTTTGTGTGATTTGATGGCCATTGATCCGCAAATATTGCCGCGTTGTGTGGCGACGAATTATCCGTTTGGTGTGCTAAAACTCAATGATTATTCAATTCCCTTAAATATATGTACGGGGGATCAAGGGGCCGCGATTTTTGCTCAAGGATGGCCTTCTTCAGAAGAGATTTATATCAATGCAGGAACGGGGGCGTTTGTGCAGCGGGTATTGCCGGATGAATTTGCAGTAAACCCTAACATGCTAACCAGTGTCGTATATGTGTCTGAGGCAAGTCGAATCGAGGTGATAGAAGGGACGGTGAATGGGGCAGGGAAAGCGCTTGATTGGTTGCAAACGACGTTAGCCATCACGGATTTTAATGAGGCGCTTAGACAAGCGGTTAGACTTGATCAGGAGACGGTAATTCCTATTTTCCTGAATGGTATTTCTGGCGTAGGCTCTCCTTTTTGGGTGAGTCATATGGATTCCCATTTTGTGGGTGAGCAAGCAGAAGACTCACAAAAGCTAGTGGCAGTATTAGAGAGTATTGTTTTTCTGCTTACCAAAAACCTGAATTTGATGGGTCATCAAAACCATGGGCTGGTGATTTATGTCACCGGTGGCTTGTCGAATATTGATCTGTTATGTCAAAAATTGTCAGATCTCACCGGTTTCGCAGTGCAATGTCCTAAAATTTATGAAGCGACTGCACAGGGTTTGGCATTTTTATTGGCGAACCAAGGAGTATCATGGGAAAAAAATCAGCTATTTCGCAAAAAATTTGTACCAAATAATAATACAAATTTACAAAAACGCTTTTTGGAGTGGGATAACCTCATGAAAAATATCAGGTAATTGTCGCGGTGGCTAGTTTGCTGGTTATGTCGTCTAAAGTAAGATGAAAAATATATACTTATTAATGGGTTAGAGGTAAACTCGCGACTGAGATTTTGACACAGAAATCCATGAAATATGGGAATCAATGTGATAGAGTATAGAATTATGGCTATGTTTGTATCGCTTAGGGGGAGGGGTATATATGCCTAATAAATATGGGTAATAAGCGGTCGACTAGATTTTTATAGTTGGTGAAAAATAATAAACTTGATAAAAAAATAAAATTACTCTCTAAAAAAAACAAAATATTTCTCAACATATGTGCTATCAATTCTACTGTTTTCCAGTGTATTTCTGATGACTAAAATATCGATATGAATGAGAAAATGGGTGGTTACGGAATTATGAGGAAGGGTTATGTGTAAACTTCAGTCTAAAAATATTTTTTTGCGGATTAGCGGGTTTTGTATTGTTGTTTTTTTCATGTTGGGCCAGGGGAGTGTAACGGCAGCAAGTTTTGCTGATCATTTCGATAATGGCGTTTTTTCTGATACGGATGATACCCCTGCATTTTGGCGGATTAGTCGTGGCTCTACCATTTCAAGATATATTTTAGAGGTGAGTGAAAATATTGATGATACGACTCAGAATGGCAGATTATCAATAGCGACTAACCAAGTACAGGCCTCTGGTATTGTCTCGCAGATGACATCTGATTTTAATTTTTTTAATACGCCAGTGCTTATCGATTTAAAAGGCATTAGCATTGAATCCGATGATTTCCTCTCATCTGCTTTATTGCATGTAGGTTTGTATTCTAGAAACGATCGCACGTCCATTGCAAAGCATGTAAGATTAGCCATGGTTGGTGATCGGGCTTTTCTTTTTTCAGTCAGGTCAAAAGATGGTACAACTTTCCCGATTAGTCTTAAATACGATTCTCCAGAAGTGCCGGAACGTGTCACCTTGTATATTGATGATGTCGAGTACCGGATTACGTTTTATTTTTCTGGTGGCGGATTGTTTTTCGCAGGAGAACATGGGATGACATTAGAGGGCTGGGCAAATGGTACGGGTGATGCGGCATTGTTTATCGGTGCCTCTTCCGGTTTCTCATCAATAACAACGGTTGGTGTTGATTCCATCGAAGTGTCGGATCAGAATACTTTATTGTGTATATAGTTGAGGGTTAGGAATACAATGCATGATTTCCTGGAAATCATGCATTGTATAGATTTGGACGTTAATATCCAATCAAGTGTATAGTAAGTCGATGTTTGGATAATAGCTGCCAGAGCAATGTATACCCGAAGCATGTGAAACTTAGACATTGAGTGCCTATACTTAGTAGGTAGTCTAAATTTCACATGCTTTGGGTATATCATTCGCCTAGAATGTTGAGACGGTTAAAATAAATCGTCTGATAATTTGATGTGGAATGTTTTTATGTCTCTTATGACCTGCTTTAGATAACGAAGTTGGTCATATACTCGTAGCGTTTGATATTTAGGCTTTATTGCTGGCCTATTTTCGCCCTGGCCGCGTTGAAACTTCGCGCAATAAGAATGACTATTACTTGTCGTTTCGCCTTGCCAGGACAAAAATATGCACCGCACTCAACACCTAAATATCAAACGCTACGAGTATATCAATAACAATAAAAAATTAACGTTAGCTATTTTGGCCGTTGCGCTAAAAGCCTAACGATTGTCGTGGGGATGTAACATGCGAAGTAAACTTAGTGTTTTTCTGTTGGTGGTAGGTTTGTCTTTCTCGCTATTTTCACCTTCTTATGCGTTGGATGTCAATGAGTACCGCAAGATTGCGGAAGATACTATTCGCCAAATGAATATGGGAATTGCTGGTGATATTGAAGTCGTCATCGCCATGCAAGAGAAGCTCATGATTCTTGGCATAGAAGCGGGCGTTGAGTTTCTCCAGAATGATTCAGACAATGGCCGTCCTTTGCAGTTAGTGATCGTGAATGCTGAGAATATGAAAACCTTGTCGTTGGCGCGCATGGAAGAGTTATGGGTTCAGGGCAAGTTCCTTAAAGACAAAGGTTTCAATCCAGAAGATTTGGATGCTTTTGGTGTTATGGCAACGCTGATGGATTCGGTGATTTATCCTGCGACGGCTTATGTTGCCTTAGAGGAATACAAAAATACCGGTAATCCTGAATTGTTAATTCGAGTGAAAACAGAATTGCTGGCAGCTTTAAACAAAATTGGACAATTGTAATCTCTTATCTTAGGGATGGGTCCGCAATAACTTTTCGGTTTGGCATCTCGTCTTAACCTCCTGAGTCGCCCTCGGCAATGGCGCCTGCATTTTTCTCATATCTCCTACCTCCAAGCAATCGTGCTCTCGCCTAAAGTGCCTACTTTTGGTGCCCGTACCTAAGCGTACTAACTTGGTGAAAAATCGGTCACCCCTCTGTTTGTGCTCATTTTCTCTACAAAATTGCTTGAAAAACAAGTGAATGATAGCTATCTGTGTCTTGAATGTTGACCAATATACTCAGTTCCCGTCATTATACTTGGTGAGCTAGGTAGGCCAGCAAGAATAAATGTGAGTTATTTTCTTTTTTGTTAAGTACTCAGTATTTTATGTGAAGTGGTTAAGGAATGAAAATTAAAGGGGCGAGTTATTTCGTGTATGGTTTAAAGTTGTGCTATTTTGAGTGGATTGTTTGTCGTATGAAATATATTGTGTTGATGCTGGTTTTTGTCATGCTTGGTGGGTGTGATGGGAATACCGAGTTAATGAAGGCTGCGCAAGAGGGTGGGCAAGATCAGGTTGCTGAAATATTGCATTCGGGGGCGGATGTTAATGAGACAAATAATTTTGGATGGACAGCGTTAATACATGCCTCCCGCAATGGAAATATAGCTGTCGCAAAACTTTTGTTGGAGCAAGGGGCTGATGTCAATGTGGGGGATGATACGGGTTGGACGGCGCTTATCAGAGCTGCTCAAAAAGGGAACGCGGACATCGTTAAGCTATTATTAGAAAATGGTGCGGATATCAACGCGCAAACAGGCAACGGCTGGACGGCATTGTTGTGGGCGGTGCTGCAGGATGAGCTTGAAACCGTAAACGTGTTAATTGCACATGGTGCCGATTTACAAATGGAAAGTAAGGACGGTCGTTCACCATTTATGGTCGCTATTGCGGAAAATCATGACGAGATAGCACAAGTGTTGCGAGACGCGGGTGCAAAACCGTAAATTGAACCTAGATCCTGCCGTCGATTGCAGGCACACAGCATTATGCCCTTTGGGTGCAAGCTCTTGTCAATACGGGGTGCTCTGCGTACACGAATGACGAGAGGATCTAGGTGAAAGCTGAATTAGGAGGGGGTAATGAAGCGAGTTGAGTATATACTATGGGGGGTTGCATTGACTGTTGTTTGTTTTTTGGCATCATGTTCTGTGTCATCACCAGGCAGTGGTGCAGTTGCCGATTACACGGTGAATGGCAAAGAGAGTCGTTACGTGGAAGATGACTCTCGGGTTTTTATGAAAAAATTGATATTGGAGTCGCTGGAAGAGGATGGTTTGCATGATTTAAAAAATGATGCGTTATCAAGCCTACAGCAACCGGTAAAAGCCATGAGTAATTTTCCTGCAGATCGCCGGGGAGGGGTGAACTGGGTGACTGCAATTGATCAGGGTATTATTAATCCTCGGATGAGTCTGCGTGGTGATTCAGATATGAATGTGATGGATATGGATATTATATTTAAAGACACCGGCTCGATGCCCTGGGTGCGTTTTCCACATCTTGCTCATACCCGTTGGCTGGATTGTTCGAATTGCCATCCCAAAATTTTTATACCTCAGCGTGGTGGTAACCCAAATATTGGGATGGATGCGATTATTGCGGGCAAGTATTGTGGGCGCTGTCATGATAAAGTGGCGTTCCCCTTATGGACATGTGAACGATGCCACAGTGTCACTCATGCCGGTTCTCCAGAGGCTTGGTGGCGTGCAGAGGATGGGCCATATCCGCCGACAGCTGAGTCTAAAGCGATGCTAAAAGAGTTGCAGTAATCTCTGAGGTTCGCACCATAAAACATTAAAAATGCGCACTGATCTAGTATTAGCTGCGCATTTTTTTGTCGAGTGACTGTTTACTGTACTCTATCGTTGTCTATTAGAAGCTGTTTTAAAATATCTCAGATGAGTGCAAGACAAGGCAAAAATGGATGAGAAAGCGCAGTTTACATAGAGTAAATGAGCATTTTGAATTCATTTTTAACGCCGTGTTGTGCCAGCTGAGGTATTTTAAAATAGCTTCTTAGATCGCATGGATAATGACTTTGCGGTTTCCGCCATGATGTCGGTGTTCCCACACGTAGATGCCTTGCCAGGTACCTAAGGCCAATGATGCGTTGATTATCGGGACTGATAGAGAGCATGATGTGAGGCTGGATTTAATATGCGCGGGCATATCGTCAGGGCCTTCCTGGGTATGGCTATACAGCGGATGATTCTCGGGCACCAGGTAATTTAGCCAGTTTTCTAAGTCGCGTTTTGCAGAGGGATCGGCATTCTCTTGAATAAGTAAGCTGGCGCTAGTGTGCTGGATGAAAAGCGTGCAAAGTCCTTCCTGAATGCCTGTTTGAGCGATGCAGTGTTGGATATCATTTGTGACTTCGAATAAGCCCTGTTTTGGACAATTGACCTGAATGCTTGAAATCATCATCACGTTCTGTCAGCTAGCATTTGCTTTTTTTAATGCATTAATAATCGCTGAATTATTCTCCGATTCGGCAAGTTCCATCAGGGTGGCCCCTTCATCATCTTTCACGGTTAAATCAGCTTTATTATCAATAAGAAATTGAACAGTTTCAGGGTGTTCAAAGGCGATTGCGACCATAATAGGGGTTCTGCCTTTTTTCCCTCTCGCATCAATATTAAAGCCTGCATTTAACAGCGTTTTGACGATGGGGGTATTGCCGAGTCCTGCTGCAATCAGTAACGTTTTATCGCCTATCTCCGAGTTTGTTTTAGTGCCGGTGCTCAGTAGGGTTTTGGTGGCTTCATCGTGTCCAAAAAAGACCGCATTGGCAAGTGCTGTGGAGCCAAACTTATTGGTGATATTCGGGTTTGCATTGGCTTCCATGAGGACTTTCACAATCTCGCTATGACCGTCTGATGCGGCGGCCATCAGTGCCGTCATTTGGTCGTTGTCTTTCGCGTTAACATTTGCTTTCTGAGCGATAAATAGCTTGACAACTTCAAGATGGCCATTGTCTGCGGCGAGAATAAGTGGTGTAGTACCATGCTTATTGGGTTCATTGATATCTGCGCCTTGTGCTATCAATGCTTTGATGTAGTCGCTTTGTCCCCGAGCTGCGGCTAATTGAAGTTCTGACAAATTATTTCCACAGCTGAGCAGTGCCCAAGCAAGCAAGAGTATTGTTAATACATTAGGATATTTCATTTTATATTTTTAATCATTAGATTTATGAGGGCTGATTCAGCGGCTTATTGTACCAGAAGTGGTGGCCATGAAAAGACTATACTCGTAGCGTTTGATATTTAGGTGTTGGGTGCGGTGCATATTTTTGTCCTGGCACCAAAAGTAGGCGCTTTAGGCGACGCCGACAGGGCGAAAATAGGCCAGTAATAAAGCCTAAATATCAGACGCTACGAGTATATAACCGCTTATTTGCTGAGTTGGCTTGATGAAGAGGGGGCTGCTTGCCGATTTTGCTTAATTTTTAATAAGGGCTCAGGGAACTAAATGGTAATGGCTAGATGGTTGTGTTTATTGCTTGCAGAAATCGAGTAGCCGTTTAAAATAACTGCGGGCATTCTAACGGTGGATTGAGCTGAAGGCTATAAATTAAGGGGTGTTTGGCTAAAACTAAAGCTATAAGTGAAAAAATAGCTATATTTTAAGTATTAAATCTTGCGTAAATTGTTTGAGCCTACTATTCTTGCTGCGATGGTAACTAGTGAAACAAAAAATACTCCAATTTTGCTAATAATAATATTTTGGAAATTCACGAGAAGCCGTCGAAGAATTTTTAAATACAGACTCACGTAATCTGATTTCATCTTTTGAATTATTGTCATTCCTAGGGGTTTCGGTTGAGCAAACATATCTCTGATAGTTTGTGTGCAATAGGTAATGCTGCATTTGAACGATCTCTGACTGGATTGTTTTCGTTCTGGGCAGGCTGGATTGGTGAGTATAGATCACATAAAATCGAAAAGTGTATTTACCTTGAGGATGGATCGTGATTGAATACGCTCTTCATGATAGCTTGGTCATACTATAAAATCCTAGTTACACTGTGTCGCTTGGCATAGACTGACTCAAACGCTGAATTTTAACGATAAATAAATTGATCAATTATGGTCTATCCATCTCATTTTAGGAGTAAATGATGGCACTGAAAAAGAAAGTTATAGCTAAAAAAACCGCTGAGGTAAAGAAAGCAGCGCCAGTTAAAAAGAAAGTGGCGACTGCATTAAAAGAGCAGATGACAAAGGCTCAAGTGTATGCTCACCTTGCTGAGGAAACAGGCTTACCGAAAAAAGATGTTGTCGCGGTATTGGATGAGCTTGGTGTAGTGATTGAGCGTCACGTCAAGAAAAATTCTATCGGTGAATTTAAATTACTTGGCTTGATGAAAGTGAAAGTTGTTAAAAAACCAGCTCAAAAAGCGCGAAAAGGGACCAATCCTTTCACCGGGGAAGAGCAAATGTTTAAAGCGAAACCGGCCAGAAACGTGGTAAAAGTGACACCTTTAAAAGCGTTAAAAGATATGTGCTAAGGTGTTTTTGAGTCCTTAGCCGAAATATCGCTGTATAAAAAAATAATAGGCCGGATAGGGTATATGGCAACACTGCATATATCTACGGCATTGAAAAATACTGCCTTGTATTAAACGACTTCATAATGATATAGGTACGGGCGTCGGTAAACTGGGTGGATGTATGTATTATTAGAAGTCTGCCACGGTGTTATGTGGCAGACTTCTATGGCGTTTTACCTAATAAGCTTGCCGGAAAACAAAACCCATTATGATAACCATATCGATGTTGTTAACCTGCGTGCGTGAAACATGGGGTGACAGTGGTTAGTTGTGGATTACTACTGTTTGTACAAACAACACGGTTACGGCCCATTCTTTTTGCTTTAAATAGGCGCTCATCTGCGTGTTTTATTAAGCTATTTCCTGCCTGCTGAATATTTGCATATATATGGTGTAAATCTAGCGAAGCGATGCCAATAGAAATGGTGACGCTGGCGATTTTTCCCTCGCTCAAGACGAAGCGCTTGTCATTAATCGTTTCTCGTATGCGTTCAGCGATTTCTGCCGCTTTTGTTTCCTTGGTGTCGGCTAATAATGCGCTAAACTCTTCTCCACCATAGCGTGCCAGAGTATCGCTGGTACGAAGACAGGCCCGTATTGTTTCTGCAATTTCTTTAAGAATTTCATCGCCTGCTTGATGACCGTAAGAGTCATTAATGCTTTTAAAATGATCGACATCAAAGAATAAACAAGAGAGTGATTTGCTATGTCGTTGTGCTTGACTGACTTCTTCAACGAGTCGTTGTTCGAAATACCGCCGGTTATTGACGCCAGTTAGGGAATCGGTCAGACCGATTCTTTTTAAGCGCTCATTACTCATTACGTTTGACAGACAAACAGAGACAATTGAGGCAAAGCGTTGTAAAAAGTCGCTGGCAACACCATGCTCAAAGCGATCTTTGTGGTAACTGCCTAAATTTAGGCTGCCAATTAGCTCTCCTTCATATTTGATGGGCAGTAACGCGATACTTTTCGGCGATGGCAAATCAAGTGGGAACATGCAGTCGTGCTGGTCATGCTGATAACTGCCTAAATAGGGGTTTACAGAGATACCGTAGAAACTGTCCAGTTCGCTGGTTTGTTCTATAAAAAGTAAGTCAGGATGCTCCGATAAGGTAACGCTTTCTTCGTCCAAAATCCTGCGGTGTTCGTACTCTGGATCATGTAAAATAATGGATACGCGGTCTAATCCTGATTCCATACGATAGTCATAAGCCACCATTTTTAGGAATTTAATGAGTGAGGTACAGCCAATCAGGCGCAGTTCTAACTCCTGGAATCGGTGTAGCTTATCTTCATTTTGCCGGGCTTTGGTAATGAAAGTTTTCAATTGGCGCTTTAGGGATAAATTTTCGGCATGTAAATCAGGTTGTGATACTGCTGATATGTCAACCACGGAATGCATAAATCCTGAGACTCCTTTGTAAGCCTGCCTATGTCGTGTCGTTAAGCTCAGTAACGTACTTTAATGATCAACCTGATCGCAGCACGATATATGCCGGTTTGACAAGACCTATATATATCAATGGCCATCGTTGAATCGCGTGTTAGGCAGAAAATCAATAGGCTGTCTTTATGGATAGCTATATTATCCCTGTTCAGTGCAATGTTTCATTGGAAAAAGCTGAGCGATTTAAATGCTTGAACATATCTGTCGGCATTGATAAAAAAATTAATAATCATAAAGTTAAGATAACTATGATGAGCTGGCCAGGGGGTGCTAGCGGTTATTGATTTTGCATGGGTTTGCTTGGGTTGGGTGTTTTACCAGCAAAAGATTTTTGCTGCATGATTTTTTTCAAATCTTGCATTGTGAAGTGTGATTTTTTTGGCTTAGGAAACCCAACTTCAAAGGCATTGTGGAGTATCACAGCGGATTTGTCTTGCGATTCAATGCTCAGGTGATAGCTGCCCGCTGGCATATTGTTGGGGATATGCGCCAAGGCAGCGTTATTTTCATATTGAAACTCAATGTTGGGTAATAGTTTAGCCGAAACCAATGTGGTTTCACCGGCAAGAAAAATAGCTTGGTTAACTATTTGAAATTTCGTTATGTTACGGCTGGTTTGGTACGTTTTGGCTAACGATAAATCACCATTATCAATCAATTGGGCGACATGAATTCCGTGATTTTTGACACTAATGAATAAATTAGAATCAACTAACATGAAGTCTGCGACTTTGTCGTTGATTGGCAACATGCTGACCGCTTGCAGCGAATTGTGGCTCCAGCGAAAGCTGCGGATGCCTTGTCCGGGGTGGGCGGTAAAAACAAATAGATCATGCAGACTGACTAAATCAGCGGGGGTCGTTAAGTACGTATCGGCAAGGAGGCGGGGATGCGCTTGCTGACTTATATCAATTAATTGCAGTTGTGTTTTTTCATTATGAGATGTTTGGCTTAGGACGGCAAGTGTGTTCTGAAAACCGCTGAAGTCTTTCACATGATGACTTAGGCGAGTACGCTTGAAGGGTGCAGCGGGATCGCTGACATCAACCACCGCTAGTTGGCCATTTTGCTCAGCAATAAAAATCTGTTGCTGGTAATAATAAATTTTGTCAGCACTTAATTGGTTGAGTTTTAGTGTGGCTTGCCATATGGGTTGGAAAGGATTGCTAATATCCACCACCACTAAGCCTGCATCGCCGGCGGCAATATAGGCATGGGTTGCGCTTAAGGCGATGGCATTTGCAGAACCTTCAAAATCAAGACCGGCGGCCCAGACCGGGTTGAGTGAGTTTGTGATATCAAAAATTTGCAAACTCCGAGAGCCGTTCGCTAGATAAGCATAGGGACTTTTGAGGGCTAGATCGTTTATTTTTCCGCTTGTTTGATATTGCCCAGTGAGGTGAATTTGATCGGCATTATGGACGTTAAATATTTTTATTCCTCCCCACCAGTCTAACACATAGGCGTATTCACCTTGTACATTGATACCCCAGGCAAAACCTTTGGTGTCGTAGTGACCAAGCACATGAGGCGCTTGTTTGTTGCTGATGTCTATTATTTGAATGCCCGCTTTCCAACTGGCAAGGTAGAGCTTTTGATCTTGCAGTGCCAGTCCACGTGCATTGCCTACGGTTGGGAGGTGGGAGAGTGGTAATGGTTTGATTGGATTACTGACATCCAGGATGTGCAAACCTTGATCAAAAAATGCCACATAGGCGATGTTGTTTTGAACGATGACATCTTCAGCAAAACCGTCAGGGTTAAATGTTGCGAGCCATTGTGGCTGCGATGGATCTTTAACATCAAAAATAAGTAATCCTGAGTTGTCGTCAGCCACAAAAGCCGTGTTTTGATGAATATCGATTGCCCAGGATTTGCCTGGGGTATCCACGCCACCTAGGCGTTTAGGTTGGCTCGGTATGGTAATATCAATGATGTGAAATCCACCATGATGTGACGCGACGTATAACAGATTATCGACCAGTTTCATGGTATAAGCTAACCCAGTTAGGGGTAGAGAACTGATCTGAGTGGGCTGACGCGGGTTGCTGACATCAATAATTTGCAAGCCATGATCATCATCGGCAACAAATGCAATCGGGTGGCGTACAATAATTCCTTTGGGTGAGCCGGGGGTGTGATAATTGGCGAGTAGGCGGGGCATATGCGGTACTCGAATATCATAAATATGTATGCCAGAAAACCAGTCGGCGACATAGAGAATATGCTGGTCGATGTAAGCACGTCGGCTACCCCCGAGATTGACACCAATATGGCTAATCACTGGTGGACTTTGGGCGGAGAAATCAATTTGTAATAATTGTTTATCCGTTAGCACGGTGGCGGTATTGTTTTTATAATGCAATGTGTGAATGGGGTTGTTAAGTTGAATATCGGACTGCAATAGAGGGGTATCAGGTTGTTGGTGATCAAATAAGGTTAAAATATTTTCATCGTCGCTCACTAAGGTTTGTGTGCCATCGCTAGCAATTTTGGTGATGGTACCCAGTTTGTTATAACTGCCGAGCCAGCGTAAGGGAAAATCATTGGAAAGATACGTCAGGCCGGTATCACCGTTGGCAATGGCTAGCTTATCGGCTTGCATACTGATAGCAAAGCTAAGTTGATTTAGCGGAAAATGATCGCTGGCTTGCCGGCTGCCCGTTGGCACCCGATGGATGCCATTTTGGCTTAATATAAGGCAACCGCTGGAGATAGCATAAACGGCTGTGATGTTTTGTGAATGTTGGTAAGGTGCGGGCAGGGCCTTGTCCAATTGGTGGGTTGAGGTGGCGATGATATGGTCATCACGAACTTGCAGGCAGGCGTTGGTTTGCTTGATTGAAAAGGACTGTATGGGGAATTCGAAAGGGTAGGTCGCATTTTTTTTAGGCTGTGCTGTGCGACTAATATCCCAGGTAGTTAATTGGCCCTGTTTGTCCAATACATAAAGTGTATTATGATTAATTCGGAAGGTGTTGATTGGTGTTGCAGTTTCAATCTGTGAGATCTGAGAAAAATCGTTAGCCTTGGTCGCTTGATAAGCGGCTAGCGACTTATCGTAGGCGAGCCATATGATGTCATCCTGTAAATCCATATGGGAGGCGGGGGCGGGTAAAGTGAATGCTTTTTGAATATAGGGACCACCTGGCATCACCGAAATATTTTTTATGGTGTGTGGTTCCGTTAGATTAACGCGTATTTGTTCAGCATGACCTAATCTGACGATGTTGGGTTGTACTGTGGCTGGGAGACTCGAAGCGACGGCGTTATGGGATATCATTAACAAGCTAAGTGTGCAGATAAAATGCTTAAAACGTATCATTTATTTCCTGGTTATTTTCTATATATACTCGTAGCGTTTGATATTTAGGTGTTGAGTGCGACGCATATTTTTGTCCTGGCAAGGTGAAATGACGAGTAATAGTTATTCTTATTGCGAGGAGTTTCACCAACAGTAGGCGCTTTAGGCGACGCAGCCAGGGCGAAAATAGGCCAGCAATAAAGCCTAAATATCAAATGCTACGAGTATATTGGTTCATTGTTGAGGCAGTGATTTGGTACCTATTGCTAAGGCTTTGCTATCGGTTCTTTTTTCGCTAGTTGTCCTGCGGGTTTTAGGTCAGCGGCTAATCTGCTAGCTTCTTCAAGGCTAACGAGTTCCGGAATAAAATAGATGCCGCGCCATTCTTGTTGCTGAAAGCGGGGCACCACAAAATAGGTTTTATTCGCATCAAAGGTAAAACGGCGCGCACGCCAAACGGTTTCCGGCATTGTTTTGCCTGTCACGTAGGCCAGAGAACGAACAATAAAATCAGTCGTTGTCGGTTTTATTTTTACCAAAATATATTCACCCCTAGCGAGCTCGGAAATTTTAATTTTATCTAATTCAATGGTGACTGGGTTATCGGCGATGCCTCGGGTTCGTTGGGTATCAGGCCTTAATATATAGACGTTCGCGTAGGATTCGTTGTTTGACTGAATAAATAACGGATGCCTGTCAACAATCTGTGTTGTAGTGCATGCTGCGGTGCTTATGAGGTAAAGTATCACCAACCCTATGTTGCACAATTTTGTTATATTGTTCACGCTCACCTCCCTCCTGAGTTGGTTAAATTGCGTAATTTTTGTTAAAACGGGGGCTGGATTGCGTTTTATTAAGGAATGGGCGACGCAATAACTTCCCAGTTTCGGATCTCGGCCTTATCTCCTGAGTTGCCTAAAGCGCCTACTGTTGGTAGCCCGTTCTTCCCTCACAAAAGCCCGAAATAGAACCACTATTCTTGCACTTTTACTATAGTCCAATTCTTTGCTAACAATGGCGGCTTGTTTTGCTTTGTACTTTGTTTGATCAAAATGTAACTTCGCCTCGTTTTGCTAAACCGCACTTAAGTTCACGTCTTACATTTATTCTAAGTAAAAAGCAAACACCGTTAATTATGGTCTCATTTTTAAGCAAGTCTTGAATCGCTATGCCTTAATCTCCATATGAGAGGTAAGTAAAATAGCATTCCGCGGCATCAAGTCTTGATTCGCTAATTGATGCCCTCATAAGGTGGTCAATGGCGCGGCACTAACACTCCATCCTAACCACGTGTTAAAAAAAACACAACCTACCTGTATTTAATTGAGTGGCCAGCGTATTCATATTAATTTGTCTGTAGACAAGGGGCATCGCTTAAATTGACAGCGTGGTGATTTTTAATGCGATTTTGCAAAGTGGGATTTTTGCTTTATTATTGTTCGTTTCAGTTACTTGTTATCATAATCAAATATGTCTATTGAACTCGGTGTACTGCCTTCTGGGCAACTTCATTGCTTTATTGAGTCAGCAGTTTCACCGGATAGTGCGGTGAAAAATACCATTGTTAATGCTTTTTCCCATCATGTAGGAGAAGGCTTATTTGCATTGGCGGCGATTAAAAGTGATACGGAGTTACCGCTGTCTTTCCGGTTTTGGCGAGATTTTGCCTGTATGTACATGACCGAGCGTTGTCATCGCTCAGATTCCAATGCTGAACAAATTGAGCCGATTGAATTATTGCCGGATAGCCAGCAATTGTTATTAAGCGTGCCGCCCATGAAGGGCGCAGAGTATCTTTCGGTACAGGTGCTGGATAAGGCATGGGCTGAGCTGGATGATTGGTTATGTGAACAAGTCAATAAACAACAGGGCCAGCTTAGTCTTTTTTTAAAGAAGCATGCGTCGCAGTGGCGCCAGGTGGGGCGAGTGTGTTTCCATTTGGCGGAAAATAAAAATGATCCAGAATATCCCTTTGCTTTTTTGGCGACCTATGCGTCACAGCTTTCCAAGCAAGGTAAAACCCATCACCTTCCCTTAGCCAAAGCATTGCAAGAATATGCCGGTGCGGGCAATAAAAAAGCACTGGTCAATCTTTTATCGCCGATTCAATTGGCCGCTGAGTCTAGTGATGTTATCAAAGCGTTGGTGGACTCCGGGGATATTTATCATCCGTTGGCGTGGACATCGGGGGAAAGCTATCAATTTCTGAAAGAAGTCGCATTGTTTGAGGCCTGCGGGGTGATTGTGCGATTGCCCGATTGGTGGAAAAAACGGGCACGTCCGCAAGTCAGCGTCAGTCTTGACAGTAAACACAAACAAAAATTTAATGCATCGGCGATGCTTGATTTTAATGTTGCCTTAGTTTTGGGTGATCAGCAATTAACGCCAGCCGAATGGAAGCAATTGATGGCCGCTGAAGACGGCTTGATGTTATTAAAAGGTCAGTGGGTGGAAGTCGATAAGCAACAATTATCGCAAGCACTTGAGCATTGGCGAGGCTTGGAGCATGAGTTTGGCAAGGGGGGCGTGTCGTTTGTTGAAGGCATGCGGTTGTTAGCAGGTGCGCCCGCCGATCTAAGCGCTAATACCCGCCTGGATGATACGCAAGCCTGGTCGTTTGTCAATGCTGGCGCTGGATTAACGAAAATTCTTGATGAGTTACGTCAGCCCGAAGCGGTGAGTATGGCCCAGCTGGGTTCATCGCTCAAGGCGGATTTACGTTCCTATCAAGCGGTGGGAGTGAATTGGCTTTGGTATTTAAGCCGGCTCGGTTTGGGAGCGTGTTTAGCCGATGATATGGGCTTGGGTAAAACCATTCAGGTCATTGCCGTATTGCTTTTGTTAAAGAAAAAACGCACTAAAAAAGCCTCATTATTGGTTTTGCCTGCGTCTTTGCTAGGCAACTGGAAAGACGAACTGGAAAAATTTGCACCCTCTCTCAATTATACAATTTTACATCCTTCGCAAACCAATAAGACAAAGGGGATACCAAGCGATGATAAAAAAGTGGTGCAAAATAGCGATGTGGTGTTGACCTCCTATGGCATGTTGCTGCGTCAGCCTTGGTTGCTTGAGCAAGCTTGGCAGTTAGTGGTGCTTGATGAAGCACAAGCCATTAAAAATCCCAATACCCGGCAAACCAAAACCGTGAAACAACTCAAGGCGGAAGCGCGTATTGCGCTGACTGGCACGCCGGTGGAAAATCGCTTATCTGATTTATGGTCGTTGTTTGATTTTTTATGCCCAGGCTTGTTAGGCAGTGCGGCCACCTTCAAGAAGTTTATTAAAAACTTGGAAGCACGTGAGCAACAACAATACGCCCCCTTAAGGCGTTTGTTACAACCTTATATTTTACGCCGCTTGAAAACTGATAAAACTATTATTAGCGATTTACCCGATAAAACTGAAGTATATGCCTATTGTACATTAACCAAAGCGCAAGCGGCATTGTATCAAAAAACCGTGCAAGAATTGTCTGCAGGTTTGCAAGGTTTGGCTGGTATACAGCGGCGCGGTTTGGTGCTGGCGTATTTACTTCGATTTAAACAAATTTGTAATCATCCTTCACAATTGTTGGGGGATGGAGATTACCTGGCGAAAGACAGCGGAAAGTTTGCTCGCTTAGCAGAAATTTGTGAAGAAATTGCTTCGCGTCAGGAAAAAGTTTTAATATTTACTCAGTTTCGTGAAATGACGCGTCCTTTAGCTGGATTTTTAACCGACTATTTTGGACAAACTGGGCTGGTACTGGATGGTAAAACGCCAGTGGGGCAGCGGAAAAAAATGGTGGATCAATTTCAGAACGAACAGGGACCGCCTTTTTTTGTGTTGTCGATCAAGGCGGGTGGTACCGGGCTAAATTTAACAGCGGCTTCCCATGTGATTCATTTTGATCGCTGGTGGAACCCGGCGGTGGAAAATCAAGCGACTGACCGCGCTTTTCGCATTGGTCAAAAACGCAATGTATTGGTCCACAAATTTGTTTGCTCTGGCACGATCGAAGAAAAGATCGATGCACTGATTAATGAAAAAATGTCATTGGCCAATGATTTACTGGAAGGTGACAGCGGCACATTATTAACAGAAATGAGCGATACTGAGTTGCTTGATTTAGTGTCGCTTGATGTACAGCAGATTCAACAATAATATTGGAGAAGATCGATGGGCTACTACAATGATTGGGCGCCTTATGTGTCTGTGGCGCAACGTCGCGCCCAGGCACAACAGCAAATGAAAAAACTGCAAAAGCAGGGCAAAAATATCCAGCCAATTGAAATTTCAGGGCGTAAAATTTCTCATACGTTTTGGGGGAACGCTTGGTGTGATCATTTGGAACAGTTTAGCGATTATGCGAATCGTTTGCCACGAGGCCGCACCTATGCTCGAAACGGGTCGGTGTGTCATTTAGAGATCAAGCAAGGTAAGGTCGAGGCCATTGTTAGCGGTTCTAGTCTTTATGATATCGTCATTGATATTAAACCGCTGGCTAAATCACGCTGGACGACGATTAAAAAATCCTGTGCCGGTCAAATTAGCTCCATGCTGGAACTATTGCAAGGCAAATTGTCGAACGGGGTAATGCAAGTAGTGACGGATACCGAGCAAGGTTTATTTCCTGAGCCGAAAGATATTCAACTGCGTTGTAGTTGTCCAGATTGGGCAACGATGTGTAAGCATGTGGCGGCAGTGTTATATGGGGTGGGAGCCAGATTAGACCACAGTCCCGAGTTGATTTTTCTGTTAAGAGGAGTCGATCATCATGACCTGATTAGCACAGACATCAGTTTGCCAAATGCCAAGACGAAACGGCGCAAATTAACAGATAATTTGTCGGATGTGTTTGATATTGACATTGAAGATGAACCGCCGGTAGTGAAGCGTGCCAAACCGAGTCATAAAAAAACGGCTGCCACAAAAACAAATAATAAACGTGTTATTGCTAAGCCTGCTAACACAAGCCGCGTAACGGTATCGAAGAAAAAACAAACCAAACAAAAGTCCATCCGCCCCACCGGCAAGACTGTTGTGCGTCTGCGCCAGCGATTTGTCATGAATTATACACAATTTGCTTGTTTAGTGGGGGTGAGTGCCAAGACGATTACCACCTGGGAAAGTCAGAGTGAGCGCTTAAGCCTTCGCCCAGAGAATTTGACAGCACTGGCGGCTGTGGTTGATTTAAACAAAGCGCAAGCCTGGAAGCAATTTAACAAGTTAGCCGTGAAAAAATAGAGGAGTCTCATTATGCAACTGATTGCGGGTCAAAATATAACATTGAAGAATACGACATTAGAGTTGAAATTTGATTTGGGGCATATGCCGTCAGGGGTGGCCGTTGATACCAGTGCTTTTGCCTTGGCAAGTAATCACAAAGTGCGAGGGATTGATGATGTGATTAATGGGGATAATCCGAGCTTATCAGGTGAGGGTATTTCGCGTGAAAATGATGGTCAAGTTTTTAAGTTTGATTTGCAAAAATTGCCTACTGAGCTTGCCAAAGTTGCGGTGACCATTGTCATCAAAAAGGGTGCAGAAAAGCGTCAGACGCTTGCTTTAGTGCATCATGTTTCTGCACAGTTATGGGACTCCCCTGAGCATATGTTATGTGAGTTTCGTATGGATACCGAGGGGCGTAAAGAAGTCGCAATGATTATGGTGGAGTTTTATCGACATAATAGTGCTTGGAAATTTCGTGCGGTAGGGCAGGGATTTAATAACGGCCAGCAGGCCTTGTTTAGCAATTATGGCGTTAATGGATAATTATTTTCATGACAGTTGTAGGTCGTGTTAGGAATGGGCGACGTGATAACTTCCCTGTTTGGCGCTCAGATTTGGTCTGTATTTGTTCGTTCTGATTGAGCAAAAATGCAGGAATAGTTGTTCTATTTCGAGTTTTTGTGATTGAAGAACGGGCAAAGACGGGCTGAAGATGACGACTGCATGGATGCAGGAGGTAGGGCGACTCAGGAGATAAAGCCGAGATGCGAAACAGGGAAGTTATTGCGCCGCCCATTCCTTAACCTTAGCCTAACACGACAAAAACCTAAGTCATTTGCGCGATTGCAACGGGTATATTTAATTTGAAGGAATGTAAACGACAATGAATACCGGTACAACACCATCACCTCCGGCAGCTGTGGTCTCAGAGCCTCTGCGTAGCAAGGTCGCAGGTGTGTCTGAGTTCAGCTCGCGTTTTAAGTTACACAATGAACTTCATGTCGGCCCTAGTGAATTGCTGACGGCGCCGGTTCAGGTTTCGCATTTAGCTTTACTTTCCGATAATGACTCGCTGCATGAGGAGCTACGATTGATTGCTCAGTTGTGCGATCGTTATAGTGTCAGTCCGCCGGCGGCGGATGCCAGTCATTTCAGTGGGCAGTTTGGTTCGTTTCGAATGAAGTGGGAGCGGCATACTGAGTTTTCCATGTATACGTTCTTTGTTGCCTCAGCTTTCGAAAAACCATTTGCTGAACCGGCGATTGACCATGTGCCGGAAGCTTGGTTAGCCAGCCTGCCAGGTGAAGTCATCGCAGCGACTCACTTGGCGATTGATCATAAAAAACGTCCTCAGCGTACTTTAGAAGAGTTAGCGGTTTTATTTGCCTCGAACACAGTGATTGGAGCCAAAGTGACGGCGGGTGGTGCTGTGGTCTGGACCGACAATAAGATTCATGCGGATGGTTTTGGACGTATTTTAGTTCATGATGTGGACTTGCGTCGTCGACAGACCGGTCGCTTAGTACAGCGTTTATTGGAGATTGAAAGCTATCGTATGTTGGCCATGTTACCGGTGCCATTGGCACGCCAATATATTCCCGAGCTCGCTCGTTTTGATGAACGACTTGCCAAATTAACCGCGAATAACACCGCCTTGGTCAACCTGGAGGACGAACAGAGTTTGCTTGATGAGCTGACTCGACTGGCTGCTGAAATTGAAAGTATTTCTGCAATGACCAATCATCGTTTCAGTGCGTCATTGGCCTATTATAATATTGTTAAACTTCGTATTACCGAGCTACGCGAGCAACGGATTCAGGGTTTGCAGATTTTTCGAGAGTTTATGGAGCAGCGTTTAGCCTCCGCTATGGATAGTTGTGCGGCGGTTCATTATAATTTGGAGACATTGTCGACACGGGTCGCCCGTGCCTCAGAGTTATTGCGGACGCGTGTTGATATTACCATGGAAGGTCAGACACGTGATCTGTTGCAATCCATGGATCGTCGTGCCCATATGCAATTACGCCTGCAAGAAACCGTAGAAGGTTTGTCGGTAGTGGTGCTGAGTTATTATTTGCTGAGTATTACCGGTTATGGACTCAAAGCGCTTAAAGCGATGGGAATGACTTTTATTAATGTGGAAATGGCAACAGGTCTTGCTATTCCCGTGGTGGCGGGTGTGGTTTTTCTTGCGGTACGTCGCTTACGTCGTTTGGTTAATCGGGATGAGGCCATGTGACTGTGTGAGTCCATTCCTTATCATAATGCGAGAGGAACAACATAATGAGCGTCGCTAAACCCGTTCCGGTATTATCACCTAATGAATACTTTCTCAAGGAGCAGCAGAGCGAGATAAGGCATGAATATATCAACGGTTATATTTATGCAATGGTAGGGTCGTAAGCACAATCTTATTTCAAGCGCGCTCTTAAGCGCGCTTCGTCAGCACTTGAGAAGTGGTCCTTGCCGGGTTTACATGTCAGATATGAAAGTACAAATTCAAACGGCCGAGTCACATCGATTCTATTACCCCGATGTCATGGTATCCTGCGATGCAAACCCGGTAAGTGAATATTACGAAACTAACCCAATACTAATCATTGAGGTATTATCAACAAGCACTGAAGCTAAAGATCACCTTGAAAAATTAACTTCCTATATGGAAATCTCTTCGTTACAAGAATACATGCTGGTCAGTCAAGATAAAATTGCAATAGATATTTATCACAGAAAAGATCAAAGCTGGATATTAACAAGTTATGAAGCCAATGAAACCATAAACCTCACTTCAGTGAATTATCAATTGCCTATCACTCACATTTATGAAGATGTTATCGGGCAAATTTTATAGCAAGTGCGCAGCCTAAGCTAACATTGTGAGTCTATGGCGCGGAGTTTCACCAACGGTAGGCGTATTAGGAATGGGTACGTGATAACTTCCCTGTTTTGCATCCCATCTTCCGCTCGTCTTGGCCCGTTCTTCCCTCACAAAAACTCGAAATAGAACGACTATTCCTGCATTTTTGTTCACTCAGAACGAACCAATACAAACCAAATCTGAGCGCCAAACAGGGAAGTTATCACGTACCCATTCCTTAGGCGATGCCGCCAGGGCGAAAATAGGCAAATAAATGTTAAAATAATTTTGATTGTCTGCTTAATGCAAAAACAATTGCATTGACCCGAACAGTTCTTGATTCTCTTGAAAGCAATATCAATATATAGAAATTACTAACATAACTCCAAAAAATACGCTATTATACAGAAATATACTTACTAATAATTGGCGAATATTTGGAATTATAGTGAAAAATATACTTATAGAAGAAAACAGGCATTGGCAAGGAAAAACTCAGAACTTCATAAAAAGAGAGAAACTTTCCAAGCTTATCGCGTTTTTGCCGCTGAAGCAGATCATCACTATCAGCGGTATCAGACGTTGTGGCAAAAGTACACTGGCTAAAGAGGCGATACAATATCTAATTGATACAGGAACCCATCCTCATAACATCTTTTTTATCAATCTGGAACAACCAAGTTTTTTAGAATACAAACATGATCCGAGTTATCTTAATGTCATTTACGAAACTTATCTTAAACTGGTAAATCCTCAAGGCAAAGTCTATGTCATCTTTGATGAGGTACAGTTTTTTGAACAGTGGCAGGTGTTCGTCAAGAGCAAGTATGAAAATAGCGATATAAAGTTCATCATCACTGGCTCTAACTCTTCAATGCTATCAGGTGACTTAAACACATTGTTAAGCGGGAGAAGTTTGAACATTCACTTGGATACCTTTTCGTTTAGAGAATTTCTGGACTACAAGGGCGTTGACTATCGTAGTGAAATGAGCAGAATAAGCAACAAAATAGATATTGCTAGAGCTAAAGATGAGTACCTTAAATGGGGAGGATTTTATGAGGTCTTTGAGGTAGAGAGTGAGTCTGTTAAGAAAGAGCTGCTTATAAGCTACGCTAAAAATATCATCTATCAAGATATTATTCCGAGGTATAAGATACGCAATAGCGAAATCATCGAACGATTATTTTTTTATCTGCTCAACAATATTACGGGTGTTTTAAACTATACTACACTCTCTAAAACGTTTGATATCAGCGACAAGACGATAAAAGAGTATATCAATTACTTTGAGGATGTGTTTTTGTTAAAGCGTATGGATAAGTATCATACGAAACAAAAAGAGCAGATTAAGTCCTCTAAAAAGATCTATGCACTTGATAATGGTTTTTTACAAATTGCCCCCAAACACTCTGAAAATATAGGCGTAGCACTGGAAAATCTCGTGTTTAATTTACTTAATCAAACAGGCTCGGGACTGACTTATATGAAGGAGACTTATGAGATTGATTTTCTGTGTAATGATATACTGTATCAAGTGACTTACGATATTAGTGATGAAAAAACCAAGAAACGGGAATTACGCGCATTTGAATATTTTAAAAGCAAAAAAATACAAGGATGTCAACTTGTCACTTATGAAACCATAGAGGCTATTGGCGATGTCAAGGTCATAAGTGTCGATACGCTTATGTTAAATAGCGCTACAATGTAATTTTTACATGGACCCATTACGATATTCTTGAGGATTATTACCAAACCAGCGTTTAAAGGCTCTGGAAAATGCACTGCTCTCTGAAAAACCTACCGTATACCCATAGCGTCTGATATTTAGGCTTTATTACGGGTCTATTTTCGCCCTGGCGGCGTCGCCTAAGGCACCTACTGTTGGTGAAACTTCGCGATATAGAAATGATAGGGTCAGGTTTAATGCTTCATAAAATCTTGGGTAGACAAAGTAGGGTGTGTTGTACGCACCGATAACTGGCTTTATCCACCGATAAGTATGTTAAGCTGCGGGATTCGGCTTCTTTTATAATGGCTCTGGCAATCGGGTGGCTTAAAAGCATTTCTGCGGTGGCCGCATAAGTTAATAGCTCGTTTTCAGTTAACCCGGCAAACGAGTGGATGGCTACTATGCTTGGGTGTTCTTCGGTTAACGTGCCGGTTTTATCGAATAACACTACATCAATATCATTTAAGGATTCTAGTGCCCGGCCGTCTTTGATCAAGAGGCTGTGACTGGAAATTAACGTCATGTAATTATACGTCAGCATGGAGGTCATGATTTGTATGGTGTTGGTCGGAGCGCTAAGGAATGGGCATGCAATGACTTTCTTATTCGACATTTTTGTTTTTTTTTGAAACGATAGAGAGCACTGCTAACGCTTCACGAAACTTTGAATAGTTGCTCGTGACATCCACAGCATAGTACCGAGCATGACTATTAACAACAGCCATACAAGCCATACGATATCAAAGCTTGTTTTTTCATGTTGGCTGCGAATTTCCGGCGGTAGCAAATCCAGATAAACCTGGTGGATGGGTGAAGCAGGATGAGTGCTATCTATGGGGGTGGCATACAAGTATAGGCGACCACTGGCAGGCAGATACATCATTGATTGCAGAGTTTGTGGGCTGAAAATTTCATAGCGATTGTTGGCCGTATCAAATAGAATATTTGCTATATCTTGGGTATCGACGGGTTGCGATGGGCTGAACCTGGCCAGTTCACCCAGATGATCCCAGCGAATCACATCTTTTATGTTTCGGCAATTATCCGGTAGTGTGGCCAATACATGGCAATCTACGAAGGCGATTTGTAACTCCCGTCCCCAAGCTTTGTCAGCGCGGGTGGGGCTGTTCCAATGACGCACTTTGGCGCTATTTCCTTTGGCATATTCCAGCACCTGGATGCTTTTTTTATCCGCCATGAAAATATTGTGACTGAAACCGTAAACCTTGCCTTTCAAATAACGAGTGGCTTGACGGGTGGTGCTGAAGCTTTCCAGCACTTGGTGAAAATCGAAGACGGTTGATTCAGCTTCCAGGGGGAACTTATAAGTCTTTCGGTACGGCGCATAGGCTGCGGCACTGAAATGCGTCAGATACAGCCCCCGGTCATTATATCCACTTAATACGGAAACAATACCGGCAAAACTGATATTAACCACCGCATGATCCACATACTGATAAACCGTAATGGCTTGTTAACTGCGCAGCTCTGGGGTGCTAGCCCAATCCGGGTTGCGGCCTATAATCGGCCCACCTCCCTTGGATGCCTTACCTACCACCCCAAAGCCGACGCCATCGGCGGATAAAAAATATCGGGCAACAGGTTTAATAATCGATACTCATCCACGGATAATAAACCGTCTCCGAGTTTGTTGTGATTACTTAACATCCAGACGCTGCTGATGCCTTGCCGTTCTCTTTGATAGTCGCTATCCTGATGTTCTAATAAATTTGACAAGCGATTGCGCAAAATATTATTGAATGCTGTTTGACTGAGTATGCTGGCCAAGTGTTTATCATAACGTTGGGTTATATCGGGAAACAGTGTCTTGCTTTGCTGGCCGATTTCCAAGGGAGGGTCTGACATTGCATCAATGCGGAGCACCGGCACTTTGTCAAAGGCACAGGCTGACGCGGCCAAGCAGATACTGAGTAAAACGCCACAGATGAATGCAAATGGAAAGTCATTGCGCATTAGGAAGTAACTTTTATTTTGGCAGAATAAAAAATGATCAACAAGTTAGCATAACGGTTATCAAGCTTGAGCGGCAATTTTTCAAGTTTGGAAGTTTATTTTTTGTATGAGCAATGCCTATCACCGCCACGTGTTCAAATACATCACCATTAATGAATTCCAAAACTTGATTTACATGATAACAAACAAATCCACTGACGACATTAGTAATATAAATTGACTGGTTATATACCCATCAAACTCAGTTGACGAAATATTTTTTAGCTTGTTCTGTCGAGGCAAATTTAAGTTGCAATATTTACATTGCCAAGCCAATAAATTACTATGGGGCTTCATTGCCTGGATACCGTGATGAAGGAGCTGTTTCAAGCCCTCTCAGTAAATCTAACATGATGTTATCCCATCAGCCATTAGTGGCTTGAGTAATAAGGTTTTTCACTGAAAAATTTTTTTCTATGCATGTTATATGTACTACCACCGTGTAAATGTTTAAACAACTTTCTTTGATCAATGCCGCAACTAACAACGATTAAGTCGCCCACAAGTGAGCCCACTGTTAATGAGGAAAAATGATGTTAATTGAACTCGCGATTGTTGGAGGAGGCGCTGCGCTTTGGCGTAAGTTAAAAGGTAAGAAGGCCACCTCTTTATCCTCGGCTACTGGACAAACCACCGTAACAAAGAATAAACAAACCTCATTTAATGGGAAAAAGTTGGTTAGCGATATTAAGAATGCGATTACCGGTAAAGAACGGCAGCAACTCCAGCTGAGCCTTGATCCGGAGATGCAGAAAGATATCGCGTTGCGTCAAAAAGAGGAAAACCGAAAAATAGTGTTATCCAGCGGTGCACTCGGACTTGCGCTGCTGGGGACGCTATCGCCAGTATTTTACCTGATAGGCAGTACCGCGGTGTTGTATTTGGGGCGCCATGTTTTGATGTCATTATGGGAAGACTTCAAACGGCGTCACTTTATCAGTGTTTATTTGGTTACCACAATTTTAATATTTGGTATGATCGTCACCGGTCAACTGGTTTTGGCAGCGATAGGGGGACTGCTGAGCGGTTTTTTGGTGAAACTAATCAGAAAAACCGAAGACAGCTCGCAAAAGCAATTGATTAATGTTTTTTCAGGGCATCCCAGTCAGGTTTGGATAGAAAAAGACGGCGTTGAAATGCAAGTTGCCTTTGAAACCCTGCAAAAAAACGATATTGTCATTGTTCATGCAGGGGAAGTTATTCCGGTCGATGGTATCATCCAAAAGGGTTCAGCCAGCATTGATCAGCATATTCTAACAGGTGAAAGTCAACCTGTGGAAAGAACGGTCGGCGAGACTGTCTTTGCGGCCACTCTGTTGTTGACAGGGCGACTTAGCATTCTGGTGGAAACAGCGGGTGAAGAAACGGTTGCCGCCAACATTGGGCATGTTCTTAATAATACACAAACTTATAAAGAGCAACTCATGCTGCGCGGTAAAAAATTTGCCGATAGGTTGTTGCCCGTCGAACTGGCTGCCGGGTTAATAACTTGGGGCTTGCTTGGTCCCGTGTCCGCTATGGCGGTTCTTTGGTCAGGTTTGGGGTATCGCATGATTATATATGGTCCGATCAGTATCTTGAACTATCTGCAGATCCTGTCGCGGCAAGGTATTCTGGTCAAAGATGGGCGTGTACTGGAGTCTATACGTCAAGTAGACACCGTGGTTTTCGACAAAACCGGCACCTTAACTATGGAGCAGCCCAGCATCGGCGCCATTCATTTGTTGGTGCACTATGACGAAAAGCAACTTTTACGTTTTGCCGCCAGCGCCGAATATCGTCAATCCCATCCGGTCGCCAAAGCTATTATTGATAAAGCGCATGAACAAAACATCACCCTGATTATCCCGGAAGCAACCAGCTACGAGGTGGGCTATGGTATAAAAGTGCAACTGGAACAAAAGTCGGTATGTGTCGGTAGCGCGCGTTTTATGCAGCGTGAAGGTTTATCATTACCGGAACAAATGGATGAGCTGCAACAGCGAGCACAAGAGTTGGGTCATTCGCTGATTTTTGTGGGTATCGACAATGTGATCGCCGGTGTGTTGGAAATGCAGCCCAGTATTCGTCCCGAAGCTCACGAACTGGTTAAAAATTTACAACGGCGCGGCATGACTACCTATATTATTTCTGGTGATCACGAACAGCCTACCCGCAATATTGCTAATCAACTTGGTATTGATCACTATTTTGCGGAGACCTTGCCTGAAAACAAAGCCGCTTTAATTAATCAATTACGTGAAGAAGGTAAGTTTGTCTGTTTCATTGGTGATGGTATCAACGACGCTATTGCGCTGAAAACCGCACAAATTTCCATTTCGCTCAAAGGTGCGTCAAGTGCCGCAACCGACACCGCGCAAATTATATTTATGGATGGCAACTTGACGCCGCTGGATCGGCTTTTCCAATTTACCGACGAATTTGAACATACCATGAATAATAATATGCTGTTGAGTGTTGCGCCAGGTGTCGTCAATATTGGCGGCGTGTATTTGCTGCATTTCGGTATTGCCGCCAGCATGGGTATTTTCTACGCAGCGACTACAGTGGGTTTAACCAACACAGTATTACCTTTGCTGCGGCACCAGGATGTGTCATTGGCAAAACCGGACAAATCAAAAGATCAGTAATGGTTTTTGCATTGTGATTTTCAATTCATTTATGAGAAGTTGATAATACACGTGTTGGAAAGTGGTTTCTTAACAGCCTTGTTTGCATTGGGCGCAGCCGCCGCCTGGGGAAGTGGTGATTTTAGTGGCGGATTGGCCGTCAAGAGGCACAATGTGTACAGTGTGCTGTTGGCCGCTCAGCTCATTAGCGCTGTTCCCCTTTTGGTTCTGGTGCTTTCCTTCGAATCCGTTGTCCCCCGAATAGATGATTTATTACTCGGGGCGCTAGGTGGTGTGTGTGGCATGATAGGGCTGCTCAATCTATATCTTGGCTTAGCCAAAGGTCGCATGACTATAGTTGCGCCGCTAACCGCTATTGTCGCCAGCGTCATTCCGGTCGTGGTCGGTCTTTTAAGCGATGGTATGCCAACGAATGTTCAAGCCATGGGGTTTGTCATTGCGCTTGTTGCGGTTTGGTTTCTTTCCAGTGATGGCCGGCGGCTCGAAGCGACGCCGGTTGAGTTACGATTTGCTTTGCTCAGCGGTATTGGATTTGCCGCATTTTTTGTTTCGCTTGACCAGGTCAGTGGTGAAACCACATTATGGCCCATTTGGGCGGCTCGGGTTGCTTCACTGATTGCACTATCATTTTTTACGGTTATCTATGGTAAGTGGCGTGCGCCAGCACGTTCGTTACTCCCGATCATTGCATTGGCAGGCTTGTTTGATGTCGCGGGCAACTATTTTTTTGTGATGGCGGCTCAAGCTGGTCGTTTGGATATTGCTACAATTATTTCTTCTCTCTATCCCGCTATCACCGTGATGCTTGCCTGGTTGATTTTTAAAGAGCGCCTCAAATTACAACAGGGTTTTGGTGTGGCGGCAGCGCTTATTGCGATCGTGATGATAACGTTTTAATCAAAAGAAAAATATTTTTTAACGGAACACCTATGTCTTTCATTCCTTTTGAAATTGAAGTCATTCAGTCCAAGTGGGAACAGCGGGTTGAATTCAATCTGGTGGAGAGCGGTGTCCACCCTTTACGATTAGAAGAATTGCTGGCCGAAGGCCAATTGTCCATAGAGACGCTATTGGCCACCGAACTGAATTATCCCCATGTTAACGGAATTCCCGCATTGCGTGAAAATATTGCTCGCCTTTATCCCTTGGCCGGGAATGCAAGCGCGGATGTGGCAAATGTGCTCGTGACGGTGGGAGCGTCGGAGGCTAACAATATCATTATACAGACCTTGATGGAGCCGGGGGATGAACTGCTCACCCAGGCACCGACCTATAAGCAGCTTTGGGGGTTGGCGCTTAATTCAGGTTATGCAGTCAAAAGTTTTCGCTTGTTGCCAGAGGCCGAGTGGGCTATTGATATCGATGGACTCAATGAGCAGCTTTCCAGATACACCAAAATTATTACCGTATGCAATCCCAATAATCCGACGGGTTATATCATGACGGAAACCGAAATGGATGCGGTGGTCGATGCGGCGGATCGGGTGGGCGCCTGGATCGTGGCGGATGAAGTGTATCGGGGCACGGAACGTTTGCGCGAGCAGGAGACGCCGTCTTTTTGGGGACGTTATGACAAGGTGTTATGTTTGGGCAGTTTGAGCAAGGCGTATGGATTGCCTGGCTTACGTATTGGCTGGATTGTGGGACCGGCGGATATGGTTGAGCATATCTGGCGACGCCATGAATACACAACCGTATCAACCACCATGCTCAGCAACTTGCTAGCGGCTCATGCTTTATCACCCAGCATTCGCCCCCGCCTGATTCAGCGCACCCGCGAGTATATTCGGTGCGGTTATCCAGTTTTGGAAAAATGGATGAAACAGCAAGATGGGTTATTTAGTTATGTGCCGCCTCAGGCATCGGCCCTCGCATTTATTCGTTACCATATGAATATCAACTCCACCGAGCTGATGGAAAAACTTTGTCGTGAGGCCAGTGTTTTTGTCGGGGCGGGTGATGCTTTTAGTATGGACAATTATCTGCGTATTGCGTTTGGTCAGGAACAAGTCGTGTTAGATGAAGCTTTGGCTCGGATTCGCATGATGATTGAAAGACTTGCTTGAGAAAGTCTTTTAAGCGCTTGGCAAGACAATATCCACAAGTTTGAATCACATGCATGATGCAGATGCCGTGAGCAATCTTTCGGTGCATGAGGGACAACAATTATATGCTCGTAGCGTCTGATATTTAGGTATTGAGTGCGATACCTAAATATCAAGCGTTACGAGTATAGTTTCTGGCGCACGAATGCCGATAATGCATTGATCGATTTAAAGTGTTTGGGCACCATGTCGTTCATGCCAAACTCAACTTGGTGCTGTTGCTCCAGGTAGGTGACCAAATTCATCATGAATAACGAGTCAATCGTGCCTGATTCAATCAAGTCGTAATTGTCGTCAAACCCATCGGGTAGCTGGCCGTTAAAACCTTCGTTGATAATGTAATTGCGTAAAGCGTCCTGTATTTCCATGATGATTTTCTTTCTAAATCGTATGTAATTTTTCCGGATTGCGAATTTTTTTACCGCTCACTGTGTAGGCAAGTTGTTCAACCCAGCGGAAGTGGCCGGGGATTTTGTGGCTGGCCAAGTATTGTCTACAATAAGTTCTTAACTCGCTTTCATTGGATGGTGTTTTGCCTTCTTTGAGTACCAAGTGTGCTCTGACCAGTGCTCTCCTGTGTTTTTCCTGAATGCTAAACACACAGGCGGCGAGAATGGCGGGGTGTTTCTCCAGCACGGATTCCACTTCTTCAGGAAAGAATTTCATGCCACCAATGTTAATCATTTCCTTATTGCGGCCAACGATGTAAAGAAAGCCATCTGCATCCAGTTTGCCCAAGTCCCCGGTTCTGAACCAGTCGCCATGTTGTTGCAAAATGGTATCACGGGATCGCCACGGTGAATAATAGGCATCTAACATGCCTTTGCCCCTGAGGGTAATTTCACCCTGGGCTTGACCTGGTGGACAGTCCAGTTTTAGTTCATAATTGCTCAATAGCTTGCCGACGGATCCTTGTTTCTCTCTTGCTTGGCTGATATTGATCGCGGGCAGACCTAGTTCGATGATGCCGTAAGTTTCATTAAGTACCCGACCAAACCGCTCATAGAAAGCATCGGCGATTTCTCGGCGCAGGGCCGTGGTGGTCACGATAGCGAGTCGCAGCGTATCGGGCAGCACAGCGCCGGTGTCATCCTGGATCATCATATTATAATGAGTGGGTGAGCCATAGATCAATGTCGCTTTATGGTGGGTAGCCGCAGTGAGCAGGGTGATGCCAAAACTGTTTTTGGGTAAAATGATGCTGGCACCAAAGCTTAAATAAGCGACGATGGAAACCGCAAAATGGTAATCCATCGATAGCAGCCACAGGATGCGGTCATTTTCATCGATTTGTAGTGCTTGATTAGCCACGTGCATACGCTGGTAAATGGATTCATGTGACAGCACTACCCCTTTGGCATCGCCCGTTGTGCCCGAGGTAAAGCGGATGAATGCGGCATTGATATCTGCTAGTTGAGCAGGCGCTTTACAGGTAGAAGTCACTTTAACAAAGATCGCTTGATAGGCCAGGGGCAAGCCCATCTCTTGGGTGGAAGGGTGGATTTGATTCTGCAACTTGGTGATGGAGATTACCGCATCCACATGGACATGCTGGAATATTTGTTGTTTTTCCGCTGCGGTCAATTCGATAGGTAAGGGGGTAACACAAGCATCACAATGCCATAGCGCATAAACGAAGGCGATATAATGACGTCCGCTGGGATAATGTAGGCCAATATTGTCACCGCGATTAACTCCCAGCGCTTTAAGTTGTTTGGTTAATGCTTGAATCTCTTGAGCAAACTCAGCATAACTGATCTTGTCTTCTGTTTCCTGGCCTAATATGAGCGGATAATCAGCTTGTTGTTCTGCTTTTTTCAAAAAGCAGTCTGCTAAATTCGGTTTCATTTGCAACTCTCTACAATGTTTTTGCCCACCGCTTCGCCCATGGCCCAGCAAGTGCCTGCAACTCGGGCTGATGCCTGGGCGCGTGGTTCAGCAGACAGGCATTTTCCGGCAGCCCAGAGATTATTATAACCGGCCACCTTCAGACTGCGTAATGGAATATCATAAGATTGGCCTGCTGGTAAGTATTCCAGGGTGATCCCCTGCTGGGGGTGCCAGTGTTCAATCGGCCAGCAGGCGCGGCAGGCAACATCAGCAAAGCGTTTTCCTGCTTTAATATCACTTTCCGTCAGACAATATTCTCCTTTGATGCGCCCACCATCACGAATGCCCAGTTGACCGTAGCTATTAATGTAAGTTGTCTCAAACCCGGGTAATGTTTGCAGGAAATCCAGCAGTTGTTTGGCGACAAATTGCATATGATTTGAGTCATAAATCTCTGGCATGATACTGAATTTGGCATAGGCTTCATCGGGATAAACACCGGTATCCAGCCATAGGCTTGAACACTCCGATGGTAACTGTTGATTCTGCGCCGATTTGCGGATTTCCCTGAGCAGCGCAATACCTTTGGGAAATTGCAACGCATCAGTGGCAATTCCCCTGAGTTGCAGGATAAAGCCGCCCAAAGCTAAACCATCGGCAACCCGTTCTGTATTGATATGCCGTACAATGTAGGCATTGCCTGTAGTGTCAACCAATGCATGAGGACGTAAAGTGTGGGATACATTGTTGCGGCTTATACTGAGCTGCTCGATATGACCAGCCTGGATAGACACATCAATGATACTAGTGTGATAACGGACGCTAATATTTGGCGTTGTAGTGATCCAGTCGGTGATTACCTGAGTGTAAACTTTCGGATCAACATCCAGTACCCAGGTTTTACCGATGCGTCTTTTTTGAGTGTGTGGACAAGCCTGAGCGAGTCGTTCACTGAGCTCCACGGGCAGGCCGGTATTGAGGTAATTGCCCTGGTCATCAAATAAGCCACCAAGGGTGTGAATCAAGGCTTGTTTTACCGTGCCACCCAGTTCCGCAGTTTTTTCCAATAATACAACATGCATGCCTTGTGATGCCGCTGACAAGGCGCAACCGAGTCCTGCGGCGCCGGCTCCCACGATGACGATAGGGGGTGACTGGCTCGATAAGGACATTAGACTATCTTTCCGTGATTTTTTGTCTTCATAAAAAAATTTGTTCCTAACCTGGGTAAAACCTTTCGGCTGCCGGTCTAACTCGGGTCTATTTGATAAATACGGTATGGGAATATGGACTTAAAACCAAAACGTTTGAGCTAGGGAACCAAGGTTTCCTCACGTCCATGGCCGCTTGCAATGGGGATTCCCATGTGGTGCAAGGCCTTCAGACGAGCGTTGAGTCGGCGACGATGGGTGTTATTTCCGCACCTTCGACGATTTCCAGATGCAGCGAAGTATCACATAACAACGCCTGCACGTCTGAGCGAGTGGCGCCTCGTTTCATGAGGCGCTCACCCAGGTCAGAGGGATACGCCATGGATAAATGCACCACCTCATAGGGCGGCCGAGCTTTTAATATTCATTGATGATTGTCTCGATTTCTCCATCTGCTCCCGGTTCATTGAGATTTGAGAAAACAATCTCGTTGTCGTCTGCTGCCCAGGGGGATGAGGGTTTTAATGGTGCGACACCATACCAGCCGTTTTTAGTGGTTACGATGGCATCATCCCGATAATAGTCGCAGGCAGATCGAGGAATTCAGTGCAATCTGAAACTCTGGATAATTTCGAGAAATTTTCATCATTGTTACTCGTTAAGCCATAGCGTAGCTTTGTTTTTTACTTGCCGCTTTGATTTCAGCTAAAAGATCATCCCACCATACAGTCATGGCGTCAATGGCTTTTTCAGCACCGGTGAGCGCCTGTTGAGTATGAATCGTTGGACGAATTCCTTGTTTCTCGACAATTGGTTGATCTATTGGTAAACCATGCAGAAAAATACCCAGTTCTTCTCGATGGCTTTGCTCGACACCACTCAGGTGCATTTCATGGAAGTAAACCAGGTCTTTACCTTTATCCCCCAGATTGCGTCTTTTTATGACTTCGTTGGATATATCCAGGAATACTTCGTGTTCAAAGATAGCGGCCGTTTCAGTGGCAAACATCGCGCCTAATACGGCGGATGGTACACCGTCTACCAGTTCGCCAATGCTGTCCAGGAAATGGGTGGTGGACAAAAACTCATTGCGTGTTTCGATATTGATATCGATTTTTTTGAGTGCCGCTTTATACATCGCAGCATGCCCATTTTCTTCCTTATAGTTACGGGTGAGTTCCTGTTTAACAGCGTCCGTGTCAAAAGCACCCGTTAATTCGGCTGCATCGGCTAAAAATTTGGTGTTTCGCAATGAAAATTGATAATGCTCCATCATCAACCATTCCAGTGCTTCGGTGCTAAACTGATCGAGATCCTTAAGTTGTTTTTTTGCATTGTCGATGAATTTTTGATTGCAGTGGTCGATAGCTTTTGCCACATCTGTTGTTGTTGCTTCTGTTTGCATAAATGTCTCCCTGAATTTTTGATTGCGAGTGTGGTAAAACCCCCGGTTCCCCAAATAGACGGTTAAAGTTTTTCATTTTTATTACAGCTGTGTTCATGTCTGCGAAATATCAGTTGATCTAACGACCAGTACATAAGTTCGTAGAAAACTGCTTAGGGTTTTCCTTAAGATACTCTGCAAGCAGTTAACACCTAATGTCTCGATAAATTTATCACATTTAAATTGAATCTGCGAATACAATTAGAAAATAAAGTTAATTTTTTTCCTGGCAAGGTGGAGCAACAAATCATTGCAGTGTTATGGCGCAAAATTTCAAGACTGCCAGGGCAAAGATAAGCACCGCACTCAACACCTAAATATCAAACGCTATGAGTATAAGCAACATTACTTGAAACTCACAATTCCGTTGGTTCGTGTAAAATTAACTGCTTAATTATATTTTTGCTTATTCAGATATGATGTCAAAAAACGCAATTTTTTGATTCCTGTGTATACACACTCCCAAGCGATTGAGGTTTAGGCTTTATTGCTGGTCTATTTTTTCCCTGACGGCGTCGCCTAATGCGGCTACTGTTGGTGAAACTCCGCGCAATATGAATAGCTATTCTTTGTCGTTTCGCTTTGTCAGGACGAAAATATGCCCGCACTCAATACCTAAATATCAGACGTACGAGTATATGTTATCAATTTGACAACCCCTGTAAAAATCGATACTCTTCTCTTCGATTTTTGGGAAAGTCTTAATGATGCGTTAGAAAATGTATTCCGGTCGCACTGGTGTAATGAGTGGTGCGCGGGTTGGCAGTCCTAGATGGCTCAGAATGTTTTTGATCACCGATGGATCTTGAATAGCGCTGATGATTTTCAAATTGCCATGGCAATTTGGGCATTGAGCGATATCGATGTTGAAGACTCGCTTGGGTAGTTGCGCCCATTGCATGCGCTTTGGTCGTTCTTGTTGGTGTTCGAGATTCTCTGCTTGATCGGTTGCGCCTTTTTGGATGACGCTGAGAACCACTTGTGATTTGAGCTTTGCGTTTGCGCCAGGATTAAGTTTTTCCCCGGAGACGTTGAAGCTGTGTTGGAAAAACATCCTGCTATTGTTGAAGCTTGTGTGTTTGATGTCAAGGAGCGCCAGTGGGGCAAATTTGCCCCGGCGCATCTGGAGGTGAATCCCCCTCCGGATGATATCGAGCTATGGTGTTACTGCCGAAAATCCTTGGCCAGCCACAAAATTCCCGGACGCTTCCATTGGGTAACAGAGCCGGCTTATACCGCCAGCGGTAAGAAAATCCGTAATTCTGATAAATTAAATCATTCCTAACGAGATTAAGCATGGAAATACAAGATGCGCTGCGTGATTACATTATTACTGAAGGTTTTGGTGGCCAGCCACCAGAAGGCTTCGATGATGATTTTGACCTGATCGATTCCGGCACGATTGATTCTCTGTTCATGATGAATCTGGTGACTTATCTGGAACAGCAGCATCAGGTGACATTTGGTATGAACGATATGCTACCTAAAAACTTCAAGTCGATTAATGCCCTGTCGGCTTTTGCCCGTAACCAGTGTTCCCCTGTGATCGATCTTACCGAGGTGGCAAGATGAGTTTTGTGAATGGCTAAGGGCGTATTCATTCCGCGCTGGACGGTCTGGGCAAGCCTGGTCTGATTCAGATGGAACCCAACCTATTCCTGGCCAGATTCGACCTGAATAATCACGAAAATCGTAAAAATCCAAAATTTTTTTGTGCGGAAAGTAGGTTTGTTAAATGTTAGTTTCTGATAGTAAAATAACCAGGGCGCGGTACGTGGGAGGCCATAAGGCCCGAGCCGTATTGCTGCCAACCGGTGATTCTTTGCAATTAGCTAACGGTGCCTTTGCTGCGGCGGTCATCGAGGGATTGCTGCCTAGGATGTTGACTGAGTTTGCCGACAAGAAGATTCCAGCGCTTCATATGAAAAACGCCGTCGACCAGGAATGGTGTGATGAGGTGTCAAACCGGTTTAAACGTCATCCCGCCACGAAAAAGGAGGGCGTAATACCGCCAATTTATTCGTTGGGCTCCCATCTGTATTCTTGCTCCAAGGGGGAGGCGTTCTCTTGTTATTTTCGGGATATCGAACAAATGAATTCAGCTATTTCCAGTGTGTTGCCTGATGGCCACGACCCGATCGTATCTTTCTTGCAAGACGCTTGTGAATTAAATAACGCCCAATTTGAGTATTTGTCCTGTAATGGCGCTAGCGTGCGTCACGGGACTTTGCGGCTTTGGGGAGAAGGTTTGCAACCTTCAACTGGTAGCCGATGTTACTTTGCCGTTCCACACGAGGACTACGAGGAAACTAATGCTAATCACTCATCGTTTCACCAGATCTACGGATCAAACAACGTCTACAGCATCATTTTGTGTATTGATGCGGTTCATGACAGAGAGCCAGAAACGATTGTATGGGATCGGCGCATGACTCTGGAGGAAATTCACGACCCCAACAACAAGCACCCTTGGGCTTCCTATGGATACAAGGAGTCAATGCTCGAAGGCGTTGATGCAATGTCCATTCGGTTAAAAAAAGGCGATGCAGCGATTATTCCGGCGCATAACATACATGCGGTAATCGGATTCCCTGGATTTCGGCGATGCAGCTACATGGCTTTTTTCCATTTGAGAAAAACGACGTCAACCGGATTTTCAAAAATGATCTTTCGAACTTGATGCTCTCGTGTTGTAAACTAGCGGCTCAACAACTTTAACGATAATGAAACAACTCTTGCTATGATGAATACAAATACAAACTTGAAGTATTTGGACGATACGTATGCTGATACGGACGAAGGCCTCGTGCTGCGCGTTGGGCGAGACAACCGTGGTTCATATATTGTATTAGACCAGACGATTTTTTACCCCCAAGGCGGAGGTCAGCCAAGCGACACAGGAATCATTCAATCTGAACAGATCGTCATGAACGTTTCTTTCGTAGGATTCAGTGACGGTGAAGTTCTCCACTACATCGCCGAAGAACCGCCTGGTTTCGATGCGCTGGTTGGACAGCCGTGTGAGCTGCGCGTGGATAAGTCTCGGAGATTGAACCATGCGAAATTACATACTGGTGGCCACCTGATTGCCGGAATTATCGACGCACAGCGAGGACCAATGCGGGCGGTAAAAGGCTTTCATTTTTCCGAGGGGCCATATGTAGAGTTCGAGGGTAAGCCGGAAGGCGAGGCCGAGTCGTTTCTCGCGACTCTACAAGCGCAGATTGATTTGTTCATCGACGAAGATCCGCAAGTGATAGCCTCGATGGTGACTTACGACGAACTGAAACAACGTTGCTGGAGCATTCCGTCCTATTTACCCCAAGATAAGCCCCTGCGAGTCGTCACAATATGGCAATTGGATTCTGTGCCTTGTGGGGGAACTCATGTGGCAAGTTTAGCCGAGTTGGAAACCCTATCCCTAGTAAAAATAAAAAGCAAAAAGGGGAACAGCAAGATTAGCTATCGGGTGGGCGACGCAGGCTAAACGTACTGTAACAAATAACTTTAAGGAACAGATATGCTAGACAAGATACTTGCTGTGTGGGGGACGCCACGAACCCGCTCCACCACGTTTTTGTGGATGATGAAACAGCGTGGCGACTTCCATACCTTTCATGAGCCTTTCGGGAAGTCCTTTTACCTAAGTGAAGACCGAAGAAGTGATCGGGCAGCTGACCAACCGCTACGGGCCGATCTGAACTATCAGGCAATCCTGGACATGCTCGAATCCCATAAAGGCAAAGAGGGACGTTCGGTTTTCATCAAAGACTTAACGTATCATCTCGAAGGGGTCTATGATGATGAGTTTCTGTCTCACTTTCACAACGTATTTTTGATTCGTGACCCGGCGAAAACACTGCCATCACTCTATTCTCTTTTGCCGGATTTCACCAGCGAAGAAGTCGGATATGACACGCAATATCGAATGTATGAGCATGTTCTTGCATCCAACCCTGATTCTCCCCCGGTAATTATCGATGCCGATGAGCTGGCAACTAATCCGGAGGAAATTGTGCGAGGCTTTTGCGAACGCATTGGTATACCCTTCATTGCGGAGTCATTAGAGTGGGATAATATTCCACCTTCAACCAAGCTTACCTGGTGGATTGGAGGCGACGAGCACCACGGGAATTTGAAGGCAAGCACGGGTTTTCGAACAGATCGATTCAAAGATTATCCCGATCTGCCCGAAGTTCCAAAGCTGGCTAAAGCTTATGAGGAATGCTTTCCCTACTATGAAAGACTCTATGCGAACCGGTTGAATGTATTCTCTTAATCCCTGAGATATTCGAGGAAGTAGCCTATGTACCGTTTTGAACCAGAATCCACGTTAGATCATCTGTGCAAACCCTCGCTGGTTCGCCTCCAACCAAACCTCTACGCTGCGAAGTTCGATCTGATGAAGATTGTACCAGCACGCTATATAGTAGAGCAAGCACTGGAGAGTGGCGAGCTGAAGCCAGGCGGCTTGGTGGTGGAAAGCAGTTCTGGCACCTTCGCTCTCGGTTTAGCACAAACTTGCGTCACTTTGGGGCTCAAACTCACGCTCAAGACGGGGCCGATGGAGCCGATCGTAGCCTGGCGTTTGCGCCACTTGGGCGCCCATATTGATACTGTTGAGATAGATGCGGGCAATCTTAGGGAGATACAAGAACAACGCTTCGATATGGTGCGGCAAACGCTGAAGGAGGTACCTGGGTCGTTTTGGCCAAGACAGCACGACAATCCACTACATCCTGCTGCTTATGAACCCGTGTCGCGAGACATCGGCAAGTCGTTGGGCAAGGTCGATATCCTTGTGGGAACGGTTGGCAGCGGTGGTTCGTTGTGCGGGTTTGCCCGACCGCTGCGCGAGGCCAATCCCGATCTAAAAGTGGTTGCGGTGGATCACAATCTGTCCGTCATTTATGGCCCGACCTCTGAACGGGTTTATCCTCTTTGCGAGGAAAACTATGTGCCGTTATTGGGCATGGGATCGGATATCGTTTTTCCCAACGTTTGTCATGCCGAGTGCGACGAGGTGCATTGGGTTCCCATCGCGCAGATGATCAATACCGTGCATGAGCTGCACCGGACAACCGGGTTACTCGTAGGTCCAACCTCCGGGGCCGCGCTGTCCGTGGCGAACTGGATAGCCCGCAATCATCCAAATAGCAGGGTGCTAACCGTGTTTCCGGATCATGGCATTCGCTATATGAACACGGTTTTTGATCCGCATTGGTTGAGCGAACGCAGCGAGGAACTGAAGCGAACCTGGTCCGAACCAGAGCTTTGTGACACACCCACCGAAGTCGCCGGTGAATGGACCTGGTTTCCCTGGAATCGTCGTAGTTATGAAGAAGTGTTGGGACATCCGCCTGTCCCTCGGGAGTCTCGTGCGAACGAGGATGACTGAAATGAGCGATCTTATGGCATCTAGGATGAAAGTTCCGCATGAATTAGAGGTTGTTTTGAATGGGCCGATAGGTCCACAGCGATTACGCGATGATACCATTGTTATTGATGAGAATGGTTGGTATCGCACTCTCACGCCCTCGGCTACTACTTTTTCTGCTGCCAACGAGATACTCTTTTGTCACCTTGACAAGCAGGATCCTGATAGCCATATCGACGAAGTCATTTCCGAGTATCATAAGCGTGGCCTCCCGCTAAGCTGGTGCGTCTATCCCTGGACGCAGCCGCAAGACCTGGGTGGACGACTCCTGGCGCTTGGTGCAACGAGCTCAAATGTCCGAGCCTACCTGGTGAACACTGCCTTGCCACTCAAGATCGTTGAGGGTGTGGAGGTTGAACGGGTCAATCCTACATCAACAGAAGGGCTTGGTGCATACATCAGTACATTATCTGGTGGCTATAAGCTTCCCGCCGACGAAGAAGCGTTCAGGCGTAACCGTTACCGTCAATTGTGTGCCGGACCCGATCCAGTTATGTACCTGTTCATTGGTCGTTGCAATGGCGTTATTGCGGGTTGCGCGGGCATGATCATCAAGAAAGAATCTGCTCATTTAACCAGTAGTAGCGTGCTCCCAGCATTCCAGGCTAATGGAGTTTTTCAGTCGCTTCTCGCTACAGCCCTATCGACATTGCGTGATATGGGCATCGCGCTTGCTAGCGGCCACTCAAATGAGAAGTCAGCCTTCTGGGTCGAGCGTTTCGGTTTTAAGTTCATATACGCATACAACATATATGAACTGGAACCGTCATCTTGAATTGGTTGATGATCCCCGCCTTAGAAGCTGTTTTAAAATCCCCTCAGCTGGCACAATACAGCGTTTAAAATGAATTCGAAGCGTTTGATTTTAGGTGTTGAGTGTGGTGCATATTTTCGTCCTGACACCAACAGTAGGCGCATTAGGCGACGTGGTCAGGGCGAAAATAGGCCAGCAATAAAGCCTAAATAGTGGGCGAACGAAAGTCCATTAACTTAATGAATATTAATGGATTTTCTCATATGTCTAACAACGAAGTTTTAGGTCTATCACCTGATTGATTGTTGATCGTGCCATATTAATCGTATATATGAGCTTAAAACGAGTCGAGTTTTATTTGACCAGGCTTTTTGAGCTAAAACTTGGTTTGTGAAAAACATATAAAATAACTTGTACTTCAATGTGTTATGAGTTTTCGAGTGGGCACTAAATATCAGGCGCTACGAGTATATATCGAGCTATCGCTTCACAGTGACATCTAAGTGAATCGACGACCGGGGTGGGGCAGGAAACGCCTTCTAAGAGAAGAGGGAGTTCAGTGCAACCAAGAATGACTGCTTCAGCCCCTTTCTCTGCAAGGGAGTCAACAATTCCGAGACAGAACGCTTTCGTGTTGTCGTCAAATGTGCCGACGGCAAGCTCCTTGTAGATCCGCTCTTGCATCTCGTTTTGTTCAAGGACCGTCGGCACAATTGTCTCTATCTGATATCGGTCAAGCAATCTACCTTTGATGAAGTCCTGTGACATGGTGAAACGAGTGCCTAAGAGTCCGGCCGTGCTCACTCCACCTTTTTCGAGGGTCGAACCAACTGCATCAGCAATATGTACGATTGAGCAGGAAACCGAATTGTATAGCTGATCGAATACCTTGTGTGGTGTATTCGCGCACAAGGCAATTCCTTCCACCCCAAGCTCCTGCAATTCGAAAGCTGCTCCGACGAATATATCGGCGATGGCGTCCCAGTTATCGGAGCGCTGAAGGTCGTGAATTTGTTTTTGGTTCAGGCTGACAATCCGAATGGGAGGATTCGTGTTGTCTCCATAGTGGTCGTTGATGAGCCTGTTGATCGTGGAATAGTACTCGACAGTGGAATGCCATGATGTTCCCCCAATAAGTCCGAACTTCCTCATATTCTTCCTCTATTTGGTTCCCAGAATGCTTACAAAAAACAAATCAAAGGACCGTTGCAATTGAATTTGTTTGTGCCTGATGATCATACATATGAATACAGTGTGATTTTGACGAATAAAAAAACACAAGCCCAGATGGATTATGTACCGACCAAGACGAAAAATGGAAATCAATTTTATTTGCTGGCTACGATCTTTGCACTCAACACAACTTAACTCGCGAATTACAAATGAGAACAAAACCCAAAGAACGAAGCACCACTGCGAAATGTGCAGCCCTTTGCGCGTTTGAAAAAATGGGTACGCTGCGCAAGAAAATGATTCAACGTGCCGGTCGAATCACAAAACCCGGTGGCGTTATTATTCTGACTATGGGTGGCAATCAAGCGGTAGAAGAGCTGATCAGCACATTTTTAACTCGATTGGATGCGACGGCGTAGTTAGTGTCCACTCGAAAACTAATAAAATATTGAAATAAAAATAGTTTTATTGTTTTTTCATAAACGAAGTTTTAGCTCAAAAAGCCTGATTAAATAAAACTCGATTCGTTTTAAGCTTGTATATACCACTAATATGACTCGATCAACAATTAGTTAGCCACTTTATCAACGAGATTGTTTATTGAATTACTTTGGGTTGGCTGATCTATAGCATCACCGAAGTGCTTATTTTAGTCGCTGGTCATCACTGCTCCCTTATGGTTCTAATCTGGTCAAAGTAAAAACTACTTAGAATAATCCTAAGCTAGTTAAAATTGCACAGCTAAGTCTATACCCAAAACACTTGAAATTTAGCTATACCCGTAGCGTTTGAGATTTAGGTATTGAGTGCGGTGTATATTTTTTCTCTGGCACCAAAAGTAGGCACAGGCGACGCCGCCAGGGCGAAAATAGGCCAGCAGTAAAGCCTATGATAACGGGACAGGTTATGAAATGCCAATTGATCTGTATGATTTTATGGATAACTGGGTCGTTTGTTAATTACGAGTTACCCGCATGCAACATTTATGAAGATGTTATCGGCCAAATATTTTAACTTGTAGCCTGGATGCAGCGTAGCGGAATCCAGGAATGGTTACTAACGCTTTACGAAATTTAGGATAGCAGCCCGTGACATCCACAGCATAGTACCGAGCATGACTATTAACAACAGCCATACAAGCCATACGATATCAAAGCTTGTTTTTTCATGTTGGCTGCGAATTTCCGGCGGTAGCAAATCCAGATAAACCTGGTGGATGGGTGAAGCAGGATGAGTGCTATCTATGGGGGTGGCATACAAGTATAGGCGACCACTGGCAGGCAGATACATCATTGATTGCAGAGTTTGTGGGCTGAAAATTTCATAGCGATTGTTGGCCGTATCAAACAGGATGTTTGATACGTCTTCCGCAGAGGCTGTTTGAGAAGCACTGAATTGAGCCAGTTCACTCAAACGCTCCCAGCGAACCGCATCCTTCACATTTCTGCAATTGTTTGGCATGCTTGCTAATACATGACAATCGACCACGGCAATTTGCAAAACATGCTCCCATGGCTTGTTAGCTCGGGTGGGACTATTCCAGTTGCGTACCCTGGCGGTTCCTCCTGCGGGATATTCCAGTACCTGTATGGTTTTTTTATCCGCCATTAGGATATTATTGCTGAAACCATAAACATTGTCTGTTAAGTAACGTGCCGCTTGTTTTGTGGAAGTCGCTGTTTCCAATGCTTTGCGTAAATCGAAGACGTTTGCCCTCGCACCCTCGGGTACTCGATAACTGCTCCGGTACTGTGAATAGGGCACTGCATTAAAATGAGCCAGTAACAGGCCGTGATTATTAAATCCTGTCAGTACCGATATAATGCCTGCAAAGCCTATATTAACAATGGCGCGATCTGCATATTGATACACTGTAATGGCTTGCAGGCTGCGTAATTCGGGGCTGCTGGCCCAGTCGAGGTTACGGCCAACTATCGGGCCGTTTTCCTCTGATGCCTTCCCTAAAACACCAAACCCTACGCCATTGGCTGATAGACTAATATCTGGTAGCAGGTTCAACAATCGGTACTCATCCAGTGACAACAAACCATCACCAAGTTTGTTGTCACTGGTCAGCAACCAGGCACTGGCAACGCCCTGCAGTTCTTGCTGATAAGCCTTGTCTATATGCTTTAGCAACCTTGGCAGACTTTCCCGTAAAATATCATTGAACGCCGTTTGGCTGAGAATTGACGCCAGATGGGTGTCGTAACGACGTTCAATATCAGGAAACAGCGCTTTGGCCTGGCGAGCCGTTTCTAGGCCAAGGCCCAGGGGAGGCTGTCCCTCCGCATCAATGTGAATTACCGGTACTTTACCGAGAGCGGCTAGGCTGATGTCATTGGCTAATAGTAAACCATAGATCAGTAATAGTAAGAGGAAACGGCGCATTAACACAAGTCTATTCAGTGATACTTTGCTGAGCTCGAAAGTATCGCATCACGCCGCTTCTTTTTTCTGAACGCTTTTAACAAATGTTTTGCCTTTTGCTAACTCTTGCTTGAAAAAATCAGCGAATTGTCCGGCATCAAAGTCCTGTAGTGTTCCACCTTGATCAAAATGTTTGATAAATACCTGACCGGTGGCATACGTCACTGTGCCGGCCAATAGACTCAAACTGGCACTGCCTCCTAAGGTGCCGATACCAGGGATCAGCTTGAATGTGCTGCTCAAACCTATCATTGCTAAGACAGGCAGAGAGCCACTGATGAGTGATATGATCAGTGACTTGCTCAAATCTTTATCAAAACTTACATCGTAGTGACTGCTCAGGCTGCGCAGCATACTAAGCTGGGTACTGCTCAACGTTGCAATATCGAGCAGAGGGAAAGGTATTAGTGCCAAAGTAAATCCTGCCATGACATGATTTTTGACAATATTATTGGCTTCGCTGTGTTGTATGGTATCCGTTTTTGCAGCCAGCTCGGCTTCTGTTTGGCTCAGTTTGCTGGTTAGTTCGTCGAGTTGTTCGGAAGGCGCAGTTGCACTACTTGTCGCAGTGGTGTCAGTTTCGCCTGTTGATGAGTCGGTATTGAATGTTCGCTTTCTTCCGACCATTTTATCTATAAAATTTTCAGATGTATCACTTTGGGTTGATTGGTCTTTAGTCATCATCATTCCTGGGGTTGTGGGTAATATTACCTAATGTCAAAATGACGGAAATTGGTTTATGGATGTTCTGTGTCAAATAGGATTAAAAATAACCTAATGTCTTCAAGCTGACTACCATTAAGCTCAAGCCGGTTTTTGCAAGGTATAGAGTTAAGTTTATGATGCCACATTAGTTATGAAAATAGGAGATTAATTTGTAGTTAATTATCTGAAAATCTATAGGAGAATAAATGATCACTATCCATCAGTATGAATTGCGCTAGGTAGATAGCGTGAGCAATCTTTCCGTACACCAGCCGCAGTCATCATACGTAGACCCTATAACAGAGTTGCTTGAACAAAAAGAGCATGGCCCTCACTGATTCTGACACCGAAATTTGTGTCCGGCATTTCAAGCATGTGCTCAACGACTTCTCTTGATTTACAGAATTTGGCATTGACGAAACCTTTTCCAATACAAACCAAATCTGAGCTCCAAACAGAAGAGTTATTCCGTCGCCGATTCCTAACATGTGAAAAAATTGCGTTTTTTGACATCATCTTTAAATAACTAAAATATATAATGTAGCGTAATTTTACAGAGCTCAAAAGATTATTGTTAAAGCGATGGGTTCGATGTGAAAGTTTCTTGCTAATTAAATTTAGGTGAAAGCCAGCTTGCAAGTAATTTGTCTACCTATCGTTACTCGCCATATTGTTGCTATCAGAATATGCCCATTCCATATCAAATGAAATTTCAAATGAGACTACATTATAAGGATTGCCTTATGGGGTTTTGTTTGATTATTGTCCTAGGCTCCAATATGCAGCTCGAAGTCGTGTTTGTGGGTAGGATGCAGTGAGCAAAACTGATGATTAAATCAGCAAAATAATTCGTAAAGTTAGATCCTTTGCGATCGGTCTATGCACCATTTAATCAGCGATGAATAACTGCATTCATTACCTAAGTTTGAGAAAGCTCTTGTTGTTTTGACGCGTTAGGGTTTACATTCCAAAATGAATAAATTACTATTGATCGCCTAAAGGAACACGCTAATATCTGCTGCGATTAACAGGTGCTGTCGGCAAGTTGCAATTTAGAAAGGCTGTGATTCGCCTAGCAGAATCTGCCGCCATACAATCCGGTTGTTAAGAATGTACACATGAATAATCCTCCTAGTTATGCTCAAATGAACTGAAATTACACGATCGATTGCTCTGGTTGGAAGCAAATACGGAGTGGGAACATATGATATGGAAATAAGAAAGTGCCAACGACAGGTCGAATTATCCTCAAAAGATGGCGTATAGCATTTAAAGGCTGCTAATGAGGATGAATGCCGCAATCATAGAAGTTAAGGAATAATCGGGTTTAGTCCTCTTAGTTTTTGTCTAGCCATAGAATATTCAGTTCGAGGCGTTGTTCAAAGCCTAAGGCATTTTACATATTTCAAAAATCTGCAATATAAGATGATTTCTCAACCTCCGTTCTTACGCTAAATATAAATAGCGGCGTGCTTTTAAAAAGGAATTTTTTGTATTGTGCCTATATTAACAACGTTGATACTTAGTGGTATCGCAGCTTCTATTGCAAGTAAAATGGGAGTTGTCAAAAAAAGTAATGAACGTGTCCAGAGAATAACTCACCGGGCTAAAAAATATGGGATATCTCTAAATAAAATTAAAAAAGAAAAAGCATTACCCCCTAAAGAAATGGAAATTAAACAGCAGCAATACGTTGCCTTCGGCGCTTTAAGCTTTTTTAGTTTAGGTATGCTCTTTTACCCCGTGTTTGCTTTAGTTGGTTTGCCATTGCTTGCGTATAATTATTTTTATTATATAAGAAAGCTCCGGGAAGCCTATCGTAAAAAACGCAACTTAAGTGTTCTGCTGTTTGATCTTTTGAGTGTGGGTGTGACGATCGTGATGGGGATGTTCTTAGTCACCGCACTAGTATTATGGGTACTTTTTACAGCGCAACGTCTTATTGCTAAAACCGAACGTGAAGCCCACATTGATTTTAACCGCATTTTTGGTGAATTAGCCAACACAACTTGGTTGTTAAAAGACGGTATTGAAATTGAAGTACCACTCAACAGCTTGAATGTCCTCGACATCATCGTTGTCCGTGCGGGTGAAATGATTCCTGTCGATGGACATATTCTCGCGGGTGAAGGTATGTTAGATCAGCACTTGCTAACCGGTGAATCGCAGCCTATTGATAAAAAAACAGGGGATGAAGTTTTCACTTCAACACTACTGATCTCTGGTACTTTGCAAATCCGGGTTGAAAAGCAAGGCGCTGAAACAATCACCGGACAGATTGCCAGATCTTTGGAGCATGCGGCAAGCTTCAAGAACCAAGTCCAATCACGTGGTGATCAGATCGTGGAGAAAGGCGCATCACGAACCCTGCTTGCCTGTGCTGCGGCTTTGCCGGTTTTAGGTTTAAATCATTCGATGGCGTTGAGTTATAGTGGTTTTGGCTACCAAATGCGTATAGCTGCACCGCTAACGGTGTTAAATTATTTGCGTATTGCTTCGCGTAGTGGGGTATTGATCAAAGATGGCCGCGCACTTGATAAATTGCAGGGCGTCAATACCATTGTATTCGATAAAACGGGTACGCTCACCGAAGAGATGCCGCATATTGAACGTTTAGTCGCTTGTGCTGACTACAGCAAGCAGCAAGTATTGCAGTATGCTGCCAGTGCCGAGCAACGTCAAAAACACCCGATTGCTCAAGCCATCTGTCATCATGCCAATATCCAAGCCTTGCCATTATTAGAATTGGTGAATAGCGATTATGCTATTGGGCATGGACTACGTGCCGAACTGATTGACCCGACACAAGTACAGCAAAAACAGACAATTCTTATTGGCAGTCGACGCTTTATCGATACGGCGGGTATTGCCGTGCCAAAACACATTGAGCGAATGCAGCAAGAAGCCGACGAAAAAGGGTATTCTATTGTTTATATCGCTTCCGACAAAGACATATTGATCGGTGCGATTGAGCTACGTCCAACCATACGTCCTCAAGCACATAATGTTATCAAAGCGTTGCATGATTTAGGTATGACGCTGTATATCATCTCTGGTGATCAGGAAAGTCCTACACGTTATCTAGCTGAGCATTTAGGTGTTGATCATTATTTTTCCGAAACTTTACCCGAAGACAAGGCGCGTCACGTTGAAGCTTTGCAAGCGCAAGGGCATAAAGTTTGTTTTATTGGCGATGGCATTAATGATTCTGTCGCACTACAAAAGGCGGATGTTTCTATTTCATTACACGGCGCAGCCACTATCGCACAGGATACCGCAGATATTGTCTTGATGACGCCGAATTTATTACATTTGCCTTATTTACTTACCTTGTCCAAAGAGTTACATCAACATATGAATCATAGTCAGTGGTTCAATAATATGTCTGGCATTGCCTGTGTTTCAGGTGTTTTGTTGTTTGGTATGGGATTGAGTGGTGCAGTGTTGCTCTATTCAGGAGGTCTATTGGCCAATACGTCCAGTGCAATGCTGCCTTTACTAAAGCATGTTAAGAAAACGGGTAGTGACTGAAAGCTAAATGAGACCAACTCACTTTTAACCACTACCCGCAACGCTACGAGTATATATTATAAAGGAGAGAAACATGATTCTCGACGACAAGCTGAAAAATAAAGAAATCATTGTTCTGGATGGCGGTGTCGGTACTGAGATTGCTCGGTTTGGTGGCGCTATGCATGATGCTGCCTGGTGTGCCGTTGCCACCAAGACCCAGCCGGAAATTGTGCGTCAAGTGCATGAAGCTTATATCCACGCGGGGGCCGATGTAATAACGACGAATACCTTTGCAACGTGCCGTCATGTCTTAGAGGCGGCGAATCTTGCTGATGAAACAGTCAGCATCATTACCCGGTCCGTAGAATTAGCCCGCGAAGCCATCACCAATGTTGCACCCTCTCGTCCCATTGCCATTGCCGGTTCGATGGCAAATACCATTGCCTACATACCCGGAACCTATAAACCCGATCCAGAGTATGCCCCTACAGCAGAGGAGGAAGAATCAGACTATCGCGAAATGGCACAAACGTTGGCCAAGGCAGGCGTTGATTTCATCTTGATGGAAATGATGACGGATATCGAGCGTGCTAGTAGAGCGACCAAAGCAGCACTCAATACAGGACTGCCAGTTTGGGTCGGCATTAGTTGTTCACTAAGTGATGATGGGGCCGTTGTAGCGAGGAATGTACAGGCCGATGACCCCTCGGGCCAGGTCGATAAAAGTCTTTTGCGAAAACCGATGCCGCTAGAACCCATTATCGATGCGATGATTGCCCTCAATCCGCAAGTCGTTGGCATCATGCACAGCTCCATTGAGGCAACGCAAGCCGGGTTAGATATTTTATTAAAACGTTGGAATGGTCCTGTGATGATTTATCCAGAAACTGGGCCTCCTCATTTTTCTGGTCCTGATGTATTCGCCGCCCAATGCCGTCGTTGGGTCGAAGAGGGTGTGCAGATTATTGGTGGATGTTGTGATACCACAGTAGAACATATCCGCACCATGGTCAATGATTTGCCAGATGCCGTCGGTGAACGTTCAACGTCTCCGCAAGAAACGGCTCCGAGACCTGCGATCCCTGAACCTATCGGTCTCTGAGTATAATGCCCAATGTAGGATGGGTAGAGCGAAGCGAAACCCATCAACAAGCCTTTAAGAAGGATAAAAACTATGATCAACCAAATGGATTATCACCAGGCAAATCAATCCAGCCCGAGTCAAAATCCGTCAACAACCCGTCCGCTTTCGCAAGCGCAAGTGGATCAATACCATGAAGAGGGGTTTGTCATTGTTTCCGGCTTCTTTGATCCTGAAGAAGTTGAGCCCATTCGCAAGGCGTGTGAAGCTGACCCAGAGATCAAGGGGTCGCAAGTTGCGGTAACAGATAGTCATGGCCATGCTTATAAGGCGGCGATTTGGTCAGAGTTAGGCAATAGTCTGCTCGGCATCATCCCAAGACTGGCACGCATGGTTGAGGCGGCTGAACGGCTAAAGGGGGAAGAGGTCTATCACTGGTATTCCAAAATCGTTAAGAAACCAGCCAATGATGTGGCTCATATCGAATGGCACCAAGACTTTCATGGAGCCTATTTAGATGGTTGTCTTTTTCCATTGCTTTCCCCCTGTGGGATTTCGGTGACCCACACGAATAAAGAAAATGGCTGTTTTCAGGTGATCCCAAAATCTCACTTGATGGGACGCCTCGATCATGTCCCGGTGGGGGATAATCTTGGTATTTCGCCGACCCGCATGGAAGCGATTTTGCAAAGAATGGAAGTCGTTGACTGTATGACAGAACCCGGTGATGCGATATTTTTTCATCCCAATGCCCTCCATTGTTCGGCACCAAACAAAACCGACCAGCCACGAATTTTTATGTTTTGTCATCATAACGCGGCTTCAAACACGCCTTTCCGTGTCGCAGGGCATCCATACCGTCCCTACCAAAAACTGGAAAAATTACCCGATTCGGTGATTAAAAATGGCCTCTATGATTCTGTTTTCGACACCCAAAAATTCGAAAGTTGGGATTGGTATCGTGAGGCATAATAATGAGTGCTAAGATTATCGAAAGTATCGATTCAAAGGATAAGTGTCTCCAACAGTTGTTTGAAGCACAGGTCGAGCGAACTCCGGATGGGGTCGCCGTCAGTTTTGAAGGTCAGCAGTTAACCTATCGCGAACTTAATCAAAAAGCGAATCAACTGGGCTACTATCTCCAGGATCTCGGTGTGGGGGTTTCATCGGATGCAGAAGTGCTCGTGGGTATCTGCCTTGAGCGCTCGGTGGAGATGATTGTCGGCTTATTGGCGACCCTCAAGGCCGGTGGAGCCTATGTGCCTATTGATGCAAGCTATCCGCAAAAGCGTTTGGCTTATATGTTGTCAGATTCTCAGGTAGCCGTGTTATTAACACAGGAAAATTTACAAACAAGACTTCCCTTGCATCAGGCTAAAGTTGTCTGTCTAGATCAAGATCTAGCCACGCCTTATCAAAGCCGCACTGAGAATCTTGCTGCCAAGGCAACACCTGAGAGTCTTGCTTATGTAATTTACACGTCAGGTTCGACTGGCAATCCTAAGGGGGTCTGTTGTAGTCATACCGGGGTCACCAATCTGCTAGCTGATTTTGATCAACGCAAATCCATTCTAGCGGGAGATCCGTGTAGTCTTTGGACCAGCTTGTCCTTTGATGTATCTGTGTATGAAATCTTTTCTGCCTTATTGGCCGGGGGAACCTTGCATGTTGTTCCGGAAGGTGTCCGCCACGAGGCATCGGCATTTTTTTCATGGTTGCAATCTCGCCAGATTCGTAGTGCCTACGTACCACCTTTCATGCTCAAGGATTTTTTAGACTCTCTGCAATCAGCATCACAAACTTTATCATTGCAACGTTTACTCGTTGGTGTGGAACCGATTCCAGAAGCGTTGTTAGTGTCCATCGCTAGCCAAGTTGCCGGACTGCATATCATCAATGGCTATGGGCCAACTGAGGCGACCATCTGTGCGACGCTGTACTCGGTGCCGTCTCAAGCCGTCCACCAACGAACGCCGATTGGCAAAGCTGTCCAGAATACAAAAATCTACCTGCTCGATGCTGATCTGCGACGGGTGGCAAATAATGAGACGGGTGAAGTTTTTATTGGTGGGATGGGTCTGGCGCGAGGCTACCTCAATCGTCCCGAGTTAACTGCCGAGCGGTTTATTGCGGATCCGTTTAGTGATGAACCTGGGGCACGTTTATACAAGACGGGAGATTTAGCGCGCTATCTCCCAGCGCCGCCCGCCGGTGAGTTGCCTGATTTGGAATTTGTTGGCCGCGTCGACCATCAGCTGAAAATCCGCGGCTACCGGGTTGAGCTTGGCGAGATTGAAGCCGCCATTAATCAGCATGCCCAAGTACGGGACGCAGTGGTTGTGGCAAGAGAAGATGTCCCTGGTGACCAGCGTCTGATTGCCTATGTGGTTGCAGATGATAAGGCAGATACAGGTGTCGAAAGCGAGCAGCTTGAGCAATGGCAGCAGGTTGTCGATGCCACCTATAGTCGGCTAGAAACGGTTTCCGATGCAACGCTCAACCTGATCGGCTGGACAAATAGCTATACCGGTGAGCAGATCCCGGAGCCGGAGATGCGTGAATGGGTCGAGCAAACAGTGAACCGAATTCTGTCCTGTCGCCCCACTCGCGTGTTAGAAATTGGCTGTGGCAGTGGCATGTTGCTGTCTCGGATTGTACCCCACTGTGATCATTATATGGGTTTAGATATTTCCCAAGAGGCTTTACACTATGTTCAGCGATGGGTCGACCAAAATGGCTGGACGAACAAAGTCGCCTTGCATAAAAAAGCCGCCGATGACTTAGATAGTATCGAAGCGGGATCAGTGGATACAATAATTATCAACTCGGTCATTCAATTTTTTCCCAGCGCAGATTATCTGGTCGATGTCCTGGAAAAAGCCGCCAAGCTGGTCGCGCCAGGTGGTTTGATCTTTGTCGGCGATGTACGTAGCTTGCCGCTACTTGAGGCCTTCCACGCCGCTACGCTGTTGCATCAGTCCCTCGCTTCGCAAAGTAGCGAGCAGTTATGGCAACAGATCCAAAGCCGTGCCAGTCATGAGGAAGATCTGATTGTTCACCCAGATTTATTTGTGGCATTGAAGCAACATCTGCCGCAAATCAGTCATGCCCAGATTCAGCTAAAGCGTGGGGGTTACCAAAATGAGCTGACTCGTTTTCGCTACGATGCGATATTGCATGTCGGTAAGCCAACGGTGCCCAAACTTGAACCGCGCTGGCTCGATTGGCAACACGATAAACTGGACTTGCCAATGGTTCGTCAACTGTTGCAGGAGAATCCGTCGGATAGTTTGGGGATCAAAAATGTACCCAATGCCCGTCTCACTTTCGAAACCCAGCTCTTACAGAGTATTAAGACAAGCGAAGGACCTGTTGCTGTGGGTGAATTGAGAACGGCTTTGGCTGACGCTCGATCCGGGATCGAGCCTGAAGATTGGTGGGCGTTAAATGATGGGCTACCGGTTCAAGTCCACATCAACTGGCCGAAGACTGGAGCGTTAGATTGTTATGATGTCATCTGCCAATCCTTGCAAGGGGGGATCGATTCGCAACTGCCACTGTGGACTGAAACCTTAGATAAACCGACCCTAATCAAACCATGGGCGGCTTATACCAATAATCCTCTGCAAACCAAAATAAACAATCAACTGGAACCTGTTTTACGTGCTGATTTACGTGAGCGCTTGCCTGACTACATGCTGCCCTCGGCCTTTGTTTTTCTGGAACAATTGCCATTAACACCCAGCGGAAAGTTAGACCGTCAAGCGTTGCCTGCCCCTGCAAGATCGCGTCCGGAGTTGGCCACGGAACTCATGTTACCCCAGTCCAAGACAGAGCAAGTTTTGGCCGAGATTTGGCAAAACATTCTGCAACTAGAAGTGGTAGGTATCTTGGATAACTTCTTTGATTTGGGTGGAAACTCCTTGTTATTGACCCAGGTTCATAACAAAGTAGCTCAGCTGGGCGGGCAAAAACTAGCCGTTGTGACGCTCTTTCAATACCCGACCATACAAGCTTTGGCGTTACATTTAGATCAGAGCCAGCAAGCGCCAATAGAGGGTGGGCAAGCGACAGCAGGCAAGGGACCATCCGCTAGGCCGTCGCGGACGGATTCCGCGAAGCAGCAAAGAGCGCTAAGGCGCAAGCATCGCGTTGAGCTAAATTAATTCAGTAAAAATATGGAAGTTAATATCCAGTCAACTGTATGGGTAGAGCAAAGCGAAACCCATCAGCAAGTCTGCCAGAGCAATATAAGGAATTGTCAGTGAGCGACGAATCAATAACAAATATTCGAGAATCCGATATCGCCATAGTGGGCATGGCTTGCCGTTTTCCCGGTGCAGAGAATGTTGAAGCCTTTTGGAAAAATCTGCGCGATGGCGTTGAATCGATCTCATTTTTCTCTGATGATGAGGTCGAAGTTGATAATCCTGAACTGTTGCGCAAACCTAACTACGTCAAAGCGGGTTCTGTGTTGCGTAACCTGGAAAAATTTGACGCGGCTTTTTTTGGGTACGGTGCTAAAGAAGCAGAACAAATGGATCCACAGCAGCGCCTTTTCCTGGAATGTGCCTGGGAAGCGTTTGAGGACGCAGGTTATAATCCGGAAACCTATGCAGGATTGGTGGGTGTTTATGCTGGCTCAGGGATGAATACTTACCTGGTTAATAATGTGCTGCCACACCTCGATTTCTCTCACCGGCGCACTTTTTTGCAAACTGCCAACGATCTGAAAGTGCGCATTGGTAATAGCAGTGAATTTTTACCTACGCGCATTTCTTATAAAATGAATTTGCAGGGGCCGAGCGTCAATGTGCAAACCGCCTGTTCCACCTCCCTGGTGGCGATTCACATGGCCTGCCAGAGTTTGCTCAATGCGGAATGCGATATTGCCTTGGCAGGCGGAATTGCGGCTTGCGTACCACAGAAGGCGGGCTATTTGTATCAGGAAGAGATGATTTGGTCTCCTGATGGGCACTGCCGGGCTTTTGATGCGGCGGCACAAGGAACCGTTTTTGGCAACGGATCAGGTATTGTTGCCTTGAAATTGTTGTCTGAAGCGATTGCCGCTGGTGACAACATTCACGCAGTACTGAAGGGAACCGCAATCAATAACGATGGGGCAGGCAAAGTGGGTTTTACCGCTCCCAGCGTTGCGGGACAGGCTACTATCATCTCCGAAGCATTGGCTGTGGCAGAAATCGATGCCGACACAGTGTCCTATGTTGAAGCGCATGGTACCGGTACGACCTTAGGCGATCCGATTGAGATCGAGGCGCTGACCCAGGCTTTTCGTTTAAGCACCGAGCAAAAAGAGTTTTGTGCTATCGGTACGGTAAAAACCAATATTGGACATCTCGCGGAAGCGGCAGGGATCGCCGGTCTGATCAAGACGGTGCTTGCGCTCAAACATCAGCAGATACCGCCCAGCCTTAACTTTAGCAAGCCTAATCCAAACATTGACTTTGCCAACAGCCCCTTTTACGTCAACACCGATCTTGCTGACTGGGAGAGAGGTAATACACCACGGCGGGCGGGTGTTAGCTCGTTTGGCATGGGTGGGACCAATGCCCATGTTATCTTAGAAGAAGCCCCGCCGTGCCAGCATGAAGCCGCAGGTGAGGTCGAAAGGGCACATTTGTTTACGTTATCGGCCAGAAATGAGCGCGCACTGCGGGCGCTGGCAGAGCAATACATCGCTTATTTGGCAACCGATTCAGCCGTTTTGCTAGACGACATTTGTTTCACTGTAAACACGGGACGCAAGCATTTTAAGCATCGATTGGCCGTGATGGTTACATCGAAAACGCAGCTAAGCGAACAGTTAACCACGTTTGTGCAATCCGGTACCGGGATGCAGGAATCGAATCAAGGACGCCAAAAAATTGCCTTTCTCTTCACGGGGCAGGGTTCCCAGTATGCGGGCATGGGGCAGACGCTGTATGAAGCCCATCCTATCTTCCGGCAAACCATCGACCGCTGCGACGAGCTATTACGCGATCATCTTGATGTGCCATTGCTTTCGGTTTTGTATCCTGATTTGTACCCGAGTCCAATCAATGCTCAAGTGGACTTGATTGATCAGACGATTTATACTCAGCCGGCCTTATTTGCCTTGGAATATGCTCTTTACCAGTTGTGGCATTCTTGGGGAATCGAGCCCGATGTGGTCATGGGACATAGTGTCGGCGAGTATGTCGCCGCCTGTGTTGCGGGCGTCTTCAGCCTTGAAGATGGCTTGCACCTTATGGTTAAACGAGGACAACTTATCGGGGCATTGCCAGCCGGCGGCGCGATGGTTTCTGTCATGGCATCTGAAGCGCAACTGGCTCCGCTTATTGAATCCTACGCAAGTGAGGTCTCAATGGGGGCGATTAACGGTCCCCAAAGTATTGTTCTTTCGGGGCAACACAAGACGATTGCTTCGATTTGTGCCAAACTGGAAACCGAGGGTGTCAAGACAAAAAAATTGAACGTCTCGCACGCCTTCCATTCGCCGTTAATGGAGCCAATTTGTGCAGAATTTGAATTAGCTGTCCAGCAGATCCGTCTTTCCCCAGCACAGATTCCGTTAATTTCCAATCTTAGCGGCAAGCTAATAACGGATGAAGTGATGACACCAGAATATTGGTCTCAGCATATACGGCAGCCGGTCAGGTTTTCACAAAGCATGCATTGTCTTCAGCAACAAGGGGTTGATATTTTCTTAGAAATGGGTCCCTTGCCCTTGCTGTTAGGTATGGGTCGTCACTGCTTGCCCAATCATGATGGTTTGTGGCTGCCCAGCTTGCGGACGGGGCAGGATGACTGGCAACAATTGTTAACCAGCTTAGCGCCACTCTATATGCAGGGCGCGGAAGTGAATTGGTTGACGTTTTATCAACATGAGGTCCGTCGTCGTGTGCATTTACCAACCTATCCTTTTCAGCGCCAGCGCTATTGGATTGAACCCCCAGATCAGCCTCAGATGCCGGCAACGCTCACCAGCCGTCATGTGCATGATGAGCGCCACCATCCATTACTTGGTCAACCGCTTAGGTTAGCAGGCACGGAGGAAATTCGTTTTGAATCTCAGATCGATCTCAACCGGCCAAGCCTAAAGTATTTGGCAGATCATCGCATTTTTCAGACCGTGCTGTTGCCCATGACTGCTTATGTAGAGATGGCGTTAGCGGCTGGGGAGGCTGTCTTGCAAGCCACGCCATTTGTCGTCGAAGAACTCTTTGTCGAGCAAGCGTTGATGCTCTCGCCAGAAGAAGATAAATCTGAAACCCTGCAATGTGTTCTGAACCCTGAAACCTCACCTGGAGGAGCAGATAGCTATGCTTTGCAAATTTTTAGTTTGTTAGCCGAGGCATCGAGCGGTCAACAATCATCTTGGGTACGTCATACATCTGCTAAAGTTCGGGCAATTCGGGACGGTGGAGCGTCGTCAATACCCCTAACAGATGCAACCGTAGACCTGTCCGTCTTACAGGTCCAATGTCCAGAACCGATAGATCTGGAAACTTTCTACCAGGCATTTCAAGCACGCAGCGTAGACTATGGTCCCACATTCCGAGCGGTCGAAAAACTTTGGCGAGGGGAAGGGCAAGTCCTGGGTCAGGTGCAGTTGCCTGAGGGGCTTGTTGGGGAGGCAGCAAAGTACCAGTTGCATCCCGCCTTCCTGGATGCCTGTCTCCATACGCTCGGGGCGATTTTTCCGCCAGAAGTGAGTTACTTGCCTATTATGATCGAGTCTCTACACGTTTTTCGTCGTGCAGAAAACAACTTGTGGAGCCATGGCGTTATCGTTGGTGACAAAGATATTAAAGGGAACAATAACCCTGAGCGTGACACCTTGAAAGCCGAGGTAGTTCTGTTTAATCAGCGCGGCGAGCGTGTTGCGTTGGCGTCGGGCTTGGTGCTTAAACGGGCCAATCCGCAGCGGCTAGAACCTTCGCTAGATTTAAGTAATCATTTGTATCAAGTTGCTTGGCAACCTCAAGCACGGCCCATTGCCGCGATAGAGGAAATCGGTCGCTGGTTGATATTGACAGATCGAGACGGTATTGGGCATCAACTTGCACAACAGCTCTCTCAGCGTGGTCATCACACTGTGCTAGTTTCTCCCGCTGCTGAATATAAACAACACACACCAGACCACTATCAAATCAATCCTGCGGAATTCTCACACTTCCAGCGCTTGTTAGACGATCATGCGCTTCCTTGGCATGGAGTTATTCACTTGTGGGGGCAGGGAGAAAGTGTAGCGCAGGGAGAAGTAGCAGCGTGGCAGTCGCTTGACTCCTTGCAGAATTCTCAACTTGAAAGCTGTGGTTCCGTCTTGCATTTGGTGCAGGCCTTGGTCAAATCAAAACAAGCCCCTCGTTTATGGTTGGTGACACGCGGGGCGCAACCGGTAGATACCCAAACGCCCGTCCAGGTTCAGCAAGCCCCTTTGTGGGGATTGGCAAAAGCGATTGTCAACGAACATCCGGAATTGCGCTGTGTATGTCTGGACCTCGATCCATCAGAGTCAGAGTGGGAAACCGCTTCTGTGGTTGCGCAATTGTATGAAGAATTGTTGTCTTCGAATCTTGAAGGGCAGGTGGCCTATCATCAAGGTAGCCGTTATGTCGCCCGACTAAAGCGATTTCGACAGATAGATGCGCTGTCTTCTGAAGTGGCACGCGATGATAGTAGCTACTTGATCACCGGCGGTCTTGGTGGCTTGGGGTTTGAGGTCGCACGTTGGCTGGTCGCGCAGGGTGCGCGGTACATCGTACTAACGAGTCGTCGTGGCATTACATCTCAGTCTGCACAGCAAGCGATCGATCAACTAGAGACACAGGGGGCAACCGTGACGGTGATCCGTGCCGATGTTGCTAGCCATGACGAAGTGGCCTCTGTGCTGCAAAGATGCCAGACGCTGGCACCTTTGCGAGGCATTATTCATGCGGCGGGAGTATTGGATGATGGTGTACTGCAAAAGCTTTCGCTAGAATCTTTGCAGCGTGTCATGGCTCCCAAGGTGGCAGGCGCTTGGAACTTGCATAATTTAACTGCCGACTTGGATCTAGATTTTTTTGTCTGCTTTTCGTCGGGGGCTTCAATTATCGGTACCACCGGCCAAGGCAATTATATGGCTGCCAACGCTTTTTTAGATACGCTTGCCCATCATCGGCGAATTTTGGGATTGCCAGGGCTCACGATCAACTGGGGAGCGTGGTCTGAGATTGGCATGGCGGCGCAATTAAATCAGCACGACCAGCGTCGGTTGGTAGAACAGGGGCTGAATTTTATTCCACCTCAAGCAGGACTCCAGACGCTTGGGGCGTTAATACGACAAAACTCGACCCAGGTGGCGGTATTACCCATCAACTGGTCAAAGTGGCATCGAATTCATGGCAGCTCTGCATTTTATGAAGACTTTGCCCAGCGAGAGCCTGGCTCGACAGAACCCGCTACATTTCGGCGACAACTTGCCTCACGACCTGTTCATGAGCAACGGCAACTGTTAGTCCAGCATGTGCGTGCCCAAGTGACAAAGACTCTGGGAATACATGCAGATCAAGAGCTGGATGCGAACCAGAAATTATTTGATGTGGGACTCGACTCGCTGATGGCCATCGAGTTGCGCAGCCATCTCCAGGCTAGCCTGGAATTGACACTGCCCTCAACGTTGCTGTTTGACCATCCAACCGTAACTGCATTGGTTGGCTATCTTGCTGAGGACATTTTGTCATTTGTTGATCAGCCAAGCCACCCATCGGCAATAGCGCATATTGGTCGACTGCAAAACGCCAGGGCAGGGCATGATCCCTACCGTTCGACCCTTGTCCCGATTCAGCCAGATGGTTCCAAGCCACCCTTCTTTTGTGTTCCCGGTATTTTGGGAAGTGTTTTTGAGTTTTATCGATTGGCTCATTATCTAGGCGAAAAACAGCCGTTTTATGCGCTGCGCTCCTTGGGGCTGGATGAGGATGTGACACCCTATACGACGCTGGCAGAAATCGCAGATCACCATATCCGAGCCATGCAGACTGTGCAGCCGCAGGGTCCCTATTTCCTTGGCGGGCATTCTTTTGGGGGCAAGGTTGTCTTCGAAATAGCACAACGTTTACGTGATCAGGGACATGAGGTCTCGCTGCTCGCCATTATGGATATTCAAGCAATGATGGCGGATACGGAGCAAGATGTTGCGCATTGGGATGATGCTCGGTATGTCGCGGAGTTGACCCAAATGTATGCGCGAGGGTTTGGCGAACCGGTTAATTTTTTGCGAGAGACCACAGATACGACGCCGAAGCATAGTCTACTGGGTCAGCTCCAGAAACAATTAAAAACGCTAGGACAGTCTTTGAGTGAAACCGAAACAAGGCGGATTTTAAACGTTTATAAAGCCAATATGCAGGCGATGGCGGATTATAAACCGCTAGAAACGTATCCAATTCCGCTGACGCTGTTACGGGCACAGCAGATTCATGCGCAAGATAATTTTTTGCCCAATGAAGCCGCGACGCTTCAGGATGCAACTTGGGGGTGGAACGATGTTTCTGCTGAAGCTGTGGAACTTCATGTGGTTCCAGGCGACCATTTTACTATGATGAGCGAACCTCATGTGCAAGTCGTTGCCCGAGTGTTAGCCCAACAACTGAAAACCTGTTTAGCTACAGCACATAACAATGAGTTACAGGAAGAGTTAGCAATATGAGTATCAAAGACGAGATATTAGACGGCGTATATAACGCCAAAAATAATGAAGAACTGGCTCATCAGTATGACAAATGGGCAAAGGATTATGAGCAAGATATGTTTGAGGGCTTGGGTTATGTCGGTCCCAAACCCATCGTGGATATGGTTGTCAAGCATACCAATAACGATGCCAAGATTTTGGATGCGGGCGCAGGGGCGGGTATGGTTGGAGTGCAGCTCCATCAGCTTGGCTACCAGCAGCTCATGGCCATCGATATTTCTCAGGGTATGTTGACACAAACGCGTCAAAAGAATGTTTACACCGAATGCCATCAGATGACCTTGGGCGAGCCGCTTGCTTTCCCTACCGATAGCTTTGATGTCATCATTGTTGCCGGTGTTTTTGCTGAAGGACATGCCCCTGCCAATTCTTTTGATGAGCTTATCCGCATCACCAAGCCGCAGGGCGTCATTGTATTTACACTTCGTCCAGATTTTTATGAGCAGAGTGGTTTTAAAGAGAAACAATCTGCACTGGAAGCAGACGGCAAGTGGCAACTGGTGGAAGTGGGTGATAAATATCAATTCCTACCTGCAAGTCATCCCGATCTTTATATGCAAGTATGGGTGTATCGTGTGGCTTCAGCCACATAATAAGTGAATAAGGTAATGAGACAAGTAGAGAAAAATAAATGAAAATCACCCTAGACGCCTATGCACACACGGATATTTCCGTGACTGAAATGCCTTACTTGGTCGCTGAGTTGGGTTATAAACATTTGGAACTGTGTTGCCACGATGACATGTTGCCAGAATATTTTCCGCCGCGAGCTAACGCTGAGACGATTCGCAAATTCAAGCAGGCGCTGCGCGAAACTGATGTCGAGTTAGTCTCCATGCTGGTGACGCAGCGTTGGGCTAGCCCCATTCAAGAAGAGCGCCAAGCCGCCATGCGGAACTGGAAACGGGCTATTGAGATCGCCGTTGAACTGGGTTCACAGTCGGTGAGTTCGATTTTCGATCGCGGCCCTTCGGCACAAAAATCCAATTTTCGAGCAGGCCCAGAAATGGCAGAGGAGAGCGAAGCGGCCTTCTGGATTTCTATGGAAGAATTATTGCCCATTTTTGAGCGCGAGGGACTGCCGCTGCATATCGAGGCGCATCCCGATGATTTTATTGAGGACAATAACCTGGCGGTAGACCTCATTCGTTCCATTGGATCGCCGATGGTGAAGTATTTGTATTGTGCACCACATACTTTCTTTTTGGGCGATGATATCGCTGCTATGATCCGATATGCTGCACCTGTGTTGGCTCACGTCCATGTAGCTGACACCTTTAACCACAAATCAGGCTGGCGTTACGTTAAGAATCCACCCGAAGCACCGACTCGCGTCCATCAACATCTTAACATTGGTGACGGCGAAGTTGATTGGGAAATTTTCTTTGCAACGCTGGCCGAAGTTGGCTTTGATGGCATCATGACGAGCCAGGTATTTTCCTATATGCCAGACCGAGCAACTGAATCGTCGCGTTTTATGCGTGAGCGTATTCAACATTATGTGGACAGGTATTGGCCTGCTCAATGATATGCCCGAAACACGTGAGTTTTAGGTATTGAGTGTTTCGGGCATATCTAAACATTAACAACTTGGGAAATCTCTCTTGTTGTTTTGAAGCGTTAGGGTTTACATTCCAAAATGAATAAATTACTATTGTTCCCCTATTAAGGAACACGCTAATATTTGCTTCCATATAACATGTGTTATGGACGAACACGATCTAGAAAGGCTGTGATTCGCCTAGCAGAGTCTGCCGCCATACAATCCGGTTGTTAAGAATGTACACATAAATAATCCTCCTAGTTATGCTCAAATGAACTGAAGTTGCACGATCGGTTGCTCTGGTTGGAAGTAAGCACAGAGTGGGAATATATGATATGGAAATAAGCAAAATGTAGCCGATTGGTTAAATTATCCTCAAAAGATGGCGTATAGCATTTAAAGGCTGCTACTGAGGATGAATGCCGCAATCGTAGAAGCTAAGAAATAGTATAGTAGAGTTTAGTCCTCTTAGTTTTTGTCTGGCCATCGAATATTCGGTTCGAGGCGTTGTTCAAAGCCTAAGGCATTTTACATATTTCAAAAATCTGCAATATAAGACTTTTCAATCTTCATTCTTAATATAAATAGTGGCGTGCTTTAAAAAGGAGTTTTTGCTTTGTGCCAATATTAACAACGTTGATTCTTAGTGGTATAGCCGCTTCTGTTGCAACTAAAGTG
>Ga0316205_10000204_pt1 | contig 127130 bp, 123 predicted proteins | sample 3monthpyrite_MG_FD_204941 | JGI IMG/M metagenome (GOLD analysis project Ga0316205, IMG submission 204941) | Microbial mat bacterial communities from mineral coupon in-situ incubated in ocean water Damariscotta River, Maine, United States -... | ecosystem: Environmental > Aquatic > Marine >...
AAAGAATTTACAACGAATCAAATCAACGATTTTGCCTTTATCATAAAGCAATTTTATCAACATTTAGAGTACAAACCAATAGTACATACATTAAATACATCTGGAATTATAAATTATCCGCAAGCGCAATTTGATATGGTACGTTTAGGAATTGGATTGTACGGTTTTGGGAATGATGAAAAAGAAACAAAACAACTTAAAAATGTTATTACATTAAAGTCAATTATTTCTCAAATTCACATCATTGAGCCTGGAGAACCTGTTGGATATAACAGAGCTTTTACCGCAAATAAACCGATGAAAACCGCCACAATTCCTGTGGGACATGCAGACGGGATTTCGAGAAGATTAGGTAATAAAAAGTATTCCGTTATCATCAACAATCAAAAAGCGCGAATTATTGGAAATGTGTGTATGGATATGATTATGGTAAATATTACTGAAATAAATTGCCAAGAAGGAGATGAAGTTATCATTTTTAATTCTCAAGAAATGGTAAATGAAATGGCTAAAAAATCTGAAACCATTTCCTACGAAATACTTACAGCTATTTCTCAGCGCGTAAAAAGGTTGCTGAAATGTTAAAATTTTCTTAAATTCGAAAACTATTAACTATTAAAAACAAATACAAATGGGAATGCTTAAAGAATTTAAAGATTTTGCAGTAAAAGGTAATTTAGTTGACATTGCAGTTGGTTTTGTAATGGGTGCTGCTTTTAAACAAGTGGTAACTTCATTTACAGCTGGAGTTGTTTCTCCGGTAATTGGCTTGGTATTTAAAGCTGATTTAAGAGATTTAAAATATGTTGTTACAGAAGGTGTTGCAGATGCAACCGGAAAAGTAACTGGAGAAGTTGCTGTTTTGTACGGAGATTTTTTAACAAACGTAATCGACTTTATTATTGTAGCATTTGTAATGTTTATGATTATAAAAGGAATTAACGCAACTAAGAAAAAAGAAGAAGCTGCCGCTCCTGCTCCACCAGCTGGACCAAGCCAAGAAGATTTATTAGCAGAAATTAGAGATTTATTAGCTAAGAAATAAGATTCTTATTTTTTATAAAATTAAAACCGAAGCGTAAATGCTTCGGTTTTTTTATATTTATAGAATGAAAGAAAAACTTAGAAAAATTATTGAAGAGAATACCAATAAGAAAGGTCGAATCTTTGATTATTTTATTCAATTTCTAATCTTAGTTTCATTAATATCATTCTCTATTGAGACACTTCCTAATAATTCCGAATATGTAAAAGGAGTTCTAAAGATTGTTGAAATATTTTGTGTTACTATTTTTTCAATTGAATACTTATTACGAATTTATGTTGCAAAAAAACCTCTTAAATATATTTTTAGTTTTTATGGAATTGTTGATTTTTTAGCAATTATTCCATTTTACCTGAGATTATCTATAGATTTAAGATCATTAAGAGCATTTCGAGTTTTCAGAATATTTAGAGCATTAAAACTGGTTAGATATAATAAAGCATTACACAGATTTAGATTAGCAGCAAAAATTGTAAAAGAAGAAGTTGTCTTATTTTTAATTGTAACTGGCATTTTGATTTTTATCACAGCTGCTGGAATCTATTTTTTTGAAAACGAATCTCAGCCAGAAACATTTTCCTCAATCTTTCATAGTTTATGGTGGTCAGTTGTAACTCTAACAACTGTTGGATATGGAGACGTTTACCCCCATTACTATTGGTGGAAAGATTTTTACATTTTTTGTGTTAATTATTGGAATTGGAATCGTAACTGTTCCTGCTGGGCTAGTAGCAACTGCATTATCTAAAGCTAGAGAAATTGAAGAGAATGAAAAAAGTAAGTAATATATCAAATTATTTCTTTCCCTAAATTCCTTTACTAATTCTATTTCCCTGATATACCTCTGCAATAGTTTGGTTTTCTGAACAGGATTTTAGTTGTTCAAAAACGTCTCCTGCTTTTACAAAACCTGTTTGCAACACTTTAAAATAAACACCAGAGAAAGTCGTATTCCAAAACTGCTTTATAATTTTCATATCATTAAAACGCACTCCAAGTGTTAAACAAGGTTGTCTTGGTTTTGTTACTTCTAAAATTGTTTCGCCAACTTTAAAAGTATCACCAACGTGAATAGTAGTTTCATCCAAATCATCAATGGTTAGGTTTTCTCCAAACATTCCCAATTGCCAATCCAACTCTGGATGTAGTTTTTTAAAATAATCGTAATGTTTTAAAGAATATCCATACACAGCTTGGTCAATTCCTCCATGATGTTTTCGATCGCAAATAGTATCACCTTTAACATCTTCAACATCCAAAAAAATAGGTTTCTCTACAGAGAATTTAAAAATTCCTGTAGTCATTGGTTTTCCTTTCCAGTTGATTTCTCTTTTTTCTCCAATGTTTGTTGAAATGATTTTCATATACTTTTCTTTTTTACTGTCACTTCGAGTGATTTTCTGTCATCTCGAGCGGAGTCGAAACCTAAAAAGACCTCTCGACTCCGCTCGAGGTGACATTATTCTATTAAAAAAGACTGTAAAACATCTGCAATTTTACGATTGTCTGATAATTGCGGAATCTTATTTTGTCCGCCAAACTTACCAATCGATTTCATGTATTCATGAAAACCACCTTTTTTTACTTTTCTGATTACTAACGAACGTAAAACCTTTCCGTCAATTAAATCTTGGTAATACATATTTTGTTCTTGCATAGAAGCATCAACTTTTGCAGCAAATTCTTCTAAACCTTCTGGTTCGTTTTCAAATTCTATAAACCACTCGTGGTACGGCAAACCGCTTTCTGGATTTACTTGCGGCGCAACTGTAAACTCGCTAATATTTATTTCCGTTTCTTTTATAGAATCATTTAGTGCTTTTTCTACTTCTTTTCCAATAACGTGTTCGCCAAAAGCAGAAATAAAGTGTTTTATCCTTCCTGTAACTTTAATTCTATATGGTTTTGTTGATGTAAATTCAACAGTATCACCAATATTATAACCCCAAAGTCCGGCATTTGTATTTAAAATGATGACATAATTCACACCAATTTTCACCTCTTTTAATGAAGTTCTTGTCGGATTTTCATCATAAAATTCTGTTGCAGGAATAAACTCATAAAAAATTCCTGAGTTTAATTGTAACAACATTCCGGGTTCAGTCTGCGAATCTTTATACGCAATAAATCCTTCGGATGCTGGATACAATTCTACATAATCTATCTTTTTACCTATCAAACTTTCGAACTTATTTTTATACGGTTCAAAATTTACGCCGCCATACACAAAGAAGTTAAAATTGGGGAAAATCTCTGCAATTGGTTTTCCTGTTTTTTCGATGAGTTTTTCGAAATACATTTGCACCCAAGATGGAATTCCGCTAATGACGGTCATATCTTCATTAATAGTTTCTTCTACAATTGCATTTACTTTTGTTTCCCAATCTTCAATGCAATTGGTTTCCCAACTTGGTAATCTGTTTTTTAATAAATATTGCGGAATATAATGCGCTACAATACCACTTAATCTTCCTAATTGAATTCCATTTTTATTTTCTAAAACTGGACTTCCTTGTAAAAAAATCATTTTGCCATTTACAAAACTTGCATCGTTTTTTTCTGCGATATAAAAAAGCAACGCGTTTTTTGCAGCTTTTATATGTGTTGGCATCGATTCTTTAGTGATTGGTATGTATTTTGCGCCAGAAGTTGTTCCTGATGTTTTTGCAAAATACAACGGTTTTCCTTTCCATAAAACATTCTTTTCTCCTGCTACAACTCTATCAACATATGGTTTTAATCCCTCGTAATTATTTACTGAAACTCGGTTTTTAAAATCTTCATAACTTTGAATATTTTTAAAATCATGATCTTTTCCAAAAGCAGTATTTTTTGCTGATGAAATTAATTTTTTAAATACTTTTTCTTGTGTTTTAATCGGATTGTTCGCCCATTTATAAACTTGTTTTGTGGCTTGTTTGGCAAACGGAATAGCAAAAATAGATTTTATACTCATCGCTTATTCAAAATCTATATAATTAACAGGGTTAACGGGGTATCCGTTATACCACAATTCAAAGTGTAAATGAGGGCCCGTTGTTAATTCTCCCGTAGAACCAACACTTGCAATTACCTCACCTGATTTGACAAAATCTCCTTGTTGCTTTAACAATGCTCCATTGTGTTTATACACAGAAATAAATCCATTTACATGTTCTATGATAATGACATATCCTGTTTCTGCCGTCCATTCTGAAAAGATAACCCTACCTTCTTCTATCACCTTAATTGGTGTACCAGTAACTGCGGCAATATCAATTGCAAAATGTTTATTATTTGCATTAAATTTTTGCGTAACACTCCCGGTTATGGGAGCAAAAAACACAATATCAATGTTGTTTTCTGCCTTATCAAACAACGGAAAACGGTCTTTACTTTCAACCTTTTCTCTAAATATCGAATCTGCCTTTGTAGCGTTTAGCCTCTTAATATCAATCTTTCTGATTGCAGCGTTTGCTTTAAGAGAATCTATGGTTAAAATTGAGTGATTACCTGTTAGAACCGGAATCAACGATTTTGTGTATTTCTGTAAAATTTCTAACCTGTTTTTTAACGAATCCGTTTCGTACACCAGTTTTGTGGCTTTACGTTGAAGGTTTGTAGAAGAATATCCAGGAATGTATTCTTTGAGAGGTGTAAATGCAATAATTACGGTAGTAATAGAAACTAAAAAAATAGAGAAAACGCCTCCTAAAACAACGATATTTAAACGCGATAATTTGATAGAAAAATATTCTTCAAAAGTTCCTTCGTTTAAAATAACCAACCGAAATTTAGTGGTTATTCTTTTTCTGAATTTTTCTTTTTTTTTACTTTTTTTTATCACAAATACTTCAATTAGAATTACAAATATACAAGAAATAAAAGTTGAATTATTTCTTGTAAAAATTCATTTCATCAACATAAGTCCAAACCGCTTCTGGTAATAATGGACGCACATTTTTTAATGCTTTGATTCCTGCTCTGATTTTTGTTGATGAAATTTCTACGATTGGTGCATCAATTTTATGAATTTTAGGATGATTATCAAACTGTGTTTCAATCTTTCCTTCAGAAACTCTAGGATATACATAAAGATGATGGTGCTTTAAAATAGCCTCGTAATTTTTCCATTTATGAAAAGTTTTTAAATTATCTTCTCCCATAATTAAACTAAAAGAATGCTGAGGATATTTTTCTACAATATGTGTCAATGTGTAAACCGTATAATTTGGCTGAGCAAGTTTAAACTCAATATTTGACGGTGCAATTTTTGGATAATTTTCTGTAGCTCTATAGACCAATTCTAGCCGATGATTATCTTCCAATAATGAAGATTTTTTCTTTAGTGGATTATGAGGCGTAACTACCATCCAAACCTCATCTAAATCAGCATTTTCTACCATGTGATTAGCAATAATTAAATGCCCAACGTGAACGGGGTTAAAGGTACCAAAATACAATCCTATTTTTTTATTCATCTTTTAAAAAATCTGCTACCAAATCTTCTGCTTCTTTTAAAGCAATTGGCAAATCGTAATTTTTAATAATTTTATCAAATTGCGGAGCCGTCGCTAGTTCTATAGATGCTTTTGCTATACGCATATTAATTTTTTCATCACTTTCTGTTTTGCGCTTTTTTAACCGTATTTTCAATTCATCTACACTTGGTGGTTTTACAAAAACTGCCAATGTTTTAGTTGGGTATTTCTTTTTAATTCGCAATCCGCCTACAACATCTATATCAAAAATAACATGTTTTCCTTGCGCCCAAATTCGTTCTACTTCAGACTTTAAGGTTCCGTAAAAATTATCTCGATATACTTCTTCCCATTCTAAAAAGGCATCGCTTTTAATGTTTTCTTTAAATTCTTTTAAAGAAATAAAATAGTATTCTTTTTTATCTATTTCTTCACCTCTTTTTTCTCGTGAAGTTGCAGAAATTGAAAATGCCAAATTTAATTTTTCTTGCGCTAATAAATGACGAACAATGGTTGTTTTACCTGATCCTGATGGTGCTGAGAAAACAAATAATTTACCTTCAAATTTTTTCATCAGATTATAAAACGTTTAAAATTTGCTCTTTAATTTTCTCCAATTCATTTTTCATTTGAATGACTGCTTTTTGCATCGGTGCATAATTTGCCTTAGAACCTGTTGTATTTACTTCTCTTCCTATTTCTTGAACAATGAAACCTAGCTTTTTACCATTAGAATCATTGCTGTTCAATTCTTGTAAAAAATAGTCTAAGTGATTTGCTAAACGAACTTTTTCTTCGTTGATGTCTAATTTTTCTAAATAATAGATCAACTCTTGCTCAAAACGATTTTCATCAACCTCGACTTTTAAATCTGTCAATGCTTTTTGTAAGCGCGTTTTTACATTTTCTATTCGATCGTTATCTAACGCATTTACTTCTTCTAAATACTTTTTAATATTTGCAATTCTTAACTTAAAATCATCTTCTAAAGAAGCGGCTTCGTCTAGTCTGTATTGCACAATTTCTTTGATAGCAATATCAACACTACTCTCAATCAATTTCCACTCTACATCGTCCAATTCTTCTCGCTCGGTTTTTAGTGCATCTGGCATTCTTACAGCCATCTTTAAAAATTCTAGCTCATCTGTAGCGCCTGAAAAAGAAACGTTTTTTAATTGTTGAATGTATTGATTTACTACACCTCTATTAATTACTGTTGTTGTTTCATCAGCAGTCATTTCTACATAAATAGAAAAATCAATTTTACCTCTTACTAAGTTTTTTGCTAGTTTTTTACGAACAGACAATTCCTTTTCTTTATAATACGACGGAATCCGAACATTTAAATCTAAGTTTTTACTGTTCAGAGATTTTACCTCTATCGTTACTTTTTTTGTGGGTAATTGTAATACGGATTTCCCGTAACCTGTCATTGATTGAATCATGCAATAGTATTTTATTCTTTCGCAAAGATACTGAATTATTTTACGACTTTTAAAGCTCAAAACACATCAAAATTCAGAAAAAAACTTTAACATTGTGCGTTGAAATATTTTCTAATATCTTCTATTAGAAATCGTTATTTTTACATATTTAATTATATCAACTCTTCATGTTGAAAAAAGAAACACATCTTTTAATAATACGCTTATCTGCTCTAGGAGATGTAGCTATGACAGTGCCTGTTATTAGAGCATTTGTTGAGCAATATCCAACAGTAAAAATCACTTTCGTTTCTAAAAAATTTTTAAAACCTTTATTTGATGACATTCATAATGTTTCATTTTATACTGCCGATGTAACAAACACACATAAAGGGGTTTTTGGTTTACATAAGCTCTACAAAGAATTAAAGAAATCAAATATTACCCATATAGCAGATTTACACAATGTATTACGCTCTAAAATTCTTCGGATATTTTTTCGTTTTTCCGCTGTAAAAATAGCAGCTATTGATAAAGGAAGGGCAGAAAAAAAAGCACTTATAAGAAGTGAAAATAAAGTTTTTAAACAACTAAAAACATCGCACCAACGCTATGCTGATGTATTTAATAAATTGGGCTTTTTTACTAACATTTCAAATCCAAAACCAATTGTAAAACCAGTTTTATCAGCTAACGTTTTAAACATTTCAGGTGAAAAAAAGAAACCTTGGATTGGCATTGCACCTTTTGCAACATTTGATTCCAAAACATATCCATTACATTTAATGGAACACGTAATTATAGCACTCTCTAATCAGTATATAATTTTCTTATTTGGAGGAAAAGAAGATGCTTCTTTTTTAGACTCTATTTCTAAAAAAAACACAAACATTATATCTGTTGTAGGAAAATTAGATGGATTTAAAAATGAATTAAATCTAATTTCTAATTTAGATTGCATGATTTCTATGGATTCTGGAAATGCACATTTTTCGGCCATGCAACAAATACCAACAATAACATTGTGGGGAAACACTCATCCGTTTGCGGGCTTTGCGCCTTTTAATCAACCAATATCAAATTGTATTTTACCAGATTTAGAAAAATACCCAAATATTCCGTGTTCTATTTATGGCAACAAAATTTGCGACGGATATGAAGATGTAATGCAAACAATTACTCCTAAAACAATACTAGAAAAAGTAAACAGTATATTAGAAACTAAATAGTTAAATTTGCAGTAAATAAATTGAACCAATGATTATACATCACCTAGAAAAAGACAATTCCATACTCAACCAATTCATAGCGGAAATTAGAGATGTAGAGATCCAAAAAGATTCGCTCCGTTTTCGCAGAAATATTGAGCGCATTGGAGAAGTTTTAGGATATGAGCTTAGCAAACATCTTTCTTACGCTCCTACTAATGTTACGACACCTTTAGGAACAAAAACTATGCAACTGTCAGACAAAAAAATTGTATTGTGTTCTATTTTAAGAGCGGGGTTACCTTTACATCAAGGCTTGTTAAATTATTTTGACGATGCCGAAAATGCCTTTATTTCAGCGTATAGAAATCACTCTAAAAAGAATGCTGAATTTGAAATTGTAGTAGATTATTTTGCTGCACCTTCAATGAAAGGAAAAACCTTGTTATTGGCAGATCCAATGTTGGCAACTGGTCAATCTTTAGTTGCTGTTTATGAATCTATTAAAAAAAGTAGAAGTGCAAAAGAGATTCATATTGTCGCTGTAATTGGTTGTACAGAAGGTATTGATTTTATTCAAAAACATTTTCCAGAAAACACACATTTGTGGATTGCTGCTATAGATAATGAATTGAATAATAAAGGATATATTATACCTGGATTAGGTGATGCAGGAGATTTGGCTTTTGGCACTAAGCTATAAAGTGAATTCCGAAAGAAATTCCTAAAAAAAACAAAATCAAAATATCTATCACGCCTTTTTTTTCTATTGATTGCACCCAATTTGCAATAATGATTGATGCTGGAAAACTCACAGCAATTAATTCTGCTCCATTACGTGTTTTTAGAATTCCTACAAACACAATAGCCAAAAAAAGATGAAAAATTACCAATATCCAGCTTCTTTTAAAGCGGTCGTTCACAGAAAAAATTGTTGATGATCTTACAAAAACTGATAGTAGTACAAAAATTCCAAAAAGCCCAAAAGTTACTTGATAAAAAACAGTTTGATAACTCCTAAAATCATACGAGATTGAAAAGTCAAATAATTTGTTAAACAATAGCATTTGATTTGTATAAAAACAATAGGTAAAGTATAAAAACATTGGTACTCCAAAACCTAAAAACGGAATAATAATTACACGAATTGATTTCTTTAAAAAAAGAAAAATTGCAGCAAAAATCAGCAGCCCATAAACCAATACAAATGGTTCTAAAACAAATGCTACTCCAAGCCATAAGCCACTATCAAATAATTTTGAAAAAATAGATTTTTGACTTCGTAGGCTGTATATTTTTCTTAAGAACAAGAGTAATACAAAGTTAATAAATATGCTTTTGAAGTCAGAAATTACAGTAGGAAGAAAGCCCAAACTCATCACAAAAAACAAGAACGCATAGGAATTATCTTGTGTCAATTTATTTTTAGAAACAATAAAATTATAAATAAAAAAGAAAGCAAAAATTACTAAAAAACTGCCAAGCTCAATAAGCCAAAAATCGCTAAAAACATGATCAAAACTATAGGCGTTAATAAACAAAATAACATATATTGCGTAAAGTGCAATGATGAGTATAAAATTAACTGGTTTTGATTTGCCGAAAAAATTGGCTAACATCATTTGTTTTTATATTTTTGCAATGTAAATATACTTAAGTTATGATAGCAAGCAATATTTTTAGATTAATTGGTGATTTTTTTATTTGGGCTTTTGCTCCTTTTGATGCATTGCGTTTAAATGACCTAAGTTGGTGGGCATCTAATGTTGTAAATTGGGTGTTTATTATAATTGGGTTGGTTTTATTTGGATATTGGATGTCAGAAGCAAAACGTTTTCAAAGAGAAGGAATCGAAGATTCTGCTGAATAAATCGCTTTGGGAAGCAAAAACAAATTGAAACGTTTTCATGAAAACGAAACGTTCTCTAATGTTCTACAACCTAAAAGAGAAGAAATACTTCAACACTTCTCCTTAAAAGGAAATTGGAATACTTTTTTTAAAAACAACAATCCTATTGTTTTAGAATTGGGTTGTGGTAAAGGAGAATATACAATTGCCTTGGCGCAAAAAAATCTACAAAAAAATTTTATTGGAATTGATATTAAAGGTGCTAGGTTTTGGCGTGGTGCAAAAACAGCTCTTGAAGAAAATTTAGAAAATGTTGCGTTTATTAGAACTCAAATCGAATTGGTAGATTTTTTATTTGCAAAAAATGAAATCGATGAAATTTGGATTACTTTTCCTGATCCGCAAATCAAATACAAACGCACAAAACATCGTTTAACCAATCACGAATTTTTAAAAAAATATCACCTTATTTTAAAAGAAAATGGAATTATCAATTTAAAAACTGATAGCGAATTTATGCATGGCTACACACTCGGGTTACTTCATGGAGAAGGTCATGAAATTATAGAGGCAAATCATGATATTTACAAAAACACCTATAGTTCTGAAGAAATAATAAGTACTCAAACTTTTTACGAAAAACAATACTTAGAGAAAGGAAAGCCAATTACTTACATCAAATTTAGGGTTCGTTACTAAAAATAACTTCATGCTTATTATCTATTTTTTATTAGGGTTTGTAATTTCATATATCGGTTCTATTACACCAAGTATGTTAAATGTAACAGCGGCAAAAATTAGTATCGAAAAAAACAAAAAATTAGCAATTGAATTTGCAGTTGGTGTCTCTACAATTGTCTTATTTCAAGCATTTTTTGCGTTACTTTTTTTAAAATTTATTTATCAAAACCCTATTGTTTTAGAATCAATAGAAAAAGTTGCCATTGTTGTATTTGCTATTTTATCGGTTGTTTTCTTTTGGAAAGCAAGACAAGAGCAAAAAGAAATAGTTTCTAAAAACCAAAAACGTAGTGGGTTTATTACCGGAATGGGACTATCTTTGGTGAACATGTTTTCGATTCCATTTTATAGCGGAGTTGGTGTTACTCTCAATATGTCTGGATGGTTTAATTTAGATACATTAAGTATTGGGGTTTTTACTTTAGGAGCGGCTTTAGGTACGTTTTTTATTTTATATCACTACATTAAATTAGCAGAAAAAATAAAGCCAAGACTTGCTAAGTTTTCAAAATACTTAAATTATTTTTTATCTGCAATCACAGGAATTGTGGCTGTTATTTCACTCATCAAAATATTGTAAATTTATCCGATGAAAAAAACTGATAACTTTTTTGAAAAATCGTATGCTATTGCTCGATTAATTCCTTTCGGAAGAGTAACAAGTTATGGCGCTATTGCAACATATTTAGGTGCCGCACGTTCTGCTAGGATGGTTGGTTGGGCAATGAATAATTCTCACAATCAAAAAGAGGAAGTTCCGGCTCACAGAGTTGTGAATAGAAAAGGGTTATTAACAGGAAAACATCATTTTGATGGCACAAACTTAATGCAACAATTGTTAGAAAATGAAGGGATTGTGGTGATTAAAAATCAAATTCAAGATTTTAAAACCATTTTTTGGGATCCTTGCAAAGAATTACCTTCATAATTTCTATACAATTTCATCTCCATTTCTTTATCAATAATCAATAGCTATCTACTTTATTATCTGAACTGTAAATCTTATATTTGTAGTTTAAATTTAATCTCAATTAAAATCTCAAATGAGTTTTAAAAAACAAGATATATATAACGCCCTAGAAACCATTACTGCTCCTGGTGAAGGAAAAAGTTTGGTAGAAAATAAAAACATCACAAACATTGTTACATTTGACGATGATGTGATTGTAGATGTTACAATTAGCAATCCTGCTTTGCAGGCAAAAAAACGTGTAGAAGCAGAAATAATAAAAGCAATACATAAACATGTTGATCAAAAAATTAATGTAAAAGTAAATGTAACAGCAGTTGCTCCAGTTAAAGAAGTAGCAAATCAAATTAGAGGAAAAGAAATTCCGAATATAAAAAATATCATTGCCATCGCTTCTGGGAAAGGAGGCGTTGGAAAATCTACCATTACGGCAAACACTGCTATTTCATTATCAAAAATGGGATTTAAAGTCGGTGTTTTAGATGCAGATGTATATGGGCCTTCCATGCATTTGATGTTTGATGTAGAAAGAAAAAAACCATTGTCAGTTACCGTTGATGGACGCTCTAAAATGAAGCCTGTAGAAAATTATGGTGTAAAATTATTGTCTTTAGGTTTTTTTACCAACCCTAATCAGGCAGTGATTTGGCGTGGACCAATGGCTTCAAAAGCATTAAATCAATTAATTTTTGATGCAGATTGGGGAGAGTTAGATTTTTTACTAATTGATTTACCTCCAGGAACAGGAGATGTACATTTATCAATCGTACAAGCATTGCCAATAAACGGAGCAATGATTGTAAGTACGCCACAAACTATTGCTTTGGCTGACGCTAAAAAAGGAGTTGCAATGTTTCAACAAGAAAGCATTAATGTTCCTGTTTTAGGAATTGTAGAAAACATGGCATATTTTACTCCAGAAGAACTGCCTGATAATAAATATTATATTTTTGGTCAAAATGGCGCAAAGAATTTGGCAGAAGATCTTCAAACACAATTTTTAGGTGAAATTCCTTTAGTTCAAAGTATTCGAGAATCTGGTGATGTTGGGCATCCGATCGCCTTACAAAATGATACTCCTTTAGAAAAGGCATTTGTAAAAATCACTCAAGAAATGGTTGCACAATTAGTAAAAAGAAATGCCGATTTGCCTCCAACAGAAGTTGTAAGAATTACAACAATGAGTGGATGTAGCACAAAATAAAAAATATGACAGCACAAGAAACACAAAATAATGTAGAAAAAGCACTCGAAGAAATTCGCCCGTTTTTAATTAGTGATGGTGGAAATATCAAGCTTATATCTATAGAAAAAGACATTGTGAAAGTACAGTTAGAAGGAGCTTGTGTTGGTTGTTCTGTAAATCAAATGACCTTAAAAAATGGTGTTGAAGCCATTGTTAAAAAACATGCTCCACAAATAAAAGAAGTACTAAACATTGATGAACTGACATAAATCAGTATCAAAAAAAACATTGTTTATTTTTACCCGATTTTTAGAATTATGATACAAACAGACATACTCATTATTGGTGCAGGTCCTACAGGATTGTTTACCGTTTTTGAAGCAGGTCTCTTAAAATTAAGATGTCATTTAATTGATGCTTTGCCACAAGCAGGAGGACAATGCTCAGAGATTTATCCAAAAAAACCTATTTATGATATTCCAGGGTTTCCAGAAATTTTAGCCGGAGACTTAACTGACAATTTACTAGAACAATGCAAACAGTTTGAGCCTGGGTTTACCTTCGGTGAACGTGCAGAAACTATTGACAAACAAGAAGATGGTTCTTTTATAATTACTACAAATAAAGGAACCAAACACCAAGCACCAATTATAGCAATTGCTGGTGGCTTAGGAAGTTTTGAACCAAGAAAACCTCCTATTCCTAATATTCAAAATTTTGAAAACAAAGGGATAGAATACATGATTCGCGAGCCGGAAATGTATCGCAATAAAAAAGTAATCATTGCGGGTGGTGGAGATTCTGCGTTAGATTGGTCAATCTTTTTAACCGACATTGCATCTAGTGTAACATTAGTACATCGCCGTAGCGAATTTAGAGGTGCATTAGATTCTGTTGACAAAGTACAAGAACTGAAAAATGCAGGAAAAATAAATCTGATTACTCCTTCAGAAGTCAAAGGAATTCTCGGGGAAAATCATGTAACTGGAGTTACAATTTCTACCAAAGGCAAAGAAGAATACACGCTAGAAGTTGATCATTTTATTCCGCTTTTTGGATTGTCTCCAAAATTAGGCCCTATTGCAAATTGGGGATTAGAAATTGAGAAGAATGCCATTAAAGTAAACAATGCATTGGATTACCAAACAAACATTCCTGGGATTTATGCCATTGGAGATGTCAATACATATCCTGGGAAATTAAAATTAATTTTATGCGGTTTTCATGAAGCAACTATGATGTGTCAAAGTGCTTTTCAACGTATTTATCCTGATAAAAAATATGTGATGAAATACACAACAGTTGGTGGTGTAGATGGATTTGATGGAACAAGAAAAGAAGCTCCAAAGGCTGTTGTAAAAAAAATAAATTAGGAATTAGGAAATAGTGGTTAGTATTTAGTTATGGCGATACAAAAATTTGAAGATATTATTGTTTGGCAAAAAGCCCAAAATTTTTCAATTGCTATTTATAATGAATTCAAAAATAACAAAGACTATTCTTTTAACGATCAAATAAAAAGAGCTTCAGTTTCTATTTCCAATAATATTGCTGAAGGTTTTGACAGAAGTTCAAATCCTGATTTTAAAAGATTTCTTTATTTTTCTTTAGCTTCAAATAGTGAGGTTCGTTCTATGTTATATTTAGCGATAAGATTAAATTTTATTTCAGAAGTATCAGCCAAAAAGTTAATTGATAATTCTAATGAAATAGCAAGAATGATTTTCGGTTTAATAAAATCTTTAAAATAAACTTGACTAACACCAAATTACTAAGCCCTAACTCCTATGAAAGATGTTACCTTAAAAATTACCGATAGAGAAGGAACTCTTCACGAAATCACTGCTCCAACAGATATGGCAATGAATTTAATGGAAGTTGTTCGTTCTTACGAATTAGCTCCAGAAGGAACCATTGGTATTTGTGGTGGTATGGCAATGTGTGCATCTTGCCAATGTTATGTAAAATCTAACCATACTCTTCCAAAAATGGATGTTGACGAAGATCTAATGCTTGCCGAAGCTTTTTACGTTGAAGACAATAGCAGATTAAGCTGTCAAATTCCAATTACCAAAGAATTAGATGGATTGGAAGTAGAATTAGCTCCAGAATCTTAACACTCTTTCATTACTTTTTTTCTATATTTGTTAAGTACACAAATAAAGCATTAAAAATGTATTGGTTAGACCTTTTAATTTTATTAAAATTCTTACTAAAAAGGAATCCAGAATAAGGTAGGTTGAAAATCGAATTATTATTTAATAATGTTTAATTTTTAATCAAAAAAATATGCCTTTTTATCATAAATTAGGAAAAATACCACCAAAACGTCATACACAATTTAGAAAACCAAATGGCGATTTATACTACGAACAGCTTTTTGGAACAGTTGGTTTCGACGGAATGTCAACAAACAGTTATCACGAACAAAGACCAACACAAGTAAAAGAAATAAGAAAACAATATAGTGTTGCTCCAAAGATTTCTAACGCTAATAATATTCAATCATATAGGTTAAGAGGGTTTCAAGTTCCACCACAAGATGATTATTTAGAAAGCAGAAAAATTGTATTAACAAATTCTGATTGTCATATAGCATTAGCTTCTCCAAGAAAATCTACAACACAATACTTTTACAAGAATACAGATTCTGATGAAATGATTTTCATTCATAGAGGAACTGGGAAACTAAGAACTATATACGGAAACTTAGATTTTAAATATGGTGATTATTTGATTATTCCTAGAGGAATTATTTATAAAATAGATTTTGATACAGAAGACAATAGATTGTTTATTGTAGAATCTCATGCCCCAATTTACACCCCAAAGCAATATCGTAATTGGTTTGGACAATTATTAGAACATTCTCCTTTTTGTGAGCGGGATATTCGTCGCCCATATGAACTAGAAACAAATAATGAAAAAGGAGAATTTATTATTAAAGTAAAAAAGAAAGATGAGATTTTCGATATGGTGTATGCAACGCATCCTTTTGATGTAGTTGGATATGATGGGTTCAATTATCCGTACGCTCTATCTATTCATGATTTTGAACCAATAACTGGTAGAATTCATTTACCTCCTCCAATTCATCAAACATTTGAAACTAGTGCTTTTGTAATTTGTTCTTTTGTGCCTCGTTTATACGATTATCATCCAGATGCAATTCCTGCTCCCTACAATCACAGTAATATTGATGCTGATGAAGTATTGTATTATGTAGATGGTGATTTTATGAGTAGAAACGATATTGAAGCTGGTCACATCTCTTTACATCCAGCAGGAATTCCACATGGTCCTCATCCAGGAGCTGCAGAAAGAAGTATTGGCAAAAAAGAAACTGAAGAATTGGCTGTCATGGTAGATACTTTTAAGCCTTTAATGGTTACAGAAGAAGCTATGAAAATTGCAGATGAAGATTATTTTAAGTCTTGGTTAGAATAAATAAAAACAACACACTTATTAAATCAGAAAAAATAAACATCACAAAAGATGGCAAAAGAAGTAAAATCAGTAAACTACGGTTTAGAAAAAATATTTGAAGGAGCGCAAGATTTCCTTCCACTTTTAGGAACAGATTATGTAGAATTTTATGTTGGTAATGCAAAACAATCGGCACATTTCTACAAAACAGCTTTTGGGTTTCAATCATTAGCGTATAAAGGATTAGAAACAGGATCAAAAGATTCGGTTAGTTATGTTTTGGTTCAAGATAAAATTAAATTGGTTTTAACAACTCCACTAAATAGCAAATCACCAATTAATGATCATATTGTAAAACATGGTGACGGAGTTAAAGTAATTGCTCTTTGGGTTGATGATGCAAGAAGTGCTTATGAAGAAACTACAAATCGTGGAGCAAAATCTTATTTAGAACCAACTGTTGAAACTGACGAACATGGAGAAATTGTAAAAGCCGGAATTTATACGTACGGAGAAACAGTTCACATGTTTGTAGAACGTAAAAATTACAAAGGCCCTTTTATGCCAGGTTTTCAAAAATGGGAATCAGATTACAATCCTACTGCAGTTGGACTAAAATACATCGATCATATGGTTGGTAATGTTGGATGGAATCAAATGAATACTTGGGTAAAATGGTATGAAGATGTAATGGGGTTTGAAAATTTTTTATCGTTTGATGACAAACAAATTCACACAGAATATTCTGCGTTGATGAGTAAAGTAATGTCTAACGGAAACGGAAGAATTAAATTTCCAATAAACGAACCAGCAAAAGCGGCAAAAAAATCACAAATTGAAGAATATTTAGACTTTTATGAAGATTCTGGAGTACAACATATTGCAGTTGCAACGGACGATATTATATCAACAGTAAGTCAATTAAAAGCTCGTGGAATTGAATTTCTGCCTCCACCTCCACAATCTTATTATGATATGATTCCTGAAAGGTTAGGAGAACATAGAGATATGATGAAAGAAGATATTGGCGAATTGCAAAAACTATCTATTATGATTGATGCCGATGAAGAAGGGTATTTACTACAAATATTTACAAAACCTGTAGAAGACAGACCAACATTATTTTTTGAGATTATTCAGAGAATGGGAGCTCGTGGATTTGGAGCTGGTAATTTTAAAGCTTTGTTCGAATCTATAGAAAGAGAACAAGCAAATAGAGGAACACTTTAAATTAGTAAGTAGTATTCAGCTAAATAAGCGTCATTGCGAGGAAGAATGACGAAGCAATCTCTTAATAAATTATAAGATTGCCACACTACGTTCGCAATGACGGTTTTCAATCTATAAAAATGAAGAAAGACGAATTATTAAAAGCAATAGAAGAAAAATACAAAAAACTTGGTGTTCCGCTAGAAACCATGTTGGAAGGATTATTACACAGTACACCAACAACGTATTGGGATTATATTCAAACTGATGCTTTATTAGGATTGCAAATTCCGAGAACAACAGAAAAAGATGAAATGGTTTTTATCATGTATCATCAAGTAAATGAGTTGTTGTTTAAAATGATTTTGTGGGAAATTGATCAAATATCTCTTTCTAAAGAAGCAGTAACTGCAGAAAAATTTTCGAAACACTTAATGAGAATTAGCAGATATTTTGATATGTTATGCAGCTCTTTTAACGTTATGGGTGATGGAATGGATGTAGAACAATATTTAAAATTTAGAAACACATTAGCACCTGCAAGTGGTTTTCAAAGTGCGCAATATCGTAAAATTGAATTTGCATCTACAGAATTAATTAATTTGATTGATGCGCGATTCAGAGACTCAATTGACAGAAATTCTTCTTTTAGAAATGCCTTTGAGCATTTGTATTGGCAAGCTGCAGGGAAAAATCATCAAACAGGAGAAAAATCTATTTTAATTAAATTATTTGAAAAAAAATACATGGGAGATTTTATCGATTTTATGGAGGATTACAATGAATGTAATTTGTCTAAAAAATTCAAACAACTTCCAGAAAATGTTCAACAAAACAAAGAATTAATAGATGCAATGCGTCATTATGATTATACTGTAAATGTAAAATGGGTATTAGCACATTATGATGCTGCAGGAAAATATTTAGGCGGCGGTGATAAAGATATAGAAGCAACTGGTGGAAGTAATTGGAGAAAGTACATGCATCCCAAATATCAACGAAGAATATTCTTTCCGTATTTATGGTCTGAAGAAGAGCTTAAAAATTGGGGAACATTTTAAAATATGTGAAACATTTAACATAAGCTGCTGGAGAAATTCAGCAGCTTTTTCTGTTTTGGAATAGATATTGTCATCCTTTTTTTATATGTTTGGAATCATGAAAAAAACAGGCTTATTTTTTATTGGGTTTTTAATTGTTAGTCACAGTTATGGTCAAAAAGAACCCGTTTTTAACACAGGTGAGTGGCTTCGTTTTAAAATGAGTTATAGCGGTTTTTTAAAAGCAGGAGAAATGACGCTTTCTGTAGAAGATAGTATAATTAATGGTAAAGAAGTCTTTCATGTAACGGGAAAAGGAAAAACTTCTGGAATTATTAAATGGTTTTTTAAAGTAAATGACAATTACCAATCTTATTTTGATAAAAAAACAGGAAACCCCTATTTATTTAAAAGAAATATCAATGAAGGAGGTTATAAAATAAAGCGCCAAATAGACTTTAATTACAGGAGTAATAAAGCAACAATTCAAGATTTTAAACGTAAAACTACCAATACTGTTAACATTGGTAATGTTCAAGATATGATCTCGGCTTTTTATTTTTTAAGGAATTATGATGTAAAAACCTTAAACCCTGGTGATGAGATTTCGCTTGACATATTTATGGACTCTCAAATATATCCTTTTCGTTTGCATTTTTTAGGAACCGAAATTTTGACCACACGTTTTGGAAAAGTAAAAACCTTACGCTTTAACCCTATAGTACAATCAGGAAGAGTTTTTAAAAAAAATGAAAGTGTTACAATTTGGATTACAGCAGACGAAAATAAAATTCCAATAAAGATGAAAGCTTCTCTTGCAGTTGGTTCATTAAGAGCCGAATTAGATGCCTACAAAGGTCTTTCAAATTCTTTTAAAATTATCTATGATTAAATTGTATTTTTGCGACTGAATCGCAAACAATAAATTTCATAAACTTTTGAAAAAAGCACTTTTAACTTTCTTTATTCTCTTAGGAATCTCTTCTTGTAAATCAGAAAAAGAAATTCCTGTAAAAAAAATCGTAGAAATTCCAGCACCAAAAATCATCTACGAATATGGCTATAAATTAAACGATTACAAAGTAATTTATGACACCATTAAAAAAGGAGAAAGCTTTGGCGTTATCTTAGACAGACATCATGTAGACTACCCTCAAATAAATAAGATTGCAACAACAATTAGAGACACTTTTGATGTAAGAAGAGTTCGTGCAGGGAAACCTTATACCATTTTAGCATCTAAAGATTCTACTGAAAAAGCACAAGTGTTTATTTATAAAGATAGCAAAGCTTTAGTTACTATTGTAGACTTTAAAGACTCTATTATTTCAGGTTACAAGTACAGAAAAAAAATTACAACGATTGAAAAAGAAGTTTCTGGAAAAATCTACTCCAACTTATCTAACGCTATGGATAGCTTGCATTTAAATTCGTATTTAACAAATACAATTGCTGATATTTATGCTTGGACGTTAGATTTTTATAAGCTACAAAAAGGGGATGAGTTTCGGTTTATTTTCGAAGAAAAATTTATCGACGATTCCACTTTTGTTGGTTTTGGAAACATCAAAGCTGCCGTTTTTAAACATAAAGGGAAAAATATCTATGCTTATCGATTTTTAGCAGATACCATCAAAGGTATTACAGAATATTATGACGAAAAGGGCAATATGCTTAGAAGCCAGTTTTTAAAATCCCCGATAAAATTTCAGTATCGAATTTCATCAAGATATAATTTAAGAAGAAGAATTGCATATTATGGCAATAAAATAAAACCCCATAAAGGTACTGACTTTGCAGCAAACGAAGGAACGCCAATTATGGCTACAGCTAGCGGAACTGTTTCTGTATCTGCATATGCAAAACGCGGCAACGGTCATTATGTAAAAATTAAACACAACAACACATATGAAACTCAATATTTACACATGCGAAAGCGAAAAGTAAAAAGAGGTCAATATGTAAAACAAGGCGATATTATTGGTTGGGTGGGTCGATCGGGAAGTACAGAAGGAAGACATGTTTGCTATCGTTTTTGGAAAAACGGAAGGCAAGTAGACCCTTTTAAACAAAAACTTCCTCCTGCAAAACCTTTAAAAAAGAAATTAAAACCTGCATATCTAAAACACATCACTCCATTAAAAGAACAATTAAGTCAAATTCCTCTTTAAGAATAAAGTATGGCGCTAAAAAATATCAATCCAACAACAACCAATTCGTGGAAAAAGCTTACAGCTCATTTTGACAAAATCAAAAACAAACACTTAAAAGATTTATTCAAAGAAGATTACAATCGATCTTCAAATTTTACACTTTCATTTAAGGATTTTACACTTGACTTTTCAAAAAATAGAATTGCTCAAGAAACGGTTGATTTATTGATAGAATTAGCAAACGAAGTAGATTTAACAGATGCCATTCAAAAATATTTTTCAGGAGATCAAATAAATGCTACCGAAAAAAGAGCTGTATTACACACTGCATTAAGATCAAAAAATACTTCTCCTATTTTTATAAACGGACAAGATATTAACCCCGAAATTAAAAACACATTACAACAGATCGAAAAAATTTCTGAATCTGTGATTTCTGGAAAATGGAAAGGATATTCAGGCAAAGAGATTACTGATGTTGTAAATATTGGAATTGGAGGTTCAGATTTAGGACCGCAAATGGTTGTTGAAGCATTGCAGTTTTATAAAAACCACTTAAACACTCATTTTGTTTCTAATATTGATGGAGATCATGTTTCAGAAATTATTAAAAAAATAAATCCAGAAACGACATTGTTTGTTATTGTATCTAAAACATTTACGACACAAGAAACATTAACCAATGCCAATACTATAAAGGAATGGTTTTTAAAATCGGCTTCTAAAAATGACATTTCTAAGCATTTTGTTGCGGTTTCTACAAATATTGATGCAATTACTGAATTTGGAATTGATCAAAAGAACGTGTTTACGGTGTGGAATTGGGTTGGTGGACGTTTTTCTTTATGGAGTGCTGTCGGACTTTCTATAAGCCTATCTATCGGTTTTAAAAATTTCAGAGGATTATTAGATGGTGCATCAGAAATGGACACACATTTTAAAGATGCTGAATTTAATAAAAACATTCCTGTTCTTTTAGCATTGATTAGTATTTGGTACAACAATTTTTTTGGAAGTGAAACAGAAGCTATTTTACCGTATTCTCAATATTTAAATAAATTGAATCCTTATTTACAACAAGCAATTATGGAGAGCAATGGCAAAAATGTAGATAGAAATGGAAATGAAGTAGCATACCAAACAGGAACGATAGTTTGGGGAAATACAGGAACAAACATGCAACACGCATTTATGCAATTGGTACATCAAGGAACTAAATTAATTCCTACCGATTTTATCGGATTTGAAGAATCGTTATACGGACTAACAGATCATCATAAAAAACTCATGGCAAATTACCACGCTCAAATGGAAGCATTGGCTTTTGGAAAAACAGTAGAAGAAGCTCACCTCGATTTAAAATTTAATAACAACAAAGAAGACATCTCTTCTTTATTACCTTATAAGGTATTTCAAGGAAACAAACCCAGCAATGCGATTACCATCAAAAAACTAAATCCGAATTCGTTAGGAAAACTAATTGCGATGTATGAACACAAAATCTTTGTTCAAGGAATTATTTGGAATATTTATAGTTTTGATCAATTTGGAGTTGAATTAGGCAAAGAACTCGCCAATAAATTTTTACAAAAGCTTTAACGCTACTCTCATTTTAGCTTTTATTTGTTTATTTATTTAACAATTTTACCTTTTTGTTAACAACTATTCAACCCATAGCACTCTATAAAGAGATAAAAAGATTTTTTTTACTATATTTGAACCTCTTAATTTTTTGTTAAAAATTAACATTAAATTAACATTGTAAGACTGTAAAAAGAAGATTTTTGCAGAACATTTTTAATAACATAAATTTCAACAATGAAAAAAATGAAAAATTTAGTAGTAATTGCCTTGTTTTTCGCAAGTATTACTGCTTTTGGACAAACCAGACTAACCGGTACTGTCGTAGACGAAACAAGCGAAGCACTACCTGGTGCAAGCGTTATGATTAAAGGAACACAAAATGGAACATCAACTGATTTTGATGGGAAATTTATTTTGAACGCCAAGACAAACTCTGGTGTTATCGTAATCACATTTGTTGGTTATGTATCAAAAGAGGTTTCTTTTTCTTCTGCTAAAGCTAATTTAGGAACTATTCAGATGACTGAAGACTCCAACACTTTAGATGAAATTGTAGTAAATGCTACTTCTTTTGCAATTGATAGAAAAACGCCTGTGGCTGTTTCTACTCTAAAAGCATCAGATATTGAAAGAAAATTAGGAACGCAAGAATTTCCTGAAATTTTAAAATCAACTCCAGGAGTATATGCTACTAAATCTGGTGGTGGTTTTGGTGATGGTAGAATTAACTTAAGAGGGTTTGACTCTCAAAACATTGCTGTAATGATTAACGGAGTTCCTGTTAATGATATGGAAAATGGTAGAGTGTACTGGTCTAACTGGGCTGGTTTATCTGATGTTACATCAGCAATGCAAGTACAAAGAGGTTTAGGAGCTGCTAAAATAGCGGTACCTTCTATTGGGGGAACTATTAACATCTTATCTAAAACAACTGATGTAAAAGAAGGTGGAAGCATCAATATGTCAACAGCTAACGATGGATACCAAAAATACGGTTTTACATTATCTACAGGTTTAATGGATAATGATTTTGCTGCAACAGTTTCTTTTGCTAAAATTTCTGGAGAAGGATATGTAGACGGAACTCAATTTAATGGATATAACTACTTCATTAATTTTTCAAAACAACTAAACGATAGCCATAAATTATCATTTACTTCTTTTGGAGCGCCACAAAGACACGGGCAAAGACAAAACAGAAGCACTATTTCTCAATATAGAAATGCTGAATCAGGAATTAGATTCAACCCAGATTGGGGATACAAAAATGGACAAGCGGTTAGTGTAGAAGACAATTTTTACAACAAATCACAAACATCTTTAAATCACTATTGGACAATCAACGAAAATTCTAGTTTATCTACTGCATTCTATGTATCATATGGTACTGGTGGTGGTGGTGGAACTGCAGGAACTAATAGAGATTTATTTAATGTTAGAATTGGAGGAAATGACCAACCAATTAATTTAGATAATATTGTATCTATTAATAGAGCAAACGGAGCTTTAGGTTCTGAAGCTATTTTAAGAGCTTCTAGAAACGACCATAACTGGTATGGAGTTTTATCAACCTATAATACAACAATTTCTGAAAATTTTAACCTTTTAGTTGGACTTGATTACAGAAACTATACAGGGAAACACTTTAGAGAGGTTACTGATTTATTAGGTGGAGATTACTTCTTAGACAATAGTAATGTAAACAACCCTAATGCAGCCTTAGGCGTAGGAGACAAATACTCTTACAATAATGATGGTGAAGTAGGATGGCAAGGTGGTTTTGCTCAATTAGAATATGATAATGATAAAATTTCAGCATTCTTTTCCACAGCAATCTCAAACACTTCTTATAGAAGAATTGATTATTTTCAATACTTAGATTCTGACCCAACTAGAGTATCTGCTAAGTACAACTTCTTCGGATACAGTGCTAAAGGCGGAATTAACTATAGATTAGATGAAAAACACAACGTGTTTTTCAATACTGGTTACTTTGAAAAAGCGCCTGAATTCGGAGCAGTTTTTACAAGATTTAACAATACTGACATAAACGCTGATGCTGAAAATCAAAAAATCTTTAGTGTTGAATTAGGATATGGATACAGAAGTGAAAAATTCAATGCAAATGTTAACCTTTACCGTACTTCTTGGAAAGATAAAACTTTTACAAGAGGATTACGTGACCTTGCAGGAAATGATTTCACAGCAAATATTTTAGGGGTAAACGCATTACACCAAGGGTTAGAATTTGACTTTACATATAGCCATTCTGATAATTTAAGATTTACTGGAATGCTTTCTTTAGGTGATTGGACTTGGGATAATGACATTATTGATACACCAATTTTTGATGCAAACCAAATCCAAGCATTTACTGCAGATTTATTAATCAAAGGATTAAAGGTTGCTGATGCTGCACAAACTACTGCTGCATTAGGGATGCTTTATAAATTCTGGGAAAAAACAAGTATTACTGTAGATTATAACTACTTTGGTAACTTGTATTCAGATTTTGATATCATCAGTAGTGCAAACATTACAAAAGTTGGAGACACAAAATTACCAAGTGTAAGACCTGGTCAAACTTGGAAAGTTCCAACATACCAAACTTTTGACGCAAGTTTACGTCATGGATTTAAAGTTGGAAATTTTGACACGACAGTTACTGCAAGAGTAAACAACTTATTTAATGTTGAATACGTTGCAGATGCAATAGACGGTACAAGCCAAACAGCTACTGATGCTTTGGTATGGTTTGGATTCGGTAGAACATTTAGCTTAAGTGCTAAAATTAACTTTTAATTAAAAAATAAAAAACAAAACAATGAAAAAATTATTTTATTCATTCGCAATTCTAACATTGGTATTTACTTCTTGTAACCCAATGGAAGATATCTACACAGACGTAGACGCTGTACAAAAAGTAATTGAAGGAAATTCATCTTTAACTTTAACAGACGATGACTATAGTGATTTAGGATTATCTTTTGCTAACTTTGGTTCTTTAGCTGATGCAAAAACAAAGATTCCTGGATTTTTAAGTGATAAGTATCCTGTTTGGGGAAAGAACTCTGCAGCACTTGTAACATTTAAGTTTTATAGTAGAGTAAATACATACAGCAAAAATGTATATGCTTTATCTGATGCAGAACACAATGCAATTACAGGTAAAACATATGGAAACTTTGACAGAGATTACCAAATTACTAATTTTATTGACAGTAAATATCCTACACCAAGTGAAGGAGATTTTGTCTCTATGAGATACCGTTTCTATGCCGGTGGTGAAACTACCAAAACTGATGGATTTGTATATACAAACGGATCATGGGATAAAATCACTGGATTTACTGAAAATCAATACAAAGCAATGGGAGAAAATTTCCCTAACTTTTCTAGTCATGATGAAGCGGCAGCAAAAATCCCTGTTTCATTGCTAGATGTTTATAAGTTCATTCCACAAAATGCAGGAACTATTGTATCAGCAATGTATGAATTGTACAAAGGTGGTGGCGTAACAAAAAGTTACACGAGTAACTTTATTTTTGACGGAACTTCTTGGACTAAGTACAACAATGTAATGGGAGAAACACTTCAATTTGGACATGATGGTACTGTTTGGGTTCCAGACAATACAATCAAATACACTTTAACGGCTTCAGATTATGCATTGGTTGGAAATGGTCAGTACGGAAACTTTGATGTTAGAACAGGTAAAGACGAAGAAACTGTTGCTTCTCGTTTAGCTAAAATAAATACTATTTTAACAACCAATTTCCCTGGTAATGCAGATGGCCAAAAATATATTGTTTCTTACAATATTTATAATGGCGCGAATGGTGTATGGACTATGGCAGTTATTAAAAGTGGCGGAGTTTACGTTTTGCAATAGTAAAAAACACTAAATTTTATATTATAAAACCACCTCTATTGAGGTGGTTTTTTTATAATCAAAAATGAGTATATTTACCACAAATTAATAATCAATAACCGGGTACTAATTTTTAATTAACCAATGTTTAAAAACTAAAAACATGATGAAAGACATTCACTCATATTGGGCATATTTAGTCGTGCTAATATTAACTGTAGCAACAATTAATGCAATTTCTGGGTTCTTAAAGAAAAGAACCTTTACCGACAAAGACTTAAGAATAGGTTTATTTACCTTAATTGTTTCACATATTCAATTACTAATAGGACTTGGATGGTATTTTATGAGTCCCGCATATAAAGCGTTAAAAACAGACGCTGGGCAAGTAATGGGAGACACTTCTTCGAGATTGTTGGCAGTTGAACATCCTTTGTTAATGATTCTTGCTATTGTTTTTATAACCATTGGTTGGTCTAAGCACAAAAAGAAAACCGAAGATGCTGCTAAGTTTAAAACATTTGCCGTTTATTACGGATTAGCGCTATTGATGATTATATTGAGAATTCCTTGGAATCAATGGTTATCACTTTAAAAAGCACTATCCTAAGTTAATTTCTCAGGTTTTTTTTAAGCACGCTTATGAAATTATTAAGTTATATATTATCTCCCATTTTTGTAGCTGTTTTTGTTTTATTACTCGTTATATTCCATCCACTACAATGGATTGGACTCAGAGTTTTTGGGCAAAAAACACATGAAACAGTTGTAGATCTTTTAAACTTCTTCTTAATTAAATCGATGTTAATCATCGGAGTAATTATCCGTTTTAAAAATGAGCATATACTTCCAGAAAACACAACACTTATTTTCGTAGCCAACCACCAAAGTATTTCAGACATTCCTCCTATTGGATGGTATTTCAAAAAACATCATCCAAAGTTTGTCGCTAAAATTGAGTTAGGAAAAGGAGTGCCAAGCGTTTCTTTTAACTTACAACATGGAGGCGCAGCTCTTATCAATAGAAAAGACCCCAAACAAGCCATTAGTGCGTTGGTGCAATTTTCTAAAAATATTTCTAAAAATAAATGGGGAGCAATTATTTTTCCTGAAGGCACCAGAAGTAGAAACGGACATCCTAAACCATTTGCAACAAGTGGTTTAAAAACAATTACCAGATACAATCCCGAAGGTTATATTGTTCCGTTAACTATCAACAATTCTTGGAAAATATTCAAATATGGGAAATTTCCATTAGGCATAGGAAACCCTATTACAATTACCACTCACAAACCTGTAAAAATTAATTCCTTACCATTTGATGAGTTATTAGAAACGGTAGAAACAACTATTAAAAATCATATCATATAAATGTCAACACAAAACATCAGAAAAGAAGTAATGCAAACGCTAGAAAAAAATATAAATAGCTTTGTAGATAAATACCTCATATCTCCAGAAAAAATTTGGCAACCAACAGATTTTTTACCTAATTCTCAATCTGATACGTTTATTGAAGAAGTTGAAGAAATCAGAGAGCTCTCTAAAGATTTAGAGGATGATTTTTGGACTGTGTTAGTGGGAGACACCATCACCGAAGAAGCATTGCCAACCTATGAATCTTGGTTGTTAAATTTAGATGGCGTACAACAAGATCCTGATAATGGATGGGCAAAATGGTTAAGAGCATGGACAGCCGAAGAGAATAGACATGGAGATGTGTTAAATAAATATATGTATTTATCTGGTCGTGTAAATATGCGTGAAGTAGAAATCACTACACAACATTTAATAGCTGACGGATTTGATATTGGCACAGCTACAGATCCATATAAAAACTTTGTATATACGAGTTTTCAAGAATTAGCTACTTATATTTCTCATAATAATGTTGCAAAAATTGCTCGAAAACAAGGGCATAAAGCATTGGCAAAAATGTCTAAAATTATTGCTGGTGATGAAATGCGTCACCATATTGCTTATACAGATTTTGTGAAAGAAATTTTTAAAATCGACGCTAGTGAAATGATGGTAGCCTTTAAAGACATGATGAAACACAAAATAGTAATGCCTGCGATGCATTTACGAGAATCATTTTGTGATAAAGGGAGTTTGTTTGATCAATTCTCTACCGTGGCACAACGAGTAGGTGTTTACACAGGAATCGACTATGTAGATATCATTAAAAAACTGAATACAGCATGGGAAATAGATAAAATAACAAACCTAACTGCTGAGGCAGAAAAAGCAAGAGATTACTTGATGAAACTACCTGATAGAATGTATAGAATAACAGAGAGAATTGTTATTCCTGATACTAAATATGAATTCAAATGGGTAATTCCTGCATAAAAAAAGAGCCTAAAAAGGCACTTTTTTTATGGAATAGTGAATACATCTTGATCATTTAAAAATTGTAATTTTTCCCTTGTTTTCAACAACAGTTCTTTCTGTAAAGTAACATGAATTGTTTGCTCTTTGTTTTCAAAAACTGACGCCATTTCTTCACCTAAAAAGTCAATGGCCAAAGAATTTCCAGAATATTGATAATCATTCGCATCAATTCCCACTCTATTAACACCAATACAATAACTCATGTTCTCTATTGCTCGAGCTTTTAAAAGAGTTTTCCAAGCATTAATTCTTGGTGTTGGCCAATTTGCAACATAAATCAGTAAATCATAATTATTCGTATTTCTTGCCCAAACAGGAAATCGCAAATCATAACAAATTAGTGGACAAATTTTCCACCCTTTATAATCTACAAGCACTTTTACATTTCCTGCTGCATAAACATTATCTTCTCCTGCCAAAGTAAATGTATGCCGTTTATCATAACTTTCTATATTACCATCAGGATGAACAAAAAGTAACCTATTGTAATAAACATTTTCTTCTTTAATAATTATGCTTCCAGTAATTGCTACATCATTTTTTGTGGCTATTTCTTGCATCCATGCAACAGATTCTCCATTCATGTCTTCTGCTAATTTCTTTGGATTCATAGAGAATCCAGTAGTAAACATTTCGGGTAAAATAACCAAATCTACTTCCTTTTTTAGTGCCGCTATTTTTTGAGTAAAATTGTTTCTATTTTCAACAGGGTTTTCCCAAACCAAATCAGATTGAAGAATTGCAATATGTAATTGTGTTGACATCCTAATTATTTTTAAACAATAGTAAGAAATTAATCGGTTCTTTTTGTACATTGTTTCTTTAATTTCTGACATGGCTATGATGCAATCTTTTATTTCTGAAACCTTAAACGATGTTCTAAAAACTCAAAAATCATTTGAGAATACCGTTTTTGTTTTACCATCTCAAAGAGCAGGGATTTTTGTAAAACAAGCCTTTCAACAAAAAATCACTACTGGGTTTTTACCTGAAATCATTCCAATAGAAAAATTTATTGAACACATTTCTGGCATTCAGAAACTAGACACAATTCAATTATTATTTTATTTTTATTCTGTCTATAAAAAATCAGAAAAAAACCCAGAAACCTTTGACTCTTTTTCTTCTTGGGCATTTACAGTCTTGCAAGACTTTAATGAAGTTGATCAACATTTAATTGATGCCAAAGCCATTTTTACTTATCTAAAAGATATTCAACGACTTAAAGATTGGTCTGTAAAAACACCAATCGCAAAAACTGAATTGATGAAAACTCACTTTTCTTTTATGAAAAAATTGGGTGATTATTATACCGTTTTTTACAACTATTTAGTTGATAAAAAAAGTGGTTATCAAGGGTTGATATACCGAGAAGCTGCTAAAAAAATTGATGTTTTTTGCAAGGAAAACACTCATAAAAACTTTGTTTTTATGGGGTTTAATGCGCTAAACAAAGCAGAAGAGTTTATTTTTCAAAAAATGCTATCTGAAGGAAAAACAGCTGTTTATTGGGACATTGACAAGTCTTTTTTAGAGAAAAATCAGCAAGCTGGGGTTTTTATAAAAAAATACCAATCAGAATGGAATTATTACAAAACCAATTCATTAAAAACAATTACAGATAATTATACTAAACAAAAAAACATCGAAGTTATTGGAGCTTCTAAAAACATAACACAAATTAAGCATGTTGGAGAAATTTTAGAGAACTTTTCAAATTTTAACAATACAGCATTGGTTTTGGCAGATGAATCGATGTTGCCAATAGCATTAAACTCATTGCCTAAAAATGTAAGTACAGTAAACATTACCATGGGATATCCTTTAAAAGATATTCCGATTACAGCTTTATTTTCTTCTATTTTTCAATTATTTTTAACACAAGAAAAACTACAAAAAACTACAACACATCAGTTTTATTACAAAGATGTTATTCGCTTTTTTAAACATCCTGCCATACACTCTCTTTTGTACCCTAAAAATGATTTGTTTGCACAGATGATTGCTAATCTTTCAGCTAATAATATTTCTTTTATCGATTTCAAACAATTGGACTCGTTTTTAAGTCCGATAGAAGCAAACATTAAGAACATATTGCTTTCAATTTTTAATCCTTTTAAAGAGACTACAGAATTTATTCACCGAATTTTAAACTTAATTTTTCTATTAAAAAACAATGTAACGACCTTAGAAAAAGAATATTTATTTCGGTTTCATACAATATTTACTCAATTAGAAACCTTGCAATCTGAATTTAAGTATGTTTCTAATCTAAAAATTTTATACCAATTTTTTAAACAGTTACTAAGTTCAGAAAACATATCCTTTCAAGGAGAACCTTTACAAGGATTGCAAGTAATGGGAATGTTAGAAACTCGTGTCCTTGATTTTGAAAACGTGCTTATTACCTCTGTAAATGAAGGGGTTTTGCCTTCAGGGAATTCGCAGTCTTCCTTTATTCCTTTTGATGTAAAAATTGAATTTGGCTTGCCAACATACAAAGAAAAAGATGCCATATTTTCGTATCATTTTTTTAGGTTAATTCAACGAGCAAAGAATGTTTTTCTTTTGTACAATACAGAAAATGACACTTATGGCGTCGGTGAAAAAAGCAGGTTTATTTCGCAATTATTATTTGCAGAAAATAACATTTCTGAGCTTAAAATACAACCAAAGGTAAAGACAGAAAAAAAAGAGCTCAAAAAAATTGAAAAATCTGAAGCTGTTTTAATCAAATTAAAAAAACTTGCAGAAAAAGGAATTTCCCCATCTGCATTAGAAACATATCTAAGAAACCCCTTTGTTTTTTACAAACAAAAAGCATTGGGAATTTACGAATACAAAGAAGTTGAAGAAACTGTTGCTTTTAACACCATGGGTACCATTGTTCATGACACGCTAGAGGCACTATACAAACCTTATGAGGGTTCTTTTATCAATGAGAAAATTCTCAATGAAATGGAACATAAAGTAGCGGGTTATGTGAACGTTTATTTTCAGAAACATTTTAATAGCGATGCTTTTTATACCGGAAAAAATAGGTTGATTTTGGAGGTTTCTAATCGTTTTGTCCAACGTTTTATCTCAGAAGAAAAAAAACTAATAAATCAGGGTAACCAATTAAAAATTGTAGCAACAGAAAAAAAGTTAGAAACAATTATCGCTATTGATGGCTTTGATTTTCCGATAAAAATAAAAGGAACAGTAGATAGAATTGACGAGCTAAATGGCGTTACCAGAATTATAGATTACAAAACTGGCTTGGTAAACGCTACACAATTAAAAGTAACTGATTTTTCTCTTTTGAAAGGTGATGCAAAATATGGCAAAGCGATACAGGTACTTTTGTATGCTTTTCTGTACACACAAAATAATGCTGTTTCTAACTCAATAGAAGCTGGCATTATCTCTTTTAAAAATTTAAAAAACGGTGCTTTGAAAATTAATTTTTCAACGAAAAGAACTGAACCTGATTATTCAATTACTACTGAAAAGTTAAGTGACTTTACAGAAAATGTTATTAAAGAGTTAATTACAGAAATTTTTGATCCATCAATTCCTTTTACAGAAAAGATACATGAAAAAAAATAAAATAAAAAAGCTATCAGAAGGGGAAAATTTTATTTCTGATTACCTAAGAAGTGAGAAAATTAAATTTGACACTCAAGTTAGAATTTATGATTTAAAAAACGATACTAAAAAATATAGAGACGCAGATTTTTATTTACCGAATTTAAAAGTCTATATCGAATTTAATGGAATGTGGAATGTATCAAAAGAAGATAGAGAAAGATATAGATTAAAGAAAAAAGTTTATTTCACAAATAATATTCCATGCATTTATTTATATCCAGAAAACTTAGGAATTATTGATTATTGTTTTTCCAAAAGGTTAGTTGATGTTTTGAAAAAAGACAACCTAAAAAAAGAATTATTCAAATATAGATTTAACCGACTTAAAGAAGATCGAGGAGATTTATTTTTTTGGGTAATAGCAACTACACTAATTCTAATTTTTAGTGATTATACTTTTTCTGAAAACAAATCAATTTTTTTGTTTTTTATTAGTGTGCTCATCTACCAAATAAGCAGATTATATAATGGGTATATAAAGTTTTTCAGAAATACGAACTATTATTCTTTCATAAAAGAATAGCTTATTGTTTACCCGCTAAAACCAATAAAGGCACATTACAATGAAACTCTTTTTTCAGAATTGTATTCTTTTCCCAAAGTTTATTAAAAAATCCTCGCTTCCGTCTAAAAACACACAACACATCTGGTTGATGAGATTGAAAATGCTCTAAAACCCCTTGAAAAGTAGTCGCATTTTCTGTAATAATTAACGAAGATTTTAACTTGTCTAATGCTAAATCTAAAACCAAGTCGTTATCTGTATAACTTGGTGTTTTAACCAACAATAAATTAATAACAGGATTAAATTTGTCTTTTATAAATTTTAAAGGCTTTAAAACATCTTTTTTATTTACGATTCCTGTTTTAAAAGCGGTTAAAACAGCATTAAATGGTTTAAAAACATACGATTCTGGCACAATTAAAACAGGAATATTAGATTGTTTTACAACGCTACCTGTTGTACTCCCTAAAAAAACTTCTTCTTTTATAGAATTACTTTTAGGTCCCATAATAATTAAATCAATCCCAATTTCTTTATCTATAGATGCTGTAGAATCCAACACATTTCCTTTTGCAGAAATTAACTGAATTTCATTTCCTCTTCTGTTTACAGAATTGATCATTGAGCGCATGTACAAATTAGATTCACGCTCTAGAATTTTATCAACATTTATAAGAGTACCTGCTTTTGATTGCACATTGTATGCTCTTAAAGCAAAAACATTTGCATCAATTTCATTAGCAAAATCAATTGCGTATTGCAAAGTGTTTATTGAGTTTTCAGAAGAACCGATCGGAACAAGTATATTTTTCATTTGAAGTTATTTAGTATTAGAGAAAATTACACAAAATAAATGAACTGCAAAAATACATTTTTTTAACAAGTTTTCATTTTAAAAGTTAGCACTATATATGGCATCTAAATAATTAGTATTTTTGGCATGAATTGAAAACAGAGATCAGCTTTAAAAAAATTAATAGACTAGCCTTTCCTGCTTTAGTTGCTGGAATTGCAGAACCATTACTTTCTATTACCGATACTGCAATAATTGGACACATAGAAAGCAATGCCGTTGAATCTTTAGCTGCTGTTGGAATAGTTGGTGCTTTTATTTCTATGTTGGTTTGGGTTTTTGGTCAAATTAGAAGTGCTATTTCTTCCATAATATCTCAATATTTAGGGGCAAACAAATTAGAAGAAATTAAATCATTACCTGCACAAGCAATCACAATTGTTGTTCTATTAAGTTTATTGGTAATTGCTATTTCCTACCCTTTTTCAGAAACTATTTTTAAATTTTATAATGCCTCTGATGTTATTTTAAAATATTGTGTTGAATATTTTAATATCCGGATTTTTGGGTTTCCATTTACCCTTTTTACGTTCGCTGTTTTTGGTGTTTTTAGAGGTTTACAAAACACGTATTACCCAATGATTATTGCCATTACTGGTGCATTATTAAACATTGTTTTAGATTATCTTTTTGTCTATGGTTTTGCAGATATAATTCCTGCAATGTATATTAAAGGAGCTGCGTATGCGAGTGTAATAGCGCAAATTATAATGGCTCTTTTATCAGCAATTTTATTATTAAAAAAAACACCAATTCCGTTAAAAATTGTGTTACCAATTCATCCAGAAATAAAACGATTATTAGGAATGATTTTAAATTTATTTATTAGAACATTAGCGTTAAATTTGGCATTGTATTTCGGAACAGCATACGCAACTTCTTATGGTAAAGAATACATTGCAGCTTATATTATTGGATTAAATTTATGGCTTCTTGGTGCTTTTATGATTGATGGATACTCTAGTGTTGGAAATATTTTATCTGGTAAATTACTAGGTCAGAAAGATTATAAAACGCTAATTACTTTGAATAAAAAATTGATGAAATATGCTTTAATTTTAGGGAGTGTTTTTATTGTATTTGGTCTTATTTTCTACAAACCAATCGGAATGATATTTACCAAAGAAACTGCTGTTTTAGAACAATTTTATTTAGTATTTTGGGTCATCTTAGCAATGCAACCATTATGCGCCATGACTTTTATTTTTGACGGAACTTTTAAAGGCTTAGGAGAAATGAAATACTTGCGAAATGTATTAATTTTCGCAACCTTAATTGGTTTTATTCCTACACTATTGCTATTTGATTATTTAGATTTTAAATTATATGCTATTTGGATAGCATTTACTGTTTGGATGTTTTTTCGTGGCATCTTTTTATTTTTTAAATTTAAAAGAAAATTTTCTCCACTAGCACAAAAGCAGTAAATTTGAATACTGATACTCAATTATATGATAACGCAACGTACAGAAGGAAGTTTATATACCAATATCGTCAATCGAATTGCAACAATAGAATTTGGTCATCCGGCAAGTAATTCGTTTCCAAGTACATTGTTAGATCGATTAACAAAAGAATTACAACGAGTTTCTACGATTGATCAAGTAAGCGTTATCATCTTAAAATCCGAAGGAGAAAAAGCATTTTGTGCTGGCGCATCTTTTGATGAATTGGTTGCTATTGACAATTTTGAAGACGGGAAAAAATTCTTTTCTGGCTTTGCAAATGTTATCAACGCAATGAGAACTTGCTCTAAATTAATTATTGGAAGTGTTCAGGGAAAAGCTGTTGGCGGTGGTGTTGGATTAATTGCAGCCTGCGATTATGTGTTGGCAACCGAAGCTGCTTCTGTGAAATTATCAGAATTAACAATTGGCATTGGCCCTTTTGTAATCGCACCTGCAATAGAACGCAAAATTGGTGTTGCTGGTTTGGCTGAATTAACTTTGGCGGCAACCGAATGGAAGAATGCTTATTGGGCAAAAGAAAAAGGGTTGTTTTCTAAAGTGTTTGAAATTACAAATGAACTCGCAAAAGAAACTGAATTTCTTGCAGAAAAGTTAGCTTCTTACAATCCTGAAGCAATTACAGAAATAAAGAAAGTACTTTGGAAAGGAACAGAAAATTGGAATCATTTATTACTAGAAAGAGCTGAAATAACTGGAAAATTAGTATTGTCTGATTTCACAAAAAAGGCTTTATCAAAATTTAAAAAGTAGCAAGACTACAATAAAATTACTATTATGGGCGGAGATTATTTATTTTTAGGATTGGCTTTATTATTAGCAATCATGTACTTTTACAACAAATCTAAAGCAAACAGAAATAGGAGAAAAAAATAGCATGAGTACAATAAGAATTACAAAACAATTCAATTTTGAAACCGGTCATGCGTTGTATGGTTATGACGGAAAATGTAAAAATGTTCACGGGCATTCTTACAAGCTTTCTGTAACTGTAATTGGCAAGCCTATTACAGATAATTCTCAGGTTAAATATGGTATGGTTATCGACTTTTCTGATTTAAAAAAGATTGTAAAAGAAGAAGTTGTAGATGTCTTTGATCATGCGACAGTTTTTAACCAAAATACGCCACATATCGAATTAGCAAAAGAATTAAAAGCGAGAGATCATCATGTGATTTTGGTAGATTATCAGCCAACAAGTGAAATGATGGTAATCGATTTTGCTTCAAAAATAAAAAAAAGACTACCAGAAAACATTGGCTTATTTTCGTTGCGTTTACAAGAAACTGAAAGTTCTTTTGCTGAGTGGTTTGCGAATGATAATTAGTTCTCAGTTATACTAAAATAGGCTCTTTTATTTTCCATTAAAAGAATTCATTGTGTTTTTCATTCCTGCTGTTCCAAATGAAGTAATTACATTACAAGAAACAGGTAATCTTTCTATCAATAAACTTGTTTCTTCTTTACTCCATTCGCTTAGCACAAAATCAACTTGTCTTCCTTTTGAATAATCAGCGCCAACTCCAAATCTAAATCTTGGATATGTTGTAGTATTTAATTTTTCTTGAATATCTTTCAATCCATTATGTCCACCCGCACTTCCTTTTCCTTTTAATCTGATGGAGCCAAAATCAATATTTAAATCGTCAGTAACAATCAATGTATTTTCAATAGAAATTTTTTCTTTTGTCATCCAATATAATACAGCTTTACCACTCAAGTTCATATATGTACTTGGTTTTAACAATATAAAGGTTCTACCTTTGAAACGAAAACTAGCAACATCACCTAATTTTTCTGTTTCAAAAGTTGCATCATAGTCTTTTGCAAGTGCGTCTAGTATTTTGAAGCCAATATTATGACGAGTATTGTCATAATCTTCTCCAATATTTCCTAAACCAACGATTAAAAATTTCTTCATACTGTACAAAAATAAAAAAAGCGTTACAATAAGTAACGCTTTTTTAATATTTAGAATATTTTATATTTATTCTGTAGCTGCTGGAGCTTCCGCTGCTGCCGCTTCTGATTCTTCTGCCGCTGCTTCTTCCTCTTCTGCAATTGAATTACGAGACATTCTAACTTGTGCTACTACCGTGTTATCTGGATGTAAAAACGTACAGTTTTTATTATCGATATCGGTAATAAATAATTTACTTCCGATTTTTAATTTAGAAATATCTGCATTGAAAAAATCAGGTAAATTACCTGGTAATGCTTTTACTCTTAATTTACGCTTTGGAAAACGCAAAGATCCTCCATTTAAAACACCTGGAGCACTCCCAACTAATCTAACTGGAATATCCATAGTAACTTCTTTATCATCAAATAATTGATAAAAATCTACATGTATAATTTTATCCGTTACGGGATGAAATTGAATATCTTGCAAAATGGCTGCAAGTTTTTTTCCATCTAATTCAATCACTGCTGTATAAACATTTGGCGTATATACTAAGTTTTTGAATGCTAATTCTTCTGCTGAAAAATGCAATGGCTTGTCTCCTCCGTATATAACGCAAGGAACCTGACCAGCATTACGTAAGGCTTTAGTTGCTACTTTACCCACGCTTTCTCTTTGAGATCCTTTGATTGTAATTGATTTCATTACTTTAATTTAATTATTATTTATTTACATTAAAAATTGTCCGCTAATGCTAGTATTGTCTTGAACTTTATGCATAACATCTGCGAATAAAGGGGCGCAAGATACTACTTTTATTTTAGAACTTACTCTTTTTAAAGGAATTGTATCTGATACTATTAACTCTATTAAACTAGATTTTTCTATACGCTCAATTGCTGTTCCAGAGAGTATTGGATGTGTACAAATTGCACGAACACTTACGGCTCCTCTTTCCATCATTAAATCAGCTGCTTTTGCAAGCGTTCCTCCAGTATCTATCATATCATCAACCAAAATTACATTCTTACCAGAAACATCTCCAATCAACTCCATATGAGAAATAACGTTTGCTTTTTTACGTTGTTTGTAACAAATTACTACATCAGAATTTAAATACTTAGAATATGCATACGCTCTTTTAGAACCACCCATATCAGGAGAAGCGATGGTTAAATCTTCTAATTCTAACGATTTTGCGTACGGCAAAAATATTGTAGAAGCAAATAAATGATCTACTGGTTTTTCGAAAAATCCTTGAATTTGATCAGCATGTAAATCCATTGTCATAATTCTAGTCGCTCCGGCTGCTTGCAATAAATTGGCTACTAATTTTGCGCCAATTGCAACTCTAGGCTTGTCTTTTCTATCTTGTCTTGCCCAACCAAAATAAGGCATTACTGCAGTTACATGTCTTGCTGATGCTCTTTTTGCAGCATCAATCATTAGTAGCATTTCCATTAAATTATCGGCTGTTGGAAACGTTGAGCCGATGATGAATATTCTTCTTCCACGAATAGATTCTTCAAATGCTGGTTGAAATTCTCCATCGCTAAAATGAGTGGTTGTTACTTTCCCTAATTTGACACCATATTCTTTGGCAATTTTTTCTGCTAATTCTACACTTTGAGAACATGCAAAAATCTTTGGAGTTAATTGACTTGAAGGCATTTAGTTGAGTTTTATTAAATATTAGTGTGTTATTCAGCACAAAAATAAAAATATTTAACTAGTTGAGTTGTTTTTTATGCTTTAATACTAAATTATTTTTTTAGATTTGCAATCCGTTATAATAATGCTCGACTGCCTGCCTGTCGGCAGACAGGGCGGAATTAGAGATTTGTTCATTTAAAAAAATAACAACCTTTACAGTATATGCAATTTCAAGTATAAAAAGGAATTCTATATATGTTAGATTAACTGGTAATCTTGAAAAAAGATTGATAAGACATAACAAAGGCTATGAGCCAACAACAAAACCTTATGCACCTTTTCAATTAATTTATTCTGAAATTACAGAAACAAGGATAGAAGCAAGAACAAAAGAAAAATATTTGAAATCTGGAATTGGCAAAGAAAAATTACGTTCTTTGCGTGATTCTAAATAAATTGCTCGAGTGGCGGAATTGGTAGACGCGCTGGATTCAAAATCCAGTTTTTTCGAAAGTGTGGGTTCGATTCCCACCTCGAGTACAAAAAAACCTCAACTAAAAATTGAGGTTTTTTATTTCAATACGTATCCTTAATCCATTTATAGGGTTTACGTTTTATCCACATACCGCGTGTAAAATCTGGAAAATCTTGTGGCTCTCCATTATTTTCTATAGACACTTCAGAAAGTGGTGTAATAGCACTCCAGGCTGCTGCGTCATAAGCATCTAAAGGTGGTGAAATATTTTGTTTCGCAGATTCTACAAAAGCATTGATTACAAAAAAATCCATGCCTCCATGACCTGCTCCTTGTGCATGTTCTCCAAATTTTTTCCAAAGTGGATGATCATATTTTTCTAACCATTCTTTAGATGCATCCCAACGGTGTGGCTTTGATGTTCCTTCAATATACATTCTATCACCATCTTTTTCCCACAAACCGTTTGCTCCTTGAACTCTAAAACCAAGTGAATATGGTCTTGGCAAATTACAATCGTGAGTAACAATAATGGTTTCACCATTGGCAGTTTCTATGGTTGATGTTATTACATCTCCTTGTTTAAACTTTAGTTTTGCATTGGGGTGATCTTTTCCTCCGTGCTTCACAATATAATTATGAATTCCAATTCCCTTTGTAGCATTAGATGATAAAGAAGTAAATCGATTCCCTCTGTTTACATCACACATTATTGCCATTGGCCCAACACCATGTGTTGGGTACACATCTGCATTTCTTAACAGCGAATGTTGAGTGCGCCAGGCAGACTCAGAAACCCCTTTCTCTCCAAATTCTACACCTTTCCCATAAGCGCTTATCCCATCATTAAGTTTTACAAAACGTAAATCATGCTGATACCCACATCTAAAATGCACCAACTCTCCAAATACATTTTGTTTGACCATATTTAAAACAGCCATCACATCTCTACGATAATTCACATTTTCAAGAATCATCATGTGTGTTCCTGTTTCTTCGTGTGTATTTACCAAATCCCAACATTCTTCCATAGTATTAGCAGCAGAAACCTCTACACCAGCATAAACATCAGCTAGCATTGCATCTTTTGCCATGCGTGTATGCCATAACCAAGGTGTTGATATTATTACTGCATCCAATTCATCTAACTCTAATAAGTTTCTATAATCCAATTCATTCTTGCCGAAAATCTTTGGTTTCTTTTGTCCAAATTTATCAATCCTTTCAAGTGCAATACCTATTCTCTTCGGATCAATATCACAAATAGCTGTAACCAATACATCATCTCTTTGTAATACATTATTTAAATGATTCGTTCCTCTAAGTCCAACACCAATCATTCCAACTTTTAGCTTTTCTGTTCTTGCTGTTGCTCCAAAAGACATTGAAGGAGACATGGCAATTCCTGTTCCTATAATTGCTGATTTCTTAATAAAATCTCTTCTTGAACTCATAATGTTATTCGTTTTTCTTATTAATAAGTCTGTAAATTAAAATAGCTGCTCTTTTTGTTAAATTTTTAAAATTTGTCAAATCCATACTTTCTCTTGGTGAATGAGATCCATTTCCCATCGTTCCTAATCCGTCCAAACCATCAACATATTCCGCCACAAAAGAGATATCACCTGCGCCTCTTTTTGCTGGATCAAAAGCCGTTACAGCTCCTTGTTCCATATCTTTACTTACTTGATCCAACACTTTTAAAACATCGTAGTTTCCTGAGGTTGGTTTCATTGGCGGATATCTTAAATCAAAACTAATGGACGCACTCGTTTTAGGAAGGTTATTGGTGCTCACAATCGCTTTCATTTTTGCAATTGTTTTTTCTATTTGCTCATTTGTTAAACATCGAATATCTCCCTGAACAATAGAAGCTTGAGGTACAATATTTGTCTTTCCAAAAGTAGTGCCTTTTGCTGTTTTTTTATCAAAACCAATCGACGTTCCTGCAACTATCGTTGCGGGATTAAATGTTAAGTTTTTTTCTGGTAATTCTTTATAAAAAGCAGACAATATTCTTGCCATTTCAAATATGGCACCAGCGCCAGTATTCTCAGAAAAAATTCCTGATGAATGTGCTCTTTTGCCTTCCGTTTTTAAGGTCCAACTTCCTGAGCTTCTTCTGGCTACTGTTGCGTAATTTAATCCTGTTGCGCTTTCAAAACCTAAAGCGATATCGCTTCGTTTTGCAGCATCAATCAAATTTTTTCTACTAATACTAATGGGGTTTCCTGCTTTTTCTTCATCGCCAGTAAATGCAACAATAATTTGAGTGTTTTTTAGTGCTCCAACTTCATACAAAGCTTTTAATGCTGCATATATAATAATATTTCCGCCTTTCATGTCGTCTACTCCAGGTCCGTATACCATATTTCCTTCTCTTTGGTATTCTTGAAACGGACTATCTTCTTCAAAAACAGTATCTAAGTGACCAATAAGTAATAATCTATTTCCTGTAATTTTTCCGGTCTTTATTTCACTAAATAAATGTCCAGCTCTAGCCATACTTTCTGGCATGTCAAACCATGTTGTTTGAAACCCGATTGATTTAAATTCTGAAGCAAACACTTTCCCCACTTCTTGTACACCATTAATATTTAAAGAACCACTATTAATATTAACAACTTTCTCAAGCAATACTAATGATGCATCATTGTTAATATCTATTCTTTTAAGAATTTTCTTTTCGATGCGAGATAATTTCTGTGCTTGAAATTGAAATGATAAGCTTAATAAAAGGATAAGTGTAATGATGTGTTTGATTTTCATAAGAAGATATATTCGTTAATTTAATCTGCCAATTCAGCTTCTGCTAATGTAATTAATAAAGCTAATTTTATGGCTTTGGATCCTTTTTTATTTACAAACCATTTGTGTAGAGAATGAGTGCCAACAGCAACACCTCCACGACAGATACAAATGGCTGGAATGTTTTTACGAATTAAAGATAGTAGAAATAATGTAAAAACTGAAGAGTAGTGCGTTTATCTTTTTATATATTTGGTTTTCAATTTATTTTGATACAATGGACGAGTTTTTTCTTTATTTAAAAATGGGTTTTACACATGTACTTGACTTTCTAGCCTATGATCATGTCCTTTTTTTAATTGTATTGGTAGTAGTTTTTTCATTTAATCAGTTTAAAAAAACAGTGTGGCTCATTACTTTGTTTACAATTGGACACACCTGTACTTTGGCATTGTCTGCATACGGCATTCTAAAAGTTGAAGTAACAATTGTAGAGTTTTTAATACCCGTTACCATTTTTATTACAGGTGTTTTCAATCTTATATCTGCAGGAAAAACTTCTCTAAAAAAGGAAAACATCAATTTAATTTTCGGAGGATTCTTCGGATTAATTCATGGTTTAGGGTTTTCAAACTATTTTAGAATGATGATTGGGAAAGAAGAGGATAAACTTATTCCTTTATTAGAATTTGCATTAGGAATCGAATTAGCACAAATTGTTATTGTTATTGGAATACTTAGTATTGGAGCGATTTTACAGTCCTTTTTTAAGGTTTCTAAAAAAGATTGGGTATTAGTAACCTCATCTATTGTAATTGGATTTGTAATTCCGATGATGATAGAACGTGTTTTTTGGTAAAAAATTAACGCTTCCTTTTTATAAAACACACTACATTCGCATATGGAGAAAAAGCAATTAAAATATGATGCCGCTTATTTAAAAATGGCTTTTGAATGGGGCAAATTATCTCACTGTAATCGTAAAAAAGTAGGCGCAATAATTGTGCAGGGTAGAATGATTATTTCTGATGGTTTTAATGGAACTCCATCTGGCTTTAAAAACTGCTGTGAAGATGAAGAAGGTACTACAAAATGGGAAGTTTTACATGCAGAGGCAAATGCCATTTTAAAAGTTGCCTCATCTACACAATCTTGTAAAGATGCTACACTTTACATAACCCTTTCTCCGTGTAAACAATGTAGTAAATTAATACATCAAGCAGGAATCAAACGGGTTGTATATGCCAAAGAATATAGAGATCGATCTGGGTTAGATTTTTTAGAAAAAGCAGGTGTTGAACTAACATACATATCAAATGAATAAAAACAATTTCCCTATTTATTTTTCCATTGCAATTGTTTTTGGAATTCTTATTGGCAGTTTTTTTAACTTTAACGGAGGAACTACCACTCTTTTTTCTAAAAATAAGTCTAATGAAATTAAAATAAAGAGACTCATTGATTATATACAAAGAGATTATGTAGATACGGTAAATACAGATAAATTATTAGATGGCGCTATCAGGCAAATATTGGGAAAATTAGACCCGCATTCTGTTTATATTCCTAAAGAAAATCTACAACAAGTTACTGAAAACATGCAAGGTGCTTTTGTAGGAATTGGTGTTCAGTTTAGAATGATCAAAGACTCAATTACCGTTATTCAACCGATGAAAGGTGGCCCAAGTATCAAAGCGGGAATTAAGGCAGGAGATCGAATTTTAATGTCTGACTCAGACACCCTTTATCAGAAAAAATTATCGACCAATCAAATTATGAAATCCTTAAAAGGAACGCCAAAAACAACTGTCGATTTACAAATTTACAGAAAGACAAACGATTCTTTATTTACGGTAAAAATTATCCGAGATAAAGTTTTGATAAAAAGTGTAGATATTTCTTATATGATTAACGATTCTGTAGGATATATTAAATTAGATCGTTTTGCTCGTACAACGTACAACGAGTTTAAAACAGCAATGAATGATTTGCTTAAAAAAGGCATGACAGATTTGGTGTTGGATCTTAGAGGAAATGGTGGCGGATTTGTAGACATTGCCAATAAAATTGTGGATGAATTTTTAGAGAAAGGAAAACTTATTGTTTTTACAAAAAATAACAAAGCAGAAATTGATGAATCTTTTGCCACAAGCAAAGGAAGTTTTGAAAAAGGAGGTTTGTATGTTTTGATTGATCAAAATTCGGCTTCAGCTTCAGAAATTGTTGCAGGAGCATTGCAAGACAATGACAGAGGAACCACAATTGGAAGACGCTCTTTTGGAAAAGGGTTGGTGCAAGAAGAGCTAGATTTAGGAGATGGCTCTGCGGTTCGTTTAACCATTGCGCGCTATTATACACCTACAGGGCGATCAATTCAACAGCCCTATACAAAAGGAAAAGACAAAGAATACTCAAGAAACCTCAGACGTCGTTATACAAACGGAGAATTATTAAGCAAAGATAGTATCAAAATAAATGATTCTCTTCAATTTAAAACCCCTAAAGGTAAAATTGTGTACGGTGGTGGTGGGATTTCTCCTGATGTTTTTGTGCCGATTGACACCACTTCTTATCTGAATAATTTTCATTTTAATTCCATTCAAAATTTTGCTTTTGAATATGTAGACCGTAACAGAAAAAAACTCTCTAAAATTTCATTAGATATTTTTTTGACAACTAATGCGCAAGGAACAGCAGCTTTTGAAGCATATTTATTACGTATCAAAGACGCCAACCCTTCTTTAAAAGCTCGGAAAACTATTAAGTATTATTTAAAAGCAGCCATTGCAAGTCAATTGTATGGAGATGAAGGTTTTTATAAAGTAACACAGGCTAAAGATAAAATGTTACAGAAAGTATTAGAGTTGGAAAGTAACAATTAATGCCGTTACTTTGTATAATGATAAACGTCTCAAATAATCAAAAAATTTACTTTGCTTCCGACCAACATTTTGGCGCCCCAACACCAGACGAAAGCTTGCCTAGAGAGCAAAAATTTGTAGCTTGGCTCAATGAAATTAAAGAAGATGCCGCAGCTATTTTTTTATTGGGTGATTTATTTGATTTTTGGTTCGAATACAAAACCGTTGTTCCGAAAGGGTTTGTAAGAGTTTTAGGGAAGTTAGCAGAAATAAAAGACAGCGGAATCTCTATTTACTTTTTTGTAGGGAATCATGATTTATGGATGAAAGATTACTTCGAAAAAGAGCTCAACATCCCCGTTTATCACAAACCACAAGAATTTACATTTAACACTACTACTTTATTAATTGGTCATGGCGATGGTTTAGGTCCTGGAGACAAAGGCTACAAACGCATGAAAAAAGTATTTACTTTTCCTTTATTTAAATGGTTATTTAAATGGTTGCATCCAGATGTAGGCATGCGCCTCGGACACTATATGTCGGTTAAAAACAAACTAATTTCTGGCGAAGAAGATGCTGTTTTTTTAGGTGAAGAAAACGAATGGTTGGCCCAATATTGCAAACGCAAATTAGAAACCAAACACTACGATTATTTTGTATTTGGACACAGACATTTACCTTTAGATATTCAGCTTACAGAAACCAGTAAATATATTAATCTGGGTGATTGGATTGGTCATTTTACGTATGGTGTTTTTGAAAAAAATCTAATTTCTTTACATACATTTAATCCACAAAAAAGCAATGAGGATTAACTTTTAAAGCTTCAGCAATTTCTAATACACGTATTACACTTAAACCTGTATGACCCTTTTCTATTTTAAAATATCCGTTGGGTGTTAAGTGTAATTTAAGAGCTAGCTCTGTTTGAGAAATTCTTAACTCTTTTCTTTTCTTAATCACTCTTTGTAAAACTTTTGCAACGTCAGTCTCTATTTTTTCTTTTCCCATATTCTTATATATATATATATTAATAAATAGCTTTTTTTCTTGTAACCAAATTTACTAAAAAAAATGTGACTAAAATTTTTCCAATTTGGATTAACCATTTATGGGGTATTTCTTCTCACGGTAAATGGGTATTCCAAAAAGGGAATTAAATTATTAGGTTACTAAAAAAACAATTGCAAACTTTACAAAGCTAAAAAATTGCAAAACCTTACTTGAGATTGCTATGAAAAAGAAAAATCCTCTGAGGCTAAAATTTAAGGACAAAAACAGTTTACATACATGTTTCACTTAAAACCAATAACTAATATGACTTAGCTATACGTAACACACAGAGGAAAAGATTACAAAAGTACACCTTTTCTTACAAGTTTTTAGGGTTTTAAAACTTGTTTATTCATTAAAAACTCAGCAATTAAAAATAAAATAACGAGTACATTTTATTCACAAAATATATTAATTATGAAAAAAATAATTTTAAGTTTAGCAGTAATATTTATGATGTCATCTTTTACGACTGCTAATATAAATGTAGACAAAGCAATTATAGAAGATGTACCTGGAAGAGAATGCGTTGATACAGCAATGGAGTTTGTTAATGCTGCAGTTGATGCAGGAATTGGCGATGGTGAACTAAATGGAGCTTATTATGATGAATACATGACAATATATCACTTCTATTACAGAGAGTGTATGTTAGGATTTGTGTAAATAAATTAAAGACAGGTAAAGTAATATTTATTTTACCTGTCTTTATAAATATAAAAAAATGAAAAAAATTATTACCTTATTAATTATATGTTTAACTTATATAAGCTATTCTCAAGAAAAACTTGAAGGTGAAGTTTTATACAAAATAAGCTTAAATAAACCTGATTTTTCTAAATTAGAAAAAAACACGAAGATTTCAAAAAAGCGTAAAGAAGAAGTTAAAAAAGTATTTAAGCTTTCCAAAGATGTAGAAGCTATATTGCTCTTTAATAAGAAAGAATCTTTATATAGTGTTAAAAAAAGTATGCAAAACGAATCAAATACAAGAATGAATTTTACTGAAATTTTTGCAGGCAACACTAATAAATACTATGTAAATTCCATCAATAAAGAATATTTTTATCAAACAAATATTTTTGGCGAAAGTATGTTAATCGAAATGTTACAAAAAAAATGGAAGTTAACACAGGAAACAAAAAAAATAGGTAAGTATACTTGTTATAAGGCGATAGATTTGAACTCTAAAAATCAGAGTATAATGGCCTGGTACGCACCAGAAATACCTGTAAATTTTGGACCTAAAAAATACTTTGGCTTACCTGGATTGATTTTAGAATTACAAGAATCAACAATAGTCTTTACTGCTATTAAAATAGAACTAAACACTAAGAAAATAAAAAAACCTAACAAAGGAAAAAAAATAACGATAAAGGAATATAATGAAATCCGAAATAAAAATTCTCCATTCAAAAATAGAAGAAGAAATTAATTAAATGCTAAAAAAACTATTGCTATTGTTTTCATATTAGGGTTTGTAATTACTTCAAACTCTCAAACCATTACTTTAAAAGGAAGTGTAAAAAATAGCTTTTAGTATTAACCATAAATGGGTAATCCAAAAAGGGAAATAAATTATTAGGTTACTAAAAAACAATTGCAAACTTTACAAAGCTAAAAAATTGCAAAACCTTACTTGAGATTGCTATGAAAAAGAAAAATCCTCTGAGGCTAAAATTTAAGGACAAAAACAGTTTACATACATGTTTCACTTAAAACCAATAACTAATATGACTTAGCTATACGTAACACACAGAGTAAAAGATTACAAAAGTACACCTTTTCTTACAAGTTTTTAGGGTTTTTTATTCATTAAAAACTCAGCAATTAAAAATAAAATAACGAGTGGTTTACCACTCACAAAATATAAATAAAATGAAAAAAATAATTTTAACGATGGTTTTTGTATTTGCTACAGGAACGATGGTAAATGCGAATTCTAGTGTTGAGAAAATATATATGATTGAATCTATGATTGAAGAAGTATTGATAGGTAGAGATTGTGTAGATTATGCAAGAAGTATAGTCGCTATTACCCAAATTAATAATATGATATATGATTCAAATGACCCAGTCTATTTTGAGTGGTTATTATCTATCTATAATGCTGCATACGAGCAATGTTAATATCAATAATGAAAATAAACAAAGGCATACTTATTAGGTATGCCTTTTAAAAAAAATAAAAATGAATAAAATATTATTAATCATAGGAATATTTACCAATAGTATTGTTAATACACAAAGTGTTTTTGAAGGAAGGGTAATTTATGATGTACAGATAAAAGTAAAAAAGTTAGATGTATCTAAGTTAGATAAAAAGAAGTTTTCACAACGAGTAATTCGTGCCTCGAAAAAAATGTATAAAGACGCTAAAGGAGTTAGTGCATATTTATACTTTAACCAAACAGAATCTTTGTATGAACTTCCTAAAAATCTACTTAATGAAGCTGATAAAAAAATGAATTTGACCAAGGTTTTTGCAGGAAACACAAATAAATATTATGTAAATAGTGTTAAAAATGAATTTATATACCAGACAAATACAACTGGAGAACCCTTTTTAATGTCATTTAAACCTGTAGAATGGAGACTAATTCAAGAGCAAAAAATGATAGGAAAATATTTATGCTTTAAAGCGATTAGCTCAAAAACATTTGATAATGGAATGAAAAAAGACATTATAGCTTGGTATACACCTCAAATACCTTTAAACTTTGGTCCTTTAAAATACAATGGCCTTCCAGGATTAATTTTAGAATTAGACGATAACAATATTGTTTTTAAAACTATAAAAATAGAATTAAATAAAGTCGATGTAAAAATTAATAACCCTTTAAAAGGGACTGTAATTACAAGTGAAAAATATTTAAAGGTGGTAAATAATTTTTTTAAAAGCATAAAAAAGAATTAAATCTTTCATCAATAGTGATTTAATTCTTTTTTATGGAAAAATTTACGATAAAATAGGTGATTAAAAATAAAATAACGAGTACATTTTACTCACAAAATATAAATAAAATGAAAAAAATAATTTTAACTATGGTTTTTGTATTTGCTACAGGAACTATGGTAAATGCGAATTCTAGCACAGAAAAAATTGATGAAGGAAGAGGTTGTGTTGACTGGGCTATGAACATAGTGATGTCAGAAGCTGCTGCAGACGGATGGGATACTAGTAGCGGCTCTATTTATTATCCTTATTTAATGAATCGATACAAAAAACTATATGGAGCATGTATGGGAGTGTATGAATAATAATTAGATAAACTAAATGCATGTAAAACTTTTATTTTTACATGCCTTAAAATAAATAAAATGAAAATAATAACAATATTAATTATTGCATTGCTGAGCTATAACAACAGTAGTTCACAAAACACATTGCAAGGTAGAGTTACCTACGAGGTAAGTTATATAGGAAGTATAGATGCTACCGCTGCATTTTTAAAAAAGAGAAAAACACCCGAAAAGGATATAAAGCTAATTTTAGCTACGGTTAGGAATTATAAAAATGTAATAGCCACTTTAGAGTTTGCTAACAATGAAACAAAGTATACTGTAGAAAAAGAAGAAATGTCAAAAACAGCCATTACGAAATACAATAAACCTTGGTTTGTAGCTGGAGGAAACGATATATATTACAGGAATTTTTCATTGAAGGAATATTATAGCCAACAGTTTTCTTTCGATGAGACATTATTGGTAGAGGCTGTAGTTCCAAAATGGCAGGTTACTCAAAAAACTAAGAAAATAGGTAAATATGTATGCTATAAGGCAATTGATTTGACCTCAAAAAACACCAAACAAAAAGCATTTGTATGGTTTACGCCAGAAATCACACTAAACTCTGGACCTAGACACTACTTTGGCTTGCCAGGTCTTATTTTAGAAGTAAAAGAATATAATTATTTGTTTAAAGCTATAAAAATTGAATTAAACCCGAAGAAAAAAATTGTGATACAAAAACCAACCAAAGGAAAAAAAATTACCCAAAAAGAACTTTCGGAAAAAATTGATAAATTTTGGAGCAACAAACGAAAAAAGAGCTAATTAAAAAACCAACCAAAGGAATTAGGGTTTTACAAAAAGAATTTAATAAGATGAGTAAAGCAGCTTGGTCTAAAATAAAGTAAAAATCTATGAAAAAGAAACTAAAAAAATGCTAAAAAAAATCATTGCTATTATTTGTGTACTAGGTTATGTGTGTACTTCAAATGCCCAAACCATTACTTTAAAAGGAAGTGTAAAAGACAGTTTACAAAACTCATTAACCTTTGCCAATGTAATTGCAAAACCTTTAGAAAAAACCAAAAATTTACAATTTGCTATTACAGATAACGATGGTTTGTATCGGTTAGAATTAACCAAAGGAGAAGAATATACCATTAGTATTAGCTATATGGGTTTTGAGTCAATAAATTATCTGTTTACCGCAACTAAAACCACCACTAAAAACTTTGTATTAAAAGAGGCAAAAAATCAATTAAATGAAATAGTTATTGAAATGCCTGTAATTGTAAAACAAGACACAACCATTTACAATACCAAACATTTTGTAGATGGCACAGAACGGAAACTAAAAAACGTATTAAATAAATTACCTGGCGTAGCAGTAGATAAAAACGGTGGAGTTACCGTAAACGGCAAAAAAATAACAACTCTTTTGGTTGATAATAAAAATTTCTTTAACGGTGGTACAAAGTTAGCGGTAAATAATGTTCCTGCGGATGCGGTTGATAAAATAGAAGTGTTAGACAATTATAATGAAGTTGCTTTTTTAAAAAACATCTCAGATTCTGATGATATGGCAATGAACATCAAACTTAAAAAAGACAAAAAGAATTTTATGTTTGGCGATATTGAAGCGGGTAAAGGAAATCAGAAGTATTACAGAACAAATGCAAATTTGTTTTATTACAGTCCAAAAACAAATGTTAATTTTATTGGAAATCTAAATAATACAGGCGAAAAAATATTTACGTTTACAGATTATATGAATTTTCAGGGCGGAATTAATGCTGTTTTTAACGGGACTTTTAAATGGGGAAGAGATGATTTTTCTCAGTTTTTAAATAGCAACGATATTTTAAAAAGCGAAAATAAATTTGCCGCTTTAAATATTACCAAAACAGCTACAAGTAAATTAGATGTTTCTGGATTTGCAATTATATCAAGCACCAACACCAATAGTTTTGAAGAAAGCAGTAATCAATATACAAGTATTACAGAGCAAAAAGAAAACACCACCAATGCAGAAAATGTATTTGGTATCGGAAAATTGAATTTAGAATATGCACCAACTAAAAAATCGAAATGGTATGCAAGAACGCAAGTTAAAAAAACCAATAATAAAAATAATAACGAAATTTATTCTACCATAAATAGCACGCAAAACATCTTTAACACTAATAAAAGAACAGATGCTATTTCTGTTAGTCAGAATATAGAATGGCATCAACAGCAATCAACAAAACATACCTTTTCTTTTATTGCAGATTATGCGTTTGATAAAAATAATCCAACCAATTATTGGCAAACCACCAATCAAATTTTACAAGGATTAATTCCGGTTGATACTTCTCAAAGTGCGTATCGCTTACATCAAAATAGAGAGATTTCTCAGCAGAATTTCAATGCTATTTTTAAACACTTTTGGGTAATCAATAACAACAATCATATTTACACAACTTTAGGAAATAGCTTGTCTAATGAAAGTTTCTTAACAACAGACAAACAAGAATTAGACAATGGTTTTTTTAACGACTTTTCTGCTAACGGATTTGGGAATGATGTAAATTTTAAATTAAACGATTTCTTTCTAGGATTACATTATAAATTTAGAACAGGTATTTTTACGGTTAAACAAGGAGTTGTATTACACAATTACAATTGGAATGTAAATCAGCAAACCCAATTCTCAAAATCGAAATGGATTGCATTACCAGATTTTTTAGCAAAAATTGAATTTAATAAATCTAAAAGCATACAAATGCGTTACAACTTAAAAACCAATTTTTCTGACGCATCAAAATTAGCAAATCAGTTTTATTTACAATCGTACAATTCGGTTTTTAAAGGAAATGAGAATTTAGAAAATGAGTTGTATCACAATGCAAGTATCTTTTACAGTCGTTTTAGTTTGTATAGAGGGTTAATGATGAGCGCAAGTACAAACTATACAAAAAAAGTAAAAGGGTTTACAAATTTGGTGGTTTTTGATGAAACAAATCTAGATCCAACCCAAAGAACCAATCAATTTATAACCACACAGTTAATTAGCAATCCTTCAGAAAATTGGATGTTAAGAGGGTTTTTACAAAAAACCATAAAAAACCTAAAATACAATTTTGAAGGAAACGCAAACTTCTCTAAATACGTGCAGAATATTAACAATCAAAACCAAACGAATAAAAGTAATAGTTATACTACTGATGTTGGTGTAGAAACACTATTTGATAATTTCCCTACCATTGAAGTTGGTTATAAAAGAACCATTGGAATTTATACTTCTGGCAATTCTACTACTAAATTTGTACAATTAGAACCGTATCTAAATATTGACTATACTTTTTTAAAAGGGTTTATTTTTAATTTTGATTACAAGCGTTCTACCTATCAAAATAAAAGTTTAGGTCAAAAAAATGTATATGAGTTAGCCAACGCAACCTTGTCTTATAAAAATGATGATAGTGCATGGAGTTATAAAATTAAAGCAAGCAATTTATTTAATACTACGTTTAAACAAAACAATAGCTTTTCTGAGTATTTAATTAGAGATACTAAAACGTATATTTTACCTAGAGTTGTAATGTTTAGTATTGCGTATAATTTGTAACGTTATTTGTTTTAATTTTCTTAATTTAGTTACCCTTAAAAAAAGCAGTTAATCAGTCACTTTTTCTAAGTAGAAACAACTTGTTTTTCACAATACTTTAACCAAATGTTTAACCTTCTTTTAACAAGAAAAAAAATGCTATTATTGTAGCTTTGTTTCCAATAAATTTTTATCAATTATAAATCACTAAAATGTCAGAAGAACAAATCAATGTAGATGTAAGAGCAATCAATGAAAAGATTGAAAGAGAAAGTGCTTTTATAGACATCTTAACCTTAGAAATGAACAAGGTTATTGTAGGTCAAAAAGAAATGGTAGAACGCTTGTTAATAGGTTTGTTAGGAAATGGCCATATTTTACTAGAAGGAGTTCCTGGACTAGCAAAAACATTAGCCATTAATACGCTTGCTAAAGTAATACAAGCTTCGTTTAGCAGAGTACAGTTTACGCCAGATTTATTACCTGCTGATGTGGTTGGAACTATGATTTACAACATGAAAGAAAATGATTTCATGATTAAAAAAGGACCCATTTTTGCCAATTTTGTATTGGCAGATGAAATTAATAGAGCGCCCGCAAAAGTACAATCTGCTTTGCTAGAAGCTATGCAAGAGCGTCAAATTACTATTGGTGATACAACCTTTAAATTAGATGAACCTTTTTTAGTGATGGCAACGCAAAACCCTATTGAGCAAGAAGGAACCTATCCGTTGCCAGAAGCTCAAGTTGATAGATTTATGTTGAAAGTGGTGATTGATTATCCAAAAATTGCAGACGAGCAAATTATCATGAGACAAAACTTAAACAATAGTTACGCTACCGTAAACCCAGTGATTTCTGTAGAGCAAATTATTAAAGCAAGAACTATTGTTGAGGAAGTCTATATGGACGAAAAAATTGAAAAATATATTTTAGATATCATTTTTGCAACACGTTATCCTGAAAAATATCACCTAGCAAACCTAAAACCTTTGATTGGTTTTGGTGCTTCTCCTCGTGGAAGTATCAACTTGGCAAAAGCTGCAAAATGTTATGCTTTTATTAAACGTCGAGGATATGTAATTCCAGAAGATGTACGGGCTGTTGCTTATGATGTGCTACGCCACAGAATAGGAATTACTTACGAAGCAGAAGCAGAAAATATTACTTCTGTAGATATTATTAATAGTATTATTAATGAAGTAGAAGTCCCATAATCAATTATCCTTACACAATTAATCAATAAACAATCGATAACAATTATTGTTAATTGATAACAGATAACTGACAATTGAAAAAATGGAAACAAAAGAAATACTCAAAAAAGTACGAAAAATAGAGATTAAGACACGTAGGTTGTCTGATCATATTTTTGGTGGCGAATATCATTCTTCCTTTAAAGGGCGTGGAATGACATTTTCTGAGGTGAGGCAATATCAATATGGAGATGATATAAGAGCTATAGATTGGAATGTTACCGCACGTTACAACGAACCTTATATCAAAGTATTTGAAGAAGAACGAGAATTGACCATGATGTTAATGGTTGATATTTCTGGTTCTGAATTTTTTGGTACAAATCAACAATTTAAAAGAGATACTGCTACAGAAATTGCTGCTACATTGGCTTTTTCTGCCATTCAAAACAATGACAAAGTTGGGTTGATTTTATTTTCTGACGATATTGAATTATACATTCCTCCAAAAAAAGGAAAAAGTCACGTGCTTAGAATTATTAGAGAATTGATCGAGTTTTCTCCAAAAAGCAAAAAGACAAATATCGGAGAAGCCTTTAAATTTTTATCAAATGTGATGAAAAAAAGAACCATTGTCTTTGTTTTATCTGATTTTATGGATGATGCTTATGAACACACATTAAAAATAGCAGGAAACAAACACGATATTACAGGAATACGAGTATTTGATAAGCATGATGAAGAAATTCCTAACTTAGGAATGGTGCCAATGTTGGACGCAGAAACAGGTGCAATTCAATTGGTAAATACCAGTGCTAAAAAAATCAGAAACAACTACAAAGTAAACGCTTTGCGGTTAAATGACTATTATAAAAAAACATTTAGTAAAAGCGGTGCCGGAACTATTACTACTCGAGTAGATGAAGATTATGTAAAAAAACTATTGGGTTATTTTAAACACAAAGGAAGGTAATTGTTATAATGAGAAAACATATATTTCACATCTTTTTATTGATTTCAGCGATAGGATTTTCGCAAGAAAAACCAATCGTAAAATCACAAGTTGACACTACTAATATTAGAATTGGTGAGCAATTTGAATATAAAATTACGGTTCAAGAAACAGAAAGTATTATTATTTCTAAGCTTGACAAACTGATCGGTTTAGAGGTAATTTCAGAAAAAGCAATTGATACCCTTAAAAATCGGTTGGTAAAAAAATACATTTTAACAGGTTTTGATAGCGGTGCATATTACATTCCGCAACAACAGATTTTTATCCGAGGAAAACTACACAATACAGATTCTATATTAATAAACGTAGCAACTGTCGCAGTTGACACGATTAAACAACCTGTATTTCCTATTAAGGCGATAAAAAATGAGCCCTATCGATTAGATGATGCAAAACCATATATCTGGAAAACCTTACTTGGCTTACTTCTTCTTGGAATACTCTTATATTTTATCTTAAAAAAGAAAAAAGAAACCGTAGCTAAAATCGTGGTTCCTTTATTAGCACCTTATGAAGAAGCCGTTCAAAAATTACAGCATTTAGATGAAAAATTATTGTGGCAAAATAATCAAGTAAAAAAATATTACAGCGAACTTACAGAAATTGTAAGAGTATATATTGAGCGAGAATTAAACGTTCCTGCATTAGAATCTACTACGGATGAACTTATAGAAACCTTGATTGATTTTAATGACTCTAAAACTATTGTAACCTCAAAAGAGACCCTTAAAAAACTCCAAGAATTGCTTAGAGAAGCTGATTTGGTGAAATTTGCCAAATCTAAACCGTTATCTGAAGAGATTGAAGATAACAGAAGAGACGCACAAGAAATTATAGATACATTAAAACCATTACCAATTAAAGAAAATGATGAATTGGAATAACTTTGAATTTTTGAATCCAGAATTTTTTTGGCTGTTATTGCTAGTTCCCATAGTAATAGTTTGGTATATTCTTGTCCGTAACAAAAACACCGCAACATTAACCGTACCCAATCTTAAAGGGTTTAAAGCTGATCAATCTGTCTTACCAAAATTAAAACCCTTCTTATACATTTTACGATTGGCGGCTTTTATAATTTTAATTATTGCTTTGGCAAGACCCAGAAATGTAGCTGTCAGCAAAAAAATAAAAACCAATAAAGGTATTGATATTGTAATGGCTATTGATGTTTCTGCGAGTATGTTAGCTAAAGATTTAAAGCCAAATAGGTTAGAAGCGTTGAAAAAAGTTGCAACCACATTTGTAAATAAAAGACCCAATGACAGAATCGGAATTGTAGTGTATGCTGGAGAAAGTTTTACGCAAACTCCGATTACTAGTGATAAAGGCATCGTAAAAAGAACTATTTCGGAAATTAAATGGGGTCAATTAGAAGGTGGAACTGCAATTGGAATGGGATTGGGGTCTTCTGTAAACAGATTAAAAGAAAGTAAAGCAAAGAGCAAGGTAATTATTTTGTTGACAGATGGTGTTAATAACTCAGGTTTTATTGATCCAAAGACAGCAACTGAATTAGCAAAAGAGTTACAAATAAAAGTATATACTATTGGGATTGGAACTAATGGAATGGCAGATTTTCCATATAGTAAAAATTCTACCACAGGCCAATTGCTTTTTAGAAAGCAACAAGTAGAAATTGACGAAGATTTATTAAAATACATTGCAACAGAAACAGAAGGAAAATACTTTAGAGCAACAGACAACTCTAAATTAAAAGCCATTTATAACGAAATAAATAAATTAGAAAAAACAAAAATAGAAGAATTTAAATATTATAATTATCAAGAAAAATATCGCCTTTTGGTGTTGATTTCTTTAGGGCTATTAGTCTTAGAATTTTTACTGAAAAAAACCATTTTTAAAAGCTTTATCTAAAAATGTACAAATTAGAAGAACCTATATACTTTTATTATTTTGCAATAATTCCGATATTAATTGTGTGTTTTTTGTTGGCCTTTTGGTGGAAAAAAAGAACACAGAAAAAGTTTACAAATTCGTTATTATTAGAAAAATTAGCCCCCAATTCATCTACTTTTAAATCGGTTTTAAAGCTTGTTTTTTTACTTATCGGAATCAGTTTTTTAATCATTTCATTGGTCAATCCAAAAATGGGAACCAAACTAAAAACAATCAAACGAGAAGGTGTTGATGTGGTTTTTGCGTTAGATGTTTCTAAAAGTATGTTGGCACAAGACATTGCTCCTAATCGTCTAGAAAAGTCAAAACAAATCATCTCTAAAATTATTGATAAACTAGGAAGCGATCGAGTAGGAATTATTATTTATGCAGGAAATTCATATCCACTACTTCCTATTACAACAGATCATGCTGCTGCAAAAATGTTTTTACAAAATGCAAATCCAGAAATGGTATCTAGTCAAGGAACAGCGATTAATGAAGCCTTAAATTTAGCAAAAACGTATTATAATAATGATGAGCAAACCAATCGGTTTTTAATTATTCTTTCTGATGGAGAAGATCATCAAACAGAAACCAAACAAGTAGCTCAAAACATTGCAAACGATGGTGTTAAAATATATACAATAGGTGTTGGTACTGAAACTGGTGGTCCGATACCTACAAACATAAATGGTGCAATTGGCTATAAAAAAGACCGCAAAGGAGAAACGGTTATTACCAAAAGAAATATGACTGTTTTACAAGACATTGCAGATGTTTCCAATGGCGCTTATCTTGATGGAAATAAAACTCAAAAACCCGTTAATTTTATTGAAAACATTATTGCAAACGCTCAAAAGAGCGAGTTTGAAACCAAACAATTTTCTGATTATAAAGATCAATTTCAATGGTTTATCGGTCTTGGTATTTTGTTTTTATTGATGGATGTATTCTTTCTTGACAAAAAGACAAAATGGGTTAAAAAAATAGATTTATTTAACGAAGAGAAATGAAAAAACTAAAATACTTACTAGTCATTTGCTTGATGATGTTTTCATCGACTTTACTTGTTGCGCAACAAGAAAAAGATTCTATTGTGCTTCAAAGAGAAGCTAGAGCATTATTGCGAGATGGAAACGAGTTGTATAACAAAGAACGTTATACCGATGCCAGCGTTTCTTATAGAAAAGCCTTAGAAAAAAATCCAACATACAAAAAAGCAAGTTACAATTTAGGGAATGCTTTTTTTCAACAAAAAAATTACAAAGAAGCGGTTCCTCAATATGAATTAACCACCAAAACATCAAAAGATCAATATACCAAAGCAGAAGCTTTTCATAATATTGGAAATACCATGTTAGAACAGAAGCAATATCAACAAGCAGTAGATGCTTTTAAAAATTCTTTGCGGAACAACTCTAAAGATGATGAAACCCGTTACAATCTTGCACTTGCTCAAAAAAAATTAAAAAAAGAGAAAGACAAAAAAGACAAGAAAAAGGATAAAAACAAAAAAGACGACAAAAACAAAAAAGATAAAAAAGATAAGAAGGACGATAAAGGCGATAAGAAAAAAGACAAAAAAGAAGGAGACGGCAACAAGGACAAAAAGGATCCAAAAAAAGACGGTAATAAAGACCCTAAAAAACAAGATCAAAAGAAAAAAGAAAAACCAAAACCAAGACAAGGAAAGATGTCTCCTCAACAAATTAAGCAATTATTAAAAAGCTTAAACAATGAAGAAAAAAAGACACAAAAGAAAATGAATATTAAAAAAGCAAAAGGCAAAAAAGTGAAACACGAAAAAGATTGGTAAATTCTCACTAATTTTGCAATTCTTGAAAAGAACATGAAGTTGAAAAAAACATACATATTACTTTTTATTAGTTTGTTAGCGCAGGCTACTTTTGCGCAAGCTACCTTCACAACAACTGTGAGCAAAAATAAGTTAGGTGTAAATCAGCGTTTTCGAGTAATTTTTTCTATCAATAAACAAGGAGCAGACCATTTTGCGCCACCAGATTTTAAAAATTTTAGAATTGTTGGCGGACCTAGTCAGTCGGTTAATCAATCTTGGATTAATGGAAAAGTAAGTTTTTCTCAATCATATGTATATATTTTACAACCTAAAAAAGAAGGAACTTTTTTAGTATCTGGAGCTCGTATTCAGTTAAATGGAAAGACCTTAAAATCAAATGCTGTAAAAATCAATGTTTTAAAAGCTGTTGATATTCCTAAAGATCCTAACGACCCTAATTATATTGCGCAACAAAATGTACATTTAGTTGCCGAAGTTTCTAAAACAAGACCTTATGTTGGCGAAGGCATTTATGTAGAGTACAAACTCTATGTGAGTCATAATATTAGTGTTAATGATTTTTCTGTAACTGAATCTCCGCAATACAAAGATTTTTGGAATCAAGATATACGAATTACCAATTTACCGGTTAAAAAAGGGAAATACAATGGAGAGAGTTACAGATATGTAGTCTTAAAAAAGGCCTTATTAATTCCCACTAAATCTGGCAAACTAACTATTGATCCAATGAAAATGGATGTTGTTATTGGCGTACCAACTGGTAGAGGTGATTTTTTTGGGAATGCGATTACTAGAAATATTAATAAAACGTTTGCGTCTCCGAAAAAAAATATCTTTGTAAAAGGGCTTCCTTTAAAAAACAAACCTGCAAATTTTAATGGAGCTGTAGGACAATTTGATTTTGAGGTAACGTTAAGTAAAGACGAATTAAAAGCCAATGAATCATCACAAATAAAAGTTACTGTAGAGGGAAAAGGAAATCTAAAGTTATTTGAACTTCCTAAAATAGAAACCCCAAAAGAATTAGAAATTTACACTCCAGAACGAACAGATAAAATTAAAACGACTTTAACGGGTTTAAAAGGAACTGTTTCTGATTTATATACCTTGGTTCCAGAATACAGAGGGAAATACAAAATTCCTAAAGTGTCTTTTTCTTATTTCAATCCTGTAAAAAAAGCATACCATACAGTTACTACCGATGATCTTTTTGTAAATGTTTTGGTAGGGAAACAGGTTGTATCAACCACAAACAACACCATAAAAAAGAATGTTGCAATTACGGGAGCAAATTTTAGATATATCCAAACTAAAAGCAAGTTTATGTCTTCTGAAAAAGCTGACTTTTTTAAATCTAATTTGTTTTACTTCTTGTTATTACTTCCGTTAATTGCCATTCCCGTTGGTATCTTTATTTCAAATAAAAACGCTGCACGAAGCAACGATATTACAGGAATTAAGCAACGAAAAGCAGACCGATTGGCAAAGAAATACTTATCTGAAGCCAAAAAGCAATTAGGCAATAAAGAAGCCTTTTATATTGCTTTAGAAAAGGCTTTACACAACTATTTAAAAGCAACACTGCAAATTGAAACTGCAGAAATCAGTAAAGATAAAATCACAGAAATACTCTTAAAAAGAAGCATTAACAATCAAACAATTCAAGATTTTATTAACGTTTTAGACGATTGTGACTTTGCTCGTTACACTCCAATTACTGACGTAATGATGCATGATGAGTTTGAAAAGGCAAAAAATGTAATTACTCAGTTAGACAAACAATTTTAGGCATATGAAAAACATCTTTTTCTTATTATTGACCTTATCTGTTAGCAATATTATTGCACAAACAAATGCTGATTTATTTCGGAAAGCAAACAATGCCTATAAAGAGACAAATTACCAAGATGCTATTAATTTATATAAGCAAATAGAGCAACAAGACCTTGTTTCATCTTCTTTATTTTACAATTTAGGAAACGGCTATTATAAATTAAACGACGTTGCAAACACAATTTATTATTACGAAAAAGCATTGCTTCTAAACCCTTTAAATAAAGATGCTAAAACAAATTTAGAGTTCGCAAAAAGGATGGTTATTGATACTATAGAAGAGCTTCCAAAAACATTTTTACAAAGAATTGAAGCAACTTATCTTCAGAAAATTTCTTACAATCAATGGGCTATTATCGCTGTATTTTTTTCCTTCCTTACTGCATTATTATTCTTGCTTTTTTACTTTTCAAATCATTCTGGTAAAAAGAGGAGTTATTTTCTTTTTAGCCTTTTAGCATTGCTTCTGTTTGTGTTTTCAACAACTATTACATACAGTCAATATCACACATCTGTTACGACCACTTTTGCCATTATATTTTCTCCAAAAGTGAGTGTAAAAAATGCTCCGACTAACAATGCCGATGAAGTTTTTATCTTACATGAAGGAACCAAAATTAATGTTTTAGACGCTGTGGATGATTGGAAAAAAATTAGATTGGCAGATGGAAAAATTGGTTGGGTTTTAGCGAAAGTCTTAAAAGAACTCTAGGAAGAATTTAGAATTTCTTTAAAAAACACTTTTAAATTTTTTTAATTACAGCATCAATTGCATCTTCTTCAATGCCATCATTTCTAATAATAGATGGAAAAATTGCAGTTGCAATACTTTTTACAGATTCATATAAAATAGATTCATTAATGGTTTCTTCGTCAACAAATGTGATTGTTTTATTCATTCTTTCAAAAAAGATAAAAACAACACTTAAGATTAAGCCAATTTTAAGCAATCCAAAAACACCTCCTAATGCTTTATTTACCAACCCAAGTGCAGTGACGTCAGCAATTTTAGTAAGCGCTTTTCCAATAAAACTAACCGCAATAACAATAACGATAAACGTGCTTGCAAAAGCCACTAAAGAAATGCTTTTCTCGTTCCAAGAAACACTTTCAACTAAAAAATCACCTGCAAAATAAGAAAAGTGAATTGCGCCATAAACCCCACCAATTAGTGCAACCAATGAAGCAACTTCTATAAAAAGACCTTTCATTAACCCTCTTACAAAACCAACTAAAAGCAATACAGTAATTACAATATCAAATACATTCATCAAAAAAGATTCATCAAAGTTTATTATGCGAACTTACTATAAAAAGAACAGAAATTCAAACAGAAATTAAAGCGAAATAGTATGTATCTTCGCAAACAAAAATAAAAACTATGGCAGAAAACACCAATTTAAAAGAAAAATGGGAAATAATCCTCAAAAAATTATCTTCTCAATTTGCTGATGGAGATCTTTTAAACTTAGATGGAATTATTTATTTAATTGGGGTACAAGAATTAGGTCAGGGGCAAAGACGTTTTAAAAAAGACGAAAAAGTGAACTTAATGCATATTGCTATTTGTAAACTTTTAGAACCTTATGGATATTATGAATTTGATTTCTTTGACAACGATAGTTGGCCACATTACAAAGCAGTAACTGAACTTCCAAATTTAAAGCCCGGAGAGCAATCTGTATTGATGAAAGAAGCAATTGTGAATTATTTTGACGCCTTAGATTTTTTTAAGTAACTCTTAACTTCCGAATCATTATTGATAATAACTTCGGAAAAAATCGTTTTACATACGTGCCTGATTTTTCTTTTGCTCCTGCAATATTCACCTCTTCTTTTTTATTGTAAATTGCTTTTGCCATGAGTTTTGCAAACCGCTCGGGTTCAATTCCATTTGCTGTAGCTGTATCCATTTTTTGTTGAGGAGAACCATCTCCAGTTAATGCATTTTTAGAAACATCTGTGTTTACAAATCCGGGGCAAATTATAGTAATTGATATATTATCCGCATGTGTTTCTGCTCGTAAACTATCGTAAAATCCATGCAATGCATGTTTAGAAGCTGCATAACTAGAACGTAATGGCGTTCCAATTTTTCCAACAATACTAGAAGTAACCACAAACTGACCACCACCATTTTCAATAAAATGAGGCAATAATCCTTTTGTTAATGCAATGGTTCCTAAATAATTAATATTCATAATTCGTTTATCAACAGAAAGATTGGTTTCTTTTGCTAAAGAACGCTGGCTAATACCGCCGTTATTTACCAAAACATGAATAACACCAAATAAAGAAATTGCTTCTGTAACTTTGTGCTGCAAACTCACAAAATCTTCTAAATCTAATGAAAGAATTTTTATCTTATTACTGTTTTCACAAAGCAGTTTTACTTCTTCTAACTTAATTTTATTTCTTGCAGATAAAATCAGCCGAGTATTGCAATTTGATAATTTGATAGCCAATGCTTTTCCAATTCCAGATGATGCTCCTGTAATCCAAACAACCTTGTTTTTAAAATCCATTATAATAATTTGATAGCAATGTAATTATTTTAAATTAGAAACAGTAATTTTGGTACACTTCTTGGAATCATCAAGAACATTCAAAGACATTTACATGAAAAAATTATTCTTTCTGTTTTTTTTAATATCAACAACGATACAATCACAGTATAAAATAAGCGGAGAAATGAATCCTCCAGGCAAAAACAATTGGATTCTATTATATAAAATTGAAGGCGCTAGACAAATTTTTGTAAAAAGTGGAACTCTAAAAACGGCTACAATAACAAAAAACAATGCTAAAACCACGGTACAACAATTTGAATTTGTATTGCCTTCAGATGCTAAAGTTGGTTCATATCGAGTTTCTTATGCAACGGAAGGTGCTGGATTTGTAGATTTTTTATTTAATAAAGAAGATGTTGCATTTTCTTTTGACCCTACAAATGCAGATGCTTCAATTACTTTTTCTAAATCTGAAGAGAATATCATTTTTCAGGATTACATTAGAGATATTTCTGTGTTGCAACAAAAAATAGATTCTTTACAGGTTTCTTATTTAAAAAACCCTTCTTTGAATACTGTAAATCTTTATAGTTCTGAATTAAAAAAAATTACGCTTTTACATAAAATCTACTCAAAAAAAAGTGCTGGAAAATTGGTTGAACATTTTATTAATGCCACCAACAAATACAACAAACCAAAAATTGCGACAACCTCTCAAGAATATATGAATGCAATTATTGGTCATTATTTTGATAGAATTGATTTAAACAGTATTCCGTTATACAATTCTGCTTTTTTAATCAACCGAATTACCGATTATGTGTTTTATATGAACTATTCTGAAGATCAAAAAACACAAGAAAAATTATACCAAAAATCGATAGAAACGGTTTTAAAGCAAGTGAAAAATATGGTGTTTAAAAAAGACATTCTCGAATACGTCATTACTCAATTTATTAATTTTAAAAATGTAGCTCTTGTAGATTACCTCTTTGAAACTTATTATGATAAACTTCCTAAAAATCTTCAAAATCTAGCGTTTAAAAAAAGGGCTTTGAGTAAGGTTTCTGTAGAGGTTGGACGAATTGCTCCAGAAATTACTTGGAATGAAAATGGGAGAAATTACAAATTATCTACTTTGCAAGAAGCTCAAAATTATTTGCTTGTTTTTTGGAGTAGTGGTTGTTCACATTGCTTGAGAGAAATTCCTTTATTACACACGTTTACTCAAAACAAAAAAAACCTTAAAGTAATTGCTTTTGGAATGGAAAACGATGATATTGATTGGAAAAAACAGATTTCAAAATTTATTGGTTGGCACCACGCTTTAGGTTTAAAAAAATGGGAAAATTCAACGGCAAGAGCCTATCAAATATATTCTACACCAACTTATATTGTCCTAGATAAAAATAAAAAAATTATTGCCAAGCCTGAAACGTTAGAGGGCCTTAAAAAAATTATTACATACTTAGAATAACGTTTTAAAAATGCAAAAAAGCATCTTTCAAGTGTTCAATTTTGAAGATGTTTTTTTGTTTAACTATTGCCATAATATCAAACCGAACTTCTACTTCTAAATTGTTTTCTACAACAAAATTATCCATCGCAGAAATTAATAATTTTATTTTTTTAGAGTTGATAAAATCTTGTGGGTTTCCGAAGTCTATCGATGAGCGGGTCTTCACTTCAACGGCAGCTAAAATTGTACCTTTTTGAGCAATAATATCAATTTCAGATTTTAAAAATCGGTAATTTCGAACGATAATTTTGTAATTGTGCTGTAGCAAATAATCTACCGCCAATTGTTCTCCTTTTTTACCAAGTTCGTTATGTTCAGCCATTTTTATTCATCAAAAACAACAGTAGAAATTCCTTCTTTGGTAACACTCATTTCTATTGTTCTTCCATAGATTAAGGCTCTATTATCTGGTTCATGTCCTGCAGGGAAATGAAACAATACTGGGAAATCATATTCATCAACAACATCTAAAATTAATTGTTCTATAGAACTTCCCCATTTGGTAGAATTGACTTTTATATTAGAAATACCTCCCACAATAATACCTTTACAATTATTAAAAAAACCAGCACGTTTTAAACTTTGCAACATTCTATCTATGCTATATTTATATTCTCCAATTTCTTCAATAAACAAAATTTTCCCATCAGCATTCATTTGGCTTTGAGAACCTAACATTGATGTTAAAATTGACAGATTTCCTCCGATAAGTTGCCCTTTTGCAACTCCTTTTTTATTTTCTTTTGAAGAAACCAAACTATAGCTAAGTTGCTCTCCAAAAACTGCTTTTTTAAACGACTTTATAGTTGCTATAATTTTTTCAGGATCATCTCCCAAACTTGTTCCCATCATGCCATGAATTGTTTCGTAACCTAATGTGTTTAAATGAGAATGCAATGCAGTAATATCTGAATATCCAATCACCCATTTGGGATGCTTTTTAAATTGTGTAAAATCTAATTTATCCAAAATCCTAACAGTTCCATAACCGCCACGACCAGCCCAAATTGCTTTTATATTCGGGTTGTCCATCGCTTTTTGAAAATCGTCTGCTCTTTGTTCATCTGTTGCAGAAAAATGACCCGCAGCATCAAACAAATGTTTTCCATAAACAACATGTAATCCCCAACTTTCAACCAATTCTTTTGCTTGCAGTATAATCTCTTTTCGGTTGGTTAGTTTTCCTGCCGGAGCAACAATAGCAATCGTATCTCCTTTTTGTATATAAGGCGGAGTAATTAAATCTGAAGAGATATTTTCTTGAGCTTGTGTTTGATTGTTTGAAATAACGAATGCAAAAAATACAATCATTAAGAGTTTTGTAACCTTCATAAAAATGGTTTTTGTAAATGTATCTATTTTTGACGGCTTAAAAAAATGAGTTTTCGTTGCTTTTCCGTACTTTTGCTTTTCAAAAATCAGTCCAAAACAGGTTTTTAAACAAATCAACTAGAAAGAAATGAATTCTCCGAAAAGATACACAATTACTGCAGCATTACCATATACAAATGGCCCGATACATATTGGTCATTTGGCTGGTGTTTATGTTCCTGCCGATATTTACGCGCGTTATTTGCGCTTAAAAGGTGAAGATGTTGTTTTTGTTTGTGGTTCTGATGAACATGGAGTTCCAATTACAATCAAAGCTAAAAAAGAGGGAGTTTCTCCTCAACAAGTGGTTGATAAATATCACGAAATTATAAAAACCTCTTTTGCTGATTTCGGAATTACTTTTGATAATTATTCCAGAACTTCAGCTGAAATTCATCATAAAACAGCTTCAGATTTTTTTATCAAATTATATAACGACGGAAAATTTATTGAAGAAGTAACAGAACAATTATATGATGCAAAAGCAAATCAATATTTAGCAGATAGGTTTGTAGTTGGAACCTGTCCAAAATGTGGCAATGAAGAAAGTTATGGTGATCAATGTGAAAGTTGTGGAACAAGTCATAATGCAACCGATTTAATCAATCCAAAATCTTCTATTACAGGAAATGTTCCATCTTTAAAAGAAACCAAACACTGGTTTTTACCGTTGGATAAACACGAAGCATTTTTAAAAGAATGGATTTTAGAAGGCCATAAAAACGATTGGAAACCTAATGTTTTAGGACAAGTAAAATCTTGGATTGATGATGGTTTAAGACCAAGAGCTGTAACCCGTGATTTAGATTGGGGAATTCCTGTTCCGATTAAAGGAGCAGACGGAAAAGTATTATATGTCTGGTTTGATGCTCCGATTGGATACATTTCTGCTACCAAAGAATGGGCTTTAGAAAACAATAAAAACTGGGAAGATTATTGGAAAAAGGATGATACCAAATTGGTACACTTTATTGGAAAAGATAATATTGTTTTTCACTGTATTATTTTTCCTGCGATGTTAAAAGCACATGGCGATTATATTTTACCAGAAAATGTTCCTGCAAACGAGTTTTTAAACTTAGAAGGAAACAAATTATCAACTTCTAAAAATTGGGCAGTTTGGTTGCACGAATATTTAATCGACTTTCCAGAAAAACAAGATGTATTGCGTTATGCATTAACTGCAACTGCGCCAGAAACAAAAGACACCGATTTTACCTGGAATGATTTTCAGGCAAGAAACAACAACGAATTGGTTGCCATTTTTGGTAATTTCATCAATCGTGTTGTGGTGTTGACTAATAAATATTATAATGGAATTGTTCCTGAAGCTGGAGAATTTTCTGAAGTTGATGAAGAAACGTTGGCTACTTTAAAAGAGTTTCCGAATGTGATTTCACGTTCAATTGAACGTTACCGTTTTAGGGAAGCTTCTCAAGAATTGATAAATTTAGCACGTTTAGGAAATAAATATTTGGCTGATGAAGAACCTTGGAAGGTTATCAAATTAGATGAAGAACGTGTAAAAACGATTATGAATGTTGCTTTGCAAATTGCTGCTGCTTTAGCCGTTTTATCAGAACCTTTTTTACCATTTACTTCAATCAAACTTAAAAATATTCTAAATGTCATTTCGAACGAAAGTGAGAAATCTCTTTCTTGGAATAATGTTTCAGAAAACGATGTGTTGTTAAATGCAAATCATCAAATTAATAAAGCAGAATTGTTATTTGCTAAAATTGAAGACGAAGAAATTACAGCGCAATTAGACAAATTACAAGCTACAAAAACAGCAAACGAAAACGCTAAAAAAACGGTAGAACCTCAAAAAGAAACTATAGAGTTTGACGACTTTACAAAGTTAGATATTAGAGTTGGAACTATTTTAGAAGCAACAAAAGTTCCGAAAACTAAAAAATTATTACAACTAAAAGTAGATGTTGGTATTGATGTAAGAACTATTGTTTCTGGAATTGCAGAAAGTTTTAATCCAGAAGAGATAGTTGGGCAACAAGTAACCGTTTTATGTAATCTAGCACCAAGAACTTTGCGTGGTGTAGAAAGTCAAGGAATGATTTTAATGACTGATACACCAGACGGAAAATTAGCTTTTGTAGAACCAGCTGAAGAAATTAAAAACGGAGGACAAGTAAGTTAACGACTTAGATTTGTTGCTTTTTTTTGTATAATTTCTGCAACGGTTTTGTTTTCTATTTTGCTTTCTAACCAAGATAAAATATCCAAATATAGGAAAGCACGTTTTTCGTACGGATGGTTTTCAAACTTCTGTAATCTAGCGTAAATTTTCTTAAATTCATTTCTTATTTGATGTGGATATACATCACTCAACGCTTTAATTGATACAATAAATTCTTTTTGAACTGCTTGTAAATTTTGCATTTTCAGTAAGAATTTATAGGTGTCTCTAAATTGTCTTTCTAAATGATAATCCATTCCACATTCGTAATGAGCAATCAAGTTTAAAACCCTTGCAAAACATTGTAAATCCTCTGCGGCTTGTAGGTTTTTAGAATCAATAATCTTTGTTAAAAACGTGATACACTTTCTGTTTTCGCCCATTCCAAAATACAAACAAGCAATCTTATAATACAGCACAACAATATGATGATTATCTAATCTAGTTGTGTGTTTTTTAATTTTTTGTTCAATTTCGCTTACCAAATATTCTCCTTCTTTAAAAGTGCCTTCTAAAAAATGCAAGTGCAATTGATTTGCTGTATAATATTGAAAAATCAACAATTCTGTATTGCTGTTTAATGGAATTTGTTGTTGCTTAATTTCTTCTTTAAAATAATCGAGTTCTTCTTTAAATTTTGAATAGTGTTTTAGAAAAAAAAGTGATTCTAATAAGTAATTTTTTCCTTTTAGATAAAACACTGGATGTTGAGAAATTACTTTTGTATTTCCTTTAAATAATTGCACCCATTTATATGCATATTTATAACACATTAAAAAATCTTGTAGTAAAAAACTTTTCCAAACATACGCTTTATACAACCACAATTTCTCTCTAAATCCGAGTGTGTTTACATCAAATTCTGGCATTCGAGCTTTAAAGTATGAAATTATTTTTTCAAACTCTTCGTCATTTCTTGCAGGTCCAGTTTTTAATAAAATACTATATAGTTGAAGCGATAAATTAGACAGTTTACTTGTAATTACATTTTGCTTACTTAATTCTTTTGCTTGTTCAGAAAGTTCATCTGCTCTTGTACTTATACTTCTTGTAATATATTGTGTTTCAATTATTTTTTCGAGTTCAACAATTTCGTAAGCAATGTTTTTTTCTTCGTTTTCAATCGCCATTGATTTGGCTTTATCTAACAATTTTAAACTCTGTTTGTACAATCCTTTTTGATATAGAACTGTTGCGAAATCTAATTGCTCTCTAATCTGAATTCTAATATTTTGATGTGATGGATTTAAACGTAAACTAATTAAGATTTGACGATATAAATGTGCCTTTAAATTCGATAATTGTAGTTTGGTTACAATTCCGCTTTCAAGAATTAGTTGTTCATCATAAGTTTTTTGCTTTTCTAAAATTTTAAATAATGAGAAAAATTTAGCATCAATATTTCCGTCTAATCGACCAACATATAAGTTGAATTGTCTTTTTTCTGATTTAGACAACGATTTTATCAACACAAATAATGCATCGTTTTGATTATTGACTAACGTAAATAATTTTTTCATAGTATTCTGATTGTCAGAATTTTACTTTATAAATAGCACGATTAAACATCGTAAAAGAAGAATTAAAATATCCTTATTTACAAAAGCCAATATATACATTTGAATTAGATAAAAAAATTAAGAAGAGTAGATGCAAGATAATAAAGTTCAAATTTTTGACACAACCCTTAGAGATGGCGAACAAGTTCCGGGTTGTAAATTAGATACCGAACAAAAATTGGTAATTGCTGAGCGATTGGATTTTTTAGGCGTTAATGTCATAGAAGCAGGTTTTCCTGTTTCTAGTCCGGGTGATTTTAATTCGGTTTCAGAAATTGCTAAAATGGTAAAGAATGCAACAGTTTGTGGATTAACAAGAGCTGTAAAAAATGATATTGAAGTTGCTGCAGAAGCTTTGAAATATGCTAAATTCCCTAGAATTCATACAGGAATTGGTACTAGTGATTCTCATATCAAATTCAAATTTAACACAACCAGAGAAAAAGTAATTGAACGTGCAGTTGGCGCAGTTTTATATGCAAAATCTTTTGTAAATGATGTGGAATTTTATGCTGAAGATGCAGGAAGAACCGATAATGAATTTTTATCCAAAGTTTGTGAAGCAGTAATAAAAGCTGGCGCAACTGTATTAAATATTCCAGATACAACAGGTTATTGTTTGCCAGAAGAATACGGAGCAAAAATGAAGTATTTACGTGAAAATGTAAAAGGAATCGAAAATGTAATTCTTTCTTGCCATTGTCATAACGATTTAGGGATGGCAACAGCAAATTCTATTGCAGGAGTAATGAATGGCGCACGTCAAATAGAATGTACAATTAACGGAATCGGTGAACGTGCTGGTAACACAGCATTAGAAGAAGTTGTAATGGTTTTAAAACAACATCCATATTTGAATTTACAAACAGACATCAATACAAAATTATTGTACGATACAAGTTTAATGGTTCGTGAAAAAATGGGAATGCCAGTACAACCAAATAAAGCAATTGTTGGCGCAAATGCCTTTGCTCATAGTTCTGGAATTCATCAAGATGGTGTTATAAAAAATAGAGAAACCTATGAAATTATGAACCCAGAAGATGTTGGCGTAACAGAAAGTGCTATTGTCTTAACTGCAAGAAGCGGAAGAGCGGCGTTGGCATATCGTGCTAAAAAAGTTGGGTATGAATTGACTAAAATTCAATTAGATTTTGCCTACACTACATTTTTAAAATGTGCAGATCAACAAAAAGAAGTAAAAGACGATGATATACATTTGATTATGAAAAGAGTGAATGAAATTTCTAAAATAGCAATTGCATAATGGGAAAAACATTATTTGATAAAGTTTGGGATGCTCATGTTGTGGATACGATTGAAAATGGCCCACAAATTTTATATATAGACAAACATTTAATTCACGAAGTTACAAGTCCACAAGCTTTTAACGAACTAGAAAAAAGGAATATTCCAGTTGCAAGGCCCGATAAAATTGTGGCAACTGCAGATCATAATACGCCAACGGTAAATCAGCATTTGCCAATAAAAGATGAACTTTCTAGAAAACAATTAGAACAATTATCTAAAAATTGCAAAAAAAATAACATTCCGTTGTACGATTTAGGTCATAAAAATAACGGAATTGTACATGTTATTGCGCCAGAATTAGGAATTACACAACCAGGAATGACAATGGTTTGTGGCGATTCTCATACTTCAACACACGGAGCTTTTGGCACAATTGCATTCGGAATTGGAACCAGTCAAGTTGCACAAGTTTTTGCAAGTCAATGTTTATTATTACAAAAACCAAAAAGTTTACGAGTTTCCGTTAACGGAAAATTAAAAAAAGGTGTGTTACCAAAAGATGTTATTTTATACATTATAGCCAAACTTGGAACGAATTCTGGAACAGGATATTTCTGTGAATATGCAGGAAATGTCTTTGAAGAAATGACCATGGAAGGAAGAATGACCGTTTGTAATATGAGTATTGAAATGGGTGCAAGAGGCGGGATGATTGCGCCAGACGAAACCACATTTGAGTATGTAAAAGGAAAAGAATTTGCTCCGAAAGGAAATGAATTTAACAAAAAAATTACGTATTGGAAAACATTACCAACAGATAAAACTGCTGTTTTTGACAAAGAATATTGGTTGAATGCTGCAGATATTGAACCGATGATTACCTACGGAACAAATTCTGGAATGGGAATCAAAATCACAGAAAACATTCCCAATTTTAATGATAATTCATTTGAAAAATCATTGGAATATATGAATTTCAAAAAAGGAGAATCTTTAATTGATAAAAAAATAAATTATGTCTTCATCGGTAGCTGTACCAACTCTAGAATAGAAGATTTTAGAGTTGCAGCTGCCTATGTTAAAGGAAAACAAAAAGCATCAAATGTAAATGCTTGGCTAGTTCCAGGATCGCAAAGAGTTGCCAAACAAATTGCTGAAGAAGGTTTACAAACAATTTTTGAACAAGCTGGTTTTTCCCTAAGACAACCAGGTTGCTCTGCTTGTTTGGCTATGAATGACGATAAAATTCCGGAAGGAGAATATTGTGTTTCTACATCCAACAGAAATTTTGAAGGAAGGCAAGGACAAGGTTCTAGAACCATTTTAGCAAGCCCGTTAGTTGCTGCTGCAACAGCTATAGAAGGGAGAATTATTGATATTACAAAGCACTTAAATTAAGATGGAAAAGTTTACAATAGTAACATCAAGAGCAGTTCCTTTAGTCGCAGAAAATATTGACACCGATCAAATTATTCCTGCTCGTTTTTTAAAAGCTACGGATAAATTAGGTTTTGGAGATAATGTGTTTAGAGATTGGCGTTTTCAAAAAGATGGAAGCATTAATAAAGATTTTCCGTTAAACAACTCTATTTATAGCGGAAATATTTTAGTTGCTGGCAACAATTTTGGTTGTGGTTCTAGTAGAGAACACGCTGCTTGGGCTTTAGTTGGTTATGGTTTTAAAGTTATTGTTAGTAGTTTTTTTGCTGATATTTTTAAAGGAAATGCACTAAACAATGGATTACTTCCTGTTCAAGTTTCTGAAGATTTTTTAAAAAAACTAATCGTTCATTTACAAGAAAATCCTACTTCTGAACTAGTAGTAAATTTAGAAAATCAAATCATAGAAACCGATGTTGGAAATGCGTCTTTTGAAATTGATTCGTACAAAAAAACCTGTATGATTCATGGTTATGATGATATTGATTATTTAATCAGCAAAAAAGAAAAAATAGTAGCTTTTGAAGCTCAAGTGATTTAAATTAATTCTGCTCTGCGTTAGCGATTGAAGTGACATCCTTTTAATGTCAGTTCGAGTTCGCGAAGCGAGTATCGAGAACAAATTAAAAGATAAAACGTAAAGCGCGACCCTTGTGGTAACGCCCAAATAAAATAATATGAAATATACAATTGCAGTAATCCCTGGAGACGGAATTGGACCTGAAGTAACTGAACAAGCAAAAAAAGCATTGAATGCAATTGCAGATGTTTACGATCACACCTTTATTTACAAAGAAGCCATGATGGGCGCGTGTGCAATTGACGCAACTGGAAATCCATTACCAGATGAAACCCTAACAATTTGTAAAAAATCTAATGCTATTTTATTTGGTGCAATTGGTCATCCGAAGTATGATAATGACCCAAGTGCAAAGGTAAGACCAGAACAAGGATTGTTAAAATTACGTAAAGAATTAGGCTTGTTTTGTAATGTTAGACCTGTAAAAGCGTATGAGCAATTAATTGCAAATTCGCCCTTAAAAAAAGAAATTATTAAAGGAACTGATATTTCTATTTATAGAGAATTAACAGGTGGAATTTACTTCGGAATAAAAGAATTAAGCGATGATGGAAAAATAGCTTTTGACGGATGTTCATATTCTGTTGAAGAAATAGAACGCATTGCGCATTTGGCTTTTAAAGAAGCGCAAAATAGACGTAAAAAATTAACTCTGGTTGATAAAGCGAATGTATTGGAGACTTCAAGATTGTGGAGAAAAACGGTTGCGGCGATGGCTAGTCAATATCCAGATGTAACATTAGATTTTTTATTTGTAGATAATGCAGCTATGCAACTTATTTTAAACCCAAAACAATTTGATGTTATTTTAACTGAAAATTTATTTGGAGATATTTTAAGTGATGAAACAAGTGTTATTAGTGGTTCTATTGGTTTGTTAGCTTCTGCATCCGTAGGAAAAGAAAATGCGTTGTTTGAACCGATTCATGGTTCGTTTCCGCAAGCAGCAGGAAAAGATGTTGCAAATCCGTTAGCTTCCATTTTATCTGCAGCAATGCTATTAAAACATTTAAGATTGTTTAAAGAGGCAAATGCAATTGAAAGAGCAGTAGAAAAATCGTTGATTTTAGGAATCACTACGGAAGATATTAAAGGGAAAGATTCATTTTCTGCATCAACCTCTAAAGTTGGAGATTTTATTTCAGATTATATTGAAAATCAAGATGATAGTAATATGAATTTTAAAAATATTTATATGGGGCAAAGCACAATTATATAGTAAATTGATTTATCCAATCTATCTTCTTGAGCGCAGTCGAAAGGTTTATTGATTTTTTAAAAAATATTCAATTCTCGACTGCGCTCGAACAGACAAAAAATTTACTCTTCAGACTGATATTATTTTTTTCTTAAAAAATTTGAAGTATTGTTCTCTAATAAATCAGACAAAATTTTATCATTTGCTTCAGTATCTCTAAAAGCAACTAAAGTTCTGATTGAAAAAGTACGCAACGCATCATAAACACTTAAAGTGCTAACTGCAGAATCTTTTCTTCCAACAAAAGGTAAAACATCAGGACCACGTTGACATTTTGTATTGATATTTACTCTACAAACTTGATTAACTAGTGAATCGATTAACGGCGCTAACGTATTTGGATTATTACTAAACAAACTTACTTGTTGTCCGTAATTAGAGTTTGAAACATAATCTAAAGGTTCTTGAATGTTTTTAAAAGAAAGAATCGGAACTACAGGCCCAAACTGCTCTTCATGATACACTTTCATCGTTTCGTTTACTGGATATAAAACTGCTGGATTCACAAAACTTAATGTGGTTTCTCCGCCATTTTTATTCAAAATATTTGCACCTTTAGAAAGTGCATCCTCAATTAATTCTTGAATGTACGCAGGTTTTTGGGGTTCTGGTAAAGGAGTAATATTTACCTTTTCTTTCCATGGTAAACCACAAGTTAATTTTTGTACTTCTTCTACAAACTTCTTATTGAATTCTGCTACAATATCTTCGTGTACAAATAATATTTTTAATGCTGTACAACGCTGTCCGTTAAAAGCTAAAGCTCCTAAAACACACTCTTTAACAGCTAAATCTAAATCGCAATCTGGTAAAATAATTCCTGGATTTTTCGCTTCCAAACCTAATACCAAACGCAATCTGTTTTTCTTTGGATGGTATTCTTGTAAAATATTTGCTGACTTACTATTTCCTATTAAAGCCAATACATCTACTTTTCCTGATTTTAAAATTGGAGTCGCCAAGGTTCTTCCGCTTCCATAAATGATGTTTACTACACCTTTTGGAAAGCAAGTCTGAAACGCTTTTAATAATGGAGATAATAATAGAATTCCGTGTTTTGCAGGTTTAAAAATGGTAGTATTTCCCATAATTAAAGCTGGGATTAACAAACAAAAAGTTTCGTTTAACGGATAATTATACGGACTTAAACACAGCACAACACCTAACGGAGCTCTACGAACTTGCGCTAAAATTCCGCTATGATTTTTAATCTCAGAGTGTTTTTGATCCATTTCTCTTAAAGTGGTAATGGTATCATCAATATATTCTACAGTTCTATCAAACTCGTTACAAGATTCTTCATAAGGTTTTCCAATTTCCCACATCAACCAGTTAACAACTTCATCCCTGGTTTCCAGCATCATTTTTGTGAAGTTTTCAATACACGCAATGCGCTCTTCAACTTTCATTGTTGGCCATTCACCTCTTCCTTTATCATACGCAACACAGGCTGATTCTAAAGACTCTAACGCTTCTTTTTCTCCTAAATCAGGTATTGTTCCTAATAAAGTTCGCTTCAATTCTCCTTCTTTATTTTCTTGATAAATTGGAGAAAAAACAGATGTTGTTGCTCCGTTCCATTCTTTTAACTCGCCATTTACCAAATATGTATTTTGATTGTATGGCTTTTGAATGTTGTATTTCGCTGGAATTGTGCTACTTGTAAAAATATTTTTCAATGAAATAATTGATTAAATTTAATGCAAGTTATATCAAATATTGAAATAAATCGGGTTTATCGTTTAAATAATCACCATAGAAATTTCGTTCTTTCATTCTGTGAATTAAAGGCGCCAAATCTGAACTATTTTTTAGTTCGACACCAACAATTGCAGGTCCATTTTCACGATTATGCTTTTTAGAATATTCAAAATGAGTAATATCATCTTCTGGACCTAAAATATCTGCAACAAATTCTTTTAACGCTCCAGCTCTTTGCGGAAAACGAATGATAAAATAATGTTTTAATCCTTCATATAACAACGCTCTTTCTTTAATTTCTGCAGTTCTGGTAATGTCGTTATTAGATCCACTTATCACACAAACTACATTTTTGCCTTTAATTTCATCAGCAAAAGTATCTAACGCAGCAATTGTTAAAGCGCCTGCTGGCTCAACAACAAAAGCGTCTTTATTGTATAGATCCAAAATAGTCTGACACACTTTTCCTTCGTCAACTGTAATTATTGCATCTAAATTTTCTTTACAAATTTTAAAAGTAATATCTCCGACTTGCTGAACCGCTGCTCCATCTACAAACTTATCTATGTTTTCTAAACATACATTTTTATTTTGCTCAAAAGCTGTTTTCATTGACGGAGCGCCAGCAGGTTCTACTCCAATAATTTTTGTTTTGGGTGATAATGTTTTAAAAACAGAAGATATTCCAGACGCTAATCCTCCGCCTCCAACTGGAACAAATATATAATCAATTTGTTCGTTGCTTTGTTCTAAAACTTCAAGACCAACAGTAGCTTGACCTTCAATAATTTTAGGATCATTGAAAGGGTGTACAAATGTTTTTCTTTGAATTTCACATGCTAACGCTGCTTCTTTTTGAGCATCATCAAATGTGTCTCCGATTAATTTTATAGTCACATAATCGCCACCAAACATTTCTACTTGTTCCAACTTTTGTTTTGGTGTTGGAGTAGGCATAAAAATAGTTCCATGAATTTTTAATTTATGACATGCAAACGCAACTCCCTGTGCGTGGTTTCCAGCACTTGCACAAACAATTCCGTTTTTTAATTCGTCAGAAGTTAAAGAGCTAATTTTATTATACGCTCCTCTAATTTTATATGAACGGACTTGTTGTAAGTCTTCTCTTTTGAGTAAAATATTTGCTCCAAATTTCTTAGAATAATTAATATTTTGAGTTAAAGGAGTTACTGTAACTACATTTTTTAATGTAGTTACAGCATTTTTTATATCTTCTAATTTAGGATAATATGTTGTTGTTTGTACGTTCATTTTTTGTTTTTCAATATGATGTCATTTCGAAATGAGCATTTTTGCGATTGAGAAATCTGCTTATAATTAATAAGATTTCTCGTCGCTTATACTTCGCTCTGTCTAAATGACATTTTGTTTTCAAATAAAATAGAATGATAATCTTATTATGCCTATCATTTCGAAATGAGGAACGATTGAGAAATCTCTAAATTTTACAACTCTTTTTTTGAGATTTCTCTTCGCTCCTATCGTTGTTCTGTCGAAATGATACTTTTAGATTTGTTTCATCGCAGTCATTGAAGCTCTTAAAACGGCTCCAACTTTTTCAACTTCGTGATTTCTAATTGCACTATTTACTGCAATTAATTGTTGATTGTCAGCATCATTACCTGAACTAAATGATTTTCCAATAATATCTGTTTTTATGGTTTTCATAAAATCAGTTAATAAAGGTTTACACGCATGATCAAACAAATAACAACCGTATTCTGCAGTATCAGAAATTACACGATTCATTTCGTATAATTTTTTACGTGCAATGGTATTTGCAATTAATGGTGTTTCGTGTAATGATTCATAATATGCAGATGCTGCTATAATTCCAGATGCTGTCATCGTTTCAAAAGCTAATTCAACTCCAGCTCTTACAAAAGCAACTAATAATGTTCCATGATCAAAATATTCTTGTTCAGAAATTTCTTGTTCAGTAACAGCTGTTTTCTCAAAAGCAGTTTCTCCTGTTGCAGCTCTCCAAGACAATAGGTTTTTATCGTCATTTTCCCAATCTTCCATCATCGTTTTAGAAAAATGACCAGACATGATATCATCCATATGCTTTTGAAATAACGGACGCATAATGTCTTTTAACTCTTCAGAAATTTCAAATGCTTTGATTTTTGCTGGATTCGATAAACGATCCATCATGTTTGTAATTCCACCATGTTTTAAAGCTTCTGTTATCGTTTCCCAACCATACTGAATTAATTTTGCTGCATAACCTGGCTCAATTCCTTCTTCAACCATTTTATCAAAAGATAAGATTGCGCCAGTTTGTAAAACCCCACATAAAATGGTTTGTTCTCCCATTAAATCCGATTTTACTTCTGCCACAAAAGATGATTGTAATACTCCTGCTTTATGTCCGCCTGTTGCAACAGCATAAGCTTTTGCTTGCGCTAATCCTTTTCCTTGAGGATCATTTTCTGGATGCACAGCAATTAATGTTGGCACACCAAATCCTCTTTTATATTCTTCTCTAACTTCAGATCCTGGACATTTTGGTGCTACCATAATTACCGTTAAATCCTTACGAACTTCCATTCCTTCTTCAACAATATTAAATCCGTGAGAATACGATAAAGTTGCTCCTTGTTTCATTAATGGCATTACAGCAGTAACCACAGCTGTGTGCTGTTTATCTGGCGTTAAATTCAATACCAAATCAGCAGTCGGCACTAATTCTTCATATGCTCCAACGGTAAATCCATTTTCTGATGCATTTAAAAACGATTGTCTTTTTTCTATAATTGCTTGCGCTCTCAAAGTATAAGAAATGTCTAATCCAGAATCTCTCATGTTTAACCCTTGGTTTAATCCTTGAGCTCCACAACCAACAATTACAATTTTCAACCCTTTTAATGCATCAACTCCTTCTTCAAATTCTGAAGATTCCATAAATCTACATTTTCCTAATTCTGTTAATTGATCTCTTAATGATAACGTGTTAAAATAATTTGTCATTTTTGTTTTATTAAATAAATAAATGTCCTCGACACAAGTGTACAAGGTGTTAATAGTTACTTCTTTTTTCTTTTGATGCAAGAAACATATTCAATCGGGCTATCTCCCCGCTATTAAAATGCTGCAAGCATTTCTGAAATATTCATTGGTTCTTTGGTTACTGATATTCTTCCTGACCTTACAAATTGCATCAATTTATAAGGTTTTAAATCTTGATATAATTGTTCTGTTTCATGTCTTCTTCCTGTTTTTTCAATTACAAAAAACTCACGAGAAACTGTCACAATATTTGCATGACTATCTTTGATGATATTCTGAATTTGACGCTCGTCAAACAACGAATCTGAAGCTACTTTAAACAAAGCTGTTTCCTGATAAATAGTTTCTTCATCGGTATGATAATAAGCTCTGATTACCTCGATTTGCTTTTCTAATTGTTTTACAATCTTCTCTGCTTGAGTAGCTGTCATAGTTGAAACAATAACAAACCTATTTACATGTTCAATTTCAGATTGAGAAGCCGTTAAACTTTCTATATTGATGTGTCTTTTTAAAAATATTGATGAAACTCTATTCAATAATCCTATATTATTTTCTGTGTATACCGATATGGTAAATGATTTTTGATTTTCCATAATTATTAACTTAATCTGATATCTGAAACCGATGCACCTGTAGGAATCATTGGAAACACATTATTCTCTTTTTCTACACAAACTTCTAAGAAATATGAATCTTTTGACGCAATCATTTCTTGTATTGCTGATGTTAGGTTTTCTCTTTTTGTAACTCTTTGTCCGTCTATATGATATCCTTTTGCTATCGTCACAAAATCTGGATTTGTCATTTCTGTAGATGCATATCTTTTGTCAAAAAATAGTTGTTGCCACTGACGCACCATTCCTAAAAACTCATTGTTCAATACCACAATTTTTACTGCAGCTTTGGTTTGAAAAATAGTTCCTAATTCCTGAATCGTCATTTGATAACCTCCATCTCCAATAATTGCAATTACTTCTCTTTCTGGCGCTCCCATTTTGGCTCCAATTGCTGCTGGTAATGCAAACCCCATAGTTCCTAATCCACCAGAAGTAATACTGCTTTTTGTTTGATTAAATTCTGCATATCTACATGTAACCATTTGGTGCTGACCAACATCAGAAACAATAACAGCTTTTCCTTTTGTTACTTGATTAATTTCTTTCAACACTTCTCCCATTGTAATTCCTTCTTTCGTTGGATACAATTCGTCTTTTATTACTTTATCAAACTCAATAGCATCATAATCTCTAAACTCTTTCAACCAAGATTCATGAGAATTTTCATGCACCAATGGCAACATTTTAGTCAATGTTTCTTTTGAGTTCCCTAAAACTGCAACATCGGTTTTTACATTTTTATCAATTTCTGCTGGATCAATATCAAAATGAACAACTTTAGCTTGCTTGGCATATCTTGATAAATCACCAGTTACACGATCGTCAAAACGCATTCCGATTGCGATTAACACATCGCATTCATTTGTTAGTTTATTAGGTCCATAGTTTCCGTGCATTCCAACCATTCCTACATTTAAAGGATGTTTTGATTCTAATGCAGATAACCCCAAAATTGTCCAAGCAGAAGGAATTCCAGTTTTCTCAATAAATGTTTTAAACTCTTTTTCAGCTTCTCCTAAAATCACGCCTTGACCAAAAATAATCATTGGTTTTTTAGCAGCATTTATCAATTCTACCGCATCTAATAATTGTTTTTTATCTACATCTGGTACCGCTTTATAACTTCTGATAGAAGTACATTTTTGATACTCAAAATCAAACGTTTCAAACTGAGCGTTTTTTGTAATGTCAATTAAAACAGGTCCTGGTCTTCCAGAACGAGCAATATAAAATGCTTTTGCTAAAACTTCAGGTATTTCAGAAGCTTCAGTAACTTGATAATTCCATTTTGTAACTGGAGTTGAAATTCCTACAATATCCGTTTCCTGAAAAGCATCAGATCCTAATAAATGTTTTCCAACCTGACCGGTAATACATACCATCGGAGTAGAATCTATTTGCGCATCTGCAATTCCTGTTACTAAATTTGTAGCTCCTGGACCAGAAGTTGCCATTGCAACGCCAACTTTTCCTGTAACTCTTGCATAACCTTGTGCAGCATGTGTTGCGCCTTGTTCATGACGAACCAAAACATGTTGTAATTGATCTTGATATTTATATAATTCATCATAAATTGGCATAATTGCTCCTCCAGGATATCCATATAATAAATCAACTCCTTCTGCTAACAAACATTGTATTACTGCTTCTGCACCAGAAATATGTTGCATTTTTTGGTGCTTTGCTTTCGTTTCGGTTTGTGTTTGTGTTTGTGTTTCCATATTTCTATTTGATCTTATAGCATTTAGAAAATAGCTATTAGACTGTTTTATAAATTGTTAGTTAATTTTTTTAAAGAATTAGTCTTGTCTCTTTTATCTTGTCTCTTGATTCTTTTTACAAATCTGTTACACATCCTTTTGATGCTGATGCAACTGTTTTTGCGTATTTATATAAGATTCCTTTTGTGTGTTTTAGAGCTGGAGCAATCCATTTTTCTTTTCTCTTGGCAAGTTCTTCATCAGAAAGCAATACATTAATTGTATTATCTTCTGCGCTAATTTTTATGGTATCGCCAGTTTTTAACAAGCCAATTGTTCCTCCTGATTGTGCTTCTGGTGTAATATGACCAACTACAAATCCGTGAGTTCCGCCAGAAAATCGTCCATCAGTAATTAAAGCAACCGATTTTCCTAAACCTGCTCCCATAATTAAAGAAGTTGGCTTTAACATTTCTGGCATTCCTGGCCCGCCTTTTGGACCCACATATCGAATGACAACTACGTCTCCACGATGTACTTCTCCATTTGAGATTCCAGTATTTGCCGCTTGTTCTCCATCAAAGACAACTGCTTTTCCTTCAAAAACCAATCCTTCATTTCCGCTAATTTTTGCAACTGCTCCTTCTTCTGCAAGGTTTCCGTAGATAATTTGAATATTTCCTGAGGTTTTTAATGCCTTCTCTTTTGGATGAATTACATCTTGTTCCTCATCAAAAGAAAGAGGCTTAACATTGGCTAAGTTTTCTGCCAATGTTTTTCCTGTAACGGTTAAACAATCACCATGTAAATAACCGTTGTCTAACAAATATTTCATGACTGCTGGTGTTCCGCCAACTCCGTGAACATCTTCCATTAAATATTTTCCGCTTGGTTTTAAATCGGCAATTAGTGGAGTTCTATCACTTACACGCTGAAAATCTTCCAGAGAAAAATCGATATCTGCAGCATGAGCAATTGCTAAAAAGTGCAACACGGCATTGGTTGATCCGCCTAATGCATTTACAATAGCAATTGCATTTTCAATAGATTTTTTAGAAATAATATCTAAGGGTTTTAAATCTAATTCTAATAAATTTTTGATCGCCAACGCAGTTCTTTCGCTTTCTGATAGTTTATTCGGGTTTTCAGCAGGAATTGATGAATTATACGGCAAAGAAAAACCCATACATTCTATTGCTGATGCCATTGTGTTTGCAGTGTACATTCCGCCACAAGCTCCAGCACCAGGAATTGCTCTTTTAATAATTTCTTTGTATTCTTTTTCGTCAATTTCCCCAGCTACTTTTTGCCCGAGTGCTTCAAAAGCAGAAACAATATTCAACTTTTTTCCTTTGTATCTTCCTGAAGCAATTGTTCCGCCGTACATCATAATTGATGGGCGGTTTAAACGCAACATGGCAATCACTGCTCCAGGCATATTTTTATCACATCCAACTACAGAAACCAATGCGTCATAGCTTTGTGCATTCATAACTATTTCTATAGAATCTGCAATAATATCTCTAGAAACTAAGGAGTAATTCATACCAGAAGTTCCCATAGAAATTCCGTCTGAAACACCAATAGTATTGAATCCTAGTCCAACCAAACCATTAATATTACATTCTACTTTTACTTCTGCTGCCAAATTATTTAAGTGCATATTACACGGATTGCCGTCGTAACCTGTACTTGCAATTCCTATTTGTGCTTTTTGCATATCTTCATCAGTAAAACCAACAGCATACAGCATGGCTTGTGATGCTGGCTGAGATTCGTCTTGTGTTAATCTGCTACTGTGTTTATTAAGTTTCATTTCTGTTCTTCTATTTTTAAGGAGTTCAAAATTAGGTGTTTGTCTTTTTTCTTTGTGATTCATTTTTTGATTTCGCTTATATTCATTCTGTTATTTATATTTCTAATTTTCTTGTTATCAATTACTTACGATGTGTTTTTTATGATTTTCAATAAAATTAATTCATAAAAAAAGCCTGTATCATTCGATACAGGCTTTTGCATTTTTTAGCAATCACGATCTGTATCAACTCGGCGGTGAGCTAATAATGACTACAATAATTATGTTCTTGGTAAAATTCATTCTTAAATTCAGTTTATAAAAAAAGCCTTCCGATTTTGGAAGGCTTTTAAATATTTTTTAAAAATACTAATACACTTTCCTATCGTTGCTTTTGAATAGCAATGACAATATTAGAAATGATATTAATAATTTGTGTGTTCATTTTGATTGGACAAATATCTAATTTTAATTTCATAAAACAAGAAAAATGTTGAAAAAGAAAAAAAGCACCAAAATGATGCTCTTCTCTTTTTATAGCAAGTTTCCTATTGCTTGCTTCCCAACATTACCATTTCGTTACAAACAATTTCTGTGATGTATTTTTTGACTCCATCTTTATCATCGTAACTTCTAGAAGTTAATTTACCACCAATCGCAACTTCACTTCCTTTTTGTAAATATTTTTCAATGATTTCTGCTGTTTTGTTCCAAGCAACTACATTATGCCATTGTGTATCTGTAACTTTTTCGCCTTGTGCGTTTTTATAAGTTTCATTTGTAGCAATAGACATTTTTGCTAGCTTTTTACCACTTTCCATCGTAATAATTTCTGGATTGTTTCCTAAGTTTCCAATTAACTGTACTTTGTTTCTTAACGTACTCATAAGATAAGGTTTTAAATGATTATTAGTTTTTGTCAATTCGTTTTGACATGGCAAAGATGCAATCACTTCCAAATTTTATTCGGTTATAAAGCGATTACTTTCGGTTGTAAATGGTTGTAGTCGGTTGTACACGTTTTTTTTAGTATCTTTATCGGTATCAAAAAAAGAGCAATGGAAAACAAACAATGTTTAGAATGTGGTGAAAAAATAGTTGGGAGAATTGATAAGAAATTCTGCACCGATTATTGTAGAAATACGTACAATAACAAAGTAAATACAGAAAGTAAAAACCTAATTAGAAACACTAATAATCGGTTACGAAAAAACTATAAAATTTTATCAGAATTAAATGCAATTGGTAAAACAAAAGTGACAAGAACTAAATTATTTGACAAAGGTTTTGATTTTAGTTTTTTTACATCTATTTATAAAACCAAAACTGGCAACGTCTATTTTTACGTCTATGATCAAGGCTATTTGGCATTAGAAAATGATTATTTCTTATTAATAAAAAGGGACTAATAAGTGATGTGTCAGTACATTAAATGTTATAATCATAAAAACGAATTTACTTCCATGTATTTCCTTTCATCTATACTACTGCATTTAAAATATCTTTTTGGTTAATTTGGTCTATTAATTTCCCGTTTTCTATAACAGGAAAACGTCTTCGCTTAGAACTAATAAATTTGGTAGCAGCATCAAAAATATTCATGTTTTTATCAATAGTTTCTACATCTGATACCATATTTTTAGCAACTGTATTATTGGCGTCCATGGGCATGTTATAATATTTGTTTTTAGAAACGTGTTTTATACAATCTGTTTCAGAAATAATTCCTATCAACTCATTTAAATCATTTACTACCGGATCACCAGAAATTTTCTTTTTTAAGAGTGTTTGAAATACATGAGCGATAGAATCTGTTGATTTGAAGGTAATCAACTTACGAGTCATATAATCTGAAATCAGAATAGGCTCATATGTTCATTTTTGTTGTGATTTTCTTTTTCCTTTAAAGTTAAAAACTGCCATAAAATTGATTTTTGACTTTCTAAAGTTAATGATTTTTAATCTTTTACAATTAATTAGCACTTTATTTTATAAAAATATTACTTTTATAAAAATATCTCAACCTAATGAAAAAACACATTTCCCTACTGTCTTTTTTGATTATAGCTGCTGTCGTTTACTGGAGTTTTTTTGATATGAAACCTTCTGTACAAGTACAAAAAGCAATTTCAAAAACCGAATTTTCTCTCGACAATGCTCTTTTGCATTTAAAAAAAATTAGTCAAAAATCTCACTATGCTGGTTCTAACGAGCATAAAGTTGTGCAAAATTATATTGTAAAAGAACTTAAAAAACTTGGTTTACAACCAAAAATTCAGCAACAAGTTGCTATCAACCCAAAATGGTTAGCTGCAACAACCACAGAAAATATTCTAGCAAAAATAAAAGGTTCTGGCAATGGAAAATCCTTGCTATTACTAACTCATTATGATTCTAGTCCGCATTCTTCTTTAGGAGCAAGTGACGCTGGCTCTGGAGTTGCAACAATTCTAGAAGGTGTTCGTGCTTTATTAGCAAAAAACAAACAACCAATAAACGACATCATCATTCTAATTTCTGATGCTGAAGAATTAGGATTGTTAGGAGCAAAGGCTTTTGTAGACAAACATCCTTGGGTAAACGAAGTTGGGTTAGTTTTAAACTTTGAAGCTCGTGGAAGCGGTGGCCCAAGCTATATGCTGATGGAAACTAACGGGAAAAACAGCAAATTATTAACAGAATTTATAAACGCAAAACCAAATTATCCAGCAGCAAGTTCATTAATGTACAGCATTTATAAAATGCTACCCAATGATACTGATTTAACTGTTTTTAGAGAAAATGCAAACATCAACGGTTTTAATTTTGCCTTTATAGGGGATCATTTTGATTACCATACTGCACAAGATTCATACGATCGATTAGATCGAGAAACGCTGTTGCACCAAGCCGATTATTTAACTACAACGCTAACATATTTTTCAAATTCTGATTTACAAAATTTAGATAGCGATGAAGACTTTGTCTATGTAAACTTTCCTTTTATACAGCTTCTAGTTTATCCTTTCTCATGGATTTTTCCAATGCTGATTATCGCCTTAATTACTTTTATTGTATTACTTTTCTTCGGAATCGCTTTAAATAAAATTACCCTAAAAGGGTTGTTAAATGGGTTTATTCCGTTCTTAATTTCTTTAGTTTTATGTGGTAGTATTTCTTTCGGATTGTGGAAATTATTATTGATTATTCACCCTCAATATCAAGACATATTACACGGATTTACATATAATGGCTATCAATATATTATTGCTTTTGCCTTTTTAAATCTGTGGATTTTATTTAGCGTTTACAAAAAATTTCATCGAAATGAAAAACCTATCAATCTTCTGATAGCACCAATTTTTATTTGGCTGCTTATTAATTTTTATTTGTACACTTTTTTACAAGGTGCCGCATTTTTTATCATTCCTGTTTTTAGCGCTTTAACAATTTTACTAATTGCTGTTTTTACAACTCTTAAAGAAAAATTAAAACCACTTGTTTTTACAATTATCTTAATTCCAACTATTTATATTTTTGCGCCGCTAATTAAAATGTTTCCTGTTGGTTTAGGGTTAAAAAACTTATTTATTAGCGCCATTTTTATAGCGCTTCTGTTTGGATTATTTAGCCCTGTTTTTCATCAAAAAAAATCTGCAAACCTTCTTAAAAAACTTGTGGGTACTTTAACCATTATTTTCTTTGGGTTGGCGACCTTTAATAGCGGTTTCTCAGTTGATCGTAAAAAACCAAACAGTTTGGTCTATATCCAAAATACAGAAACTAAAACTGCTTTTTTTGGAACTTATAACAAAACATTAGATGCATACACAAAACATGTGTTTGGAGAAACTCTAGGTAAAGAAAAAATTACAAATGCTGAAACAACTAGTAAATACAATACTCGTTTTAATTATTCTAAAAGCACTTCCTATAAAGACATCCCTTCGTCTATTGTTTCGATACAAAAAGATACCATTATCAATAATCAAAGAGCTCTTAAATTACTCATTTCACCACAACGAAAAATCAACAAGATAGAATTTCGTACAAAAAATAAAATCACCTTTAATAATTTTAAAATAAATGATGTTTTTGTAAATCCTAAAAGGCATTCTATGACAAGAAAAGGTACTTTTTTAGTGTATTCTTTTGGAAATTTAGACAAGAATTTAACCCTATCTTTTTCAATAAATAAAGAGGTAAAACTCTCGGTTATTCTTAGTGAAATCTCTTATGATTTATTAGAAAACCCACTATTTAACTTACAGCCAAGAACGGCAGAAATGATGCCTATGCCTTTTATAAATAATGATGCTATTATTTGCATTCAAGAAGTAAAAATTTAATAAAAACGTCTGTTAAAGATTAACAAACGTTTTTATTAATAGCTGTATTATTCTATTTCTGTAACTCTCAAAGTGTTTACCATTCCTTTTGCTTCTACTGGCATTGATGTTAAATTAATTACATGATCAGACGCTTTTAAAAACCCTTTTTCTACTGCAATTTTGTTAATATCTACAACCGTATCATCTGTACTTACATTTCTATCATAATAAAACGATTTCACACCCCACAACAAACTCATTTTATTTAAAATTCTACGTTCAGAAGAAAACACCAATACGTGTGATTTTGGTCTCCATGCAGAAATTTGAAATGCTGTATACCCGCTATTTGTTAAAGTAGAAATTGCAGCTGCATTGATGTCATTTGCCATTAATGCAGCATGGTGACATATTGCTTTAGATATATAACGATCTGTTTTAATATGAGGAGCTACTTGTGGCACTTTAATAAGCGGAGAGTTCTCTACGCTTTTTATAATTTCTGTCATTTTTTGAATGACTTTTAAAGGGTGTGCTCCAACAGAGGTTTCTCCAGATAACATGACAGCATCAGCTCCATCCATAATAGAATTTGCAACGTCATTTACTTCTGCTCTAGTTGGTACTGCATTGGTAATCATCGTCTCCATCATTTGAGTTGCAATAATTACAGGGATTCTTGCTTTTTTAGCTCTTTGAACCAAACTCTTTTGAATTAAAGGCACTTCTTGCATTGGAATTTCTACACCTAAATCTCCCCTTGCAACCATTATAGCGTCACAATACGGAATCAAAGTATCTATATTTTTAATAGCCTCTGGTTTTTCTATTTTAGCAATTACTGGAACTCTATGTGAAGAATTCTGGGCAATCAAATCATGTAATTTTCTTAAATCTTCTGGGTTTCTAACAAATGAAAGCGCAATCCAATCTACTTTTTGTTTCAATGCAAAAACCGCATCTTTTATGTCTTTATCAGTTAACGCTGGTAAGGAAATAGCTGTATTTGGTAAGTTTACACCTTTTTTAGATGATAAAACACCTCCAACCAATACTTTTGCTTTCACTTCTTTATTTCGGTCTGTACTCACTACTTCAAATTGTAATTTTCCATCATCAACCAAAATATGTTCTCCTGGATTTACATCTCTAGGAAAGTTCTGATAGGTCATAAAAGCTTTTTCTGCAGTTCCTTCACATTCTTCTGTTGTAAAAACAAAGGAATCTCCCTCTTCTAAAACAATGCCTTCTTTCATAACGCCAACACGTAATTTAGGGCCTTGTAAATCAGCTAAGATGGCTACATTAGTATCTTCTTCTATATTAATTTCTCTAATGTGTTTAATATTTTCTTCTACAAGTTTATAATCAGCATGTGAAAAATTGACACGAAAAACATTGACTCCGGCTATAACCAATTCTTTCATAAGAGCTTTGGTATTTATTGCAGGGCCTAACGTGGCTATAATTTTGGTTTTTTTTCTATTTGGCATTTTTAAAAAATTAAAAAATCTTTCGATTTTAATGAATTTGTGTCTATGATATAAGAGGTAATTACTTCAGATATTTTATTAATATTACTCAATGTTTTTAAAATAAATTCATATTCAAAATCTCCTTCTAGCTTTAAAAAAAAATCGACTTTCTTTTTTTCTGGAATTAAATACGTAGTAACATCTCCACTACTAAAAAATCCTGTCTGAATTCCTTCTATTTGGTTCTTATATTGGTTAGAAATTAAAAACCAATTATGGCTAAACTTCGTATTTAAATGCTCATAAATAGGAAATGATGCATTGTTATTTTTATTTTCAAAATCTAAACTATAAGATGCTTTTATAAATTTTGTGTTGATTTTTTGATTCAAAGAATATGCTAATTTAAACTCCTCTAATGTTGTGTGTATTCCAATCAGAGTATAATTATTATTAGAAAAATCATCTAATTCTAAAGTGTGAATTTGCATACTTCTTTTAATAAAGTTAAGGCTAAATTACGTATTGTTTAGGAAAGGTTGATAAAAAATACCGAAATCGTTATCGATAAGGTATTATACCTTTAAAATTTGTTGCTGCATTGTATAAAATACTCTTTTTGCTGCTTGTTCTTCTGCTTTTTTCTTAGACGTTGCTCTACCTTTGGCAACAAAAACTCCGTCAATACTAATTTTTACACTAAAATGTTTGATGTTTTCGTTTCCAGAATCCTCGTATATATCGAAAAGATATGGCTTCTTTTTCTTTTGACACCACTCAATAATCAATCCTTTATAACTAGTTATTTTTCCTTCTAATTTAGCAATATCTACATAAGGGACAATTACTTTTTCGTAAATAAATTTCTTACAGTAATTATAACCTCTATCTAAATAAATTGCTCCTATTAATGCTTCAAAAATATTTCCAAAAATATTATCTCCAATATTTTTATCTGCAATATTGCTTTTTACAAATTTTAGTAAATACAAATCTTTCCCGAGCTCATTTAAATGTTCTCTACTTACGATCTTAGAACGCATTTGGGTAAGATAACCTTCCGATCCTTTTGGTACTTTTTTATACAAATAAGAAGCAATAATAGAGCCTAACATTGCATCTCCTAAAAACTCTAATCTCTCATAGTTAACAGGATCTCCTTTGTCGTCTAATAATCTTAAAGACTTATGTGTAAATGCCTTTTTGTAATGATTTATTTTTTTAGGAGAGAAAGATAAGAGTTTTTTTAATTCGCTATAAAAAACCTCATCTTCTTTAGTTTGAGGTTTTACTATTTTACGAATAAAATTCATAGGCTTTAATCAAGCTTTTTTAGAGCTACACAGGCATTATGTCCTCCAAAACCAAACGTGTTACTCAACGCTACTTTTACATCTCTTTTTTGAGCTTTGTTAAATGTAAAGTTTAACTTATTATCAATATTATCATCATCTGTAAAATGATTAATCGTTGGTGGAACTATTCCGTTTTTAATTGCCAATATAGAGGCAATTGCTTCAATTGCTCCAGCGGCTCCTAATAGGTGTCCTGTCATTGACTTTGTAGAATTGATATTGATATTGTAGGCATGTTTGCCAAACACTTCTTTTATCGCTTTTGATTCTGCAACGTCTCCAAGCGGTGTAGAGGTTCCATGCATGTTAATCGCATCTACATCTTCTGGTTGCAAGCCTGCGTCTTTTAAACAATTCATCATCACATTTTTAGCGCCCAATCCTTCTGGGTGTGGCGCAGTTATATGATGTGCGTCACAAGACATTCCGCCTCCAATAACTTCTACATAAATTTTTGCTCCTCTAGCAATAGCGTGTTCGTATTCTTCTAAAATAAGTGCTCCAGCACCTTCACCCAAAACAAATCCTTCTCTATCTTTATCAAAAGGTCTGGAAGCTGTTTTTGGGTCATCATTTCTAGTAGAAAGAGCATGCATCGCATTAAATCCTCCCATACCTGCAATAACTACTGATGCTTCAGAACCTCCAGTAACAATAGCATCTGCATGTCCTAATCGAATATAATTCATCGAATCTATAATCGCATTTGATGAAGATGCACATGCTGAAACTGTGGCAAAGTTTGGCCCTCTAAACCCGTGTTTAATAGCAATTTGCCCTGGAGCAATATCACTAATCATTTTAGGGATAAAGAATGGGTTAAATCTTGGAGTTCCATCTCCAGTAGCAAAGTTTAGTACTTCGTTCTGAAAAGTTTCTAAGCCTCCTATTCCAGATCCCCAAATAACACCAATTCTATCTGGGTTATGGTTTTCTGAAGTCAGTCCAGAATCTGCAATCGCTTCATCTGAAGCAACCATAGCATATTGAGTAAAACGATCCATCTTTCGAGCATCTTTTCTATCAATAAAATCGGTTACTTTAAAATCTTTTAATTCACATGCAAAACGAGTTTTGAACCTGGTAGCGTCAAAATAAGTTATAGGAGCGGCTCCGCTAACTCCGTTAACTAAGCCGTTCCAATACGTTTCAATATTGTTACCTATTGGTGTTAATGCACCAAGTCCAGTTACTACAACTCGTTTAAATTGCATATAAAATTACTTTTTTGCTTCTTCTATATAGCTTACTGCTTGACCAACAGTTCCAATATTTTCTGCTTGGTCGTCTGGTATTTGGATATCAAATTCTTTTTCGAATTCCATAATTAATTCAACAGTATCTAAAGAATCTGCTCCTAAATCATTTGTGAAGCTAGCTTCTGTTGTTACTTCGTTATCGTCTACTCCTAATTTGTCTACGATAATAGCTTTTACTCTTGATGCAATGTCTGACATAATTTTATAAGTTTTAAAAATTTAAAATCGATGCAAAAATACGAATCTTATTATTTAATTCTACTATTTACACGAAAATTGTGAAGTCTAAAGTAAAAAAAACTTTAAACTTTTGGGGAAGACCTCTCGTTTGTTAATAATTATCCCTTTTTTTGTAGTAATACAAATCAATTTAAAATGAAAAGAATTGTTATTTTTGCTTCAGGATCTGGTTCTAACGCAGAAAACATTATCACTTATTTTAATACAACAAAAACTGCAACAGTTACCAAAGTATACTGTAACACTAAAAATGCTAGAGTTTTTGATCGCTGTAAAAGGTTGCATGTTGCGTCTGAGCTATTTAGTAAAGAGGCCTTTTTTTCTTCTGATAAAATATTAAATCAATTAAAAGAAGAGGCAGATTGGCTTATTCTTGCTGGTTTTTTATGGAAAATGCCACATAATATCATTCAGGGTTTTTCGAATAAAATAATCAATATTCATCCTGCTTTATTACCAAAATATGGCGGAAAAGGAATGTACGGAATGCATGTGCACAAAGCGGTAAAAGAAAATAACGAATCTGAAACTGGAATCACTATTCATTTTGTAAATGAAAATTATGATGAAGGTGCCATTATTTTTCAAGCAAAAATTAAGGTAGAAAAACCTGATTCTCCTGAAGATATTGCGCAGAAAATTCATGTATTGGAATATGAGTATTTCCCGAAAGTAATTGAATCTGTTATTTCACAATAAATGGCGACTAAGAAAACAAAATATTATGTAGTTTGGAATGGCAGAAAAAAAGGCGTTTTTTCTTCTTGGGATGACTGTAAAAAACAAATTGATGGTTTTGAAGGCGCACAATACAAAGCTTTTACTGATAAAACAGCAGCACAACTTGCTTACAATAAAAATTACTTTGCCTATAAAGGAAAGAACACAAAAAAGGCGACGTTAACTGAATCAGAAAAGAAAAAATATGGCTCACCAATTTTAGAAAGTATTTCTGTGGATGCTGCATGTAGTGGGAATCCTGGGAAAATGGAATATCGCGGCGTATTAACGCATAACAAACAACAAATTTTTATTGAAGGTCCGTTTAAAAAAGGCACCAATAATATTGGAGAATTTTTGGCGCTCGTTCATGGATTAGCATTATTAAAAAGCAAAAAGAAAGAAGACATTCCTGTGTATTCAGATTCTAAAATTGCTATGAGCTGGATTCAAAAAAAACAATGCAGAACCAATTTGGTTTTCGATGCTTCTAATAACGATTTATTGGAATTGATTAAACGTGCAGAAAAGTGGCTGAAAGAAAACACCTTCAAAAACCCCATTCTAAAATGGGAAACAAAAGCTTGGGGAGAAATTCCTGCAGATTTTGGCAGAAAATGATTCAGTTATCAGTTTTCAAAAATAAAAAAAATTCTACTTCATAATAAACAACTTCTAACTCAACATCATCACTGCTTTTTTTACCGCAGCCACAAAAACATCTATTTCTTCTTTAGTATTGTAAAAAGCAAAAGACGCTCTCACGGTTCCTGGAATCTTATAAAAATTCATTATTGGTTGTGCACAATGATGTCCTGTTCTTACAGCAACTCCAAGTTTGTCTAAAATAACGCCAATATCATACGGATGAATTCCGACTATATTAAAAGAAATTACTGCTGTTTTATCCGAAGTTCCATAAATTATTAAACCCTCAATTTCTTGCAATTTTTTTGTTCCGTATTGCAATAATTCATTTTCATAAATAGCTATTTTGTCAAAACCAATTCCATTCATATAATCTAAAGCAACTCCAAAGGCAATTCCGCCACAAATATTTGGAGTTCCTGCTTCAAATTTATGCGGTAAACCAGCATATGTAGTTTTTTCAAAAGTTACGGTTTCAATCATTTCTCCTCCACCTTGATATGGCGGTAATTTTTGAAGCCATTTTTCTTTTCCGTACAACATTCCAACTCCAGTTGGTCCACAAATTTTATGTGCAGAAGCAACATAAAAATCGACATCTAATTCTTGCATATTTGGTTTTATATGTGGCGTTGCTTGTGCTCCATCAATTAAAACTGCAGCTCCAACATTGTGCGCTTTTTTAATAATTTCTTTAATAGGATTGATGGTTCCCAACGCATTTGAAACATGATTACAAAAAACCAATTTAGTTTTCGTAGAAAGGATTTTATCAAAAGCTGTCATATCTAATGTTCCGTTTTGCAACATCGGAATCACTTTTAAAACAGCTCCTGTTTTTTCGCACAACATTTGCCAAGGCACAATATTAGAATGATGTTCTAACGCAGAAACAATAATTTCATCTTCTTTTTCTAACAATTCAGAAAATCCTGAAGCAACCATATTTATTCCATTCGTTGTTCCTGCTGTAAAAATGATTTCGTACGCTTTTTCTGCGTTGAAATGTTTCTGGATTATAATTCTAGCTTCTTCGTATTTATCTGTAGCTTCTTGACTTAAAGTATGAACTCCACGATGAATATTTGCATTGTAATTGCTATAATAATCTACAATAGCGTCAATAACAATTTGTGGAGTTTGTGAAGTTGCTGCATTGTCAAAATACACCAATGATTTTCCATTTACCTTTCGTTGTAAAATAGGGAAATCTGTACGGATTTTATCAACTAAAAACATCTATAAAGTTCTTTTAAAAAACAAAGGTAATTCTTGTCAGTTAAATCTTGCAAAAATCAATCACTTAAATTACTATATTTGTTTTCAAACTTACATTATCCTATGAAATTTCTAAAAAAAACGTTCTTTCTTCTTCTATCGATTTTCATTGTCATCGCAATCTATAATTATCCAAGGTTAAATATTATTGCCGGTTATTCGTCAAAAAACATGAGTTCTTCTGTTTTCTTAGCGGGTAGAAGTTTAGAATTCACGGACAATCATGACAATAATTTTGATCCAATAAATCTTGCAAACGACAAAATCAATACTAAAGTGAAATCTGCCTCTGCCGATGTTTTGGGTCTTTTAAGTAGAAAATCCTTATACAGAAATGGTTTAGGAAGTGTGCTACTTTTAAATAAAGAAGACATTACTATTCCTTTTTTAAGCCCAAAAAGATCTCAAGCGGATGCTACAACACCTTATCCTTTTGGAAATGGAAATCAAAAAGATACGCTTTTTACTGAAGTAGATTATGCCAAATTAAGCAAAACAGTAATGTCAGCTTTTAATAAAAACAACAAAACAAGAGCTGTAGTTATTATTTATAAAAATCAGATTATTGCTGAAAAATATGCTTATGGGTTTACTAAAAACTCTAAAATTTTGGGTTGGTCCATGACTAAAAGCATCATGGCAACCGTATTTGGCGTTTTACAACATCAAAAAAAAATCAATGTGCAAGAAAAAGCGCCCATTAAAGCGTGGCAACAAGATAGCCGAAAAGAAATTACCATTCATAATTTACTACAAATGAATAGTGGTTTGGAATGGGATGAAAATTATAATACAATGTCTGATGTTTCTAAAATGCTTTTTTTAACCCGAGACATGACAGCTAGCCAAATTCAAAAGCCTTTTACAGGAAAACCAAATGAAACTTGGAACTATTCTTCTGGAACTAGTAATTTATTATCAGGCATTTTACGAACTCAGTTTGCATCTTCTCAATCGTATTTAGATTTTTGGTATTCTGATTTTATTGATAAAATTGGCATGAATTCTATGGTTATTGAAACTGATTTATCTGGCAATTATGTAGGTTCGTCATACGCTTGGGCAACTCCAAGAGATTGGGGAAAATTCGGATTATTATACCTAAATAATGGAACCTGGAAAGGTGAACAATTATTTGACAAATCTTGGGTGAAGTATGTTACAACTCCAACAGCTACTTCAAATGGAGAGTACGGAGCACATTTTTGGTTGAATGCTGGAGGATATTATCCTGACCTTCCTAAAAACTTGTTTTCCGCCAACGGATATCAAGGACAGCGCGTTTTTATTTTTCCAGATAACGATTTGGTAGTGGTAAGAATGGGGCTAACAAGTATGGATTACAATGTGTTTTTAAAAAATGTGATTGCTGCTATTCAATAAGAAGCTACAAATCAAATCCTATATCGACTCCCAATTTTGCAGCAATAATTTTGTTAATCCTCTTTTTTAATTCAGGAATTTTTACACTCTCTAATACCGTGTTTGCAAACGCATACATCAACAATGCTTTTGCTTCCTTTATTGGAATTCCTCGTTGTTGCATATAAAACAATGCCATCTCGTCTAATTGACCAATGGTGCAACCGTGAGAGCATTTAACATCATCTGCAAAAATTTCTAATTGAGGTTTTGCATTAATCGTAGCCTTATCGCTTATCAAAATATTGTTATTTTTTTGATATGCATTGGTTTTTTGAGCTTCTTTATTTACAATTACTTTTCCATTAAAAACACCTGTAGATCGCTCGTTATAAATTCCTTTATAATCTTGATGACTTTCACAATTTGGTTCTATATGGTGTACCAACGTGTTATGATCTACATGTTGTTTGCCTTCTATAATAGTCACTCCTTTTAAAATAGAATCAATATGTTCTCCTTTTTGGAAAAAATTCAAATTATTTCTGGTGATATTTCCTCCAAAAGAAAACGTATGTACAGAAACTACGCTATTGGTTTTTTGGTCAATGTAAGTGTTATCAATTAATGATGCATTTGCATTATCATTCTGTATTTTATAATAATCTACATGTGCATTTCTTGCCGAAAAAATTTCAGTAACAACATTGGTTAGTACTGCATTTTCTGTCAAACTTTGATGGCGTTCAATAATTTGAACGTGTGCATTTTCTTCAACCACAATTAAATTTCTTGGCTGAATCATTGTTGCAACATCATTGCCTGTTGTAAAATTAATAATTTGAATTGGTTTTTCTACCTCAACATTTTTTGGAATATAAATGTAAGCGCCTTCATTTACAAAAGCGGTATTTAACGAAGTTAAATTATCTTGTTTTGCAATTTTATTGAAATAATTTTCAATTACAGCTTTATATTTAGACTTTGATAATGCAGAAGACATTAAACAAACATCTTTACCATCATGTGTTGTGTCCGATAAAAAGGAACTGTATTTTCCATCTATAAATACAACTTTATACGTATCTATATCATGAATAAAATACTTCTTTACATCTGCAAATTGTATCGAATTTTCTTTGTTAGGAAAAATGCTGAAATCGTTCTTTAAAATTGTGTTTAATGAAGTGTATTTCCATTCTTCTAACTTTTTAGTTGGAAAGCCTAGTTTTTCAAAATTTTGTAACGCTTCTGTTCGAATATCGTGAATATCTGTATTCATATTGATTCCGTTCTCAAAAGCAACATATGATGCTAGCAATTTTTCTTTTAACTCCATTATTTTCAATTTTCAGTTTGCAATTTCAGTTGGCAGTTGTAAAAACCGTTAACTGATACTGCAAACTAATTTAAACAAGCTCTTGCTTAATCCAGTCATATCCTTTTTCTTCCAATTCTAACGCTAAAGAAGCGTCTCCTGTTTTTACAATTCTACCATCAAATAAAACGTGTACAAAATCTGGGACGATATATTCTAATAAACGCTGGTAGTGAGTAATTACAATAACTGCGTTGTCTTTAGATTTAAGTTTGTTTACTCCGTTTGCAACAATACGTAACGCATCTATATCTAACCCAGAATCGGTCTCATCTAAGATGGCCAATTTTGGATCTAACATCGCCATTTGAAATATTTCATTCCGTTTTTTTTCTCCACCAGAAAAACCTTCGTTCAAAGAACGTGATAAGAATTTACGATCTATTTCTAACAATTCAGATTTCTCTCGAAGCAGTTTTAACATGTCTTTTGCAGGCATGTCTTCCAGTCCTTTTGCTTTGCGATTTTCGTTAATGGCAGTTTTTATGAAGTTCGTTACAGAAACCCCAGGGATTTCAACCGGATATTGAAACGATAAAAACACGCCATTGTGCGCTCTTTCGTCTGGAGATAATTCGCTAATATCTTCTCCGTTTAACTCAATATCTCCTTGAGTTACTTCATATTCTTCTTTTCCTGCAATAATATTTGCTAACGTGCTTTTTCCTGCTCCGTTTGGGCCCATAATTGCGTGAACTTCTCCTGCTTTAACATCTAAATTCAATCCTTTTAAAATTGATTTATCGTCTATTACTGCGTATAAATTATTGATTTTTAACATTTTGAAAAATATCTAATTCGTTATTTTTTTAATGATTTTTTTAATTTTTCGAAATCGATTAAAGAGTGTTGAAGAATTACTTCAGCATTTTTCTCTTTAGCAAAAGCTTCAAATTTGCTCATACTTTCTAGTGTTTGTTCTACATCATAATTAAAAGACGGAACTCCTTTGTTAGTTCTATTTTCTTCAAAATGATATAAATCTCCTGCTAACAAAACTGGCTTTTTTAAACCCGAAACTTCAATATATAAAACTTGGTGACCTATAGTATGCCCTGGCATTGATTTTATAACAACAGTTCCGTCGCCAAAAACATCAAAATCGCCATTTAATTTTTTCACTTTTGTTAATTCACTAACTACTGGACTTTTCTCTTTTAATGAATCTCCTGCTACTGAATTGTATTCATTTTCTTGCACTAACCATGTTGCGTTTTTCATGTAATTTGCATGTCCAGTATGATCAAAATGAGAATGAGACATTGCAAAATAATTAAAGTCTTCTATTTTAAAACCAATTCCTTTTAATTGATTTACCAAAGAGTCTGCTCTTTTAATCGCAAAAACACCACTTGGCTCATTATAAGGTTCAGAAACAACTAATTGCTCTGGCAAACCTGCATCCCACATTAAATTTCCATTTGAGTGAGAAATCACATAATACGCGTCTGCAAGCTGTTTGGTTTGCCCTGTGTATGTTGTGTCTTGAGAAAAAACTTCTAATTTTTTAACAAAAATAGAACCACCATCTAAAACATATAACTTTACTTCTGGTTTTTTAACTTCTTTTTTTTCTGAACTATTACAAGCCACAATGCTAATTGCTGCTAATAAAATAATTATTTTTCTCATTATAAATTCTTTTATCCAACGGATCCTTCTAAACTAATTTCTAATAATTTTTGAGCTTCTACCGCAAACTCCATCGGCAACTTATTTAATACTTCTTTGCTAAAACCATTTACAATTAAAGCAATGGCTTTTTCAGTATCAATTCCTCGTTGATTACAATAAAACAGTTGATCTTCGCCAATTTTGCTTGTGGTTGCTTCGTGCTCTATTTGTGCCGTACTATTCTTTGTTTCAATATATGGAAACGTATGTGCGCCACACTCATTTCCCATCAATAAACTATCACATTGAGAAAAATTACGTGCGTTTTCTGCTCGTGCTCCAACATGTACCAACCCGCGATAGCTATTTTGTGATTTTCCTGCGGATATACCTTTAGAAATTATGGTCGACTTGGTGTTTTTGCCCAAGTGAATCATTTTGGTTCCTGTATCTGCTTGTTGATAATTATTGGTTACCGCAATCGAATAAAATTCTCCGACAGAATTATTCCCTTTTAAAATACAACTAGGATATTTCCAAGTAATAGCGCTTCCCGTTTCTACTTGTGTCCAAGATACTTTTGCATTGGTTTCGCATATTGCTCTTTTGGTAACAAAATTATAAACACCTCCTTTTCCAGAGGCATCGCCAGGAAACCAATTTTGTACTGTAGAATATTTTATTTCTGCATTATCTAATGCAATCAATTCTACCACAGCAGCATGCAGTTGATTTTCGTCTCTTGCCGGAGCAGTACATCCTTCTAAATAACTAACATAACTGCCTTTATCTGCAACAACTAAAGTTCTTTCAAACTGACCAGTTCCTCCTTCATTAATTCTAAAATACGTTGATAATTCCATTGGGCATTTTACGCCTTTTGGAATGTAACAGAAAGAGCCATCAGAAAAAACAGCTGAATTTAAAGCGGCATAAAAATTATCTGTGGTAGGAACAACAGTTCCTAAATATTTTCTTACCAATTCTGGATGTTCTTGAATTGCTTCAGAAATTGGCATGAATATAATTCCTTTTTCTCCCAATGTCTTTTTAAATGTTGTTGCTACAGAAACAGAGTCTATTACAATATCTACGGCAACATTTGCCAATCTTTTTTGTTCTTCTAAAGAGATTCCTAATTTTTTAAATGTCTCTAATAAATCTGGATCTACCTCGTCTAAACTACTCAGTTTCTTTTTAGGTTTTGGCGCAGAATAATAAGCAATTTCTTGAAAATTTGGTTTCTCGTAATGTACATTTGCCCATGTTGGCTCTTCCATTTTTTTCCAAACCCTAAAAGCTTCTAGTCGCCAATCTGTCATCCATTGTGGCTCGTTTTTCTTTTTGGAAATAGCACGTACCACATCTTCATTTAACCCAACGTCAAACGTTTCACTTTCTATATCTGTATAAAAACCATATTCGTATTCTTTGGTTTTTAGCTCTTCTCTTAAATTATCTTCTGTATACTTACTCATAATTATTTAAAGATTGAAAAAACAAGAAATTTAATAACTCTCACTTCTTTTTAAATAGTACTATAGTGAGAACGACTCTCCACATCCACAGGTTCTATTTGCATTTGGATTGTTAAATACAAATCCTGTTCCATTTAATCCACCAGAATACTCTAAAGTTGTACCAACTAAATACAAGAAGCTTTTCTTATCTACAATAATTTTAATCGTATTATCTTCAAAAACCTTGTCTTCTTCTTGCTGATTGTTATCAAATTTTAAATCATATGATAATCCAGAGCAGCCACCACTTTTTACACCAACTCTTACAAAATCTTTTGCAGCATCAAACCCGTCATCACTCATCATTTCTATGACTTTTTTCTTTGCAATATCTGAAACTTTTATCATTATGTTAATGTAGATTAATTCTAAATTGAGGGCAAATATAAACACAAAATATCATTTTTAATACTTTTTCAGATGAATAAAGACTATTGATATATAGTTATTTCTTATTACTACTTATCTTTGCCGCATGATTGAAGATAAAAACAAAGACAAAACTTCTTTGTCTGAACTCGGTGAATTTGGACTAATTAGTCATTTAACAACACATTTTAATATACAACACTCTTCTACAATAAAAGGAGTTGGTGATGATGCTGCTGTTCTAGATCAGGGCAATAAACAAACTTTAGTAACTACAGATTTACTGATTGAAGGTGTGCATTTTGATTTAAGTTATATGCCTTTAAAACACCTTGGATATAAAGCGGTGATGGTTAATTTATCTGACATCTACGCAATGAATGGTGTTGCAGAACAAATCACCGTTTCTATTGCTGTTTCTAATCGTTTTACGTTAGAAGCCATTGAAGAATTGTATGCTGGAATTCAATTGGCATGTAACACCTATAAAATAGATTTAATTGGCGGAGACACCACTTCTTCTACAACAGGAATGCTCATTTCTATAACTGCTATTGGAAATGCTAAAAAAGAAGATATTGTGTTTAGAAATGGCGCTAAAGAAACCGATTTAATTGTAGTTTCTGGAGATTTAGGCGCTGCCTATTTAGGATTACAAGTGTTAGAAAGAGAAAAACATGTCTTTAAAGTAGATCCTAACAATCAACCTGACTTAGACAATTACTCGTATTTAATTGAACGACAATTAAAACCAGAAGCTCGGAAAGATATTGCTGGAATGTTAAAAGAGTTAAAGGTAAAGCCAACAGCGATGATTGATATTTCTGACGGTTTGTCTTCAGAAATTATGCACATCTGTTCTCAAAGTAATGTAGGATGTAAAATTTATGAAGATAAATTACCTCTTGACCCGCAAGTGATTTCTGCTTGTGAAGAGTTTAATATTGATAGTACAATGGTTGCTCTGAGTGGTGGAGAAGATTATGAATTGCTTTTTACAGTTCCAATTTCTGACTTTGATAATATAAAAGGAAATCCAAATTTCTCAATTGTAGGTCATATTACTGATAAAAATCAAGGATTAAACTTGGTAACTCGTGCCAATCAAGAAATTGAGTTAAAGGCACAAGGTTGGAATGCGTTGAAAGAATAAATTCTGTGCAAAGGAAAGTGATGATTACTTCTACTTAACAAGTAGTCACAAATTTTTTTAAAGCACCAATCAATTCCTTTTTGTTTTCAACATGACTCATATGCCCGTCTGGAAAAACAACCGATTGGGATATTGTTTTTTCAGCTTCTTTTAACAAGAATTCACAAGACAATATTGGATCGCATTTACCAATAAGATACAGTTTAGAAAATGTTGCTTCTTTTAGGAAACTTAGTCTATCTGGACGTGTTTTCATTCCCTCTTGTGCAGCAATATAACCTTGTAGTGACGTTAACAAAGCTTGCTCTTTTATTTTTAAAATTTCTACCTTAAATTTCTCGTGATTTCCTTCTTTGAATAAATTGTCTATCGAAATTCTAATAAGTGTTTTAAATTGTTTTTGAGCTACTGAGATAGCAGTGTTTCGTAATTGAATTCGCGTGAAATCATCTGTTGATGTTGTTGAATTCATTAAACAGAGGCCTTTTACTTTTTCTGAATACTTTTCTGCAAAAGCCAACGCAACATAACCTCCCATAGAATGCCCAATAAAAATAACACGACGGATTCTCAAATGTTTTAAGACTGCACCAACAGCTTCTGCCATTAAATCCATAGAATGTATATATCCAATGCATTCGGTTTGTCCATGTCCTAATAAATCAATACAAATAACACGGTTTCGCTTTGAAATCTCGGGAACTATTTCTTTCCACATCGTTGAATTCTCCAAAAATCCATGTAATAAGACAACAACACTTCCTCTCCCTTTAGAAGAAAAGGCAATTGTAGTGTTTTTGTAGCTGATAAAATCTTGCATCAAACAAAAATATGTATCTTTCGTCAGCTATTATCTTATTAGGTTAAAATATTTTAATGTCTTTTAAATACGAAATTCCCAAAAACACAGATTTTATCATTTTTAATGATTTTTAATTTGTTTTTGATCGTTTTTATCTCAATATTGATCAAAAAATGAAAAAAAATAAAGAAATACTAATTGTTGGATTTGCACTATTTTCGATGTTTTTTGGTGCTGGGAATTTAATTTTACCTCCTTATTTAGGGGTAAAAGCTGGTGAACTTTGGAGTCTGGTTACTATTGGTTTTTTTATCACAGCAGTTTTTATTCCAATACTCGGAATTTTAGCACATGCCAAATTACAAGGAACCATGTACGATTTTGGCAAAAAAGTATCTCCTGTATTTAGTTTTCTGTATTGTTTAATTGTGTATGCTATTTCCATTGCATTACCCGCGCCAAGAACTGCATCTGTAACACATGAAATGGCCATTGCTCCTTTTTTTGAAACTAATTCTTTACTTACGAGTTCTATCTATTTTATATTGGTATTCTTCTTTGTAATAAATCGTTCTAAAATTTTATCAATTATAGGAAGGTTTCTAACGCCATTAATCTTTCTTATTTTATTAAGCATTATTTTTGTCGCTGTATTTTCATCTCCAGAAACATTGACAGCCACTTCTTTTTCTACACCAATTATTAGTGGTTTATTAGAGGGCTATCAGACCTTTGATGCTATTGGAGCCATCGTTGTAGGTGGTGTACTTGTGGTGTCACTTAATTTTAATAAAGACACGCCTTTTGAAATCAAAAAAGAACTAATCAGTAAAGCTGGAATTGTAGCTGGAATCGGTTTGTTAATTATTTATACTGGACTTATTTATAGTGGTGCTTTATTTGGTTCATCGTTTTCTGATGATGCTACAAGAACAGATATCTTATCTGGTTTAAGTACACAAACTTTAGGAAAAATCGGAACAATATTTTTAAGCGTTCTTGTTGCTTTGGCATGCTTTACAACCGCTATTGGAATAATAGCAGGAACCTCCGATTATTTTAAAGGCATTTTTAACAATTCTCAAAAAGCTTACACAATTACTGCGATTATTAGCAGTTTGCTTGGAGTAATTATCGGGCAATTTGATGTCCATTATATCATTAATATTGCCATGCCAGCACTCATGTTTATATACCCAATTACAATTGTGTTGATTTTACTAAATGTGCTACCAAACAAGTTTTCCTCTCCTCTTGTCTTTAAAATTGTCGTCTTAGTTACTTTTCTTTTTAGCGTTCCAGAGTTTTTACAGTTTTTTCTTCCACCGGACACACTCGCAAGAATTCAATATATTATTCCGTTTTCAAAAGAAAGTTTAGGCTGGGTAATACCTGCGTTAATTGCGTTTTTAATAGTTAACTTAGTACAGAAAAAATCTTAATTTCTTTCTTTCTTTATGTTTGAAAAGAATACACTAATTTAGCCAATTAAACTTAATCAATTTACATTGTTAAACTACCATACATACCCTCACAAGACCTCTACAGACTGGGTAACATTTATTCATGGTGCAGGTGGTAGCAGTGCTATTTGGTATAAACAAATTAGAGCCTTTAAAAAAGATTTTAATGTGTTAGTGGTCGATTTAAGAGGTCATGGAGATAGTAAGCCTTCTTTAAAAGACACTTTTAAGATCAAGTATACTTTTGATGCTATTACCGCAGACATCACTGAAGTTATAGAATATTTAAAAATTCAAAAATCACACTTCGTCGGAATTTCTTTAGGAACTATTTTAATTCGGAATTTAGCAGAAAAAAACACGAAACTTGTACAAAGTATGATTTTAGGTGGCGCTATTATTAAGTTTAATATAAAGTCTAGAATTTTAATTGTATTCGGAAATCTATTTAAATCTGTCATTCCATACATGATGCTCTACAAACTCTTTGCGTTTATTATTATGCCAAAGAAAAATCATAAAAAATCTCGATTATTATTTATCAACGAAGCAAAAAAATTATATCAAAAAGAATTTCTAAGGTGGTTTAAGTTAACTTCAGAAATTAATCCTTTGCTGCGTTTATTTAGAACCAAAGATATTAATATTCCTACTTTATATGTAATGGGCGAAGAAGATTATTTATTTTTACCTTCTATTAAAAATGTAGTTGCAAAACACCTTACTGCTTCTTTGGTGGTATTAAAAAATTGTGGACACGTGGTTAATGTAGAACAAGCTCAAGCATTTAATACAGAGACTCTACATTTTATTAAATCTGTAAAAAAATAAAATATTCTGTTTTATTTTCGCATTCTTTTTGGACCTAACCACAACCAAAATCCAGTAATGGTAAAGGTTAATAAAGACAAACTCATTATAGTTGTATATGCTAATTTAATAGGATTTCCTTTTGTTTTAAAATAAACATCTAAAACAGATCCATCATGAATTGCTTCAATAAAATCTGACCTTCTTCTTTCTATAAATAATAATTTTCCTGTTGCTCCATCTAACTGAACACCATAAAAATTTGCAAAAATAAATTTCACAACCCCTTTGTTTTTACGAACATCTATTCTCTCTATCTTTAATGAAGCGTCTGATGAAATGTTGTCAACCAAATATGTTGAAGCCATTTTATGCAAACTATCTAAAGGCAGCCATTTTTTTAATTCAGATGAAGTTCCTTGTTGAGTTTTTGAAAGTAAAATTCCAAAACTGTTTTTTTTCCAGCCTAACAAAAGTGACGATATAGAAATTATAAAAAAGAAAACAAACAAAGTTGCTCCCATAATTCTATGAACTTTTCTAAAAGAACGAATTGTTTTTGCCTGTTTTTTTCTCTTTTCAACTACTTTCATCACTAAATTCTTAATCGTGCGAATCTAAATTATTTCACATAAAAAAAGCGAGCTTTCGCTCGCTTTAACTTTTTATTATGAATCATTTTTAAGACTAATTCATCAAGTCTTCTATCTCTTCTATTTCAATTGGAATATTACGCATCAAATTAAAAGGCTTATCATTTTCTTGAATAACCACATCGTCTTCTAATCGAATTCCAAAACCTTCATCAGGAATATATATTCCAGGTTCTACAGTAAATACCATATTGGCTTGCATGGGTTCTGTTAAAATTCCGTAATCATGTGTGTCTAATCCCATATGATGAGATGTTCCGTGCATGAAATATTTTTTATATGCTGGCCAATCTTTGTCTTCATTTTGTACATCTGCTTTGTCTAACAGTTTCAAACCCAACAATTCTGAAGTCATTAATTTCCCTACTTCTTCATGATAATTTGCCCAATCTGTTCCAGGAATCAACATTTTTGTTGCGGTGTTTTTTACACGATTTACAGCATTATATACCGCTTTTTGTCGATCAGAAAATCGTCCAGAAACTGGAATTGTACGTGTCATATCCGAAGAATAATTCGCATATTCTGCACCAACATCAAGCAGGATTAAATCACCCGATTTACATTGTTGATTGTTTTCTATATAGTGCAATACATTCGCATTATTTCCAGAAGCTACAATAGGTGTATATGCAAATTTCTTAGAGCGATTTCTTAAAAATTCATGCATGAATTCTGCTTCAATTTCATATTCCCAAACTCCTGGTTTTGTAAACTCTAGAACTCTACGAAACCCTTTTTCGGTAATATCGCAAGCGGTTTGAATTAAATCTAATTCTAACTGACTTTTCACAGAGCGCAAACATTGTAAAATAGGATTACTTTTGGCTACAGAATGTGCAGGATATTTTGCCAGCATCCATTTGGTAAATCTATCTTCTCTAGTTTCGGTCTCTACATTAGCTCTATAATGTTCGTTTGTATTTATATATACTGTGTCACATTGAGTCATGATTTCAAAAAATACTTTTTCTAAATCTTGTAACCAATACACCGTTTTTATTCCTGCAGTTTTAAACGCATTTTCTTTGGTCAGTTTTTCGCCTTCCCAAACTGCAATATGATCATTGGTTTCCTTTAAAAATAAGATTTCTCGATGTTCTGGCTTTGGAGAATCAGGAAATAGTATCAAAATGCTTTCTTCTTGATCAACACCACTTAAGTAAAATATATCACGATGTTGTTCAAAAGGCATCGTACTGTCAGCGCTAATTGGATATATATCATTACTATTAAAAACAGCCAAACTATTGGGTTTCATTTTAGCTGAAAAATGCTTACGGTTATTTATAAACAAGCGATTATCTATTAGATGGTATTTCATAAGTAATAAATTTTAGAGTAACAAATGTACTAATTCTGTTCAGAAAAAATAAACTCATTTTATTCTCTTTTTAAAACAGGGCAATAATTGCACCACTCTAAAAACTGCTTTTTTTATACTGAAAATCAACTATTTAAAAAGCTGTTTACAATGTGTGTTTTTTTATAAAGACTGATTTTCAAAGGATTACGAAAAAGAAAAAATTAAAAAAATAGTTACAATATGTAATTTCTATAAGATATAGTAGTATCTTTGCATCTAATATTATTTTAATTTAAATTACAATGGGTAAAGGTACAGTAAAATTCTTCAACGAATCTAAAGGTTTTGGTTTCATCACTGAAGAAGACACAAACAATGAACATTTTGTACACATTTCTGGATTAATCGATGAGATTAGAGAAGGAGATGACGTAGAATTTGACTTACAAGAAGGTAGAAAAGGAATGAACGCGGTAAACGTGAAAGTTATCCAATAAATATACTTTTTTTAGTAATAAAAACGCCTATCAATTTAATTGATAGGTGTTTTTATTTTTAACAACTTTATTTTTTATCTTCTTTTACTTTTATTTGCTCTTCTCCCAGAATTATTGTTATTACTTCTGTATTTATTTTCTGTAGGGTTTCCTTTTGATCTTTTACCTCTAAAAGGTTGTTTTTTTGAGGTCGGTTTTCCTGGTTCTGTTGTGTTGTTTGGCTCAAAACCTTCAACAACTTCACTTTCTAACTTTTGGTTTAACAGTTTTTCGATTCCTCTTACATATTCCATTTCTTCAATACAAACTAAAGATATTGCTTCTCCTTCTGCACCTGCTCTTCCAGTTCTGCCAATTCTATGAACATAATCTTCTGATATATTTGGCAATTCATAATTCACCACATGTGGCAACAAAGGAATATCCAACCCTCGTGCTGCAATATCTGTGGCTACCAAAACACGAATTGTATTGCTTTTAAATTCTGCCAATGCTTTGGTTCTAGCACCTTGACTTTTATTTCCATGGATAGCAGCTGCAGAAATCTTACTTTGAATTAATTTTTTAGTCAGTTTATTAGCACCATGCTTAGTTCTTGTAAAAATTAAAACTTGTTTCCAATTTCCTTCGGATATCAATTTTGTTAATAGTGCCGTTTTTTGCCCTTTATCTACACGGTAAATTTTCTGAATTACTTTTTCTGCAGTAGAATTTTCAGGAGTTGCTTCAACCAAAATTGGATTGTGCAAAATACCCGCAGCCAATTGTTTTATTTCTTTAGAAAATGTGGCAGAAAACAATAAATTTTGACGTTTTGTTGGCATCAAACTCATAATTTTTTTAATATCCCTCAAAAAACCCATATCAAGCATTCTATCGGCTTCATCAAGAACTAAAATTTCAATTCTTTTTAAAGAGAGTGCATTCTGGGTTTCTAAATCTAGTAACCTTCCAGGTGTTGCTACCAATACATCAACTCCTTGTCTAATTGTAGCAATTTGAGGTTTTGCTTTTACGCCACCAAAAACGACAGCAGATCTCATGTTTAAATGCGTACCATATTCTCTTACGTTATCATAGACTTGTGCCGCCAATTCTCTTGTCGGAGTAAGTATTAAAGCTCTGATTGGTCTGTATTTAGCGCTTTTTGTAGCTTCAAGTATTTGTAACATTGGTAAGGTAAAACCTGCTGTTTTTCCAGTTCCAGTTTGTGCAGATGCTAACACATCTTTTCCTTCTAAAATAAGAGGAATTGCTTTTTCTTGAATCGGTGATGGGGTTGTATATCCTTTTTCGAGAACTGCTTTTAATAAAGCATCTGATAATCCTAATGATTTAAACGTCATATTTCTTTTTTCAAAACAACTTTTTGTCGTTTTTATGAGCGCAAATGTACAGTTAATTATCTTAAAAGAGTTGCTGTCTTTGATTTACCTAATCCTTATATTGGTTAGACTAAAGTTTTGTTAATTTTTTTGCTAACCAACGCAGATGTAGTAAATTGATGGCTTAAAATCAATTAACCATGAAAACCTTCCTAGCTATTTCTCTAACTTTATTGTGTTCTTTTTCTGTAGTTTTTGCACAACAACCGACAAGCTCTGCAAAGTCCGTTCAAGATGCGTTATTTCTCAAAGAAAAATTAAGTAAAAACTCTGTTGTAAAAAATATTCAGTTTACAAATATTGGTCCTACTATTATGAGTGGTCGTGTGGTAGATATTGATGCCAATCCGAAAAATCCTAATGAGTTTTATGTTGGCTATGCTTCAGGAGGATTATGGTACACCAATAATAACGGAACCTCTTTTACACCTGTTTTAGACACAGCTCCAACTCAAAATATTGGTGACATTGCTATCGACTGGAAAAATGGAACCATTTGGGTTGGAACTGGAGAAAGTAATTCTTCACGTTCGTCTTATCCTGGAATTGGAGTTTTAAAATCTACAGACAAAGGAAAAACCTGGAAAAATGTTGGCTTAACAGATTCTCATCACATCGGCAGAATTGTAATCAACAAAAACAACCCAAACGAAGTTATTGTAGGAGTTCTTGGTCATTTATATACTCCGAATGTACAACGTGGAATTTTTAAAACATCGGACGGAGGAAAAACTTGGAAAAAAACACTTTTTATAAATGAAAACACAGGTATTGTAGATGTGAGTGTTTCATCTACAAATTCTAACATTTTATATGCTGCATCTTGGGAACGAAATCGGAAATCATGGAATTTTGATGGTGATGGAAAAGGTTCTGCGATCTATAAAAGTACAGACGCAGGGACATCTTGGACTAAAATGACAACGGAAGGAAAAGGGTTTCCAACCGGAAATGGTGTTGGAAGAATTGGATTGGCTACTTTTAACGATAATATTGTATATGCCTTGTTAGACAATCAGTTTAGAAGACCCGCATCTAAAAAGAAAAAAGGGAGCGGAATTCAAAAAGACGATTTTAAAACCATGTCTGTTGTTGATTTTCTAAAATTAGACAATAAAAAATTAAACAGTTATTTACGTAGTAATCGTTTCGATAAAAAAGAAACCGCCAAAACCATAAAATTAGCTGTAAAAAAAGGCAACATAAAACCAATGCATTTGGCTTCTTATTTAGAAGATGCAAATTCGAAATTGTTTGATACACCAGTAATTGGTGCAGAAGTTTACAAATCTACTAACGGAGGAAAAACTTGGAAAAAAACACATAAAAATTACTTAGATGGCGTATATAGTTCATACGGTTATTATTTTGGAATTATTGGCGTTAACACAGCTAATGAAAATAAAATATACATTGGCGGAGTTCCTTTAATAAAGTCTGATGATGGTGGTAAAACTTTTAAAGCTATTGGAAAAGAAAATGTGCATGGAGATCATCAAGCAATTTGGGTAAACGCAAACATGAAGGGGCATGTTATTAATGGAAACGATGGAGGTATAAACATTACTTACGATGATGGAGATAATTGGACAAAAAATAATTCGCCAGCAGTTGGGCAATTCTATTCGGTAAATATCGACCATAAAAAACCTTATAATGTTTATGGTGGATTACAAGACAATGGTGTTTGGTATGGACCAAGTAACTACGTTGCTTCTAAAAGATGGGAAGCTCGTGGAGAATATCCTTATAAAGCTATTGGTGGTGGAGACGGGATGCAAGTGCAAATAGATAATAGAGACAATGAAACTGTTTATTCAGGTTCTCAATTTGGTTATTATTCTCGTGTTAATTTAAAAACAAAAAAACGAATTTCGATTCACCCAAAACACAAATTAGGAGAATCTCCATACCGATATAATTGGCAAACTCCTATTTTGTTGTCACCACACAATCAAGATATTTTATATATGGGTGCAAATAAATTATTACGCTCTATGGATCAAGGAAAAACTTTTAAAGTAATTTCAGAAGATCTCACATCCAGAGGAAAAAAAGGAAATGTTCCTTACGGTACTTTAGCAACAATTTCTGAAAGTCCACTTCAATTTGGATTGATTTATACAGGTTCTGATGATGGATTAATTTATGTTACAAAAGATGGTGGAATTTCTTGGAAAAACATTACTGGAAATTTACCAAAAGGATTATGGGTAAGTAGAGTAATCGCTTCAAAATTTAATAAAGAAAGAGTGTATGCAACTTTAAACGGAATGCGTTCAGATGATTTTAATACCTATATTTTTATGTCTGATAATTTTGGTAAAACTTGGACAAATATTGGAAAAGGAATTCCTGATTCTGCAGTAAATGTCATTAAAGAAGACGAAGGAAATGAAAAAATTTTATATGTAGGAACAGACAACGGACTGTATGTTTCTTTTAATCTTGGAGGTTCTTGGCATCCTTTTGTAAAAGGCTTACCTAATGTTGCGGTTCATGATTTAGTAATTCAGCCAGAAGCCAAAGAGTTGGTTATAGGAACTCATGGAAGAAGTATTTACAAAGCCGATATTTCTTTATTAAAAGATTTTAAAAAATTTGAAAACAAGTCGATTCATCTTTTTAAGATATCAACTATTCGCTATTCATCAAGATGGGGAAGTTCATGGAGTCAATGGTCAAAGCCATTACTACCAAAAATAAACATTTCTACGTATTCAAATTCTGACAAAAAAATAAAAACGGTAATTTATGCTGGAGAAGTTCAAGTAAATTCTTTTACCACAAGCGTTGAAAAAGGATTTAATGCAACCGCCTTTGATGTTTCTTTCTCTAAAAAAGGCAAAGCAGCATACCAAAAAGCGTATCCGAAGGTGAAATTACGGAAATCACAAAACGGAATGTACTACTTACCTAAAGGAAAGTATCTTGTAAAAATTGGAGAAGCCACACAAACTTTTACGATAAAGTAATATATCTTTTTCCAAATAACTAAAAACAGTACTTTTACTCTATGAAAAAAGTACTGTTTTTTTGTTGCTTTCTTTTGAGTCTTAATGGGTTTACTCAATCTCATTGGCAACAATTTAAAAAATTATCATGTCCTGAAAAAACGTGGGTAATTTTTCATGTTTTTAAAGCAAAAAAAGCTTTTAATATCTCTAAAGAAGCACAGAGAGTTACAGATTCAGTAGCAAAAACACCATTGTTAGATGGTGATAAAAATGGCGGGCAAGTAGATGCTTTTAAACACGCATATTGGATGGCTCGTATGCATCAAGAGATTGGGAAAAATGCTGCTTTAAAATTAGGGAAAGCACACGAAAAAAGCAATTATCAGCAATACAAAAAAAGACTATTAGAAGATGGCGAAAACCCTGATAAAGTTTCATCAGAAATGGATTTATTTAATAATGCTGTTGGTATAACCTACACACAAAAAGGGATTTCTTATTCAAAAAACGGATTGATTTATAGAATTGTAAATGGTATTCTGGCTGGAGATTATAAGGTTATTAAAAAGGGTCCTAAAAGAAATTATCTAACATGCGATGACCAAGTTATTTCTAAAAAATCTCTGAAAGGAAAATGGGAAAACGAAAAATGCTTAATCTCTTCAAAGTAATGAACAAAAATTTGCGAAACTACCTGCATTATTTAAACAAATTCTAAATACCTTACAAAACAAAAAAGTTGTTTGTGTAAGCAAGGCAATAAGTGTAAATTTGTCTTGATTTATAACGAACAAAAAAATGAGCGGATTATTATCTTCATCAATAGCGCGAAAGTTTGCCATGGCGCTTTCAGCACTTTTTTTAATTGTCTTTTTACTAATACACGTAAGTGTAAACCTTCTGTCTGTTTTCAGCGTAGAAGCCTTTAACTCAGCATCCCATTTTATGGGTACAAATCCTTTGGTACAATTTGCAATGCAACCTATTTTAATCTTCGGTGTTGTTTTTCATTTCGTAATGGGCTTTATATTAGAACTTCAAAACAGAAAAGCTGTAGGAATTAAATACGCGCAAAACAATGGTGCTGCAAACTCTACTTGGATGAGTAGAAACATGATTTATTCTGGGTTGGCAATTCTAGCATTTATAGTATTGCATTTTATTGATTTTTGGATTCCTGAGTTAAAATATAAATTTATTGATGTATTGCCAGAAAACCCCAATAGGTATTTTGAAGAGCTACAACACAAGTTTCTTTCTCCTTTGCGAGTTGGAACTTACGTAATTGCATTTGTTTTTTTAGCGTTGCATTTATTACACGGTTTTCAGTCGGCATTTCAATCTATGGGCTTAAACAATAAATACACTAAGAGCTTTGAAAAATTTGCAAAAGGATATTCTATCATCATTCCTGCATTATTTATTTTCATAGCACTGTTTCACCACTTCAATCACTAAAATATTATGGCTATATTAGATTCTAAAGTTCCTAAAGGTCCTATAAAAGATAAATGGACAACCTATAAAGACAAAATTAATTTAGTAAACCCTGCGAACAAACGTAATATTGATATTATCGTTGTTGGAACAGGATTAGCTGGTGGGTCTGCTGCTGCAACGTTGGCAGAACTAGGGTACAATGTAAAAGCATTTGCCTACCAAGATTCTCCACGTAGAGCACATTCAATTGCGGCACAAGGAGGAATCAATGCAGCAAAAAATTATCAGGGAGATGGTGATTCTTTTTACCGATTATTTTATGATACTGTAAAAGGTGGTGATTATCGTTCTAGAGAAGCAAACGTTTATCGTTTAGCAGAAGTTTCTGCAAATATTATAGATCAATGTGTGGCACAAGGAGTTCCTTTTGCTCGTGATTATGGTGGTTTGTTAGACAATCGTTCTTTTGGTGGAGTTTTAGTTTCTAGAACTTTTTATGCAAAAGGGCAAACCGGACAACAGTTATTGTTAGGAGCATATTCAGCGATGAATCGTCAAATTGCTCGTGGTAAAATTGAAATGTTCAATCGTCATGAAATGTTAGATGTAGTTCTTGTTGATGGAAAAGCTCGTGGAATTATTGCTCGTGATTTAATTACTGGAAAAATTGAGCGTCATTCTGCACATGCAGTTGTGGTTGCAACTGGTGGATACGGAAATGTATATTTCTTATCAACCAACGCAATGGGTTCTAATGCAACTGCAGCATGGAAAATTCATAAAAAAGGAGCATTTTTCGCAAATCCTTGTTATACACAAATTCACCCTACGTGTATTCCTCGTTCTGGAGATTACCAATCAAAGTTGACATTGATGTCAGAATCTTTGCGTAATGATGGTCGTATATGGGTGCCAGCAAATATTGAAGATGCAAAAGCAATTCAGCAAGGAACATTAAAACCTACTGAAATCGCTGAAGAAAATAGAGATTATTATTTAGAAAGAAGATATCCTGCATTTGGAAACTTAGTACCTCGTGATGTAGCATCAAGAGCTGCAAAAGAGCGTTGTGATGCTGGTTATGGAGTAAATGCTACTGGCGAAGCTGTATATTTAGATTTTGCTGCTGCTTTTGAACGTTATGGAAACGAGCAAGCAAAAATACACGGTATTAAAAACCCTTCGAGAGAAGAAATTATAAAATTAGGTCAAGAAATTATAGAAGAAAAATATGGAAATTTATTTCAGATGTATGAAAAAATCATCGCTGAAAATCCGTATGAAACTCCAATGATGATATATCCTGCAACACACTATACAATGGGTGGTGTTTGGGTGGATTATAATTTAATGACTACTGTTGATGGATTATACTGTATTGGGGAAGCAAATTTCTCTGATCATGGAGCAAACAGACTTGGAGCTTCTGCTTTAATGCAAGGCTTAGCTGATGGATATTTTGTACTTCCTTATACTATTGGAGATTATTTATCTAATGATATTAGAACTGGAAAAATATCAACTGATACTAAAGAGTTTGAAGAAGTTGAAAAAGAAGTAAAAGATCGTCTAGATTTCTTTATCAACAACAAAGGAGAAAATTCTGTAGATTATTACCACAAAAAATTAGGGAAAATTATGTGGGATAAAGTTGGAATGGCACGTAATGAAAAAGGATTGACTGAGGCAATGGCTGAAATTAAAGCTTTACGTGAAGATTTCTGGAAAAACGTAAAAGTAACTGGCGATTTAAATGAAATGAATCCTGAGTTAGAAAAAGCGGGTAGAGTTGCTGATTTCTTGGAATTAGGAGAGTTATTTGCAAAAGATGCTTTATTGAGAAATGAATCTTGTGGTGGTCACTTTAGAGAAGAATCTGTAGAATTAGATGGAGAGCAAAAAGGAGAAGCAAAACGTAATGATAAAGACTTTGCATTTGTTTCGGCTTGGGAATATAAAGGGGAGCCTTCAGAAGCTGTATTACACAAAGAAGAATTAGAGTTTAATGACATAGAATTGAAACAACGTTCATATAAATAAGAAAAGACATGATGAATTTAACATTAAAAATCTGGAGACAGAAAAGCGCCAAAGATAAAGGGCAAATGGTTGAGTACAAAGTGACTGAAATTTCAGAGCACATGTCATTTTTAGAAATGATGGATGTATTGAACGAACAATTAATCAATACAGGGGAAGAGCCGGTAGCTTTTGATCACGATTGTCGTGAGGGAATTTGCGGAATGTGTTCTATGTATATTAATGGTGAAGCACATGGTCCAGATAGAGGAATTACTACCTGTCAATTGCACATGCGTATGTTTAATGATGGTGACACCATTACTATTGAACCTTTTAGAGCAAAAGCATTTCCTGTAATTAAAGATTTAGTGGTTGATAGAATGTCTTTTGAGCGCATTCAGCAAGCTGGTGGTTTTATTTCCGTAAATACTTCTGGAAATACTCAAGATGCCAATGCAATTCCGATTTCTAAACATGCAGCTGATGAAGCGATGGATGCTGCTACTTGTATTGGATGTGGTGCTTGTGTTGCAACCTGTAAAAACTCCTCAGCAATGTTATTTGTAGGCGCAAAAGTATCTCAATATGCTTTGTTACCACAAGGTAAAGTAGAGGCTTCGGATCGTGTTTTAAATATGGTCGCCCAAATGGATGCTGAAGGTTTTGGAAACTGTACAAATACAGGAGCATGTGAAGTTGAGTGTCCAAAAGGAATTTCTTTAGAAAACATCGCTCGTATGAATAGAGAGTACCTAAGCGCAAGTTTAAAAGGATAAATTCAGTTTATATAAAAAATTTAAAACCCTTTAAGAATATTCTTTGAGGTTTTTTTTGGTATTTATAATGCTTTTATATTAAGTAATTAAAATGTTTTTAGGTAATTCCTATCCGCACAAAAAAAAGTCCTTTGAAGATATTTCTTCAAAGGACTTTTTAAGTATATTGTTAATGTGTGTTTTATGGATTAATTGTCCAAGACACATAGTATTGAGAACCTATTGCTCCAGCACCTGGTGCACTAAAATACTCTTTACCACCCAAATTAGCTCCACCTACTTTAAAGGTAGACTTGTATTTAGGCATTCTATAATTAATTTGCGCATCTAAAGTTGTTCTAGCGTCAATAGTTCCATCATAGAAAGTAGACTCCCACTCAAAAGCATTTTGCCATCTTAAGTTTATATTAAACCCAAGGTTTTTAAGCACATTAGCATTTCCAAATTGCACTTTTACTTTGTGTTCTGGTGTATTAAATCCTGCTTCAAAATCTGGGTCAGAAGCTTGATCGAAATCAAATTTAGACCATGCATAACTTCCTGACAAACTATACCCGTTGAAAACCTTTGTTCCTAAACTCAACGCAAGTCCGTAAGAACTAATATCTGCCGAAGAGTTTGTATAGACTCCAAACGCTTTATAATCTCCGTTGCTAAGAGCAATCAATGCTAATGGCACTGGAGTTCCTCCTGGTCCAACTGGAGCAGTATCAGACAAATCTGCATTACCGTAATATGTAACTACTGCTCCTTTCACAGCAATAAAGTCTTTATAACTATTATAGTACCCATTAAAATCGATTGTAACACCCTCAACAACACCTCTATACCCAGCCTCAAAAGCTGTTACTTGCTCTGGTTTTACGAAACCAATATTTGATTTTTGATAAGTTCCTGCCGCAATTGAAGCTGCGGATAGAGAATTATCATAAGCTCTTCTTCCAGATAAAGTTGTAGTCGCTCCAATTCCAGAACCAAAAGTATTCGCAATAAATTGACCTGCACCACTAACGCTTAATGCTGGTGTAGTGTATCTATCTAAATTATCAGGAGCAGAACCTACTAAATATGCACTTCCTGCATCCAATCCTATATATTGGTCTTGGGTTGTTGGGTTTCTAAACCCAGTTTGTACAGAGGCTCTAAAATTATGGTTTTTATCATCTCCTGCTGCATACGCTAAAGACAATCTTGGCGATACGTTTCCACTAAAATTTTGAGCTTTATCATAACGAAAAGAAGCTGTTACTTTTAAGCGGTCTTCCATAAATTTATTTTGACCCTGAATATATGCTCCATATTCATTATAATCAATTGCTCCATCATAATCAGTAAAAATAGTACCACCAGAATTTAACGAATACTGTCTAAAGCTTCCTCCTACTTGAATCTCTGCTACATCTATGAGGTCTCTAAAATTATAATTTGCGTCTGCATGGTATAATTTTGTATTGTCCACAAATTTAGCTCCAGTAGTTAAACTAGGGTCTGTAGTTACGGTATTAAACGCTGATTGAAAACCAGAAGTTCCAGGTATTAAACGCCCGGTATCTGCAACTGCTCTACCTGTTGCGTGTGCCGCAGCATTATTTCCAGCTGGTACTCCAGGAATCAGTCCTGCAAAAGCTTGCGCGTAGGCACCTGTATATTGGCCAAACCAATCGGCATCAGATTTCCATGCTCTATTGATGTTGATTGCAGCAAAACGAGTGTCGTAAGAATCTCCTGCATTTTCTGAGGTCATATATCCTCTTATAAAGAAATTTTTACCCCTAACTTCTAATTTATGTTGTTCCATAAAGAAGTTCTTAATGCTATATCTGTTTTGCCCTTGGTAAATTGTGTTTCCTGTTCCGTATTTGGTATTCCAAATAACTTCTAGATTATCATTTCCAAATGGACGGTAGTGCATTGCTAAAGATAATTTTACGCTTCTAGCTTCATCATCCATAATATCTATTTCATTGTATCCAGTTCTGCTTACAACAGTGTTTGGAACTAACGCAGCTAATTGTGCTGGTAAAACACCTAAACCTACCAGTGTACTTGCCACACCGGCAATACTAGTAGAAACCTCATCACCATATACATTTAACCCATTATAACCAGGGTTTGTAGCTCTATCATTTACGCCAGAAACTTCACCTCTATAATCTGCTGCTAACCAATCTTTTCCTTTCAAATAAGAAAATGTTGCTTTTGCTGCAAATTTATCTGAAAAAGAATGTGCCATTCTAACACTTGTGTCTGTATACGTGTTATTCCCTGTTGCATTTTGGGTTGTCATTCCAGATTTAATTACATAACTAATCCCTTGATCATCAAAAGGACTTTTACTGGTCATAAACATAATTCCGTTAAAAGCATTCGCTCCATAAAGAGCAGAAGATGCTCCTGGTAATAATTCAACAGTATTTACATCTAATTCAGACATTCCTAATAAATTCCCTAAAGCAAAGTTTAATGCTGGAGAAGAATTGTCCATTCCATCTACTAATTGCATAAAACGAGTATTTGCAAAAGTTGCAAAACCACGAGTGTTTACAGATTTAAATGTTAAACTATTTGTATTGATATCAACTCCTTTCAAATTTTCCAATCCATCATAAAATGAAGGAGAAGATGTGTTTCTGATGGCTCTAATATCCATTCTCTCTACTGTCACAGGAGACTCCATAATACGTTCTGGAGTTCTAGAAGCAGACACCACCACTTCGTCTAAAGCAGTCGCATTTTCGGTTAAGCTAATAGTTACAGCTTGATTGTTTGCTGTGACATTTACTTTTCCTGTTTTGTACCCTAAAATTGACACCTCTATAGTAAATGGTGGTGTGTCATTAGCTTTTAAAGTAAATTTTCCGTCAAAATCTGTGGTTGTTCCAACAGCTTTTCCAGAAATTTTAATATTGGCTCCCGGCAACGGGTCTCCACTTTTGGCATCTGTCACTGTTCCTGTAACTGTTGTTTGTGCAAACATAACAACACTCACAAATAATGCAAATGCAACAAGTAATAGTTTTCTCATAATGTAAAATATTTGTTTATCTAATGTGCAAAGTACAATTTTTTTTGAAAACGTTAAAGAACTCTTAAGAAAATTAAAGATTTCGTAATATTTATAATGATTATGAATAAGTCAACAGCCTTACACTTTAACAACAATTTTATATTTGTTGAAAAAAACGGATTGTTAGACAATATACAAAGACAAGTTGTAACTTTGCTAAAATTTGTTTTCTCTTGGAAATTATCCATTCTCTTTCTAAGTATACTTTTGCCCAAAAAACCATTGTTACTATAGGTACTTTTGATGGTGTTCACATAGGACATCAAAAAATCATAAAAAATTTGGTTAAAACTGCTAAAAAAAGAAATGCTAAATCTATTGTATTAACATTTTTTCCGCATCCGAGAATGGTGTTGCAAAAAGACACTTCTATTGAATTAATTAATACTATCGACGAACGGATTGCTTTATTAGCCAAAACAGGCCTAGATTGTTTGATTATTCACCCTTTTAGTAAAGAGTTTTCTCGGTTAACAGCATTAGAGTTTGTTAGAAATGTCTTAGTAAAGCAATTAAACATAAGCGCCCTAATTATTGGTTACGATCACCATTTTGGAAAAAATAGAGAAGGAGGTTTGGAACAACTTGTAGAATATAGCCATTTGTACAACTTTGAAGTGCAGGAAATTCCAGCTCAAGACATTGATCAAGTTTCTGTAAGTTCTACAAAAATTAGAAAAGCATTATCTGAAAAAAACATACAAACTGCTACTGCCTTTTTGGGCTATCATTTTATGTTAAAAGGCACGGTTGTTAATGGAAAACAATTGGGCGGAAAAATAGGGTTTCCAACTGCAAACATTCAGGTAAAAGAGTCTTATAAATTAATTCCAAAAACAGGCGTATATATTGTAAAATCAGAAATTGATAGTTGTACGATTTTCGGAATGATGAACATCGGTTTTCGTCCAACTATTGATGGTAAACACCAAACTATTGAAGTACATTTCTTTGATTTTAATCAAGATTTATATGGGAAAAACATTGCGGTTAAACTTCTTTATTTTTTAAGAAATGAGCAGAAATTTGATACGGTAGAAACTCTAATTGTACAGCTTAAAAAAGATAAAGAGAATTCTTTAAGCTATCTTAAAAAAAACTTCTAAAAATCGTTCATAAATTCCATTCTCATCTCATTGGTAAATAATTATAGTTGCAGTATCTTTACGGTTCTTAAATTTTAAAAAATGTTACAAGTTCAGTTTATCAGAGAAAACAAACAAATTGTTTTAGACGGATTAGCAAAACGTAATTTTGCAAATGCAATAACTATTATTGATGAAGTTTTAATCTCTGATCAAAAACGCAGAGCGAAACAAGTTTCATTAGATAATATATTAGCAGAATCTAATAGCTTATCTAAAGATATTGGACAGTTTTTTAAAGCTGGAGAAACCCAGAAAGCGACCTTATTAAAGCAAAAAACAGTACAATTAAAAGAAGTCTCTAAAAAATTAACTGAAGAATTAAATACTTTTTCAACAAAATTACAAGATTTGTTGTATCAAATTCCAAACATTCCTCACAGTTCTGTAAAAGCAGGAAATTCTGAAGAAGACAATGAAATTATTTTTAATGAAGGTAAAATTCCTGATTTAGAAAAAAACGCATTGCCTCATTGGGAGTTGGCAAAAAAATACGACATCATAGATTTTGAATTAGGTACTAAAATTACAGGCGCTGGGTTTCCTGTTTACAAAGGAAAAGGCGCACGGTTACAACGAGCTTTAATCAATTATTTTCTTGATAAAAATATCGCAGCTGGTTACAAAGAATACCAGGTTCCTCTTTTAATTAATGAAGCTTCTGGGATTGGAACAGGGCAATTGCCAGACAAAGAAGGTCAAATGTATCATTCAACAATTGATGATTTGTATTTAATACCGACTGCTGAAGTGCCTATTACAAATATGTTTAGAGGAAATATGGTTTCTGAGAACGAACTTCCTATTACTTGTACTGGTTATACGCCTTGTTTTAGACGTGAAGCGGGTTCATACGGTGCTCATGTTAGAGGTTTAAACAGATTACATCAATTTGATAAAGTAGAAATTGTACGAATTGAACATCCAGACAATTCTTACAACGCGTTAACTGAAATGGTAGAACATATTAAAAACATTCTAAGAGAACTTAAGCTTCCTTATAGAATTTTACGTTTGTGTGGTGGAGATACTGGATTTACTGCGGCTTTAACTTTTGATTTTGAAGTATTTTCTACAGCACAAGATCGTTGGCTAGAAATTAGTTCTGCTTCAAATTTTGAAACGTTTCAAGCAAATAGGTTAAAACTTCGGTTTAAGAATAAAGAAGGAAAAAGTCAATTGGTTCACACTTTAAACGGAAGTTCTTTAGCGTTACCCAGAATATTAGCAGGAATTTTAGAAAATTATCAAACGGCAGACGGAATTAAAATCCCTGAAGTTTTAGTGCCATATTGTGGATTTGATATTATCCAATAAGCAGTATTTAGTAGCGCTATTCAATTAGAATTAGCTGCTTAAAACTAATTAGCAACAACAGCAACCATTAATCTTTTGTATTTATTCATTGCTATCAAGGCATTTAAATAAGCGCCTATTTGACCTTTTTGCATAAATATCTTAGAATCGTTTTTTGCTATTTCATATTGTTTGGTTAATTCACTCATCATTATAATATTGTTAGTTTGTTTAATAAGTAGACAAGTTTCGTGCCAAAATGTTACAGCTCTTCTTTGAAAAACAATTTGATTTAATAAAATTTTAACGTTTTTGTTAAGTATCTTTGATGAGAATGAAAAAGCTATTATTCCTTCTTTTTATCTTTACAAGTCTCGTAATTTATGGGCAAAATGATTTTATGTTGGCCGAAAATTATTATAGAGAAGGCGCTTATAAAAAAGCGGCTGAGATGTATAAAATTTTATTTCAAAAAAATCCAAACAACACAACTTACTTAAAAAGATTGGTTACTTCTTATCAAGAAACTTCTCAGTTTGAAACTGCTAAAGCTCTTTTAACAAATCAACTTTCTAAAAACCCTCATCAACAGTATTTAAATGTTGAATTGGGATATAATTACGAGAAACAGTATCAACAGGATACTGCTAAAGTCTATTATGAAAAAGCAATTAATGCCATTGAAAAACAGCCGAATTTTGGTGGATATATTGGCCGATTATTTAAATTAAATAATCAATTAGATTACGCCATTCTTGCATACAAAAAAACCATGAAATTCAATAAAAAAGTGAATTACAACTTTCAAATTGCGCAAATTTATGGAGAAAAAGGAGCCTTCGAAAAAATGTTTCAATCGTATGTGAATTTGGTTGATCAGCAAGAAAATTATCTAAAAACTGTACAGCGATTTACCAACAAATATATTACCGAAGACCCTTTAAATAAAAACAACATTCTTTTTAAAAAAATATTAATTAAAAAGTCTGTTGGCAATCCAAAAAATAGTTGGAATCAATTACTTAGTTGGTTGTTTATTCAGCAAAAAGAGTATGAAAAAGCATTTGTACAACAAAAAGCACTATTTAAACGAAATCCAAAATATCTATCTTCTATAATTGATTTAGGGCATATTTCTTTTGAAGGAAAAGCATTTGAAACTGCAAAACAATGTTTTGATTTTGTCTTGAAAAATAGCCTTTTTTTAGAAGAAAAATTAAACGCTCTCTTATTTAATATAAAGATAGATATTGCAACAAAACAAAACGCCATTGATGCTAGTTTTGAAGAAGTTTTCAAAACCTTTGGAAAAACGAAAGTAACATTACCTTTTCAAATAGAATATGCTGATTATTTAACTTTCCAAAAAAATCAACCTGCAAAAGCGACCACTATTTTATTAGATGCCTTAAAGATTTCAACTTCAAAATTTCAAAAAGCAAAATTAAAATTAAAATTAGGTGACATTTCTGTATTTACAGGAAATTTTAACAAAGGATTAATCTATTTTTCTCAAGTTCAAACAAGCATAAAAAATCATCCTTTAGCACAAGAAGCTCGATTTAAAGTTGCGCAGACTTCCTATTTTAAAAACGATTTTAAATGGGCAATGTCTCAATTAAAAGTCCTAAAAGCATCAACAACACAGCTTATTGCAAACGATGCTTTAGCCCTTTTTTTAATAATCTCTGACAACCAATCTAAAGACTCATTACCTTCCGGATTAAAACTGTATGCAAAAGCAGATTTGCTAACTTATCAAAACAAAAACAAGCAAGCTGCTGATTCTTTACAAATTATTTTGACCAAATTTAAAGGGCAAAAGATAGAAGATGAAGCCTTTTTTAAACAAAGTTCTTTATTTATAAAAATGAAATTGTTTGACAAAGCCATTGCCAATTACACAAAAATTATTGCGTTAAACAAAGAAGGAATTCTTGTTGATGATGCATTGTATCAATTGGCAGAATTGTACAAAAATAAATTAAACAACTCAGAAAAAGCTTCAGAATATTATCAAAAGATTATTTTTGAACACCCTTCAAGTATTTATTTAGTTGAAGCAAGAAAAAAGTTTCGAAAATTACGCGGAGATATAATTCAATAAATATACAACAATCAATAAATAGAAAAATATGTATATATACAATGTAACCGTAAATGTAGACGAAAGTATTCATGATGAATGGCTCATTTGGATTCAACAGCACATTTCTGAAGTGTTGAAAACTGGACGATTTACAAAAGCCAAACTCACACTAGTATTGGTTGAAGAAGAAATGGGCGGTGCTACTTATTCTGTACAATATACTTCAAAAACAAGAAAAGATTTAGATGATTATTACCAATTTGATGCAGATAAATTACGAAATGATAGCCTTAAAAAATTTGCTGATAAAACGTTGGTATTTAGAACTGAATTGAAAGTGATTAATGAATTTTATCCAACTTCTATCAGTAACTAACTCGGCTTCTTTTATAATTTCTAAAAACCACTCATGAGCGTTAGAGCAAAAAAACATTTAGGGCAACATTTTTTAACCGATGAAAGCGTTGCAAAAAAAATAGCAGATTCGCTAACCGAAAACGGTTACAATCATGTATTAGAAATTGGTCCAGGAATGGGCGTCTTAACGAAGTATTTATTAGAAAAGAAAGTGATAATTACAGTTATGGAACTTGATTATGATTCGGTAGCTTATTTAAAAGAATCTTTTCCTTTAGAACATGTAAAATTAGATACCAGTAAAGAGAAGTTCTCAATAATTGAAGGCGATTTCTTAAAGCAAGACATCAACAAAATTTTTAATAACGAACAATTTGCCATCATAGGAAACTTCCCTTATAATATTTCTTCTCAGATTCTTTTTAGAGCAATTGAAAACAGAGAACATGTTCCAGAATTTGCTGGTATGTTTCAAAAAGAGGTAGCCATGAGAATTGCAGAAAAAGAAGGCAGTAAGGTGTACGGAATTTTATCTGTTTTAACACAAGCTTTTTTTGATGTAGAATATTTATTTACGGTTCCTCCAACAGTATTTAATCCGCCGCCAAAAGTAGATTCTGGAGTAATTCGGCTTATTAGAAAAGAAAACTATACACTTCCTGTTGATGAAAAATTGTTTTTTAGAATTGTAAAAATGGCTTTCAATCAACGAAGAAAAATGTTACGAGGTAGTTTAAAATCTTTCAATCTTTCGGATACTTTAAAAGAAGAGCCTATATTTGCGAAGCGTCCCGAGCAATTATCGGTACAAGAATTCATCAAATTGACCGCAAAAATAGCAGAAAATGGCAGTTGAAATTACTAAAGAACTTTTAGAAAAAGTAGCCTTATTTATCGAAAACAAAAACGATAAAGAACTTGCTGTTTTCTTTAGCGATATGCACCATGCAGATATTGCAGAAGTTTTAGATGAAATTTCTTTTGATCAATCAGTATATATCATCAAATTATTAGATAGTGAAAAAACATCCGAAGTATTAATGGATGTTGATGATGATGTACGTGAAAAAATTCTAAAAAACCTTTCTGCAAAAGAAATTGCTGAAGAAATTGACGAATTAGACTCTGATGATGCGGCAGATATTATTGGAGAATTGCCAGAAGAAAGGCAAGAAGCAGTAATGTCTCAAATTGAAGATGAAGAACATGTAAAAGAAATTGAAGAATTACTTACTTACGACGAAAATTCTGCGGGTGGATTAATGGCAAAAGAGTTGGTAAGTGTTAACGAAAATTGGAATGTTCTAAAATGTGTAAAAGAAATGCGAATTCAAGCAGAGGAAGTTACACGCGTACATTCTATTTATGTTGTAAATGATAATGGGCAATTAAAAGGAAGGCTTTCTTTAAAGGATTTATTAGTTGCTTCTACAAGAACACATATTTCTGAAATTTATATTCCAAAAGTAGATGCTGTTAGCGTAAACGAAGACGCAGAAGGTGTGGCTAACATAATGCGTAAATACGATTTAGAAGCCATACCTGTTGTAGATGATAATGATGTTTTGCTGGGTAGAATTACTATTGATGACATTGTAGATGTTATTAAAGAGGAAGCCGATAAAGATTATCAAATGGCAGCTGGTTTAACACAAGATGTAGATTCTGATGACAGTATCTTAGAACTTACAAGAGCGCGTTTACCATGGTTGTTCTTGGGTTTATTAGGTGGTATTGGAGCGGCTTTAATAATGGGTGGGTTTGATGAAATGCTGAAAGATTATAAAACACTTTTCTTTTTCACACCTTTAATTGCTGCGATGGCAGGAAATGTTGGAGTACAATCTTCTGCAATTATTGTTCAAGGTTTAGCAAATGATGATGTTAAAGGAAGTGTTAATAAACGGTTGATTAAAGAAATGCTTTTGGCTGCTCTTAATGGAATGCTTTTGGCGATCGTTTTATTTTTCTTTGTCTGGCTTACTCAGGGTGAAAATGCTTTTAAAACGGCGTTAGCTATCTCAATTTCTTTGGTCTTAGTCATTATTGTAGCAGGCTTAATTGGGACTTTTATTCCACTATTTTTAGAGAAAAGAGGTATTGATCCAGCAATTGCAACGGGTCCTTTTATTACAACAAGTAATGATATTTTTGGAATTCTAATTTACTTTTGGATTGCAAAACTTATTATCGGTATATAAAAAAGCTTCTAGTTTTTCAACTAAAAGCTTCTTCTCTTTCTTTTTCTAGTTTGCTCCCCTAAACTAACAAACCAAATAACAATTCCCACTTCGTAAAAATTTGGAATTTTTTATACACTAACAAAGATATATACTATCATTAATGTACGCCTGTACAAAACCGCAAAAGAGAATGTAATTTTCCGCAAAAAAACTAATCAATAATTCCTAATTCTTTTGCTTTTAAGATTAAATCGGTGTTGTTTATTGCGTTTAAATCTATTCGTAAATTTGCTAATTTACTTTCTATAGATCTAAGTTTAAGAAAGGTTCCGTCTTCTTTTTTAATGATTCCTTCTAAATTACTAATCTTTGATTGATTTGGTAATTCTTTTAAAATTTGAATGGCAATTTCATCCATTTGGATATCAATACAAGCTCTACGTGTCATTTTTTGATGCACTTCATGTGTGTAATAAAAATCATTAGACATCATTTTTTGTATTGCAAAATTCAGTTCGGTAGCATTGCATTTTGTTTTTAATAAGTAAGCGGAAGGTTTTAAATTCTGAATTACATTATAAATTCGATTGATTTCAGAATGACCAGTAATAACCCCTATTTTCACAAAAATTCCTTCTTTCTGGATTGCTTTAATTAAACTTTCTCCTCCTTCTATTTTTGTAGAAACGGTATCGGTATCAAAACTTAAATCGGTAAAAAGAATATCAAAAGGTTCTTGCTTTAATTTTGCAAATGCATCATCGCAATTTGTGGTAGAAGAAATATCATATTCTCCAATTTCTTTTAGAGAAGAAATAATACCATCTATTAATATCTGATGATCATCTGCTATCAATATTTTTAATTTTTTAGACATGAATGGGGATTTCAATTTTAACAGTAGTTCCTTTATTTATAATGCCTTTAATTTCTATATTTCCGTTGAGTTCTTCTAATCTTTCTCTTTGATTTTTTAATCCAATTCCGTTTGCCTTCTTTAAAAAATCAAAACCAACACCATTATCTTTAATGATTAAAGATACTTTATTTTTAGTTTGATTTAGTTCAATATTTATTTGGGTCGCTTTTGCATACTTATTAGCATTTTGTAAACTTTCTCTAAGACTTAAATACAATGTTCTTTTTATAGGACTTTCTATGTTTATCCAATCAATTTCATTCAATCCACTAATCATTATCTTACAATCTAAAGAAAAATAATTGCTAATTAAATTAATTATTTGATCTTTAAAATTAACTTCATTAAACCGTACACTACTTAATTGATGGGATAAATTTCGAACATTATTTTTAACTACATCTAGTTTTTTTGCAACTTCAACTTGATTTGTTTTTTCTAATTGTTGAT